>Ga0076307_109_pt1 | contig 77212 bp, 93 predicted proteins | sample RifGroC2_FD_68020 | JGI IMG/M metagenome (GOLD analysis project Ga0076307, IMG submission 68020) | candidate division CPR2 bacterium GW2011_GWC2_39_10
GGGAACTCAGCTTACCATGAGAACCTTCCATACCGGCGGTGTGGTGGGTCTTGATATTACCCAAGGTCTTCCAAGGGTTGAAGAATTATTTGAGGTCAGAAACCCTAAGGGTGAAGCTGTTCTGGCCGAACTTGAAGGTAAGGTCTTGATTAAAGAAGGCGAACACCGAAAAACCATCAGAATTATTTCTGATGCAATCGAAGAAGACAGCTTTAATATTAAAGATATGACTGTTGAAGTGAAAAGTGGCGATAGGGTAACGCCAACTACTGTTCTTTTCACTAAAAACGGCAAAAAACCCGTTAAGGCTAAAAATGCCGGAAGTGTTCGAATTGATGGTGACAAGCTTTATGTTGCTAAAGACGCCGAAGCTAAAGAATACGAGGTTCCGTTGCAAACCACAATGAAAGTTGAAGACGGCGAGAAGGTAGAAAAAGGTCAACCGCTAACTGAAGGTTCCTGGAATTTGCAAACCGTTTTAAAACTTCTAGGCGAAAGAGCAGTTCAGGAATATGTAATTGCTGAAGTAAAACAAATTTACGCTTCGCAGGGGCAGTCCATTAACGATCGCCACATAGAAATCATTGTTAAGCAGATGTTCTCCAGATATCAGGTAGAAGATGGCGGAGATACTTCTCTTACTTCCGGTCAAATTGTGTCAAAATATATGTTTGAAAAAGAAAATGAAGCCGCAAAAAATGCTGGCGGCAAAGAAGCTGACGCACAAAAACTGCTGCTGTCTATTACTAAAGTTTCATTGTCAACAGATTCGTTTTTATCCGCAGCTTCATTCCAGGAAACATCAAGAATCTTAATTGACGCGGCTACCAGAGGAAAAATTGACGAGCTAAGAGGTCTTAAGGAAAACGTCATTATCGGTAAACTAATTCCGGTTGGTACAGGATTCAGACACAAGAAATATTAAATCAAAATGCAAAATGCAAAAGTCAAAATGATAAATAAAAATGTAAAATGTATTAATTCTTTTTGGATTAGTCTCTATCATTTTGATTTTTGATTTTTGGCCTTTGCATTAGCTTTCAGTCAAACCTTTGACTGCGACAAAAAAACGTGTTATAATTTTCTAGTAAAAAATTCATGCAAGGAGCAAATATGCCCACAATTTCACAGTTAGTTCGAAAACCAAGAAGAAAAGTGGTTAAAAAATCTAAAACACCGGTACTTAGCAAATCAGTTAATGCCTTAAAAAACCGGTCAAGTGAAGTAAATTCGCCATTTAAAAGGGGAGTGTGTCTTAAGGTATCAACTACTACTCCCAAAAAACCAAACTCAGCGCTTCGAAAAATCGCAAGAGTTAGGCTAACAAACCAAATGGAAGTTACCGCTTATATTCCGGGAATCGGCCATAATCTGCAGGAACACTCTGTTGTCTTAATAAGAGGCGGAAGAGTTAAAGACTTGCCGGGTGTAAGATATCATATTGTTCGAGGTTCTTTTGACACCTCCGGAGTTGCTAACCGCAAACAGGGCCGATCAAAATATGGAGCCAAGAAGGGATAAGTTAATCAGTTAAATAGTTAAATAGTTTTAAAACTAATCAACTGCCCAACTAACCAACTAACGATGAAGGAGTTAATATGCCACGAGATCCTAGAAAAGTAGAAAAAAGAGATATTGAACCGGACCTAAAATATAACAGTATTTTGGTTACCAAATTTACCCAGAAAATGATGTGGGATGGCAAAAAAACATTGGCTTTTAATTTGCTTTATAAAGCCCTGGATATTCTAGCTGAAAAAACCAAGAAAAAACCGTTAGACGTTTTTGAGCAAGCCATTAAGAATGTTTCTCCGGTTTTGGAAGTAAAATCCCGAAGAATTGGCGGCGCTAATTATCAAGTTCCAATAGAGGTCAGAGGAAATAGAAAGCTTGCACTAGCAACAAAATGGATTCTAACTGCAGCAAGAGCAAGGAAGGGAATGTCTTTTGACAAGGCATTGGCGGCAGAGTTATTGGATGCATATAATAATACCGGCGTGTCTATAAAGAAAAAAGAAGATACGCACAAGATGGCGGAAGCCAATCGGGCCTTTGCTCATTTGGCAAGATACTAAATAAATTTTTAATTCCCAATTCTCAATTTTCATTGAATTTACAATGACTCAATTTTCAAATGAAATATCTTGGGAAGGGGTTTGAAAATTAAAGACTTTAACATTTATTGAAAATTAGAAATTAAAAATTGAAAATTCAAAGCTAGCTTTGCTAGATCAAGTTTCAAAAAATTAAGGAGAGTTATGGCAAGGGAATATAGTCTCGAAAATACTAGAAATATTGGCATAATTGCTCATATCGATGCCGGTAAAACCACCGTTACCGAGGGTGTTTTATATACTACCGGTATAGTTCATAAAATCGGTGAAGTTCATGAAGGCCAGGCTACTATGGACTGGATGGAGCAGGAGCGAGAGAGGGGAATCACCATTACTTCTGCTGCCACCACTTGTTTTTGGCAAGGCAAAAGAATTAATATTATTGATACTCCCGGACACGTCGATTTCACCGTTGAAGTTGAACGGTCTCTTCGTGTACTTGATGGTGCTGTTGTTGTTTTTGACGGGAAAATGGGCGTCGAGCCTCAATCTGAAACTGTCTGGCGCCAAGCCGACAAATATCAGGTCCCGCGAATCTGTTTTATAAATAAAATCAATCAAACCGGCGGGGATTTCTATAAATCTTTAGACTCGGTTAAAGAAAGACTTTCCGCCAACGCTTTTCCGCTTCAGCTGCCAATAGGTTTCGAGCAGCAAATGAGGGGAATTGTCGATTTAGTTGAGCTTAAAGCTTACACATATAAAGACTATAAGGATAAGGAATTAACGGAAGAAGAAATTCCGGCTGATATGAAGGAAAAAGTTGAGCAGTATCGCCATGAGCTTTTAGAAAAAGCCATTGAAGCAGATGATGCTTTGCTTGAAAAATATCTTGGCGGTGAAAAAATTACCACCGAAGAATTTAAATCGGCAATTCGAAAATCGGTTCTTAACGGTGATTTTTACTTAGTATTGGGCGGCGATGGAAGAGGCGTTATCGTTCAAACTCTGCTTAATGCGGTTAATGATTATTTGCCAAACCCGCTTGATGTTCCGCCGGTAAAGGGTACGCATCCAAAAACCGGAGAAGAAATAGAAAGAAAAGCCTCCGACTCCGAACCTTTCTCGGCACTTGCCTTTAAGATTGCCGCAGATCCTTTTGTCGGCAAACTTGCTTTCTTTAGAATTTATTCGGGAATCTTAAAATCCGGCTCATATGTTTTAAACTCCTCAACCGGACAAAAGGAAAGAATCGGCCGAATACTTCGAATGCATGCAAATCACAGGGAAGACGTTCCCCAAGTTTATGCCGGAGAAATTGCAGCGGCCGTAGGTCTTAAAAAAACTACAACCGGCGATACACTCTGCGATATTGACAAACCGATAATTTTAGAAAAAATTATTTTTCCGGAACCGGTTATTTCAGTTGCAATTGAGCCGAAAACCAAAGCCGATCAGGAAAAAATGGGCATCGCATTATCCAGACTTGCTGAAGAAGACCCAACCTTTAGAGTAAAAACTGATGAAGAAGTTGCTCAGACTATTATTGAAGGTATGGGCGAACTTCATTTGGAAATTATCGTTGATCGAATGAAAAGGGAATTTAAGGTTGAAGCTAATGTTGGTAAACCCCAGGTTGCTTACAAAGAAACCATCCGAAAATCAACCAAAATTGAAGGTAAGTTTATTAGACAATCCGGCGGACGCGGTCAGTACGGTCATTGTTGGTTAGAGTTAGAGCCGAATGAATCCGGAAAAGGTTTTGAGTTTATAAATAAAATCGTTGGCGGCGCCATTCCCAGGGAATATATTAATCCAATCGAACAGGGCGTTAAGGAAGCAACAACTAATGGCGTTGTTGCCGGATATCCGGTAGTAGATGTTAAAGTTACCCTGTATGACGGCTCTTATCATGAGGTTGACTCGTCCGAAATGGCCTTTAAAATTGCCGGTTCCATGGCCCTGCAGGCTGGCGTCAAACAAGCCGATCCGGTCATTTTAGAACCAATTATGAGGGTGGAAGTTACCACCCCTGAAGATTTTATGGGCGACATTATGGGCGATTTAAATTCCAAAAGGGGACGAATTCAGAAAATGGACGAAAGAGCCGGCGTCAAAATTGTTGATGCTCTTGTTCCGCTTGCCGAAATGTTTGGTTATACAACCACATTAAGATCAATGTCGCAAGGACGTGCTGCATCTACAATGGAATTTGATCATTACGCTGAGGTTCCAAGAAACATAATGGAAGAAATAATCGGAAAAAGAACAACAGCAAAGTAATAAACAATAAGCAAGAAACAATAAACAAAAAAGCCTCGAAAGGGGCTTTTTTGTTTCTTTCGTCATTGCGAAGGAGCGAAGCGACTGCGGCAATCTCATGGGAACACGATTAATGTCTCAGCCAAAGGTTGATCCGCCCTGGAGCGAGACAGGTCTTGGGCGGAAAATGCCAAATTACAAATAAGAAATATCAAAAAAGTATTAAGAATTGGAATATAGAATTTAGAATATGGTTTTTCTGCTTTATGCCATATTCTTTATTCTCGCAAGTATTTGTCATGTAACTGCTCACAATCGTCATTGCGAACGATCCGGCAGCCGCCGGAGAGTGCGGCAATCTTGTTTCAAGCAGAGGAGATTGCTTCGTTTCACTCGCATTTGTCATTTTCAGCGCTTTTTTGTTCAAAATTCCAAAAAATTGTCTTCATGGGAAGTATTTAAACTATCTAATCTAACCTACATTGATCTATTAAAGTTTATTATTATGAAAATGTAATTTTTGAAGCTATAAATTTAGTACCTTAACAGTGCTTGATCATTGTGGTCTAAAACCTGCAGGTTTAGCGGGGCCAAGCTTTAGGAACTCGAGAAGAGTTCCTAAAGACAGCTCATTACATAAAAAAAGGGGGGCAAAAGAAGTCACTACAAAAGGAGCCATAGCTGGCTTCTTTTGTTATTTCTAACAAAATACTTGCAAAAAAAGAAAAAAGTAGGTATAATTTTTAAAGTTAGTGGAAGAGTAAAGTCGTCCACGATTTAATTTGTAGACCAACACTAAACTTAAACAAAACCTATAAAAAGAAAGAAAGGAAAATATGGCAGAAAAATTTCAAAGAAATAAAACCCATGTCAATGTTGGTACAATTGGTCACGTTGACCATGGAAAAACCACACTTACTGCTGCTATTACCCACGTACTTGCTAAAAAGGGTCTAGCTAAAGCAGAGAAATACGAAGATATCGATAATGCCCCCGAAGAAAAAGAAAGAGGCATTACTATCGCAACTCATCACTCTGAATATGAATCAGAGAAAAGACATTATGCTCACGTGGATTGTCCGGGTCATGCCGACTATGTTAAAAACATGATTACCGGTGCAGCCCAAATGGACGGTGCTATTTTAGTTGTATCTGCGGCTGACGGGCCAATGCCTCAGACCAGAGAGCATATTCTTTTAGCTCACCAAGTTGGTGTTCCACATATGGTTGTTTACATGAACAAAACCGATATGGTTGACGATCCAGAATTAATTGACTTGGTAGAAATGGAAATTAGAGAGCTTCTATCCAAATACGAATTTCCCGGTGATGACACCCCAATTATTAAAGGATCAGCCCTAAAGGCACTAGAGGGCGATAAAGACGCCGAACAGTCAATTCTGGACTTAATAGATGCCGTAGACTCTTTTATACCGGATCCAAAACGAGAAATCGACAAACCTTTCTTAATGGCAGTTGAAGATGTTTTCTCAATTAAAGGACGAGGTACAGTTGCTACCGGAAGAATTGAAAGGGGCAAAGTTAAGGTTAATGAAGAAGTTGAAATAGTAGGTATTCACCCAACCAGAAAAACAGTTGTAACCGGCGTTGAAATGTTTAGAAAACTTTTAGACGAAGGTTTCGCCGGCGATAACGTTGGACTACTACTTCGAGGCGTTGAAAAAGACGACATCGAAAGAGGCCAGGTTGTTATCAAGCCGGGCTCTATTACTCCTCATACAGAATTTGACAGTGAAATATATATTCTAACCAAGGATGAAGGCGGACGACATACCCCTTTCTTCAAGGGTTACAAACCTCAGTTTTATATTAGAACAACTGACGTTACCGGTGAAGTTACTTTACCTTCAGGTGTAGAAATGGTTATGCCTGGCGATACGGTTAAATTAGGAATTAAGTTAATTGCTCCAATTGCAATGGAAGATGGAATGAGATTTGCAATCCGCGAAGGTGGTCGAACCGTAGGCGCCGGAGTAGTAACTAAGATCATAAAATAAGGTAAGTTTTTAAGGAGTAGGAACTTTGACAGCACAAGCAAAAACCCCAGAAAAGACGAAGCAAAGGATAAGAATCAGGCTAAAAGCTTATGACCATAAGATTATTGATGAGTCATGTAAGCAAATTATTGAAACTGCGGCAAGAACAGGCGCTTTGGTTGCCGGACCGGTACCGCTTCCAACTCAACGGAATGTGATTACGGTTATCAGATCTCCGCATATCGATAAAAATTCCCGGGAACAGTTCGAGATGAAAACCCATAAAAGGCTGATTGACATCCTTGATCCCGCTCCAAAAACAATAGATTCCCTAATGAATCTAAACTTACCGGCCGGTGTAGATATCGAAATTAAGATGTAGATAAATTAAGATGTAGATAACAAAAAAGAGTCAGGCAGTTGCCAGACTCTTTTTTAATGTCAAATGTCAAATTACAAAATATTTAGTTATTGGCATTAATTAATATCATTTGGTGGTTATTTTTTTTGTTTTAATCAAACGATTGCGATTTTGCTTTTTGCTTTATATACTTATGATATAAATAAAAGAGGGTGAAATGTTTTCTAAAATAAAATCCGGTTTTAAGTCGCATAAAAAATTAGTTGTTATTCTATTTTCGTCTTTTTTAATTTTAGGGCTATCGGGCGGAATTTATTATTTTGACTATTTTAGAGATTCCATAAGTCCGAACATAATATCTAAAAAAAAACCTACTCCTACTCCAAAACTTGAACCATTAAAAGTATCGGATAACAATCTTAAAAAGTTTTCTTCCTGCAGCACCTTAACTAGCGTTTTTGAAAACAGAAAAAAAGAGCAGCAAAACAGACTTATGGAATTTGCTGCAACGGCACCCGCAGATCCTCCGGGCAAGGGCGGCGGAGGCGGCGAATATTCTGAAACCAATGTTCAGGTTGAGGGTGTAGATGAGGGAGATATCGTTAAAACTGATGGTGATTATATTTACACTATTGTTAAAGAGAAGGCCATTAAAATTGTTAAGGCCTTGCCTGCTAACAATATTTCGCTGTCTTCAACTATTAATTTCCCCGACAATTATGCCGTAAAAGAGTTATTTTTAGATGGAAATAAGTTGGTTGCTCTTGGAAATTCAGCAATCAAAGCCCGGGGCATTACAAATGTGCCGGAATGGTATTCGGATTATAATTTTAATGAGGTTTACACTTTTATTAAAATTTGGGATATTACTGATCGGAATAATCCTAATCTGGTTCGTGACCTGCAGTATCAGGGTAATTATTCGACTTCCAGAAAAATTAGCAGCTCGGTTTATGTGGTTGTAAATACTGCTCCGGATTTTGAAATTATTAATAAAGACGCTAAGGCTGACCAATATATTCCCAAAATATCCACGTCTGTTGGATCTTCTCAGTATAAGCCGGCTTGCGAATGTCAGGACGTGCATTATCTCACTTCCTTAAATTCAAAAAAGGAAACCACCGAGGCAGAAGATATTAGGAATTTAAAAGATAGCAATTTTGTTTCGGTGATTACTATTAAGGCTCAAGATGTAAGCGCAGATCCGGACAAAAAAGTGATTGTTGCAAGTACCGATAAGGCTTATGCCTCAGCTAAAAATCTTTATTTAGCAGAGCCGCAATATCCGGAATTAACGACAAATGGGACAGTTTCGAATTTAATTCCGGATAGCAATAATACGGCTATTCATAAATTTGCCCTTTCGGCAGAAAGAACCGATTATTTATCAAGCACTATAGTTCCGGGCGAAGTCTTAAACAAATACTCGATGGACGAATATAACGATCATCTTAGAATTGCAACCACCAAGGGCAATGTGTGGAACCAAACCACAAAATCAACAAACAATTTGTATGTTTTAGATAAAAACTTTAAATTAGTGGGCAAAATAGAAGGCTTGGCCGAAGGGGAACATATCTATTCGGCAAGATTTGTGGGAGAAAGAGGCTATCTGGTTACATTTAAAAAAGTAGATCCTTTTTTCACCCTGGACCTTAAAGATCCGGCCAGTCCCAAAGTGGTCGGTCAATTAAAGATTCCGGGTTATAGCGATTATCTACATCCGATAGACGAAAACCATATTATAGGCATCGGAAAAAACACCATTGAAGCACAGCAGGAGTTAGAAAGCGAGCGAAGGGTTGATTTTGCCTGGTATCAAGGAATAAAAATGGCAATATTTGATGTGACCGATTTTGCAAATCCAAAGGAAATGCATAAGGTTACCATAGGCGATAGGGGAACGGATTCTTACGCCTTACATGACCCCAAAGCTTTTCTTTACGATAAAAAGAAAAATTTATTAGTCATTCCAATTTTGCTTGCCGAAATGTCCGAGACTCAGAAAAAGCAAGCGGAAGATTGGGAATACGGCGCCAATACTTATCAGGGATCTTATGTTTATAATGTAACCCTAGATGCGGGTTTCGAACTTAGGGGCAGGGTCACTCATTATTCGGAAAATCATTTTAAGGATATCGAAAATAACATGTCATATTATTATTACGGCGACGATAAATCTATAGCCAGATCTTTATATATTGGTGATAATCTTTATACCGTCTCCAATGGTAAAATTATGGTTAATAATCTATCCAATTTATCCAAACTAAAAGAACTAAGTCTATAGTAAAAAAACCGCCCCATCATGGGATAGTCTCTCTCATTTGAGTCTCAATTGGATTACTAAAATCTCCATCTAAATGACTTAAGGCTGGCAGGAAATCGGAAAGACAACTAAAAAAATGAGTGTAACCCAGGCCCTTTGTAACTGCTCATAATCGTCATTGCGAACGATCCGGCAGCCGCCGGAGAGTGCGGCAATCTTGTTTCAAGCAGAGGAGATTGCTTCGTTTCACTCGCAAAAAACTGCTTAAAATGTGCTAAAATTTAAAATCAAACAAAAATGCAACTTTACAATTAAATGAAAAATGTCAGCACTGATTTAGGAGGGGAATTAAAATGAAAAGGTTGAATGATTTTAGTATCTATGCGAAATTGATTATTTTCGGAATAATGATTGAAATTTTAAGTTTATTTCTGCCGATGGTTTTTATTAAATTATTGCCCTACGTATTGCCCAACATAGTAACTGTGTCGGAAATCCCATTTCCAGTTTTAATGATTCTCAATCTTCGGCCAACATTAGGCCATTATGGATTTATTTGCATCATGGCTGGATTAGATTATTACTTTTGGCGCAATAATAGCCCTGATGAAGAAAATGGACATTTATATCTATCAAGGCTAGTCATTAAGCATTCCCCCGCATTGTTAATGGTTATTTACTCGATAGACTATTTCATTTTTACACGTTTTATTAATTGATGAATGTCGGCACATTTCGCACTGGCAAGATAACTGTTTTGAGGAGGTCTATTATGAAAACTACAAGCAGTGGAATTATCGTTGCGCGGCATGTAATCGAGACGATTAAATTGGCACCGATTAGGATAGATCATGATCTTGAGTTTGCGAGAATAATAGAGGGCTTATACGGCCACGATTCTGGCATCAACTACACCAATATCCCTGATTGCAACGCAGGAAAAAATGGCATCGAGGAGGCAAGCCTTTTTCTTGTCAGGCCCGTTCCTTATTGGCAGGTGTGGTTAACAGACAGGGTTTTGTCATTGCTTGATGAAGCAGGATTTGTCCAAGAAGAGTTTCCTACCCTGTTTTCGCTCATGGGTCATGCCGAAGAACTTTGCAAAGCACGTATTGATAACATCTCGGCTCTTGGTGAGCACTCTCGTTGGAGGCATTCCAACGGCAATATCTTTGCTCCGTTTATGTCGCTATACGCTGCTAAATTCGGTTATCCTGCATTTTGCGAATTCGAAAGTAAATTTATCGGGAGCAAATGGTCGGAAGATAATTGGCTTGTTGTCCGCCACAAGTAGTTTTTAAGACATAGGAATTTGAATTATTAATTCTTTAATTCCTTCGGTCCCAAACGGGCGATTTTGACTTTAAGTTGAGATCGCCTTTTTTTATTGTTGTTTTTAACCCATAAACCCATTGACCAATTAACCCATCCCACCCGCTAATTTTCTTCTTGACAAATTGAGCTTAAAACCTTATACTTTTTAAGGTAATATTTTATAAAGAAATACTTACAGTATCAAGCGGGGAGTTGGAGCAGTCCGGCGAATGTCGGAAACTTTCTAACTGTCCGAAATATTTGTTTGTCTAGGAAACAAAATGAAAGCAGTTTTAGGTAAAAAAGTTGGAATGACCAGAATTTTCGCCGAAAACGGTAAAATTACACCCGTTACGGTTATTGAAGTTACTCCAAATACTGTCATCCAAATTAAAACCGCAGGCAAAGACGGATACAATGCAGTTCAAATTGGTTTCGGTAACGTAAAAAATATAAAAAAGCCTCAGGCCGGTCACTTAAAAAAGGCAAAAGTTGAAGCAAAATATTTAAAAGAAGTCCCCTCAATTGACATAGAAACTGCCGAAGGGCAGGAGCCTAAGGAGCTAAAAGTAGGGGATCAAATTTTAGTTGACATCTTTAACTCCGGCGATAAGGTTGAAGCTGTCGGTGTTTCCAAGGGCAAGGGCTTTGCCGGCACCATTAAAAGACACAACTTTAGTAGAGGCCCAAAATCGCACGGCTCTCATAATGTCAGAAAACCCGGTTCTATCGGAGCCATGTTTCCGCAGCACGTTTTCAAGGGTCAGAAAATGCCTGGAAGAATGGGACATATTCAGGTTACCACCAAAAATTTAGAAATAGTTACAGTAGATAAAGAGAATAATTTATTAACAATTAAAGGCGCTGTGCCCGGACCGGCAAAAGGGCTAATAGTAATTAGAGGTTAAAATGAAAGCTCCGGTTTACGACATTAAAACCGATAAAAAAGAAGACAAAACCTTAAAAGACAAAGTTTTCGGTTTGGAAATAAATAAGCCGCTTTTGTCTGAAGTTGCTATTTTAATGCAGTCAAACCTTAGAGTCGGTTCCGCTAAAACCAAAACCAAGGGTGAAATTTCCGGCGGCGGCAGAAAACCGTGGAAACAAAAAGGTACCGGCAGAGCAAGAACCGGATCTATCCGAAATCCAATTTGGCGAGGCGGCGGCACAACTTTTGGGCCAACCGGCGAACAAAATTTTAAAAAGCTTATTCCAATTAAGAAAAGAAGAGCTGCTCTTTTAAATGCGCTATCTTTAAAAGCTAAAGAAAAGCAAATTATTATGATAAAAGAAGTTCTAGTTAAAGAACCAAAAACCAAAGTAATGACTGAGGTTTTAGCCAAGATTCCTGTTTCCGGCCGAATTTTAATGGTTTTACCGGAACATAATGAAGTTTTTTACAAATCCGGCCGAAATATTCCAAATCTAAAAATGGTTGTTTATAAAGAGTTAAATACTCTGGAAGTTCTGCGTGCCGACTACTTAGTTTTAGTTAACGGCGTAGAAGCAAAACTGGAAGAGCTTGCGGTAGCCGGTAAACCGAAAGAGCTTGCATTGAGTAAACCTAAGGGAGCGGCAAAATAATGAGTTTAGTAGTTATAAAAGAACCAGTTATATCAGAAAAATCGATTACCCAAGCCGATAAGGGTATCTACATTTTTAAAGTTGCGAAAAGCGCCAATAAACTTATAGTTAAAGAAGCGGTTGAATCAACTTTTAAAGTGAAAGTTACCAATGTAAACATGTTGATCACCAAGGGTAAAAGAAGACGATTTGGTCGCAAGGGAAAAATGGGCAAAATGGTGGATGTTAAAAAAGCCATTGTTACCTTAAAAGAAGGCGATAAAATCGAGATAATGAAAGGATAAAAATGCCGGTAGTTAAAGTTAAACCGACAACAAACGCAAGAAGAGGAATGACAGTTGATACTTTCTCAGATATCACAAAGAAAAAACCTGAGAAGTCTTTATTGGTACCTTTAAAAAAGAATGCCGGCAGATCACACGGTAAAATTACAATTAGGCATAGAGGCGGCGGCGCAAAAAGAATGTATAGACTTATAGATTTTAAGCAGTTTACTTATAAAAATGCTACAGTTGAGTCAATAGAGTATGATCCAAACAGATCGGCCAGAATTGCACTTATTTCTTTTGATGGCGGTAAGGGCTATATGATTTCGCCTCAGGGACTTAAGGTTGGTGCAGAATTAGAATTTGGCGAGGAAGCCGAACCAAAAACAGGAAACAGAATGAGTTTAAAAAGGATTCCTGTTGGTACCCAAGTATTTAATATCGAAATTTATCCGGGTAGGGGCGCCCAGCTGGTAAGATCGGCTGGTGTTTCTGCTCAGATCGTGGGTCGTGAGGAAGGATTTATTCACGTTCGAATGCCGTCAGGCGAAATTAGACTTATAAACGAAAATTCCTGGGCAAGTATTGGTAATGTTTCTAATCCGGAACACGGTCTTATAAAAATTGGCAAAGCCGGCAGAAAAAGATGGATGGGTATTAGACCCACCGTTCGCGGTAAAGCCATGAACCCCGTTGACCATCCGCATGGTGGCGGTGAAGGCGGATGCGATATCGGTTTGATCCATCCGAAAACCCCTTGGGGTGCTCCGGCTCTCGGATACAAAACCAGAAGAACGCCAAATAAAATGGTTATAAGATCAAGGAAGAAAAAGAGGTAAGATATGGGAAGATCACTAAAAAAGGGACCGTTTATAGATCCTAAGTTATTAAAGAAAATCGAAGGCTCTTCGGCAAATGATAAAAAAATCATTAAAACGTGGGCCAGAAGCTCATCTATTTCTCCGGAAATGGTTGGGTACACAATTGCCGTGCATAACGGTAAAGAACATCTTCCCGTATATATTACCGAAAACATGGTTGGTCATAAATTTGGTGAATTTTCCCCAACCAGGAAATTTAGAAGTCACGGCGGTAAAAAAGCTAAGGCTGGAAGGTAAAAAGAATGAAAGTTAAGTCACAAGCAAAATACGTTAGAACATCGCCCAGAAAGGTACGATTAGTAATTGACCTTATTCGGGGCAAAAAAGCTGAAGATGCCATGGCTATTTTAAAATTCGTTAATAAGGCCGCAGCAAAGCCTGTTTTAAAGGTTGTTAAATCAGCAGTTGCTGACGCGGAACATAATTTCAATTTACGAAAAAAGGACCTTGTAATTACCGAGGCAAAAGCCGATGAGGGTCCAACATTAAAAAGAATTCGGCCAAGAGCCAAAGGTTCCGCTTTCGAAATTAAAAAAAGAACAAGCCACATTACGGTTTGTGTTGAAGCAGAAACTTCGAAAGCAAAAGGCGAATTATCCAAGGCTCGCTTAAGTTCCAAAGTTATAAAAAAAGCGGCCGTCGGTAAAAAGGAGCAAAATGGGTCAGAAAGTTAATCCAACATCTTTCAGGTTACAACTAACAAGGGATTGGCAATCCAGATGGTTTGCTGAACGAAATTATACGCAATTTTTACATGAGGATATAAAAATTAGAGAATTTATTATGGGCAAACACGGCGTAAAAAGCGGCATAAACAGAGTTGAAATTGAAAGAAGTCCAAGTTTGGTAACGGTAATTATTTATTCTTCAAAACCGGGCATAATAATCGGTCGCGGCGGAGCCGGCATAGATGAGCTTAAAAAATCAGTTTCTAAAATAATTAAAATTCCGGTAAAAATTAATATCGAAGAAATTAGAAACGCGGAATTATATGCAAAATTAGTAGGAGATAACATTGTCGGTCAGTTAGAGCGAAGAATTGCCTTTAAAAGAGCAATTAAGCAGGCAATTGACAGATCCATGAAGGCAGGTGCCAAGGGTATAAAAGTTTCTGTTTCCGGCCGACTTGGCGGAGCAGATATTGCCAGAAATGAAACAAGGTCAGAAGGTAAAATTCCTTTACAAACCATTAAGGCTGATGTTGATTACGCTTTGGCGAAAGCTAAAACCACTTACGGAATTCTTGGTGTAAAGGTCTGGATTTATAAAGGCGACATCCAAAGAAAAGCTGTAAATAAGAAAGAATCCAAATAAATTTTAGGAGATATGTAATATCATGTTAATGCCCAGAAAAACCAAGTACAGAAAAAGCCATAAATTAGAAATAACCGGTAACGAAACCAGAGGACTTGAACTTAGCTTTGGTCAATACGGATTAAAGGCTTTAGAACCCATTTGGTTAAATTCCAGACAGATTGAATCTGCCAGAAGGGCAATGACCAGATATATTAAAAGAGGCGGTAAGATTTGGATTAGAGTCTTTCCGGCAAAACCGGTAACCAAAAAACCGCAGGAAGTTAGAATGGGTGGCGGAAAAGGAGCTGTAGATCATTATGTGGCAGTTATCAGACCGGGCAGAGTATTGTTTGAAATGGATGGCGTTTCAAAAGAAGTTGCAAAAGAAGCCTTAAGGCTTGCATCTCATAAGCTTCCAATTAAAACCAAATTTATTTCCAAAGACGAGGTAGAATAATGAAATACAAAGAATTTATTGCAAAAAATGATAAGCAACTGACTAAAGACTTGGCCGATGCTTTAAAAAATTTAAGGGAATTAAGATTTGGCATTGCAACCAGAGAAGTTAAAAATACAAAGGCAATAGTTAATGTAAGGAAAGATATTGCCAGAATTTTGACCTTAAGAAGAGAAAGAGAAATTGCAAAGGTACTAAGTGAGGAGAGCAAAAATGAGTCGTAAATTAAAAGGGACGGTAGTCTCCGATAAAATGGATAAAACAGCAGTCGTAAGAGTTGACAGTCTAAAAACTCATCCGATTTACAAAAAAAAGTTTAAGGTTTCCAAAAAATATAAAATTCATGATGAAGGGAATGTCTTAAAGGTTGGTGATGTTGTGGAGTTTGTCGAAACCAGACCAATTTCTAAAGACAAATCATGGGCGCTTTCCAAAGTATTAGAACAGGCTTCTTCGACAAGCTCACCTCGTGGTGACTCGCCGGAACCAGAACAGGCCAAGGGAGAATAAAATGATCCAGGAAAGAACAATGTTAAAAGTTGCAGACAACACCGGTGCGAAAATTATTCAATGCATTCGTGTTCTTGGCGGTACAAGGAAAAGAACCGCTGCAGTTGGCGAACTTATCGTTGGTACCGTCAAAAGTGCAATGCCTGGCGGGACGGTAAAAAAGAAGGAAGTTGTAAGGTGCGTTATTGTTAGAGCAGTCAAGGAACAGAAAAGAAAAGACGGCTCAACCATTCGCTTTGATGAAAATGCTTGTGTAGTTATTAATAAAGAAGGAAATCCAAGAGGAACCAGAATTTTTGGTCCTGTTGGAAGAGAATTAAGAGATAAAGGTTATTCGAAAATCATATCGCTTGCACCGGAGGTATTATAAATGAAAGTTAAAAAAGGCGACAATATACTCGTTACCGTTGGTAAGGATAAGGGCAAAACCGGCAAAGTTATGCAAGTTTTACCTTCAGACGCTGCAGTTATAGTTGAAGGTATCAATATTAAGAAAAAGGCTGTTAAAGCTTCGACAAAGATACCGGCCGGTGGCATTATTGAGGTTACAAAGTCGATTGATTCATCTAATTTAGCAGTTGTTTGTCCGAGATGTAATAAGCCGGCCAGAATGGGTTATACCGAAATAAAAGGCGGTAAGGTCAGAATTTGCAAGAGATGCAAGGAGAAAATCTAATGGCAAGACTAAAAGATTTATATAAGAAAGAAATAATAAAAAAGATGGAAACTGATTTTGGTTATACGAACGCAATGGAGGTACCAAAAATAACGAAGATATCCGTAAACATTGGTGTCGGTCAAGCAATTACCAATTCCAAGTTGTTAGACGAGTTAGAAAATATTGTCGCTAAAATTACGGGTCAAAAACCAATCAGGACTATAGCCAAGAAATCCATCGCCGGTTTTAAATTAAGAGAAGGATATCCAATTGGCCTGTCTGTTATTCTAAGGGGCGAAAGAATGTATGATTTTTTAGATAGATTAGTTAATGTTGCTCTTCCGAGAGTCAGGGACTTTAGAGGCATAAAACCCAAAGCCTTTGACGGTAAAGGCAACTATTCGTTAGGAATTAATGAACATACAGTTTTTCCGGAGGTGTCGCATGATGATATTGTCGGAACGTATGGATTGCAGGTAAATATAAATACTACCGCAACAAATAATGAAGAAGCCAAAAAGTTGTTAGAATATTTTGGATTTCCATTTAAGAAAGATGGGAGTAAATAATTATGGCAAGAAAAGCTTTAATAGAAAAAGCATTAAGAAAACCTAAATTTTCCACCCGAAAAATTAGTCGTTGCCAAATCTGTGGTCGGCCAAAAGCTTACATCAGAAAATACGGAATGTGCAGAATCTGCTTCAGGGAAAGAGCGTCTAGGGGTGAAATTCCGGGTATAACTAAGAGTTCGTGGTAAAATCTAAGGCAAAAAGGAGAAATAAATGGCAGTATCAGATCCAATCGCTGACATGTTAACAAGAATAAGGAATGCCTTAAAAGTAAGAAAGGCAATAGTTGCATTACCGTCATCCAAGATGAAGATGGATATCCTTTCAATACTTAAAAAACGTGGTTTTATTGCCGATTTTAAGGAAATATCCAAAGAAGGTTTCAAAGAAATTGAAATAGAATTAAAGTATGAATCGGATGGTCGAACCCCGGTTATTACTGAAACTTCCAGAATATCCAAACCCGGCAGGAGAGTGTACTCCAAAAAAGATGATATTCCGCGAGTAATGCAAGGTAGGGGCATTATCGTTATGTCAACTTCAAAAGGCATTATGTCTGGTGACGATGCTAAAAAAGAAGGTTTGGGAGGCGAAGTCCTTCTAAAAGCCTGGTAAAGGGCAAAACCCTCACCCCTGCCCTCTCCCAATGGAGAGGGAGAAAGAGGAAGTTAATCTATAGGGAGAAAAAATGTCAAGAATCGGAAAATTACCAATAGAAATCCCAAGCGGAGTAACCGTAGACTTAGAACAAAATCTAGTTAAGGTTATCGGTGCAAAAGGCAGTTTAGAACTGGAAGTGTCTGACCTTTTAGTTATTAAAAAAGATGAAGCCAGCATTACGGTAGTGCCAAAGGAAGAAACAACAAGCGCCAGACAGCTTTGGGGCTTAACCAGAACTTTAGTTAGCAATATGGTGATTGGAGTTTCTGAGGGTTACGAAAAAAAACTTGAAATAGTAGGTATTGGCTATAAGGCGCAGATGCAAGGAAATAAATTGGTAGTAAATGCCGGCTATTCTCATCCGGTAGAATTTAATCCGCCGGAAGGAATTAGTCTAAAAGTAGAAAAAAATACAATAACCGTTTCGGGTTTTGATAAACAATTGGTAGGCCAGGCAGCCGCGAATATTAGAGAAATTAGAAAGCCGGAACCATATAAGGGCAAGGGCATAAAGTATGTCGGCGAACATATTAGAAGAAAAGCTGGGAAAGCAGCTAAGGCGAGGTAAAAATGACTAAAAGAGAAGCATTAATTAGAAGAAAAAACAGAATAAGGCAAAAAATAAGCGGTAATGCAAAAAGACCAAGATTATCCGTTTATACTTCCAATAACCACGTTATTGCCCAACTGATTAACGATGAAAAGGGTAATACTATTGCTTATGCAACCGATATTAATATAAAAAATACTAAAGGTACAAAGACCCAAATTGCAGCCTTGGTTGGGACAGAAATTGCCAAAATGGCAAAAACCAAAAAAATTGACGAAGTGGTTTTTGACAGAGGCGGTAAACTATACCATGGCCGTGTTAAAGCGTTAGCTGAAGCTGCAAGAGAAGCCGGTCTTAAATTTTAAGGGGAAAATATGGCAGATTTTGTGAAGTCCGAAGAGAAATTATATGATGAAAGAGTCGTACAAATCGACCGAATCACCCGTGTAGTTGCCGGTGGCAGAAGGCTTAGATTTAGAGCAACCGTAGTGGTTGGAGACAAAAACGGCAGTGTTGGTGTTGGCATAGCTAAGGGTCGTGAGGTTGTTTTGGCAATTAACAAAGCTTCCCAAAAGGCTCGAAAAAGCATGGTTAAAGTTACCCTTAAAGGCACAACTATCCCTCATGAAGTCATGGTGAAATTCAGTGGCGCGAAAGTTTTTCTTAAACCCGCATCTAAGGGTACCGGTGTTATTGCCGGCGGAGCGGTACGCGCAGTGGTGGAGGTTGCCGGCATCCATGATATTTTAAGTAAAATGATTGGTTCTTCCAATAAAATCAATAATGTTTATGCAACTTTTGAAGCTCTAAAGCAATTAAAGGCAATAAACAATAAACAAGAAACAATAAACAAGAAAACAGAAAAGAAAATGGTAGAAAACCCTGTTAAGGAAGAAAATGAAATCGAAGAAAAGGCTGATGAAGCAGTAAAGGAAGAAATTGCTAAATCACCAAAAATAGAAAAAGAAAAAGCTGCCGAAGCGGTAAAAATTGAAAAAAAAGAAACTAAGGCAAAAAAAGATATTAAAGAAGTAAAAAAGAGTAGTAAATAATGAAGTTACACGAAATTACCCAAAAAGTTGGGAAAAAGTCAAAAAGAATTGGTCGCGGAATTGGTTCCGGGCGAGGCAAAACTGCCGGACGAGGAACAAAAGGTCAAAACTCCAGAACCGGAGGCGGAGTTAGGCCCGGCTTTGAAGGCGGACAGACGCCTCTTATTAGGAGAATCCCCAAACTTAAAGGTTTTAAATCCAGAAATCCAAAAGCCAAAGTTATTAATTTGGATGATTTAAATAAATTAAGTGATGGCGCCAAGATTAATGACGGGACGCTGGTTGCATCCGGTCTGATTTTAAAGGGCCAAAAGTACAAGATATTGAACAGCGGCAATCTTGAAAAAAAATTGACCCTAGATACAGAAAGCGTTTCTAAAGAAGCCAAAAAAATTATTGATAAATCCACAAAAGAAGCCAAAAAAGCATCATAGTTTAGTAAAGAATTGTATATTAGATCTTTATTAAATTAAAATCGATATATATGGATGGGCTTAAATAAGTCCGAAAGGTAAATTCGTTGGAAACAATAAAAGCTATTATCAAAAATAAGGAACTTAGAGGAAAGATTTTTTATGTTGCCTTTATTTTGGTTATTTTTAGACTTGTTTCCCATGTTCCGGTTCCGGGTCCGGATCCGGAATTGATCAGACAATTTATAAGCGGTTATTTCAATCAAAGTTCGGCATTAGGAGTGTATGAAATCTTAACCGGCGGCGGTTTAAGTAAATTTTCCATACTCTTGATGGGCGTAGGTCCGTATATTACAGCATCCATTATCATGCAGCTTTTAACTATGGTTGTTCCAAGCCTTCATGCTCTATCCAAGGAAGGTGAACAGGGGCATCACAAAATTAATCAGTATTCGAGATACCTAACTGTACCAATTTCGATTATTCAGGGTTATTCGATGCTTAAAATCATTGATAATTCTTCCACCGCTATTTTGGACGGAACCAGACTAATTGGAAATCCGGGTGTGGGAACTTGGGCGCTAATGTTATTTGCTACAACCGTTGGAACACTTTTTCTGATGTGGATCGGCGAACTTATTACCGAAAAAGGCATTGGTAACGGAGTTTCCTTAATAATCTTTGCCGGAATTGTGGCCGGACTTCCGGTTTCAATTTCTAACCAGATTAAAAATATTACTTACGAAGGCGGTTTTACACCCACCATTTTCTGGAAAGACATTGGGTTTTTGGTTGCTGGCGCCCTGGCTATTTTTGCGGTTGTTATTATTACCGAAGGTGTCAGGAAAATTCCAATTTCTTATGCAAAAAAAGTTCGAGGAAATAAAATTTACGGGGGTATGGATACCCATTTACCGGTTAAAGTGAACACGGCTGGTGTTATCCCAATTATCTTTGCAGGTGCTTTTATGAGCTTGCCGCAGGTTGTAGGTTTGCTATCTAATGCTAAAACGGCATTTATAGCAAATTTTGCCAAATGGACGCAGGTTGCTTTCTCTTATGGTAAATGGCCGTATGTTGTTGCTTATTTCTTTTTAATAGTCGGATTTACATATTTTTCCACCTTTTTATACTTTAAACCGGATGAGGTATCCGAAAATGTTCAGAAGCATGGCGGGTTTATTCCCGGAATACGCCCCGGCAGACAAACCGCAGAGTATCTCAAGTACGTTTTAAATAGGCTGACTTTAACCGGATCGGTATTCTTAGGTGTTATTGCGTCAATGCCATTTTTCCTTCAGTATTTCACGGGCGATCCAAGCTTGACAATAGGCGGTACCGGACTTCTAATCGTGGTTTCGGTAGTTTTAGAAACAATGAAAAAAGTTCAGGCTCAGCTTATAATGCGTACGTATGAGAAATAAGATAATGAAAACCCTTGCAAAAGAGCAAAAATTATAGTATATTAATTAGGTCTTAAATTTAAGGCAAGAAAGTACCAAGAATGACTGATACAAAGGAAGTAATTGAGTTAACGGGAACCGTCCTCGAAACTCTGCCAAACGCAATGTTTAGGGTAGAGTTGGAGAACGGACATGTTATTTTAGCGCATATCTCCGGCAAAATGAGAATGCACTATATCAAGATTTTGCCTGGAGACAAAGTTACGGTTGAAATGACCCCATACGATTTAACTAAAGGCCGAATCACATTCAGGCTAAAGTAGATCAGGACAGGAAACAGGAAACAGGAAACAGTAATCAGGAAACAAAGGAAATATAGATATGAAAGTGCGAGCAAGTGTAAAACAAATATGTATGAAATGTAAGGTAATCCGCCGAAAAGGTGTTTTGCGGGTCATTTGTGAAAACCCCAAACACAAGCAAAGGCAAGGATAAAACAAGTTAAACGGTTAGGCAGTTAAATAGGAATTTGTAACTAATCAACTAATCAACTGATAGACTGATACCAAAGGAGAAAAATGGCGAGAGTAAAAGGTGTAGACCTTCCAAGAGAAAAAAGAATAGAAATTGCCCTTACATATATTTACGGTATTGGGCTCACGAGAAGTCATAAAATTCTTGAACAGGCAAAAATAAATGCTGATACCAGAGTTAGTAAGCTTACCGAATCGGAAGTAAATAGAATTAGAGAAATTATTGAGAAGAATTTTACAGTTGAGGGCGATTTAAGAAGAGAAGTTCAAACCGATATAAAAAGATTAAAAGACATAAGTTCCTATAGGGGAAATAGGCATAAAGCCGGTTTGCCGGTTAGGGGGCAGCGAACGAAAACAAATTCCAGAACCAAAAGAGGCAGAAAAGTAACCATTGGTTCAGGAAAGAAGAAAGCGCCCGGAAAAACTTAAAAATTTAAATCCAAAACGGAGATATTAATGGCAGCAAAGAAATCAGTTGCGAAAAAAAAGAAAATTAAAAAAGTTGTCGTCGAAGGCAAGGCCTTTGTACGGTCTACTTTTAATAACACCATAATTACCATTTCCGATAAAGATGGCAATGTTCTTGCTTGGGATAGTTCCGGAGCTTCCGGTTTTAAAGGTTCCAGAAAAAGCACTCCCTATGCAGCTCAGGTTGCAGCTTCACATGTTGCCGACAAGGCCAAAGCTTATGGCATCAGAAAAGTTTCTGTTTTTGTAAAAGGTATTGGAAGCGGCAGAGAAACTGCTGTCAGATCAATCCAAAATAGCGGCATTGATGTCACTTCAATAAAAGATATAACTCCAATTCCACATAATGGTTGCAGACCAAGAAAGCCGAGGAGAGTATAATGGCAAGAATGAAAGATGCTCAGTGCAGACTTTGCCGAAGAGCAGGTCAAAAACTATTTTTAAAGGGCGATAGATGTTTGGGTCCGAAATGCGCCATCATAACCAAAAACTATCCGCCGGGACAGCATGGTGTTTCCGGTTCCAGAAAATCGTCCGCTTACGCTATGGCTTTAAAGGAAAAGCAAAAAGTTAAAAGAATGTATGGCGTTTTAGAAAGACAGTTTCGAAATTATTATAAAGCTGCCGATGGGAAAGAAGGCGTAACCGGAACAATACTTTTACAGTATTTAGAAAAAAGACTAGATAATACTGTTTATCGCTTAGGCTTTGCTTCATCCAGAAGGGCGTCCAGACAATTAGTTAACCATGGACATTTTACGGTTAACGGAAAAAAAGTTGATATCCCGTCGTTTCAGGTTAAAAAAGGCGATAAAATAGAAATTTCCGAATTTTCCAAAAATGATAAATATTTTAAGGAAATATTAAAAGATATTTTAGTAAAGGCAGATGTTCCGCAGTGGTTAAAACAAGACAGTAAAAAAATGACCGGAGAAGTAACCGGCGAACCGCTAAGAGAAAACATGGACCCGTCCATTCAAGAAGCATTAATAGTCGAGCTATATTCAAAATAATCCTTTAAAGGAGGATATAAGTGATACAGAATATTCATCTCCCAGAAATTAAAACAATTAAGGAAACCGGCAACCAAGGATCTTACTCCGTTGAGCCTCTTTATCCGGGCTACGGTATGACTCTTGGCAATTCGCTAAGAAGAGTGATTTTATCTTCTCTTCCGGGGTCTGCGGTGACTGCTGTTAAAATTGACGGGGTAACCCACGAGTTTACAACAATCCCTCATGTAAAAGAGGACATTGTTGAGATCATTCTTAACCTTAAGCAATTAACTGTCAAATCGCATTCTGAAGAAGAGCAGTATTTGTACTTAAGTGCTTCAGGTGAAGGCAAGGTAACTGCAAGGGATATCAAAGCCCCTTCTCAGGTAGAGATTTTAAATCCCGATCTTGAAATTGCCACTTTGGGCAATGCTAAAGCCAAGTTTGAAATGGAAATTAAAGTAGAGCAAGGCAGAGGCTATGTTCCGGTTGATAAAAGAGAAGGCGAAAAGTTACAAGTTGGCATGATTGCGATAGACGCTATTTATACGCCGGTTAAAAAGGTTCGTTATACCGTTGAAAGCACACGTGTCGGACAAATGACAGATCTTGACAAATTAATTATCGAACTTGAAACCGATGGAACAATTTCTCCAAAGGAAGCAATTGTTCAAGCTTCAGAAATTTTAGTCAATCATTTCTTGGTTTTAGCCGGAAAAGAGGTTAAGGGTCAAGGTATGGTCACGGAAGGTGTGAAACCGGAAAAAAGTGCGGAAGACGCCGCTTCTAAAATTTTGGTTGAAGAAGTTAATCTTTCACCGCGCACTACTAATGCACTTCTAAACAACGATATCAAAACAATTGCCGATGTTCTAAATCTAACCGATGAAGAACTAAAAAGCCTTAAAGGCTTCGGCAACAAGGCTTATCAGGAAGTTAGAGAGAAGCTTGACGAATTAGGGTTTAATTTTGAGGTAGCTGGAGAGTAAAATGCATAGACACAAATACGTCGGTCGAAAATTTGGAAGAGAAAAAGGCCCAAGAGAAGCTTTAATTAAGAACTTGGCAACCTCTTTAATTCTTCACGAAAGAATAGAAACCACTTTGGCGAAAGCAAAAGAAATTAGGCCTGTTGTAGAAAAAATTATTACCAAGGGCAAAAAAGGCGATTTAGCTGCCAGAAGACAGCTTCTAAAAAAACTGCCTGAAAATGCTGCTGCAAAAGTTATAGAAAAACTATCTGTTGAATATAAAGAAACTCCCGGCGGTTATACCAGAATTTTAAAAACCGGGTTTCGAGGTGGGGATGGAGCACCAACAGCAATAATTGAATTTACCGGAGCCGAAGTTGCCATCAAAGAAGAGAAAAAGGCCAGAGAGGCTAAAAAGGAAGCCAGAAAAGTAAAGAAAGAGACTAAAGAAAAAAAGCCGGCCGCAAAGAAGAAAGAAATAGCCAAAAAGCTTAAAGGAGCTTCGAAATGAAAACATACGTAACTAAACCGGCGGAAATAGTTAGAAAATGGTATTTGATTGACGGAAACGATGTAGTTTTAGGACGTCTGTCAACAAATGTTGCCGATCTGCTTCGGGGTAAAAGAAAAGCTCATTTTTCCCCATCAGTTGATTGCGGCGACTTTGTAGTGGTTATTAATGCTTCTCAAATTAAAACCACCGGAAACAAAGAAGAAAAGAAAAAATATTACAGACATTCATGGTATCCGGGCGGGCTTAAAGAAGCAACTTTAAGAGAAGTTAAAGCAAAAGACGACAGAATACCCTTATTTTTAGCGGTTAAGGGAATGCTGCCCAAAAATAAACTGCAAAATGAAATGTTAAAAAGGTTAAAAATATACTCTGGTAGCGACCATCCGCATACCCAGCAATTAGAAGAATACAAAGTATAAATCAAAAGTCAAAATGCATAAAGAATTATATTCAAAAATCACTATCTAAATACCCTTAACTGTCATTCCCGCGGAGGCGGGAATCCAGAAGCCTAAAATAGGCAATAAGGATTAGTGAAAGAAAAACCCCAAGAGGAGACATTAATGGTTGAAGAAAAAAAACAAGTCAAAAAACAATACTACTACGGCTTAGGAAGACGAAAAGAAGCTATTTCTAAAGTTAGGCTATATATTGGAAAAGGTGAATTTACTATAAACGGAAAGAAAATTGAAGAAATATTTAGTGCTTATTTAATTCAAAGACTAATTCAGCCCCTAAAGTTAACCGGAACAGAAAATAAATTTGATATTTCTGTTGTTTCCTCAAGCGGAGGCAAAACCGGTCAAGCAGAAGCCACCAGGCTAGGAATTTCCAGAGCTCTAATAGAATTTAATCCGGAACTCAGGACCACTCTTAAAAAAGCCGGATTCTTAACCAGAGATCCAAGAGAAAAAGAAAGAAAGAAATACGGCCTAAAAAGAGCCAGAAAAGCACCACAATTTGCAAAAAGATAAAAAAAACCACTCGAAAGAGTGGTTTTTTAGTAAACAGTTAATGGCAAGCAGAAACCACCCTCATTTTTGCTTTGTCAATCCGGACATTCCTTTAGAAAATACAATCAAGTGATCCGGAATCCAGAAAGAAAAAAATATCAATCCTGTCCTTTTCTGAAGCAAAAAGTAACTGCTCACAATCCTGCATTTTATGTTCATATATTATATTAAACTATTTATGTCATACCAAACTTGATTTGGGATCCACTTGTTCAGTTAAATATCGAGCTTTCTGGATTCCGGATCAAGTCCGGAATGACAAGAAAGGGGGGGGTGATTGTGAGCAGTTACAGCAAAAAATATTGATTTTTGGCCATATTTATGATAAAATATAAAATCAATCAAAATGTAACTTTGCAAAAAAATAAAAAAAGTGGAATGAATTTAGGAGGGGATTCGGATGTAATTGAAATGGTATCTCGTTTTGTTTGCAAGTTTCGTTGTGTGCGGACTGTTTTATTGGTACATAAGAAAGATCAATAAGGTAAGGGCTTTAGAACTCTGGAGATTACAGATTACAGATTCTATTATGGAAAATGGACTTTCAACAGTAGAAATGGGGGAACGAGGCGCGTAGGTAGAAATCCAACTTGCTTAAGATGTGTAAATTGTTTATGATAATTTAGTAAATAGGAGCAAGAATGGGCGATCTCTCAGTTGCAATTTTGATATGTTTAATAATAGTTATTCTGATTTATTCCATACCATATCGTATTGTGGGAGATGTAATTGGTTTTATTCCGCGACATGCGATATCAAACTATCCAGAAATAGCTAAGAAATATTTCGGCTCAGAAATCGCTAATTTAACCTCTATGATAGCCATCTCTGGTGGAATATTTAGGTATAAAACTAAAATAAAGCAAATTAAAAGTTTTCTAAATGATACAGACTGTTCTCAGGATCCAAGGCTTGTGAAACTTGTCAAAAGGCTTAATATTTTTTTAGTGATGCGAAAGATCTATTTTGGATTACTAATTATGTTAACTATTTATTTCTTTATTTTTCTTTATCTAACATCGATGAGATAGTTGCAAGAAAAGGCTATTGGGTCTATTTATTATTTTCATAAAAGATTTTATCTTTTGCCACTTTTTGGAAAGTGGCGTAAAACTTTCGGCTGTCTTCGCCAAAGTGTCGGAAGTAGCACTCATTCTTTCTCAAAAAAATTGCCGCTCCTCCGGATCGCCCTCACGCCCAGCTAAAGCTGGCCTCCGGTAGGAATTTTTTTGAGATAGTCATTCGTTTCTTCCTCTCTTTGGCTGCGGAGGCCGATTTAGGACTCGTAAAATCGAAGATTTTTTGGTAATATGAAGTCAAAAGGAGCATTGGTGAAAATAAAAGATAATAGTGACTTGTTTAATGAATGTAAAGACGCCTTTAGGTTAGAAACGTTATCCGTTTACTCAATACCTGAAGAGGAAAAATACCTCCAATTATATTATGATGGCAAGCCACTACCACCACAAGAATGTTGTATGACTGAATGGCACACAATGTTAACAAAAGCGAAAGAAAGAGGCGCCTCTTTTAAAAGATTGAGGTCTTTACCGGAAAGTTTTAATAACTACATAAGAGCCGAAATTGAATGGGGCTACATATATAATGCCGAATTCGGTGAAAATATAAGAATGATTACTCCTAGTTTGATAAAAGAGAAAGTTAGCAAGGAAAAACTTGTAGATTTTTGGATTTTTGATAATGCTTCAGTTTTACTAATGAATTACGATACGGAAGGTCATTTCCTTGGCAGCAATCTAGTGGATGACTTCAGGGAAGTTGATAAATATATAAAGATAAAAGAGTTGCTATGGCCGCTAGGCCAGAAGCTGGAAGATTTTTTAAAAGAATATCGCGCTAAAAAGTATTAAAACTCGACAAATTTGTGGTTTTTTTGCTATAATTAAGCCATGAATTTATATTGTGCAATTTTTTTATAAGTTCTAGATTCCCGATCGGGTCGGGAATGACGAAGGGAAAGCAGATTCCGGCTTTTATCTAAAGAGGGTAGGCACGTAAAGACTTGTTTATTGCTTATTGCTTTTTGTTTATTTTTTAACTAGTGGTAATGTACAGCATCTAAAGCCTGCTCCGGTTTTGGGGGCTTCGTCAAATTTTACCGGAATAATTTTTATGTTCATATCAGTTAAAAGTTTAATTAATCTTGTTGCATTGTGCCGCATAATAATTGTGTTCGGGTCAATTACCAAAACGTTGGAAAATAGGGCGTCTTGTTCTTCCCTCGAGATATCAATTAACGCGTAATTATCTAAAATCTCTTGAGGAATTTCTTTTAAACCATTTTTATAAATCAGGGCCTTGCCAGCGACAATTGGGCCAAAAGTACAGTCTAGGTGCAGACATTCTTCGTCGTCTTCCGGTAGTTTCATGAATACGGGAATAACTTTATATTTGGTATCCCTTAAAGCATCTTTCAAAAAATTTAAGCCTTCTTCAGTTGATCTTTGACCGATTCCACAAAAAACAAAACCTTTGTCCAAAATTATGTCGCCGCTTTCTAAAATTATCCCTTCGGGAATTCGAATAATTTTATCTTCAGGAATTAAATCCAAAATATCTTTTAAGGCTTCCCATTCCCGTTTACGGCTTATCTTTTTCATGTTGCAGATAAAAAACAAATCGCCGATAACAAAGGCAATGTCGCGGGGTGGAAGCTGGTCGCATACGCCGGTAGAACAGGGCAATGGAAGCAAGTGCCGAACGTGAACGCCTAAATCCTTCAAAACCAATTCTAAACCGTCAAATTCCTTTTTTAAACTTTCGGCCGTAGGTTTATCGTCAGAGAAATAATATTTTTTTTGAGTATTATTAACTATTTCCAAAGTTTTAGGGTCAGAAAGGAAATTATCCGGATAGCCAATTACCACATCCCTTAAAGTGTCCGTTTCATTCAAGCAATGGGGGATTAAGTTTTCTTTTTTATTTTTAGTAATTATTTCTTCTTTCATAGGTTCTAGAAGATTTTATCAAGGAAAGGGCTAGGTGTTAAGACGATTTTTCATAAATGCTATTTAGTGGTGTTTTTCTCACATTTCCGTCATTCCGGACATTCATTTAAAAAGTACAATCATTTGATCCGGAATCCATTCTTTTTTAAAGTACTTTCTTTTCCACTTTTGGCAGCAAAAGTGGAGCAAAACTGCCGACACGCTACAAAATCGGATTAGCACATAAGGCTCATTCACTCTCAAAAAGTCGAACTCGTCGTGCATCTCGATTTTTCCGCTACAGTCGGACAAAAGAAGGGAAATTTGATTTAAAGGCAAAAATTATTTTTTTAATCAATTCTTTGCTATAATAACATTAATGAAAAAGCGGCGGATAAAATTTATCTTAAAAGCAACGGATTTTGTTTTGCTAACATTTATTCTTTTTCCGATGGCTTTTTATATTAATCGAATTTATGGTTGCGATGCTTGTCATTTAAATTTCATTCAGAACCTCTTAAAATCTATTGCCCAATACTTAATCAAGGTTCAGGTTTTAGTGTTTGCGCCGGCCTTAGTCGTTTTTTTTATCCCGTTTTCCATTGTCATGGAATGGGCAAGCGGCAGTCCCAGGGAATGGAAGCTGACTGCATATATCGCTTGCATCATTAGTCTTATGGCTCTAATGTATTTTGTGTTTACATAAAATACAATTGGCACTTATGAAGCGACCATGGTAAAATAGTTTTTAGTTAAGGAGGGATATGGGTTATATCGACAAAATTGCTTCTTCATTTGCAAACTACCTGGTTGCGGTTTGGCAGCAGATTAGTTGGATTTTTACTACGGATACAATTAAAATGAAGCCGCTGTTATTTTTGGATATTATTTTAGTGGCCTTTGTTTTCTATTGGATTTACATTTTTCTTAAAAAAACCACAGCTTCACGATTCCTACCCGGGTTCCTCGCATTTTCTGTTTTTGCCGGCCTTGGTTATCTTTTTGATTTAAATGCCGTTGCTTGGTTATTTTCTAAAATGTTTTTAGTCATAATTGTGGCAATTCCCATAATATTTCAACCGGAAATTAGGGAAGCATTAAGTTTGATGTCAAAGAAAAAATCTTTGGTTAACGCTCCGATTAATAAGGAAGATAGATGAAGTACATAACCAATAATTTTTTTGTTAAATTTTTATGTTTGGTGCTTGCCTTTGTTTTTTGGGTTTTTGTGATGGCAGCTGACACCAGAATGGGTTATTTCCCCAAAGAAATCGAGGTAAAAGTTAGAAATATTGCTAACGGTCTTGCGGTAGTGGAGGATACTGTTCCAATAAAAATTAAAGTAAAAGCTCCCTTAACCGTATATAATAAATTAAATGATAAAAGTTTTGAGGCTTACGTGGACGCTTCCAGTATAAAAGAAGCCGGGGCCGAAAATTTAGATATTAAAATTGATTCAAAGGAAGCGGGTGTTCAGGTAGTAGGGTCGGACCCTAAATCCTTCCTATTAAAATTGGAAGATGAAGAAACTAAAAAAATGGCTATAACCCTAAGCCATAAGGGAAAACCGTCTGATGATTATAAAGTTGGAACCGGGGAAATTTCGACAAAAGACGTTATAGTGACCGGTTCCCCTACAAAATTAAAAAAAATAGCAGATGTTGTGGCGTTGATAGAGTTAAAGGGTAATGAAAAAGGAAATATTGATGCCGACATGCCGGTAGTCGCTTTAGACGAAGATAACAATACCATTAATTATCTGGTTTTTGATCCGGAAATTGTGGGTGTTAAGATGGCCATTATTCCAAAGGTGGTGTCTAAATCCGTTGGTATAAAAGTGAACTTAACAGGTGAGGCGGCTAAAGGCTACTGGGTAAGCAAGATAAAAACCGATCCGGAGATTGTGGCCGTTAAAGGAGAGCTTGAAAAAATAAAAAATATGGAATATGTGGAAACTGAAAAAATTGATTTGGTGGGGAATTCGCAAACTATGATTGCTCGTGCTAAGTTTCAGTTGCCGGAAGGTGTAAAAGTGGCAGATAATATAGACAAAGTTAATGTCCAAATTTTTATTTCTAAAATTGATGCTACCAAAACCATATCGCCCGCGGTAAACTTTAAAAGGGGAAATCCGAAATATAAAGCGGAGACCTTAAATATGCCGGCCGTTACCTTGTCCGGTTCGCAAGCCGCCCTAAATGCCGCTACTTCTGAAAATGTTGTTTTGAATATAGATTTGTCAAGTTACGGACCGGGCGAGCAAAAAATTCAAATTAAAAAAGAAATGGTGACAGTTTCTGGTGAAGTTGAAGTGACTAAAGTTTTACCGGAGTTTATAACAATAAAAATAACGGAGATAGCAACACCAACCCCATGAAATTAGAAGATAGACATAATTTAAAACTTATCATTATCCTATTCCTGGCGCTGCTATTGGGTGGTACTATTGGTTTTGTTGCTTTTACGGACGAAGACATACTAACCGCTTTCTACAGGACTATCATTTTAATGCTGACTCACTTTGACCATGAAATTCCGGAGACTTGGGGAGTAAGGCTTCTTGTCTTGGGTCTAATTTTTGGAAGTCTTATCATTATGGCATATTTAATAAAGATATTTGCTCAGTATATTTTTGAAGGAACGCTGAGTGATAATATAAGGAGGCGAAGAATGAAAAAAGAAATAGATGCTATGAAAGACCATTTTATAGTTTGCGGTTTTGGGCGTGTCGGACAACAGATCGTTCAGGAGCTTATAAATGAAGATGTCAATTTTGTCGTTTTAGATCGTGACGAAAAAGCATTTCATGATAGAATATCAAAGAAGATTAAATTTTTGCCTAAAGATCCAACATTCGAGGATAATTTGCGTGATGCGGGTATTTACAGGGCCAAGTCTTTAATTGCGGGTTTGGGTGAAGATACGGATAATTTGCTTCTAACATTGGCGGCCAGATCCCTAAATCCCAACCTTTATATCGTTTCCAGATGTAGTTTTGAGGAAAATGCGGCAAAATTAGAAAAGGCAGGAGCGGACAGAGTTGCAATGCCGTATCAAATTGGCGGATATCATATGGCCACTATGGCCTTGAGGCCGGCAGTTGTTGATTTTTTAGATGTCATTATAGACAGCAAGCATCACGAATTGCAAATAGAAGAAGTTTGTGTTGAAGAAGATTCGCCGCTAATTGGCAAGCCATTAACGGAATATTTATCCAGAAAAAGAACGGGTGCCACAATTTTGGCAATTAACCGTTATGATGGAACATCTGTTATTAATCCGGCGGGAGACGAAATAATTTATAGTAAAGACAAACTAATAATTATGGGCACAAAGAAGCAGTTGGAAAATTTGGCCAGTTCAATCTTTAGCGAGGAGAGTATTATTGTTAAGTAAAGAATTTACAGAAGAGCAAAAAGAGATTTTGAAAAAAAAGCTTAAAGATATCGAGGCAGAACTGGAAGAAAGAGCAGTTAAGTCGCCGGATAATATTTTTTGGAAGGCAAAATTTGATGATTTTGGCATAGAGGACGACGATGAGGTCTTAGAAGACGAAGTTTTCGATGTCAAAGTTGCCCAAATAAAAAATTTGTTAGAAGATAAGGCGCAAATTGAGTTAGCGTTGGAAAAGTTTTATAACGGAAGTTACGGTATTTGTGCGAATTGCCGTCAAGAAATTGATGTAGAAAGATTAAAGGCTTTCCCTGAAGCAACATTTTGTATAAAATGTGATTCATGAAAAAGGATTATAAAATTGATAATGAGGGATCCGGCAAAAGACTGGATGTTTTTTTAGTTTCCAGGGAGACTAATTATTCCAGGTCTTTTGTCCAGAAATTAATAATTGGGGGTAGGGTGCTAATTAATAATGTTTCCGGAAAAGCGAATATGATATTAAAAGTGGGAGACTCCGTTTCATTTACAGCTCCGGAAGCAAAAAAAGAAGAAAAATTAAAGCCGTCTAACGATATAGAGATCCCTATAATTTTTGAGAATGAAGAATTTTTAGCAATAAACAAACCGGCCGGGCTTGTTGTTCATCCGGCATTTGGTCACCCGGATGATACCTTAGTAAATATTCTTGTATCAATGCGTCCGGATTTAATGCGTCTGGATAATTTACGTCCGGGAATTATTCATCGGCTGGATAAAGATACTTCCGGCATAATGCTGGTTGCAAAAACCCAGGAAGCGGTAACTTTTTTATCCAAGGAAATTGAAAATAGAAAAGTAAAGAAACATTATTTGGCTTTGGTTTTTGGCAAGGTCGATCCTAAAAGGGGAGAGATTAATGTTCCCCTTAAAAGATCTTCGGTTAATAGAAAAAAAGTTGATGTTTCCGCGGCGGGTAAAACAGCAATTACGAATTATGAAGTGGCGGAGGAACTGGGCAACGCGACATTAATAAATGCTTTTCCGGTAACCGGCAGAACGCATCAAATTAGAGTTCATTTTTCGTATATTGGTCATCCAATAATTGGCGATGAAACATATTCGTCAGGGTTACAACTTCTGGAGGCGAAAAAGTTGGGGGTTACCAGGCAAATGCTTCATGCTTATCGCTTGGGTTTTAAAGACCCCAAAACTAAAAAATGGCTGGAACTAGAGGCTCCGGTTCCTCAAGATTTTCAAAAGTTACTTCAGAAAACAAGGATGGAAAAATGATCGGCGACATTATCCAATTGGAGAAGGCGAGAATGGCCTATAAAAATGGCACCCTAAAACAGTCATATTTAATTACCGGTCCGTGGGATATCGGAAAAAAAGATTTTGCCATAGCGTTTTCGGCAATGATTTTTTGCGAAACTAAAGACAATTGCGGTAAATGTAAGGGCTGCAAAAAAACCAATTCTTTTTCTAATCCCGACTTCTATGTTTTAGATGAGGAAGGGCAAATAAAAATTGATTCGATAAGAGAGCTAAATAAAAAATTAAATTTAAAGCCCTATGAGTTTGAAAGTAAGGTAGCTTTAATAATTGGGGCAGAGAGAATGACAATTGAAGCGGCAAATAGTTTACTAAAGATATTAGAAGAACCGCCGGAAGATTCTGTTATTATTCTTACATCCGCCGTACCCGGTCAATTGCTAGAAACCATTAAGTCCAGATGTCAGGATATCAAGTTAAAAAATATGCCTAAAAAAATGATTGTTGAAGAATTAATTAAAAACCATGGCTTGAAAAGCGATGAGGCCTTAAGAATTGCCAATATCGCTTTAGGAAGGCCAAAATTAGCGGAGAAATTGGTCGTAAATGATGATTATGGTGAAGAGGTTGAATTTTTAAGAGAAATTGCAAAAAAAAATTTGTGCGATAGGTTCAAATTGGCGTCAGATTTTGCCGAAAAAAAGAATGTGTTAAGGTTAATCGGTTATTGGGAGACTTTTTTTATGGATCTTTTAAAAGCAAAAATGGATGGCAGGGATGACCTGTCAACAACAAAACATAAGGTTAAAGATTTCTCTTGGGACATCTGGGCAATCGTAAACATACTTGACATTTTAGAGAAAATGAGGGAATATATCCAGAGTAAAATCAAAAATAAACTAATTCTAGAGAACATATTCTTAAATATATGAAGCTTGCCGGAATCCAATTTCAATACTCTCTTAAAATTTATGATTTCGATCAGAACGACCTGGAAATTTCATTGGGTGATTTTGTTTTGGTAGAAACTATTCAGGGTCAGGAAATAGGAAGGGTGGTTTACTTAAATAAAAAGAAAAAAACGAGTGATGAAGATGCCAGGCCGATACTCCGAAAAGCAACTTTGGAAGACCGGGAAAAAATGAAAGAGTTAAAAGAGGAAGCTGCCACTTATTTGCCGGATTTCGAAAAACAAGTCAAGAGTTTTGGGCTTAAAATGAGACCGCTTGCCGCTGATATTTCTGTTGATGAAAAGAGATTGACTTTTTATTTTATGGCAGAAAGCAGGATTGATTTTAGGGATATGGTAAGAGAATTGGCCAGGGAATATAAAAAGCAAATAAGACTCTTACAGGTTGGTGCCAGAGACGGAGCCCGAATTGTGGGCGGTTATGGCAGGTGCGGTTTAGTAGTCTGCTGTCAGAGATTCCTTACGGACTTAGAAAGCATCACCATGGATATGGCGAGGAATCAGAATTTGGCGGCTAAATCAGGTTCTAAAATTTCCGGAATTTGCGGCAAACTAATGTGCTGTCTTGCATACGAAACTGATGATAAAAATAAGATTGAGAAAGAGATGGAAAAAGAAATTGATGCTGCTCAAAGCCGAGACTAAATAATTGTGCATCTAATTTCAGAATGGGTTTAAGTATGTCATTCCGGACTTGATCCGGAATCTATTATTTCTTTATTTCTATTTCCACTTTTGGCAGCAAAAGTGGAGCAAAACTGCCGACACGCTACAAAATCGGATTAGCACATAAGGCTCATTCACTCTCAAAAAGTCGAACTCGTCATCTTCTCTTCGCCAAGTGCATCTCGATTTTTCCGCTACAGTCGGAGAAGAATTATAGATATTGATATCGCAAATAGTATGGACTATTATTAATTTATGTTTGGTGCATGTTTTGTAACTGATTACGGATATTATATGCTTGCCGGATTTATTATTGCAGGTTTATTATCCGGGTACATTTCATTTTTATTAATTAGAAAACTAATCAAGACAAAGAAAGACTCTTTACTGATACCAATAATATTATTAGGAATAGTTTTTCTTATTTCGGCCATTTTTATTTTGAATTTTAAACAACTTGCATGGATGTCGACATGTATTGCCTCAGTTTAATACAAATAATAATAACAAATAATTGACTATAAGGCATAATTTAGATATAATAGTACAGAATTTCGGCCTCTTTTTTTGTTTTTAAAAATGTGTCAATTGAGTTTTAATGGTAGGGGGCTGGTTGCATGGATAAAAAAATGCCGATGTAGCGTTAGTGGCAGAGTCCGGCAACTGACGGATAAACAGTAGGTTGACCGTAAGGCTAGGTAAGTGAGCAGGAAAAATGCCGATGTAGCTCAATGGCAGAGCAACTGTTTTGTAAACAGTAGGTTGTGGGTTCGAATCCCTCCATCGGCTCCATAAAAGTTATCAGGAATCAGTAACCAGGAAACATTAATAGGGATAGAAGATTGTTTACTGATTACTGTTTCCTGATTCCTGACACGGGCAGGTACCCAAGTGGCCAACGGGGGCAGACTGTAAATCTGCTGGCATTCGCCTTCGAAGGTTCGAATCCTTCCCTGCCCACCAATAACAATAAACAATTAACAAGGAACAAAAAACAAAAGCACAGTTTTACGGATAAAATGTTTTTTGTTGATTGCACTTTGTTTTTTGGCTCGGGCCCAGATAGCTCAGTTGGCAGAGCGCATCCATGGTAAGGATGAGGTCACGGGTTCGAATCCCGTTCTGGGCTCCAGATAACTTGCTAAGTTTTCAAACAATGTTACCTCAATAATTTGCCCTAGTAACTTGCAAACTTACCAATTAATAAACTAGAATAAAAGGAGAAATAAATGGCAAAGAAAGAAAATCGGCCGGTAATTGCACTTGCTTGCGGTGAATGTAAAAACAGGAACTATTCAACTACAAAAAATAAGAAGAATACGACTGACAGGATAGAATTAAGCAAATTTTGTCCTTTTTGCCGAAAAACCACAGCTCACAAAGAAACGAAATAAAACTTTATATAGTTCGATATTTGACAAGTAAATGTTGATATTTTAGAATGGTTATGGGTGTAAATATAACTGTTGATTATTATTCAAAATGAAAACTAATCTTAAATCAAAAGCCATATCTTTGCGTAAGCAAGGCTTCTCTTTGAAAGAAATAAGTGAAGATTTAGGTATAGCAAAAAGTACGGCATCCTTGTGGTTAAGGGATACTGTTTTAAGCGCAAATGCTATAAAAAGGATTGAAAGTAGAATAACTAAAGGACAAATAAAAGCGGCTGAAATAAAGAGAGAAAAAACAAGAAAATTGTTAAATGAATTTCAAGCAAAAAGCGATGTGTTAGTTGGGCGAACTATATTAAATATTGATATGATAAAGATAATATGTTCATTGATTTATTGGTGTGAGGGGGGTAAATATAGCGATAATTTCGTACAATTTACCAATTCAGATCCCAGTCTTATGGGTACATTTCTGCAATTACTTAGGCAGGTATTTATGGTAGATGAAAAAAAATTTAGGGTTTGTATGCATCTTCATGACTATCATAATGAAAAAAAGCAAAGACAATTTTGGTCTATGGTAACAGAAGTTCCCGAGAGCCAGTTTATAAAGTCATACAATAAGCCAAATACGGGAAAGAGAATTAGAAAAGGTTATCAAGGATGTGTGCAGTTGAGGTATTATGATGCGGTAGTATCGAGAGAATTATTAGCAATAGCTAAATCTTTCATGAATAAACTTGAAAACAAATAAAGGGGCGTTCGTTAATTGGATAAACGGCTACTCTCCAAAAGTAGTCCTGCCGGTTCGAGTCCGGCCGCCCCTGCCAAAAGAATAAATTCACGATTAGCCGATAGCTTATGGCTAGTTATATAAAGAGAAGAAATAAATTTACTGATTGCCAATGACTTGTGGTCATAAATAAGAAAGCCAAAGAAAGATTTTTAGCTTCGCGCTTGACTAAACTGGACTTACGCAAAATGGCACATCTATCCAAGCCGAAAACAAGTGAGATAAAATCTCTTTTCTCTACTGGAAGCGTATTTGTAGATACGCTGACAGGAGAAAAAGGGATTTTAGCCACTTGGGGTGGTTTGGGAGGTGTGGTAGGTTTGCGTAAGTTCAGTAAAGCCATTTTAGAGTTATTATTTATACCAAGGGGAATAAATATTATGATAAGAATAATTAAAAAATTGGTCGGAGAAAAGCTTAAGGAATATTTTTTTGTGTAATAACATTTAATTATTGCCTAATGCATTTTCCGGCCGATAAGCCGGTTTTTTTATGAAAAATTTAAAGAAATACATTTTTAATGCAAAGACTTATGTTAATGGATGCTTTCGAATACAGAGCTTCTTATTGGTTTTGGGTATTTATTCAGACCTTGCCAATTATTGGCATTTATTTCTTGTGGAGTGCCATTATTCCTGCCGGCGGTTCCTTAAAGGGCTATAATTACCAGGCAATTTTGACTTATTATATTGGCGTTACTATAGCGGTAAGAATAATTCAGTCCACCCCCGAATGGGACTTAAATTGGAGCATAAACGAAGGATATTTTACATATTATTTATATAGACCAATTAGTCCGTATTTAGAGATGCTATCGGTACGTATCGCCATGAAAATTTTTAATTTGATGTTATTTATTCCGGCGATATCGCTTATCATTTATTTGCTGGGTTCTAATATTGCCTTGCCCTCGCTGGCTAACCTTCTTTTATTTTTTGGTTTCTGTTTGATCAGTTTTGTCATAATGTTTACAATTTCTTTTACAGTTGGGCTTATTGCTTTTTGGTGGGAAAATGCGGCGGCCATATTTTATTTTAAGAACGCCATTGTTGCCTTATTATCAGGCTATACTATTCCTTTCGAATTTTTTCCGGCAAAATTTCAAAATTTTTTAAACATCTTGCCCTTTAAATATGTTGCTTATTTTCCGGCAAAAATATTTCAAGGACAGCTTTCTTTAGGCGAGATTGGTAAAGGAGCTTTGCTAGCCTTGCTCTGGATGTTAATTTTACTGACAATCATGCGTTTTATCTATCTTAAAGGCTTAAGAAGGTATTCGGCGGTGGGAGGATAAAATGAAAAGACATTTAAAATTAATTTTGTTATTTATGAAGCTTTCCTTGATGAAGGAAATGATCTATAAAAAAACCTTTGTTTGGTCTTTTATTACCATAACGGCTTGGTGGCTCGTGCAGCTTACCATGGTTAATTTAATATATTATAACGTGAAGGCGATTGCAGGTTGGAATTTTGGCGAGATGCTGGTGCTGCTTGGTACTTTTAATATTGTTGATTCATTGATTTTTGCTTTTTTCGTTAATAATATGGGCAAAATTGCTGATTATATTAGAAAGGGCGACTTAGACTTCTTCTTGATAAAACCTATTAGCAGTCAATTTTATGTAACTTTTAAGCTTTTTAGCTTTAACGAATTATATGAAGTTTTTCTGGGTATGTTCCTTGTATTTTTTGGTTTAGGAAAAATTAGTTATAATATCCCTCTAATAAATTGGTCAGTTTTTATAATTATGATTTTTTCGGCCATTGCTATTTCTTATGCGTTATGGCTTATTACTTCCTGTTTCGCTTTTATTTCGCCTCGTATCAGCGAAATTCATGAGGCATTCATTTCGATTTCCCAGTTTTCGAAATATCCGGTTGGAATATATAACAAATTTTTTAACCGGTTGCTTGTTTGGTTTTTCCCAGTTCTATTTATGGCCGCCATACCTGCTGGAGTGTTGCTAGGCAAATATAGTTTTATTTATGCCGCTTTTTCCATTATTCTAGCCGTTATGTTCATTCTTATTTCGACAAAAATTTGGAATTTTTCTTTAAAATATTATCAGAGTGCATCTAGTTAAAGGAGTTTTATGGCAATTATAGAAGTGAAAAATTTAGTAAAAAATTTTCCTTATCACGAAAAAAGGCGGGTCTTAAAGATTCGGTTAAGAATTTATTTGTTAGGGAAAGACTAATCAAAGAAGCGGTTAACGGTATTTCTTTTGAGATTGACGAAGGAGAGATGGTGGGTTTTATTGGTCCAAACGGTGCCGGCAAAACAACCACTTTAAAGATACTTTCCGGAATTATGTATCCGACGTCCGGCAAAGTTAGGGTAGATGGATTTATCCCATGGGAAAGAAAAAAAGAATATCAGAGGCAGATATCAATTGTAATGGGACAGAAAGCTCAGCTTTGGTGGGATTTGCCGCCGATGGATTCCTTTATTCTAATTAAAGAAATTTATCAGATACCCAAAAAACAGTTTGAAGAAAAGGTAGGCGCTCTAATTGATCTATTAGATATTAAAGAGCAACTCGCAACTCAGGTTAGAAAATTATCCTTAGGTCAAAGAATGAAATGTGAAATAATTGCGGCCTTGCTTTATGGTCCAAGAATTTTATATCTGGACGAACCAACTATCGGAGTTGATCTTGTAACTCAGGAAAAAATCAGAAATTTCTTAAAAGATCATAACGATAGGGAAAAAACTACCATCATTTTAACTTCTCATTATATGCAGGACATAGAAAGAGTTTGCGACAGGGTAATATTTATCGATCGCGGTAAAATAATTTTTGATGGCCAAATTTCTACTTTGTATGATAAATATGCCAAAGAAAAAAATTTAGAACTTTTGTTTAAGAAGCAAGTTGCCGCGAAAGACCTCGAAGTTTATGGCCAACTTACAAAATTGGAAGGCAAAAAAGCCATAATTAAGGTTGAAAGAAATAAAAGCCCCGAGATAGCCGGCAAAATTTTAAGTAAGTTACCGGTAGAAGATATTTTAATAACGGAACCGGATTTAGAAGAAATTATCCAGAGATTTTACGGCACTTCTTCTTGAATGGTTTGCTGATTAGTCTTATGCTTAATATATGAAAAAAATATTTCCGATATTTTTAGTGAGTTTAGGTGCTGTTTTTTTGTTTTTTCATTGGCAAGATCAAAAAAACATGACCTTAAAAGTCATCAATAATTACCCTTACTATGAAAAAACTGCATTTGATATGGCCAGGTTAAATTATGAGGATCATTTTTTAAAGTTAAAAAAGATTGTTATCTCTTTTGGAGGTCCGGGCGATCCCATAGCATATTATGTATATAGCTCCAAATATTCGCCAAAAGCTTATATAGCGGTGCATTTAAAAAACGGCAATCAGGCCGTACCCGAAGAAAAAATTAAGAATTATATTGAACAAAATGTTTTAAAAGGAGATGATTTATCAAGTGCGGATTTTGTTGAATTTACAAAAAACAACCTAGGAAAAAAAACTTATCTAACGGAAATTGAGAAACAAAATTCTCAAATAAAATTTAAGGCTTGCAATATAGGCAAAAATGGTAGTATCATATGCGCATAAAGTCTATTTTGAATTGACAATTGTGGATAAAGTACCTATAGTACATTTAGGTTAATATCGGCTTCTAATTTTAGAATGCGAAAGTATAAAAGAGGAGTATTAAATGAGAAAAAAGGTTTTCAAGCTTGTGGTTGGGATTTTTGCATTAGCGGCAATACTGGCAATGCCCAAACACATTTATGCGGAGGGTGATACGGGGGGAGCGCGTGGAATAACCATAGTCCCTTTAAATTTCGAGTTGTTTGCTAATCCGGGAGAAAGTATTACCGACAAGGTTAGAGTTACCAACACATCCGATGTCGAAGGTAGTTATCAAATTCTAATCCAAGATTTTGCGGCTACGGGCGAAGAAGGCAATGTATCTTTATTTGAGGATGATCAAACTAACCACAGCTTTTCTTTGGCTAAGTGGATTCAGCCGGAGCCCAAAAATTTTACCCTGAAAGCAAAAGAAGAGAAAACCATATATTTTACTATAAATGTACCCAAAGATGCTGAACCGGGCGGCCACTATGCATCTGTTTTGGTTAATATGGGCGGTGATGTAAAGCCAAGCGGCGGTGCGTCAGTTGCTTCCAGAATTGGATCTCTCATTCTTCTAAGAGTTTCCGGCAATATCAGAGAAGAAGCTAATATAGAGTCCTTTACCGCACCGAGTTATTCCGAAAAGAGTCCAATCGAATTTGATTTAAGAGTAAAAAATACCGGCAATAATCACATCAGACCAAAAGGCACCATTGTTATCACAAATATTTTAGGCCAAAAAGTTACCGAAGTTCCCTTGGACGGTTTAAATGTTTTGCCGAATGCTATTAGAAAAATACCAACCACTTGGAAACCGAATCAAATGTTGGCAGGACGTTACACGGCAACTCTGGTAGCTAACTATGGTTCATCAAACAAGCAATTAACATCGACAGTATCATTTATAGTTTTTCCTAAATGGCTTGCATTAGTTGTTGGTACAGGTATTATTTTGCTTGCTGTTGTTATATCAAACAAGAAAGCAGTTAAAAAATTACTGCATAAGTTAACTAAATAATAACTTACTTGAGCTTTTGTTAACAAAGCTCTTAGGGGGTGGCAAGAGTTTGGGTTTGGGTATGAGAAAACTTACAAAGAATATAATAGTTGGTGTCACCCTGTTTATTGCCTTCTTTGTCTTTTCGGCTGACAAGGCAAGCGCTGCGGTTCAGGGGCTAAATTTCCCAAGAGATACAATTAACACGGGTAATCCCGAAGCATACGCCCAGCATTTAATTAAATTCGGACTGCCTTTAGAATCTCTACAGGTAAGTGCCGGCGACTATATTTTAATAGATTTTCCATTTTATTCATCGCTGACCGAGCCAACTTTTTTGAGTGGTTCTTTTACGGGGAATCCGGTTTTTAGCGTGATTGATAAGAGAATTAGAATTACCGGCATAGAACTGTTGCCGGGTAAAACGTTGCAAATTAATGGTATTAATGCCTATAATCCGGCCAATAGGGACGAATATGACGTTTATATTCGTATTTCTTCTGATCCGGACGGAATAGTTACTAGAAATATGGCCCAGATCATAGCCACGCCGACCGATAATTCGGTCTCAGTTTCAGCCACAATAATGGCCAATGTTGGAACTCTAAAAGTAACAGGCTATGCCGCTCCGGGACTTTTTTTGACATTTTCGGAAAACGGTACCATTATCGGCACCACTACCGGCACGCCCACCGGAACATTTTCTCAAATCTTTCCCGGCATTAATCCGGTTCAGCACACCATTATTATATTTGGTACGGATTCCGTAAATAGAACCACATCTCCCGTGACGATAGAGGCATTCACCAGGGTTAGGGAATTGACCATAGTATCCGGCGTATTAATGCCGCCAACCATGTCTATTGATAAAGATCAAATTACTCAAGGGGAGTCCTTAACTATCTCAGGGATGGGCGTACCTGGTCACATGATTATTATTTATACTCAACCGGCTCCCGATGAAAGCTATCAGACTGCGCCGGAATTGGATGGGGCTTGGTCTCATACTATTACCGATACATCCAGTTTCGAGATTGGCGTTCATTCGGTTTGGGCGATTGATCAAGATATTTTTGGAGGGCAAAGCTTGTATAGCCGTACTTTGGATTTTAGAGTGACGCAGGCCTTGCCACCAAACCCCGGTCCTCCTTGCGATATAGAAAAAGGCGATTTATCCTGTGACTTGCTTGTTAATATCGTAGATTTTTCGATTCTTTTATATTATTGGGGCACCAATAACGGTGTTGCCGATATCAATGCTGATGGCAGCGTCAATCTCATCGATTTCTCTGTCATGATGTTCTATTGGCAAGGATAAAGACCGCTAACGCGGAATATCAAATTAAAAATGTCAAATGTCTAATGAAATTCTAATGATTAAATTCCGAAAATTAAGATTTAAGATTTTGACATTCATTTGTAATTGACATTTGACATTAAGATCTTCATATCTTCCAAATTTCACAAATTCGTTATGTCATTCCAAACTCGACTACAGAATCTAGGAAGAATGGATTCCTGGTCAAGCCTGCCTCGCTTTGCTCATCAAGGCGGGCCAGGAATGACAAGTTGGGATTGTGAGCAGTTACAGTTATGTCTCTTGACTAAAATCGTTTGCTTGTGATCTTTAAGTTTGTTAAAATTGATGCTAGAGAGCGCAAAGGATGAAAAAACATTTTATTCACACAAAAAAAGCATTTGCGGTTATTTTAACTATATTCTTATTTTTATCCCTATTTTTCTTTGATGTTTCTAAAGTGACAGCGGCAGATCCGCCTTATTTTGTGTATCTTACTAATTTTAGCGTAGATGCAAAAATCGTCGGGCAGCCTTTTAATCTACAGATTCAAGCCTGGGATCCTAATAATATGGGCAACAATCCTATTCAGACAATGAATGGAACAATTTCGCTTCAAAACTCCACTTCTTCTATTTCTCCAAGCCAGGTTACTATGTCGGGGGGGGAGTGGATAGGACAGGTAACTATTACCAAATCTACGACAAGTGAAGTTATAACGGCCATGGCTACCGGTTTTGTGTCTTCATCTTCGCCGCAGTTTACTGTTTTGCCTGATAGTAGACAGGTAATACTGGGTGTTTATGGAGGGAATGTCCAATCTAAAACAGTAACGAACAGACTGGATAACTCTTTGCAAGTTAGAGCTATGGATAAATATGGTAATGCTATATCAAATGCCGGTATTTTATTTAAAAGCGTTGGTTTTCCGCCGGGTGCTAGCGGATATTCATTATCCTCCGGCAGCGTTTTGACGGATATAAATGGCATTGCTTCGACCCAATTTACTTTGGGCAACAAAATAGGTACGTATATGGTTCAGGCCACTATTATTTCTGGCCTTTCGCCGCCGGTTACTTTTTATTCGAATGCAACAGCAGATGTCTTAAACAATCTTTTTATCTCACCAATTATTGCGGTTATACCCAAGGGAGCCCAACAGGTTTTTCAAACTACCGGAACCGATCGGCATGGCAATCCTGTTTCTGTTTCCGGAGTTGCGTGGTCGGTAGAAAGAGGCGGCGGTACCATTGATCAAAACGGTGTCCTGATCGAGGTCTTTTATCGCGATCTGCCGGGAAGCGACAAGGAGTTCCTCCTTGCACAGCAGCAATATTCAAAGACGCTCCTCACCGTTTCAGGGATTTATAGAGCAAATTTCACCCTTTCTTCATAATCATGAAAATCAACCCGAAGGCAAGGGGGTCTTGGACCATGTAACGGTAACTCCCAATGTTGTTCAGGCGACCACAAATTCCAGAAACCCTTTAATTGCAACGGCGTATGATAGATATAATTTTGCTGTCAATGATGCGGCAATGACTTGGGAAATTGATGGTGATATGGGGGAGCTTTCTTCCAAAGAAGGTAATGACACAGAGTTAATTTTAAAAAATAGACCGGGTAATGGAAAAATTACGGTTACGGCAAAACAAAAGGAATTAACGACAAAAGCAGAGGCAATAGTTTCCAGCTATCCGGCTCCAGGGGGTTATTTCTTCTTTAGTGAAGTAAGAAGTCCGCAAGCTTCCGGAACTCCGTTTGACGTAACGGTTACGGCACGGGATAATTCGGACAACGTTATAGCGGATTTTAAAGAACAAGTAGTATTAAGAGATTCCACCAATACAATAATACCAACGGCGATAAATGATTTTATAAATGGTATTTGGACGGGGCAAGTAACTATTTCGGTACCAGGGGTATGAGCGGTGTTTCCAACACTTTTGAGGTAACAGGTGATCCTATGCGAATTGCCGGAGCGTCTAATGTTGAACTAGGTGTTTTGGAAAGCATAAAAAAATCCCTTAAAGATGCTGTTTTCGGTAAATCATCGGAAGGCAAAGAAGTCTTAAAAAATTTAGCGGCCGGGATTGCTTCCGGCTTGGGGCTTTTAGGATCGGGTCTTGGAATGGCATGGACAACCGGCAGGGGGCTTGAGGCAATTGGCAGAAACCCCTTAGCAAAATCCAAAGTTCAGGTTAATATGTATATAGGGCTGATGTTGGGTTTACTGGCAGCCGGTCTTTCAGTATTCGCAGCCTTTTTAATTACAAAGTAGGAGGGTATTTTGGCTGATTGGTTAATAAATATATTTATCACATCCGTGTGTTTATTCACTTTGGGCTTATATTTTACTTACAGGGAAAGAGAACTGGAAGCAATTGCCAAAAGTAAGCTTGATGAAACTAAAGAAAAATACTTGGATCAAATTGCCAAAAGAAAAGCCAGGGAAAGAGAAGAAATAAGTAAATTACAAGCTATTGTTGCAGAAATTGAAAAGAAACATCAGGAAGTGGAAGTGGCGAGGCAAAATATTGGGCAAGGATCCGAGAGGGGTGCCGGTCAAAATGTATCCAATGTATCCACGGAAGAAGCTGAAAAAATTCTTGAAAGCGCAAGGGAAAGAGCAGCGGAAATTGAAGAAGAGGCGAAGAAAAAAGCTGACGAGTTTTTAGACAAACAAAAGAAGGAAGTTCAAACGAAAATGGTTGATTTGGTAATGGGCGTAGTCAAAAAAGTTATTGGCCAGTTAGTAAGCTATGAGGATCACAAGAAAATAATTAAATCGGCGTTGGATGATATGGAGGGGGAGGGCAAGCGTTAGTGAAAACCATAAAGGATCATATAGATACAATCCTAGGTTCCATACATTCCAAGAAGGATTTGGATGAGGCGGTTTTTTGTGTGTGTTCTTTCGCCGAGCTTGTAGATTATAAGTCGGTTGGCGGCGACCAAAGCCAGAAAAGAAAACTCTTAATTGCCTCGGAAGTTAAAAATATCCAATCTGTTATTATCGGGGATTATTTTACTAAACTTGTGAAGGCAAACCAAATGTGGCTTTTCGAGCCGTCACATTTTGCCGATTTTAATACGGCACTAAGTAGCATGGCATCTGAAACGTCAGCTATCGACTTAAAAGTAGCCATCGATTTAAAAGAAAGTGATATCCGGGAAATTGCCGATTATTTTTCCGCGAAGCAGCAGCATAAAGTCATCTTAAATATTTCAGTTGATAAGTCGCTAATTGGCGGCGCCATAATAAAAAAGGATAATTACATAATGGACTTTTCCTTAAAAAATAAGCTTTCTACCTTAAGCGCTCAATGGAAAAAGTCTATTAAATTAAGTAAAGCCGATGAGTAAAAGCATAGTCGATTTTTTAAATGAAATTGATGAAAAACCAAAAGATAAGGCAGCGCCTAAAAAGAAAAAAAAGACGGTTGCTGCATTTAAGCCTTCTTTAAATTCCCCAAAAACTGTTAAAAATATTTCTAAAGTTTTGGAAGAATCAATGCCGGTAAACGAGTTGTCGCCGGATATAGTTGAGGTGGGCGAGGTTGTTTATATCGGTGATGGTGTCTGCAAGATTGAAGGCTTATCTAACGCTCGAATTGACGACGTTTTAAAAATTGAAACAGAAAAAGGTGAGGTTTTAACGTTGGTTCTGGGTATGTCGGACAGTCTGGTAGAAACAGTTGTTTTGGGAGACTATTTTGGCATCAAAAAGGGGCAAAATGTTATTTCAACCAGAAAGACTTTAAAAATTTCCAGTGGCGAAGATATTTTAGGAAGAGTAATTTCTCCAATCGGAAAACCCTTGGACGGCAGGGGCCCGATTAAAGGGGGGAAAATGATGCAGGTTGAACGTCCTGCGCCGCCCGTTTATATGCGCTCTCCGATAGTGGATCAATTAAAGACTGGTTTTCTGGTGGTTGACTCTATTATTCCTGTCGGTCTTGGGCAGAGGGAGTTGGTAATAGGCGATAGAAAGACCGGCAAAACAAGATTTATGGCTGACGTAATATGCAACTTAAAGGGAGCCGGCATCTATTGCGTATATGTTGCTATTGGTGCTCAAAAAGCAAAAGTCAAGGGATTCACCGAATATTTGGATAGGTTTGGTGCTTTAGAATATACGGCAATTGTTATGAGTAGCTCGGATGATCCGCCATCTTTAAATTATTTGGCGCCGTATGCCGGATCTGCCTTGGCGGAATATTTTTTAGATCAGGGAAAGAATGCTTTAGTGATATATGACGATTTATCAAAACACGCCAAAGCTTATCGCCAGATGGCACTTCTTTTAAAAAGATCTCCGGGGCGAGATGCCTATCCCGGCGACATTTTCTTTTTGCATTCAAGGCTTTTAGAACGAAGCGCCAAGCTTTCTGGACAGTATGGCGGGGGTTCCATTACAGCCCTTCCGATGGCGGAAACGCAAAACGGTGATATTTCCGAATACATCACTACCAACTTGATGTCTATTACCGACGGCCACATCTACTTGGACAGTCTTATGATGCACGATGGTATTCTGCCGGCAGTTAATTCCGGAGCATCGGTTTCTCGTATTGGCGGCAGCATTCAGCCGCCTATGCTTAGAAAACTGGCTGAGCTTGCAGCGGGTCAGTTAGCCAGGTATAACGAGGTAAAATCCTATGAAATAATGAATACGGAAATATCCATAGAAACAGAAAGAGAAATTGCTAAAGGCAAAAGAATCTTAGAGATTTTCACGCAAAAATCAGGTATTAATTATTTGCAAGATGAAGAAGTTTTGCTCCTATATTTAGTGACTACCGGCCTCTTGGACTTTATCGATTTGTCGGTCGTAACTAACATTAAAAGTGAAATAATTGAATTTTATCGGAACAATAGAGATAACTTTTCCGATTTTGCTAAAGGCGCTTTAAGCGTTATGAAAAGTGTTGATGAAATAAAACCGTTTGCCGATCACCTTATTGAGGGATTTTATGCTAAATCCGAATCCGAAAGTGCTAAAACTTTAAAAAATGCCTATTTGAAAGATGTAGAGGATAAAGAGACAAAGGAAAAAGAAAAGGCAAGTAAGGAAGCGGAAAATAAAGCTAAAGAAGGCGATAAAACGTAAGGAAAAAGAAAGGGTAAAATAAAAAATGCCGACGCTAAATGAGGTTAAAGAACAAATTGCGGTTGTAGGATCTGTGGGTGATTTTGCCAATGCGCTCCAACAAATTGCGGCAATGCGGATGGTAGCCCTGCGAAACCAGGTCTTAAACAGCAAGAGGTTTGTAGATGAGGCAACCGAAATTTTAAAAGAACTTAAATATTATCGTGAACTTTTATTTTTGGAAGAATACGAAAGAACCTCAAAAAAAGCATTTGGCAAGAACGAGAAAAAAGAGGAAAAGCCCATTAAAGATGCAGTAATGGTGGTGTCTTCAAACCAGGGTTTATGCGGTAGGTTCAACGCCGAAATATTTAAAAAAATGGAAAACTATATTTTTCCTAGAAATCCGGATGCCGATTATTATCTTTTAGGCAAAAAATGTCAGGAGCATTATTTGTCGTCTAAAAGGTTTAAGTTAAAGTTTTTCCCATATAACGTACCCGATAATTTTACAGCAAAAGATTTGATAAGGCTAACGGGTGTCTTTTCTCACTACAATAAAATTATTTTAATTTATACGAGGTATATAAACACTGTTAACAGTCAAGTAGTCGAAACTTTATTAGTTACACCGCCAACCCCCATAGAGAAACAAAAAAAGGGTGACAAGGTTCAATATTTATTTGAACCTTCAATCGAAGATTTAATTATTGATGCTTCCGCTAAGTTGAGGGCGGCGGCATTTCAGCAGCAGATATTGGATTCAAGGCTGGCCCAATATTCAGCGCAAATGGTGGGTATGCAAGGAGCCTCAGAAAACGCCAAAGTAATGCTTGATGATCTCGGGCACGAATATAATAAGCAAAGAAGAAAAATGATTGATAAAAAAATTGGGGAAGTTTTTGCCGGAAGCGCTTTATGGTAGAGATAGGCTAAAAGTTAAAAGTTAGGGGTTAAGGGTATGGCTGAGATAGCTGAGATAGAAGAACAACAGCAAATAATTCGCAAAATTGGCCGTGTGGTGGGTATTCACGGGGCGGTGGTTGACGTTCATTTCCCCGGTGAACTCCCGGAAATCCATAATGCCATGATTATAAAAGAAGGAAATGAAGAACTTGTCTTAGAGGTTTTTGAGCATCAGCCCAATCGAACTGTTAGGGCGCTTGCCATGGGCCACTCTACCGGGCTTAAAGTAGGCTTAGAAGTTGAGGATACGGGAGGCGTCCTTCTTGTTCCGGTTGGTCCGGAACTCTTGGGCAGAATGGTCAATATTTTCGGAAAACCCTTAGATGACGGGGAAGAGGTAAAAACCGAAACAAAGCATCCAATTTATGTTCCAAGCCCCGATTTTACCGGCGTTAAAAACACTAATGAAATAATTGAGACCGGCATTAAAGCTTTAGACTTTTTAACCCCCTTTATTAAAGGCGGCAAAACAGGCTTCTTTGGCGGTGCGGGTGTTGGTAAAACACAGCTGGTTACCGAAATTATCCACAATACTACCATGAAACATGGTAACAACTCGGTTTTTTGCGGTGTTGGAGAACGTACCAGGGAAGGTAATGAGCTTTATTTGTCTCTAAGAGATACTAATGTTTTGCCTAATGTGTCTATAGTGCTGGGTCAGATGAATGAATCCCCTGCAATAAGGTTTAGAACTCCCTTAACGGCTATTACTATAGCTGAGTACCTAAGAGACTGGAAGAAAAACGATATCCTTCTTTTTATAGACAATATTTTTCGATTTATCCAGGCCGGAATGCAGAAACCGGTTATCAGTCAACCTTGGCTTCAGAAATTGGCGAGGTTCAAGAAAGAATTGTCTCCACCGATTCCGGTTCTATTACTTCCGTTCAGGCAATATACGTTCCTGCAGATGACTTTTCCGACCCCGCCATCCAGGCTATCTTCTCCCATCTGGATTCTGTTGTGGTTCTTTCGCGTAAAATTGCTCAGCAAAAAATTTATCCGGCCATGGACGCATTGGCTTCCAGTTCTACTATAGACGAAGAGGTGTTGGGAGAAAAACATTATAAAACATTAAGGTCTTGCTTAAAGCTGTTGGAGCGCTACAGGTCGCTTCAAAACATTATTGCAATTCTAGGCGAGGATGAGCTTTCGGAAGCAGAAAAAGTGACCGTTTCAAGGTCGAAAAAAGTTTTAAAATTTTTAACCCAACCATTTTTTACGGCAGAAAAATTTACCAATGTGCCCGGCGTTTATGTTACTAAGGACGAGACGGTAGAAGGTATAGATAGGATACTTAAAGGGCAATATGACGAGTATACCGATGAACCTTTTTATATGGCGGGCAATATAGAAAGCGTAGAGGACAAATGGCGGAAGAAGTAGAAGAGATTAAACCCCAAGAGGAAGCTGAAAAACAGAACAAAGATACTCCGGAATTTGTGGCTAAGGAAAAACAGGACTTGGCCGCAAAAGAATTTCCGGAAACTTTTAATTTGGTAATTGTTGATATGGACAGGGTAACCTTCGAGGGGCCGGCAAAATCCCTCATTGCTCCCGGATCGAATGGAAATTTTGCCATTTTGCCCGGGCATACGCCTTTATTTGCTAAAATCGATTCGGGCAAGCTTTTCATCGAACATAAATTTGGCACTGAGGAATTACAGATAAAGGGCGGTATTGCTAAAATTAATCAATTTCAGGTAACAATATTGGTGGATTTTTAATAAGTCCAGTAAAATATAAACATATTTTATAGGTACCTAAAAATTATGTTGACATGTTTTTAAGCATTATTTATTATAGATATAACTTGTTTAAGCAAAGGCAAGTTTTATAAGCAGTTAGTTTATTAATAACCAAATAAAAAATAGCAAAGAGTTGGCAAAGGAGGTGAATATAGGAGCATAAACTTCTATTACGTGCGTGTAAATTTGAAAAAACCATCAATTAACAGGGGGAATGAAAACAAATATTATTTAAAATTTAAAAGGAGAGAAGATGTTACAACGCTTCCAAAAATTACTGGTCTACACCACTGCTGTAATGGCAATGTTTGTAAACGGCCTACCGGCAATGGCGGCCGATAAGTTAGACGATACAAACGTCAGGCTATCTGAGCCAAGAGCCAGCCAATCGTCCACCTATACTTTTGCAACCAAGGCTAAAACCACCGGTTCAATAAAAGGTATTAAAATGAAATTTAGAAGAGAGGCCTCTAACGGTCAGCAGCACCCAACGGATATGACTCAAACCAGTGCCGCAAAAGGCACCATGACAGGCGGCCTTACTGCAGCCAATTACACTCTAGACAGGACAACCGATGCCGGAACCGGTATTTTATACCTGCAAAATAACACTGGCGATACTATAAATGGCGGGACTAGCATTACCTGGGAAGTTACCGGTATGGGCAATCCGTCAATTGGCGCAACTAACGCCGGTTGTACCCCAAGCTCAAATAATTCCAGCGGTACTTGCTACCTAAGAATTCTTACTTTTAACACCGATACTTTAGCAGATCTTCAGGCAGAAACTCCTGCTAACATATTAGACACTGCCACCGTATCTTACACTGTTACTTCCGATGTTACCGTAACTGCCACCGTAGATCCGTCGCTTACCTTCACCGTAACCGGTGTCGCTTCCGGTGCAAGTGCTAACGGTCAGACCACTTCTCACACTTCAACCTTTACCACTTTACCCTTCGGTAATTTAGCAACCAATACCCCGAAGTATTTGGCTCATGACTTAACTGTTAGAACCAATGCTACTAAGGGCTATCAGGTAACAATGAAAATGAGAGATGACATGACCGGAACTTATGCGGCGAACAACATTGATCCATACGTTGGTAACGCTGCTACTTGGGCTGTTCCACAAGCTTGGACATCTCCAACTAGCGCAACTGCCAATGAGGACACAGGTTGGATTGGCGCCAATACTCCGGACACTGATGTATCCGGCTGGGCGGCACCATCCGGTAAATGGGGCCCTGTAAACGGTACCGAAAATCAAGTAATGCTTTCATCCGGTCCGGACATAGGCACTGTTGCAACCAGAATCAGCTACACTATGGAAACCGACGTATATCAGCCAGCTGACAATTACACTGGATACCTAATATACAACTGCATCCCAACTTACTAACAAAACCTAGTTAAGTTTAAAAAAGAAGACCCGCAAGGGTCTTCTTTTGATTCCGAGGAAAAACTAGAATTAAGAATAACGAATTATGAATTAATTATGCGAATGAAGAATAAGGGATAAGCAGGACTTACGTACATCAATATTGTTCGACCTTGCCTGCCTGCCCGAAGCAAAGCGGAGGAGGATGGAGAACTACATTAATGCAACTTCAGTGTCTGGCAGCTGCCGGATCCTGAAGAGTAAAATAAGCAGTTCTGCGTAAGTCCCATAAAGCAAAAAGTTCTATCTTCTAATATTCTATATTCCCATACTTAATACCTTATACTAGATTCTTTATTCTTCCCCCTTCTCTTATTGCTTTTCTGTCTAAAATTAGGTTACAATTAGATCAATGAATAAGAGTTTCTGGGCTTCAAAAATAGTTGTTGGTTTGTTATTTTTTATAATCTTTTTTAATTGGCCCAATTTAGCGTTTGCGGGCACCTTAACCGGTGTTTCGGTTACTTTAGGATCAGTTACCCCCAAAACCACCACAACACACACAGCCGGATTTACAACAGCCACAGAAGCAACTTTAAAGCAGGTTACTTTCCAGTGGGAAAAAGATGCCGGTGATTCGACTAAGCCTACAAGCTTAAACTTGGTTAATATAACTATCGGATCGGTAAGCGGTTTAAATTCATCAAATTGGACATTAGATACAGCGTCTTATAATACGGGACTTATCAAATATAATAATTCAGATGGCGAAAGCAAGACGGCATCCAGTGCCATAAGCATGGCTTTTGACAACGTATATAATGCGGAAATAGGTGATTGCACTGTTTCGGGGAAAATGTTTGATACTTGTCACTTAACTGTCAAAACCTACAGCGACGCCGGAATAACTTTAGTTGATAATGCCACAACGTCTTATCAACTGGAAGACGTGCCGTCCTTAACGTACAAGGTAGAAGGTGTGGTACAAGACACTGTTACAAATAATATTACTACCACTATAGATACCGGTTATGATGAAATTGCTTTCGGTAAGCTGGGATTAAGAGAGGTGGAGTATGGCGCCCATAAGCTGTATGTAGAAACGACTGCTGCGGATGGATATACGGTTACAATGAAATTGGATGGGTACATACAAGGGCTAAAAGCGGCCAATAAAATAGATCCGTTTGCGGCCGTAGATTGCACATGGACTACCCCTAAGTCATGGACGACGCCTACGGGAACCGCAAATAGCACCGATACGGGTTGGATTGGGGCAAATACAAGTGATACCAGAGTAAGTGGCTGGAGTACGGATTCCGGGGGTAAATTTGGTCCCGTAAGTTCTACGGCTCATGAAGTTATGAAATCGACAGGGAAAGACTATGGAACCTATAAATATGTCACCTATGCGCTAGAGGTTAACGAATATCAGCCGTACGATTCTTATGCAGGAACTTTAATTTATGAAATTACGCCCACTTACTAATTTAATTATCCTTTTACTTTTATTATTGCCGGTGAAAGTTTTGGGCTTGCCGGAAGTAGCAGGATTAATGATATCTTCCGTGTCTCCCTTTGCCGGACAAACTAACGTGCCGGTAAAAATTAATGAAGGCGCAAAAATAGTTTTTGCTAACTCATCTCTAAACATTAATGAAAGCTCTTTAGAAAATAATATAATTATTCTCTCAAGTGACAGCAGCGAAAAAATGTTCGCTAAAAACTTCCAGACACATAACAGTCAAGACCCTATAATTGATACAGTTGTTAATTTTTATTTTGGTAGGGCGGGGGATGCTTCAAGTTTAAACTGCCAGTTAAAAAACAATACAACCTACACTGTCACCTTAAAAGGCGGCAGTAGCGGCATAAAGGGTATAGCCGATGGGTATAGCCAAATAATGGCTTCGGATTATTCTTGGTCGTTTACGACAGGGGACGATACTTTTAGTCCTGATGTTAAAATTTTGTCCGGAAAAAATCAACCCAACGTTAATGCGCTTTTTTCTTTCGAAACAGACGAGCCAACCAATTACGAGATAAATTATGGTTATGCGGGCGGCACACAAGCTAAATTTTCATCAAATAATTTTAAAAGCAGACACGATTTTTATATGCCGGTTTTAATGGTTGGAAAAAACTATAATTTAAAACTAACGGCAAAGGATCGACAAGGAAATACCAAGGAAGTTGATTTTATAATTGAGGTGTTAAATATTTCCAATGTTAGTATCAAGATCGGCGAAAAATCGGCTCAAATTACTTGGCAAACTTCGCGGCCCACGGCAACAGCCATCGAATATGGCGTATCAACCAAATATGAAATAAAGAAAAATATTAATGAATCTAGGACAAGCCACCAATTAGCATTAAATGATCTTTTGCTTGGGCAAAACAAGTATCATTTTCGAATAAAGGCCGAAGAAAAATCCGGCATCTCATACTCTATTGATTATGATTTTCAAACGTTGGCGAATAATCCGACTTATTATAATGATGAAGGTTTCTGGAGGAATGTGGGCGGCGAAACGGTGTCTGATGCGGGTACGCTTGAGCTAGTAACGCCCGTTAAAGACGCGGCGCAGGCAATTGGTAAAAGGGCTTAGCGATGACAAGAGCCAGCCGGCAGATAGTTTTGGTGACGTTATTCTATATATGTTACTTATTATTGGGTTAGGTTCCGTAATCTATTTAAAGCAAAAAGAACTTAGCCTCTTAGGGAAGAGGGTTTATTCAGGGCTTCTGTCGCCTTTTAAGGCTAACAATAAACTAAATAAAACAATCGATTCAGCGATAGAAGAAGAGATAAAGAAAAAAAGGGGTCAATAGTTTCTTTCTAGAGAACTTCTCTTTCTACTTTTTGGCAGCAAAAAGATAGCAAAAACTGCCGACAAAGCTACAAAATTGGGTTAGGACTGAGTCTTGTTCACTCTCAAAAAGTCGAACTCGTCGTAACCTCCTCAAACACAACTTTTTGAGATGTTCCCTGCGACATCCGACCTCAGCTTCGCCGAAGGCGAGACGGGAGTCCACCACAATTTTTACGCTACAGTCGGAAAAAATGAAATATTCTATATCAGACTTCGGAGTTTCTTAAAGAATCCTTTGGCTGATCTAATTTTCATTGTCAATGACTCGGTGGTTTTGTTGCCGGCATCATCGTCAATTTCAATATCAACCTTGTATTTGCCAATGGGATACTTATCGAAAGAAAAGTTCTCGGAATCCGTTTCGTATTTGATGCCGTCAACAGTGACAAAAATTTTATTTACGCCCGAGGTAACATCCTTAACGGTATATCTTAAGTTTACGCCATCTATTGAAGCGTTCAAATTTTCGGGAGGAATATTGTCCGTTTTAACGGCAAAGATGGTTTCCGGTCCATTTTTGTCACTTGCTATTGGGATTATATGGAAATACCATTCTCCTTCCTTAGCATCCAATTCTAAATTTGTCTGATTAGTACTACTTAAATCCGTACAGCTTTTTAATTCTTGATTTAAGCAGTATTTAAAATTTGTTACCCCCGATTCTCTTAGCCAGCCCAAATTAATTTTCTTAGAATTGTACCAATGGTTAGTGTCCGGATGGGTGGTTGAAAAAATCGTAATTTTTTGAAGTTGTCCGGGTAATTTGTTCGACTTTATCTTAGAAACTATATAATCGCCGGACGCCGTTTGTCCTTTTATGGTGGTGGAGAAGTTTTCCTTATTTTTTATAAAAGTATCGCTTTCAACCAGCTTTATGTTGGCCGTGCCGGGATTATAGTACTTAAAAGTTATGGAAGCAATTTCAAAAGCCGGTGCTTTTGAAACGAAATTATCGGGTGGCAGGCAAGTGATATTTACAAAGCCGATGTCATTATCAAAATGCCGATTAAAAACAGTTTTGCAAACGGAGGAAGATAAATCTATGGATTCGGCAATTATGATATCTTTTGAAAACTGTATTTTTGCCTGAATAGCCGTAACGGTCAAATTGGAGTTGGTTGAAGCTAGTAATTTAACAGTTGATTTTTCGTTCTCATCGATAAAGCTTCGTCCAACATTAAAAAACATTTTAGGGTTATTCCTTGCAGGATCGCTACTTCCTATTTCTTCCAAATTTTTTTGCTGGGCATCGTATATCTGATTAAAAACCGGAAAACAAATTAGCGTTAATATAAAGATTGACATAAAAGCCCATAAAATATGAAAAGAAGGTTTTTTCACCTTTGGCGTTAATCTTGTAATAATTTTTGTAAGTATTTTTTTCAATTTACATCCTTATAAACTTTTCTTTGTAAGCAAAGATTGTAAGTGCCAAAGTGCTTAAGATTGTTAGTATTAGCCATGCTTGGACACTCACATAATTATTTCCCAAAAAAGACACCGTTATGATATTACCGGCACTTTTATCGCCTGCGTCTTTTATAGTTGAAGAATATACAGTATATATTTGCCCGCCTTTTGCAATTACCGCTCCTTCATTTTTTGAGGATAAGGGCGTAAAATTTTGAGAGGCGAAAAATCGAAGAATATCTTTTGAGTCGCTATAGTACCCATAAATCTTGCCGTCAGTTAAAAACCCGACATTAATATGTGTTTTGTTGTGCAAGCTTTTTGATAGCTTGTCATTAAAAAGGTATCCTCCAAAGATTGCGCCAATAATTTTGCCATCTTTTATAATGGGAGTGCCGGCAGTATTAGAGAGTAAGCCATCGGAACTTCTTTCAATACTGTTGGCGGGCTTACCTTCGAGGATTTCTTTTGCAAAGGGGTTGGAATTTAAAATATTGTCTCCAAAAGATGCGGGTTTATGCGCGCGCACTAAAACATACCCCAACTCATTGGTTATTGTAAGCGAGGACAAATCGTTTTGTAGCATTTTAGTTTGAGAATAGGTAGATAGCTCAGAAGTTTTGTTTGATGCAATATAAGCACTAATTACAGGGTCTTCGGCGATGGTTTTTGTCTTTTTTGCCGCCACATCTTTGGCAGCGCTTATTTCGTTATCTATTGTTTGGTTTTGACTTTTGGCCTTTAAAATAGAGTTTCGTATAAATTTATCATTAAGAGCAGATTCTATAAACGGCAAAATAGCTATAAAAAATATCCCGACAATATAGATATATTTTAAAGTGTCCATGTCTTTTTTTTCTAAACGTACAGTCAATTTATTTTTTTGTACGATAAAATAAATAATAGCAATTAACGGAAATATCGTCAGCCAAAACCAGCTCACCCTTAGGGTTAAAAAGAAAAAAACAAATCCTAATAACACGTATGAGCCTCCAATGAAATGCTTCTTCCTGGATTTCTGTTTAAATCCGTCAAAAACAAAAATTGTGGCGATGGAAATAGCCGTAAGGAGGAAAAAGCCGGCGAAAATTATAGAGCCAAAACTAACAATTGCCGGCAAAACGGCAAGCGAAAAAATTACTTCAAACGGGTGGCGAATTAAAAATTGAATAATTTTTTGAACCATGTTTATCTGTTAGAAGAATTATTTGATGAATAATTTTTTGAAATAAACTCTATCGAATTTATCATTTCCTGAACTCTTTTTTCGTCATCAGAATTTTCGCCCGGTAAGTAGGTGCGATACCATATGCGGTAAATATGCTGGTTGAACTTTGCAATAAAATAGTTTCCTTTGACGGCCAAATCTTCTTGAAGGACTAATTTGATAGCAGGTACTCCCTTAATAACAACTTTCTCCACACCATATTTAGCAGTCATTTTTGAGGAGGCAAAGAAGTCATCTAGCGATTTAGCGTATTCAATTCTGTCTATGCTCATCAAATATCCGTCTTGTCTTAAAAACCAAATGTTTTCGCTGCCCATTGGTTTTAACCTATGGCTTGTATTTTGAGGGTAAGTTACGGTGATGCCATAATCGGTATCTTTGTATACTTGCCAAATTGTTTTATCAAAGGGTACTTCGGCAAAAGCTTCTTTGTATCTTTTTTCGGGATCGGTGGCGGCCATGCCGTAGGGGTCTGTTTTATTTGTGCCGCTATTTGTTGTTTGCACACCTTTAACCTGGGCAACGTACATTTCGGTTGTTTTTTTGGCGTTTCTGACCTGATAAATGAAGCCGGCGGCAAAGATTGCCAAAAGAAAAACAGCTGCCTTAATAAAGGGTATTCCGCCCGTAGCTTCCACTTTATCAGCTTCAATTTCGTTTGTGGTTACAGCTGCTTTTGTGTCCGCTTTTTTATTTTTTCTGTTTTTTGATTTTTCAAAAATTAACGTAAATAGCTTAAGTACCAATTTGAAAGGAAGCATGATCAAAGCAAGAATTTTTTTAACAATTCCTTTTTTGGGTTTATCTTTTTCAGGCGCAGTGTTAGTTGCAGCCGAGCTTGGTATATCAACCGGATTGACGCCGGCTTGTATGAGTATTTTATTAATGCTTTCGGCGGCGGCCAGGTCTGTAGCGCTTGTATCAGTATCAGCGGGCTTTACATCATTTGAAATAACCGCCGGCGCAGTATCGGGAGACTTCTCTTTATCCGTTTCTGTTTTTGTGCCAGCTGCCAGATCGATTATATTTGTAGTAGTATCTTTCGATGCCTCTTCTGCCGGTTTTGGCGCATCATCCGAGATTTCAATTGCAGAAGCTTCTTTTTCCAAATTTAGCAGTTCTTGTTTTATCCGGTCAAAATCACTAAAATCCTCTTCCACAACATCCGCACCCATGTCAACAACATTTACTGGTATTTGCGCTTGTTTTTCCTCGCCTGTAACCGCTGTTTCTTCTCCGATAGTACTTTTCGTTTCTTCACCTATGGTAGATTCCTTTATGGCAGTTTCTTCATTCTTTTCCGGATTCTTGGTAGGTTCGTTTTGAACGGAAGAAAATAAGGCTTTTGTCTCCTCGATGCTATCTTTTTTAACTTCTACGCTGCCGGGTGTCGTATCTAAATGCTCTGTATTGTTCTTAATCTTACTGTCCTCCAAGACCTTTAAAGATTCCATTATTCTGGTCTGGAATTCTTCGGCTTGTTTGGAAACATTGCTTTTTAAGCTTCCGATAACTGATTTTAAGCCGTCCATTTCACTTTGGTATGCGGAAATTTTTTCTTTAAGTTCTTGGTTCTCTTTTTGCAGGTTCGATATATTTAGAGCTTCTTTTTCGCTTTCTTCCTTGGTTTTTATATCTTCTTTCTTTTTTAGGTCCTCGAGGTCTACTTTCATTTTATTTAATTCTTCAAAAGTTTCCTGAGCTTTTTTCAACTTATCCTGAATAGCCAAAATTTGAGCATCTAAATTGCTAGCTCCTTTTGTGTTTTTGCCCTCGGTAGCTGCACTGGTTGTGCTCGTTTTGTGGTTTCCCTCTTCTATTTTTTCTTCGGTTTTATGTTCCGGCATATATAATATATTTAACAGTTTGGGCAAGCCTTTGTAAAGACATTTTAATAAATTCATGAATTAAAATATGTACCCCTTGAATCTGTTTGACTTTAACGTGCTTATGTTGTATATTGCCCTTAGTATTTTTTAATAAATTGATATTCATTTTCTTTAAAGGAGAAAATTATGGTTAAGAAAGTGCTGTTTTTTGGTGCTAGTGTTGTCCTTGCATTTATTGTTACTTTTGTTCCGACAAAAATTAAAGCCGCGGATACGCCGGCTACGGGATCTGTTACTGTTGTGCCGCCTCGATTTGAATTATTTGGAAATCCCGGCGAAGATGTGCCGAACCAGGCTTTAAAAGTTACAAATGAGTCGACTGTCGAAGGAAGCTTCATGGTGGATATGGAAGATTTTAAGGCTGTTGGAGAGGACGGAAACGTCAATTTGATGGAGCAGAATTCTGACATCACTTATTCTCTTGCCAAGTGGATTACCGTTAACCCCAGCTCGTTTACTTTAAAACCAAAAGAAACAAAAATCATTAATTTTTCAGTCAGCATCCCTAAAAATGCCGAACCGGGCGGAAGGTACGCCAGTATTATTGTTAATATGGGCGGCCAAGTTAAGGTAGAGGGTGGTGCTGTCGTTGCTCCCAGGGTTGTATCTTTAGTACTTTTAAGGGTTTCCGGTAATGTTAAGGAAGAAGCCTCGGTGGAATCATTCACGGCGCCACAGTATTCGGAAAAAGCGCCGGTAAAATTTGACCTCAGAATGAAAAATTCCGGCCGAAATCATATAAAACCGAAAGGCACCATTATTATTACTAATCTTTTGGGACAAAAGGTAGATGAAATTCAGCTAAGCGGCGAAAACGTTTTGCCCGGGGCCATAAGGAAAATGACTACGGAATGGAAAACAAATAAGTTTTTAGCCGGTCGTTACACTGCCACTTTGGTTGCTACTTACGGCGAAAAAAATGATAAGCCGTTATCAACAACTGTTTCTTTTTTTGTAATGACTAAATCAACAGCTTACACACTGGGTATTGGTACGGTCGCCCTTGCCCTTGCCTTTGTTAAAAGAAAGTCACTTAGAAAGACTTTACATAATTTGACTAAATAATCTTTAAATAGAGTTTGCATTGAGAGAGAAAATTAAAAAAGTTGCGTCAAAAAAAGAATTTTTAATTGCTGCTTTTTTAGTTTCTCTTTTAGTCGTAATTTATTTTAAAAATAATCCCCCCAAAAGGGTTGATTGGAACATGGTTTCTTGGGGGAAAAGTCCGGCTTCTTTAATAATTATCGGTCCAAGTGAAATACCGGGAGCCGGAACTCCTTTTAAGATAAGCTTAGATCTTGATACCAACGAGTACTTGATAAACGCCATTCAGGCTAATATTGAGTATGATCCAGCGGTTTTAGAGGCTCTGAAATTGGATACCACCGATTCCTTTTGCAAACTCTATATAGAAAACAAATATCAAAACGAAAAAGGTCTTGTGAAAGTTGCCTGCGGCTTGCCGTCCCCCGGATTTAAAGGTAAAAACAGAGTTTTAACAATAGATTTTATTGCAAAGTCTTTTTCAAATACTACAATAAGAGTAAGAGAAGATAGCATGATAATGGCTAATGGAAAAAAAGGAATCAATATATTAAAGAATTTTGATTCCAAGATAATTAGGGTGAGGGTTGCTGTTTGATGAAAAATAAAAAAATAATTTTTTATCTTATAATTTGTGTTATAAATGCGCTTTTTTTGTTGCCGGGAAAAGCTAGTGCGGCCAAAATAGTATATTTGACTTCCGCAAACAATACCGTGGAAACCGGCAAGGCTATTAAATATGAATTACGAATTAATACTGATGCTGAAAAAATAAATGCGGTCCAAGTCAAAATTAATTTTCCAACGGAAATATTAGAAGGTTTGCAGCCGGAGCAAAGCGGATCGTTCTGTAATAGATGGATAGAAAGCTCGTCGACTACTCTGGCCTGTGGCGTTACCGGTACTCAAGGGTTTTCCGGAGATGGACTAATAGCCAAGTTGGTTTTTAAGGGGAAAAATCCGGGCGAAGCTTCTATAACCTTAAATGATATTTGGGTGACTTTTAACGGCACGGTTTTGAATAATTACGGTCAAGGTTCTGCCCAGCTTACGGTTTTTGGTGAAGGTCAAACTCCAACACCAACAAGGCAGCCTATCATAACTCCCACACCAATCCCATCCTCGGCAATTACTCCTCCTCCCGTATCAGGGAATACTTCCGGTGTCACTGATAATTCAGGCGGCCAATCTTTTTCCGGAAGCGAACCTAAGGTTCAGGGACAAGGAGGAACAACACCCGAAGAACCGCTGGCTAAGCAAACGCCCGCCGATGTTGAAATTACGGTTTCACAGAATCCATCAACTGCCACAAGCGGTATATTAGTTAAGGATTTTTTTTCCGATAACAAGAAAGCCTTGTTTGGCTTTTTCCCAACCCTTTTGCTTTTAGCGCTTGTTGTTCATTTGGCAATCAAACTCTATTTTACGGAGAAAAGAAGAAAAATGGAGCTGGAAAAACTTTACGAGGAACAGCTGGGCGCATTGTCTGCTTTGGAGAGCAAACTAGATCTTCTTGATCAAAAGGGAGAGCAGGGCAGAGAGGCTTTCGAACAAGGATTTAAAGATGCTAAATCTCAAATACTAAATCAAGCTAACCCAACGCTTCAGGGTGGGACCGGACCTGCTCAGTAAAATTAAACGCCCAGCTTGGAAAACCCATATTCAAAGAGATTGATACCGTCGTTCATTCCATCATTTGTATCTAAATATATCATCACTATTTTTCTATCATTTTTTTGGGCGACTCCGATTAAAGTATGTCCGGCGCCATAAGTGAATCCCGGTTTCGAGGCAATCATGTATGGGTAGTTTTTAAGCAGATCGCTGATATGCGCAGTATAATGTTCGTAGTTTAAATTCTCAGTGCCGGAAACAGTATGTTCCCGAATTCCGGCATAACGAATAACGTCGGGAGTTTTATCCATGGCATATCTAACAATAGTGGCCATGTCGAGCGCCGAAGTATAAAAACCATCCTCATCGAGCCCGGAGGGGTTTTTGTAGTGAGTGTTAGCAAGACCAAGATCACTAATTTTTTCGTTTAATTTGCTTATAAATGCTTCTCGTCCGCCGGGAAAATTTTCGGCAATAACTTCTGCAGCGTCATTTGCCGAAGCTGTCATTAGGCATATAAGCAAATCTTCAAGCCTTATTTCTTCATCGGCTTGAAGATAAGCTTTATTTGGTTCTATTGCTGCAGCTGCCTCAGACACCTTTAATCGTTTGTTTAGATCTATGTTTTCGATGGCAACTATAGCCGTCAAGATTTTTGCAATGCTGGCAGGCGGTCTTTTGGTGTTAATGTCTTTTTCAAAAAGCACATTGCCGGTTGAGTTATCCACCACAATGGCGGACTTGGCGCTTACATAAAGGTTGCTTTCATTGCCCGCTCCCTGAGAAATTTTCGGGTGATATTTTTGGTTCTGAATCTGTTTCAGCTTGGTAAGATTAACTTGAGCAAGCTCCGTTTTAATTCCCTTAACTTGCGTATTAGTTTTTTTATGACGATAGGCTAGTGGAATAATTATGACTAAAGCTACTATTGCCGATACAAGGTAAGTCTTTCTGGTAATTCTCATGGTTACCATTTTAATGTTATTCTTTAAATTTTTCAAAAGTTTTTTATTTGGGAAATAGGTTGACACTTTGGAAGGAAGAAAATAAGATGGTTTCGAAAGGTATAAGTATGAAGCTTTTAGTTGCTATTCCTTGTTTTAATGAAGAAAAAACCATAAGTAAGGTTATCGGTGATGTTCCCAAAAAAATTCAGGGGATTAGTGAAATAAACATATTGGTAATGGACGATGGATCTGAGGATGCAAGCGCTATGGTTGCCAAAGAATGCAAGGCGGAAGTCCATTCATTTCCAAAAAATAGAGGGCTTGGATGGGTTTTTACCAAAAGTGTCAGTGTGGCTCTTTCAAAAAAAGTGGATATTTTGGTAACAATTGATGGCGACGGGCAATTCAAGGCGAAGGATATTTCAAAATTAATTAAACCGATTATTGCAAAAGAAGCGGACTTTGTAACCTGTTCCCGTTTTATTGATAAGGACTTAACGCCAAATATGTCGGTTATTAAGCTTTGGGGCAACCGTTTTATGTCGAAATTTATAAGCATGCTAATTAAAAGAAAATTTTATGATGTGTCTTGCGGGTTTAGAGCTTATTCTAGAGAGGCTCTGCTTAACGTTAATCTATTCGGCAAATTTACCTATACCCAGGAAGCATTTCTGGATTTAGCATATAAGGGCATTAGAATAAAAGAAATTCCATTAAAAGTTAGGGCAAAACGACAATTTGGTAGGTCAAAAATTTCCGACAATTTGCTTGCTTACGGTTATAAAACTTTAAAAATAATTTTCCGTACGTTAAGAGACTACAAGCCTTTAAAATTTTTCGGTTCACTGGGACTTATTATTTTTATGATAGGATTCGTTTTTGATTTTTTCCTTTTATATCATTATGTTTTTACCCATTCCCTAAGCCCTTATAAGTCATTAGGGTTTATTGGGGGTTTTTTAAATGCTATTGGGCTTGTTATATTGGTCCTTGCCTTAGTGGCTGATATGCTGGAACGAATACGGTTAAACCAGGAAAAAATACTTTATTTGCAAAAGAAAAGGGAGTACGAGATTGACTGAAAAAAACAAAAAAGGTGTGAAGATATTTATTATTTTAGGAACAAAAGCTCAATTAATAAAAATGGCTCCAATTATGCTGGAGTTTGATAAACAAAAGATACCCTATAAATTCATTTTTACCGGACAGCATAAAGAAACAATAAATAAATTAGAGTTGGATTTTAAAATAAGAAAGCCTGATTTTGTTTTATATGACGGTCCGGATATTACAAGTATCTTTAAAATGATTATTTGGGCATGTAAGATTACCACAAAAGCTATTCTAAATAAGAAAAAATTTTTTGGAAAAACAAAGAATGGCATAGTGCTTGTTCACGGCGACACATTTTCTACGTTAGTAGGGGCGATTATCGGCAAATTGGCCGGCTTCAAAGTTGGACATGTGGAGGCGGGTCTTAGGTCCTTTAATTTGAGAGATCCCTTTCCTGAAGAGCTAATAAGAGTAATAGTTTTTAGAATGGCAGATTATTTTTTTTGCCCCGGCAATTGGGCGTTAAAAAACCTAAAGAAATATTCTGGAAAAAAAATTAATCTTCATAATAACACTTTGCAAGATTCTTTAAGTCTGGCGCTAATCTCCGTCAATAATACGAAATCAAATATTCCCGAAGAACCATATTGCGTTTGTTCTATCCATCGTTTTGAAAATATTTTTAATAAAAATAAGTTGAAGGATATTGTCGATAAAATTGAAAAAATCTCGAAGGACTTTCCGGTGGTCTTTATTCTTCATATGCCAACAAAAAAAAAGTTGAATGAATTTAATCTTTTAGTAAATCTGAAAAGCAATAAAAATATTGAGCTTAGAAATCGATGTGGTTATTTTGACTTTATTAAATTGATAAATAGCTCCCGGTTTTTAATATCGGACGGCGGGAGTAATCAGGAAGAGACATATTATTTGGGCTTGCCGGTGTTACTATTTAGAAACGCTACTGAAAGAAAAGAAGGATTAGGAAAAAATGCTTTTTTATCTCATCTAAGTGAAAAAAAGATTAATTACTTTCTAAAAAATATTAATAAGTTTAGGACGAATAAAATTAATATTATAGAAAGCCCTTCTTCAATTGCCGTTGAATTTTTAAAAAAGGAATTTGCTTAAAATGAGCGAATTTAATTACAAAAAATATTGGATTAAAAGGCATAATAAAATAAAAGACTATTCAAGCGTTGGCATAAAAAGTATAGGAAATAAAGCAAATGAACTTTCTTATAATATTCTCCTAAAAAGATACGAAGCAGTCTTGGAAAAACTGGAATTAAAAAAAAGTACTACCTTTCTGGATGCTGGTGCCGGAATAGGGATTTTGTCAAGTTTTCTAGCAAAAAATAAATTTGATGTGACAGCAATAGATATTTCCACGGAAGCTTTGGATCAAATAAAAAATAAGAGAATTAAGACTCATTGTTCTAAAATTTCAACTTTTAAAAATGGCAATTTTGAGGTTGTACAGTGCTTCGACGTTTTATATCATATTACCGATGATGGGGAGTGGCAAAAAAGCATTAAAGCTTTGTGCGCGCTTTCAAAGGACTATGTTATTTTGCATCAGCGTTTTTTAAAAATAAAGCCGCTTATAAACCCTTCTCATATAAAATTCAGGAGTTATAAAGACATAACTTTAGAGATGCAAAAAAATGGGTTTAGAGAAGTCTTATCGGTTCCTTCTCATGTGGTTCAGAGAGTCCCTATCTATATTTTGTATAAGATAATGCCGGTTTTCCTCTCAAAAATTGATAATTTTCTACTTAAGAATTGGCCTTTTGGCTTGTTAGGCATAAGTTCCCACGAGATAAAAGTTTTTAAACAACAAGGAGAAAAGGAGAAAGAAAAAATATCGGGAGTAATTTACAATATAAAATATTTTGAAAAAGAATTTGATGGTCAAAAAAGTAACAATAAACATTATAATAATAAGGCAAAGAATGTCTTGACAATGGTTTTGCCGATAAAAAGAGGAGAAAAGATTCTTGATATCGGGACTTGCAGCGGCACCTTTGCCTTTGAGTGCGCAAAACACAAATGCAATGTTATCGGAACGGATCTTTCTGCTATAGCAATAAAAAAGTGCAATGAAATCAGTAGCAAAAAAAAGATAGAAAATGTAAAGTTTATAGTTTGTTCGGCCGATAAGCAGCCGTTTCAAGATGAGCATTTTGATAAAATTATTATGGGGGACATTGCAGAACATTTAAAACCAAAAATTTTTCAAAGAACAATTAAGGAGTGCCATCGCTTATTAAAAAACGGCGGAAGCTTGATAATTTATACGCCCAACAAATATCATTTATTTGAATTATTAAAAAAGAATAATTTTTTGCTAAAGAAGGACCCTACCCATATTAATTTATTGTCCAAAAAAGATATTTGCAAAGTATTAAAAAAGAATGAATTTAAAATTTTAGAGGCATATTTCAGGCCGTCTCATTTGCCGGTTTATGGCGTTTTGGAGGAGGTTTTAATAAATATTCCTATTTTCGGCAATTTGTTCAGGCGCCGAATATGCATTGTTGCAAAGAAATAAGATGAAAAAAATATCTATAATAACACCAATATATAATGAGTCTAATAATATTGAACATTTTTTATGTTCAATAGAAAAAATTAAATATTCTTATACTAGTTTTGAATTAGTTTTAATAAATGATGGTTCCATGGATGAAACTTTAAAAATAATTATTGATTTTAAAAAACAAACAAAAATCGATTTAAAAATAATTAGTTTTAGAAAGAATAGGGGACGAGCTTATGCCAGACATATAGGCGCAAAAAAGGCAAAGTATGATTTACTATTTTTTTTGGATTGCAGGTGTGTCGTTTTCCCTGATGCCCTAATAGTATTAAATAGTATTAAGTATCAGCCACTTTTGGGCGTTGCAATACAAGAAACAGGCGATTTGGTTAGCCGTTTTTTTCATAAAGTAAGAAAAAAAATTTATAAAGATAGTTTTTCATCTAGTTTTAAAGACTTATATATAAATGAAAGCAATTTCAATCATATTTCAAAAGGGATGGCCACTTTTTTTTGTAATCGAAAATTATTTCTTAAGTGCCAAATTAAAAATCTGGAGGACAAGGATTCCTCAGATGATACCAAATTGCTACAAAACATTATCCGCAACAAACCAATTTTGAAAACAGCGAAAATTAAAGTTACATATTATATGCGGTCTAGTTTGTGGGAAAATTTACTGCACATATATAAAAGAGGTCCAAAGTTTAGTGATTATTATATCAATAATAAGGGGCCGTTTTTTAGTTATTATCTGGCGACCCTTTTTCTAATTTTATCTTCGGTTATTGTTGCTTTATTTTTTCCTGCATATATAATTATTGCTTATTTGTTTTTGCTGGCATTTATTGCCTTTTATCTTGCCGGAATATCGCTGGACGCAATTTTTTTTATACCGCTACTTGTGCTTTTTGGCCTTTTTTTTGTTTCAGGGGTAGCCAGGAAAAGATTTTTAGATTTTATAATCATTATATTCACTGTAATATTAGTTTATGGAATCATTGCAAAATAGAAAAAATTATCTTGGTGTAATTTTTGTTGTTTTAATAGTTGTTTTAATACAAATCTTGTTTGTTAACATGATTAGGCATAAATGGGTGCCAAATCCGGATATTAATCAGAATATAATTTTTTCAGATAATTTAGCCGCAAACGGCAGTTTGCCGATAGAGTCTAGTCTGAACAAAGAGTTTTCTGATTTTCAAATTTTTGGTCCCCGTGGGGTAGTGGTTAGAGACGGTAATCTCTATCCAACATCAATGATAGGCTATATCTACGAACTTGGAGTTTTTAAAACCCTGGGTGCTTATTTAATTTATTTTTCTAATCCGTTTTTTTGTGCAATAGTTCTTTTTTATGTCTATAGATTAGCTCTAATCTTGGTGGGGGATAAAAAATATGCGTTACTTGCAATGTTTTTCTTTGCTTTAAATCCGGCTTTTATTTTTGTTTCTTCGATGCCTTACAACAATATGCTGGCTTTAGTTTTCTTTTTTGCGGCCGCGTATTATGCCGTTTCTTTTTTAAAGTCGGCACATAGTGAGTCGCTTAACCCGAGTCATTTTTGGTTATTTTTGATTTTTTCCATTATCAGTTTTTGGGTGCGCTATAGTATAGCTGTTTTCCTTTTCCCGATATTAGCACTTACTTTGTTTAATAAAAGAATTAGAAATTATGTTTTCAAGATAGAAAAAGGGAGTATCGGCATATTTATAGGCTTTGTTTTCTTGATTTTTATTGCTGCCAATTTTGTAATATACGACAATTTTTTGGGTTTTTTAAGGCCAGGAAACGTTTTAAATGCTTATGAGCATTTTAGCGCTCCCCTAAAAGAATTATCTTTGCCTGAAAGAATAGTAAAATTTAATCCTGTTTTATTTTTTTCCAATCTTCAAAATCAGGTTATCGCCGTTAGTCCAATAATATGTTTATTTGCATTTTTAAATATCTTTCTACTTAAAAGGAGGGGCGGTGCTCTTAAGATTGCCCTATTTTTTATAGTATTTATGCAATTTGCCTTTTATTTAGGAAGGGAGTGGTCAGGTGTGAGTTTTGTGGGTTCCGTGGGAACAAGCTATGCAAGGTATTTGCTGCCTAGCTGGGGTATTTTATCGATTATGGCAGCAGATTTTTTGTATATTTTTCTTGAGTCTAAAACTACTTTATTTTTAATTGTTACGTCTTTTTTGGCATTATCGGTGAACACGGCGTTAAATAGTAACATGGCGTATGTTTATTTTAATAATTCCGTTGCTTGGTCTTATAACCTACAAAGCCAAATTGAAATAAATACTCCGGAAGACAGTATCTTTTTTGTTACTGTCAGTGATAAATATTTTTATCCTTTGCGGGAAACGGCAATTTATACAACAATTCCCGAGGAAGAGCGTCTGGATAAAACTGTATGGGTTATTAATGCCTTGCTTGATAGGAAAATATCCATTTATTTTATTGATGAAGATAAAACCGGAATTGAGAAAGCTAAAATTTTTAGCTATTTTGAGGAAAACGGACTAAGCGCAAATTATTCTTTTGGTGGGAATGTGTATGAAATACAGAAACAAATTAATTAGAAATATCTTAACGCTTGTAGGAATAGTGCTGCTTAGTATTTACATTTTTCAAATTAGGGCTGATTTTGGGATAGTTTTAAATATTAGATACATATATTTGTTGATGTTGTTTTTTGTTACCTTAGCTATTTTTTTCTTAAACGGATTGTTTCTAAAGATTTTAATGGAGCCGTTTGGCATAAAACTAAAAAATACCGAGGCCTTTGGTCTCTCGATCCTCACTAACTTTGGAAATTATTTTTCCTTCTTTTTCGGTGGCGCAGCAATAAAAGCAGTTTATTTTAAGAAGAAATATGCATTTTCATATAAGCGCTATCTGGAGTCTTTGGGGCTAACTTATCTTTTAGTTTTTTCTATCAATTCTTTAATCGCTATCTTGTCTATGGTAATACTGTTTTTAAAGGAAAGTGTGGTTTCTTGGATTGCTTTTGCGGTCTTTTTTTCAATATTTGTTTTTAGTATTTCGATTTTAGTTTTTCCTCAAATTGTAAAAATTTTGCCGGTTTCAAAAATAAAGAATTCATTTAATTCACATTCCCCGCTTAGTAAAGATACTGGTATTAAATTGATCCAGATACTTGTGCTAAATTCGATTTTAGGCGCCACGGCTGTTATGCTAAAATTCGGTTCCATTGGAACCTCCCTAGATTTTATCCAGGGCGTATATGTAAATTCAGTTGCGGGGCTAGCCACTTTTATTAATTTAACACCTGCATCAATTGGCATTACAGAGTCTTTAACGGCATATGCGGCGTTAATTTTTAATATCGCACCGGCACAAGCACTAATAGCCACTTTAATTGATCGGGTGGTAACTTTAATTATTATAATACCCTTAGGAGTTTATTTTGGCCGTCTATTTATGGGTAAAAAATAATATCTTTTTTTTGCTGTCTTTTGGCATAATTTTTTCCGTGTTCCTAATAAGAGGGCAATATTTGGGCTATGATACGGGAATTTATAGACATAATTTCATACTAATCTCAGATGCTATTAATAATGGTCATTTTGGGGGAATTTTTGACGCAATTAAGTCGGAACCGCCGGGCCTCTATGGCATTGTTGCTGTCTTGTTGTATGCGGGAATTAGTGTTGACAATATTTTGGTTGCAGGTTTCGGATTGTCATTTTTGTTTCTAGGAATATCTTTGTATTTTTTTGTAAAAAATATTTTTGGCAAGAAAAGCGCAAGTTTAACATTTTTTTTGTTTGCCACTTCCATTATCCAACTCGAAAGCCATTTTTTCATGCTATTTAAAAGTGTTTTTTCTTTAATATTTGGCATTTGGGCGCTGTATTTTCTGATTAAAAACAAGTATTTATTGTCATCTCTTTTTGCTGTTTTGGCCGGATTAATTCATCCTTTGGCGTTTATGTTTTTTATTTTTGGCCTGTTGGCTTATTATATAATTATTCGGGATAAACGCATCATTTTAGCCGGTCTAATGTGCCTTGCTTCTTTAGCGCTAATATACAATATTTATAACCACGAACTTATTATCGGATTGTTAAGTAATACCATTAATCATTCTTTTGTGTTTAGTCCAAATTATTATGGTGGTAAGTTTTATGGTCTATCAGATTATTTTTTATTTGCGCCTCATTATATAGTTTTTGCTATCTATGGCGCCACAATCCTAAAGAAAAAAAAATCAAAAGAAGGCCAGTTATTAATTGGCATGGCTCTAATTATTCTTTCTCTAATTTTGTTTAAATTTTATTTCTATAACCGTTTAATCATATATCTGGATATTATTGTATTAATGTTGGCTGGACTTGGACTTGAAAATATGGCATCTAGATTTGATAAAAAAACTTTAAAAATTGTTTTAAGTGGCGCTTTTACCACCCTCTTAACAGTCATGATTTTGTTCTATTTATTTTCCAGAAAACAGGAAATAATATCAACTGAATTGGAAGAAATTAAAAGCTTATGTTCGGTTGAACAAAATGTGTCGGTGTTTATAACCGAACCCAGACTTGCGCCATGGGCATACGGATATAGCTGTCGTGAAGTAATTGCCCCCAATATTTTTGGAAACGATAAATTCTCGACTGATGATTGGAATAAGTTCTGGGAATCGGGTGATCTGGGAATGCTCTCAATCTATAAAAAACCAATTTATATTGTTGCCGGAAAAGAATACGCAAAAAATTTTAATAGGGAAAGATTGGCGCAATATGGTAATATTATTTATAGGCTTGAATAAATAAATGACAAAATTAAATGCAGATTACAATAAAATTTTCAATTATTTTTTGCTTGGATACATACTGCTTATATCTGTAGCCGCTTATAGTACAAAAAACAACATATTGTTAATTTTAAATTATTTTGCCGGAATGTCTTTCTGGTTTCTGCTTTGTTTCGGAGTGTTGACTGTTTTAAAAAAGAGACATAAAGATAATAAAAGACATTTATCGGAGAAACCAAATTTTTTTTTAATAATCAATGTAAATCTTGCTTTATTTTTTTTGTTATATTACTCGGCCAAACAACTAGGAATTTATTTAGCTTTTTTAATTGCTTTGCTAGGAAGCTCAATTAGCGCTATCTTTTCAATTATAATGACGGATTCTGAATGAAATTAAGAAAAATTAGTTTTGAAACGAAAATGATTTTGTTCGCACTTGGGCTTCTTTTCGCTGTAGTTATCCTTAGCTCGATTAAGTTTTTTTCTTTTTTAGCCCTTATCTATGTTTTTTTTATGCCCGGTTTTTTTATCGTCAAAACGTTTGATCTCGTAGAGGAGGCGGATAGAATTGAAGAAATTGTTCTTTCTTTGGTTTTATCTTTCGGTTTGATCCCTGTACTCATGTATGCATCTAATATTTTTGGAATTAAAGTTACGCGTACCTGGGTTATAGCTGTTTCCTCGATGATTATTACTTATTGTTATTTAAGAAAAAAAATAAAAAATGAAAAAATTTTCCCGTATAATCAATAAGGAAAAAGACAGTTTAATTTCAATTGGAATTATTTTATTTCTTTTTATTGCCGGGATAAATTTTGTCCTTATTTTTTTTCTTAATATTTTAATAATTTTAAGTCTAAAGTCCGCAAAGGACATAAGTAAATATTCATTCAAAATCGGGCTTTACTTAATTATCGTTGCCTCTTATTGCTTAATTGTTGTTCGTGATATGGGTCTTGCTAAAGACATGATAATGTTTTCTTATCTTTTTTTTGGATCATCTTTTTTTGCTTATCTCACAGATCTTTATTTTAAAAAAAATGATTCGGAAACAGAGAGTTTTAAAGCAAGAGAGCAGGTGGGTAATTTTTATAGAATTTATCGCATTACCTTGTTCCCAATTTTAGTTATTGCTATGGTTGTTATTTTAGTCTTGTATGCAAGTTTGCCATTACAGGGAATAGTGGAACAAATTTTTTCTAAACCGAACCGGGCAGTTGAAATAAAGCCAAGCACACCCGGTAAATTCAGAATAAAAATAAATCTTAGTTTGGCAGACGAAAATTTAAAAAAAGAAATAATGGATAAAATAGATCTAGATAAGTTCAGTGTAGTTTTGGAAAATAGTGAAGATGCCGGCGAGTGTAAAATTATTCATCGATTTAGTAGCAATGAAACGCCCGAGGAACTGGCTACATTGTTTAAAATATCTGACATAAATCAAGATACAGGGATAGATGAGCATGCAATAATAAATATCAATGAAGGGTGCAGCCCGGTTGGGGCAGCTGAGATAGGAGAAAGGATAACAAAAAAAACAGAAGAGAGTGTCAGATTTAATATAAAAATTAAAATTGAGAATATGTCGGATATTGCAGGTCTAGCCGCCAGCTTTCAGGATAAATTGTTGGCTGAGGATTTTGAAGATGTGGATATCGGCAATGGTATAGATGAATCGGCAAAATCCAATATTTTATATTATGAAAAGGACTTCGAAAAAGAAGCGTTATTTATTAAAGAAAAATTAAAGCCTATTTCATTGGAAATAATTGAGAATATTCCGTCAGGAAATAATTATAATATTTTAATAAGGTTGATAAATGAGTAGATTTTTTAGAGAAACAATGAAGATAACACTCCTATCACTACTTATTTTTATAGTAATTGTTTTTTTGTTGAATCTGCCGGTCATTTTTAATCAAATTCCAAGAAATCAAAAAATAGTGATGGCAGAAGATAGGGGCGACAAAATTATATTTATTGATATCAAAAGTAGCCCCATCCTTTATATACCAAAGATAAATGTTAAGGCGCCGATTATTTTTTCCCATAACGATAAAGATATCATGAAGGATCTAGAGAGAGGAGTAAGTCATTATCCACAAACGGCATTACCGGGAAAAGTAGGTAACGTATTTATTTCCGGCCATTCTAGTGATTATCCGTGGAGGGGGGGGAGCTATAAAGAAATCTTTGTAAATTTAAATAATCTTGAAGTCGGCGATTTGTTTTATATCGATTACGAATCCGTACGTTATGAATATAAAGTAAAGGGGAAGAAAATAGTTTCTCCTGTGGATATGTCAATTATGGAGCAAAGGAACAGCTATGAAGCGACCCTAATGACCTGCTATCCGCCAAATACAAATCTTAAAAGATTAGCCGTTAAAGCAGAATTAAAGGCAGAAGTTATTAGTAAATAGAAAAAGATAATAAAAAATATTTGACAAGATTTTTAGTTGTTATACAATTATATTGTAGTTAGTTAATAGAGAGGGAAAAAATGGGATATCAAGGAACACAAGTGTTGCCAGAAACCGGCTCGATGTTTTATATCATTGGGGCGTTGGTAGTTGTTGCGATTGTAATTGTGGTGTACGGTATTTTGAAAAACAAAAAGCAATCGAAATAAAAACAAAAGTTATTTTATTTATTTGACTAAAAAAATTTTATGTGCTATAATTTTAGAAAGCCGAAGAGGCTTTTTAAAATACTTAAAAAAGGTATTTTCATGGAATTTTTAAGATTAATATTAAAACTAATTGGCAAACCCTTTAAAAAAAGCTTAGGCTTCTTAAAAGAAGTTAGGGCTGAATTTTCTAAGGTAGTATGGCCAACCAGAAAAGAAGCAATCGGTGCAACAATAGCCGTTATTATCTTTTCTTTGGTTATGGCCCTTTATCTTGGTGCATTAGATTTTGTCTTTGCAAAAGGTTTGTCGTATTTACTTGCAAAATTCAAATAAGGAGAGGTTATGGCAAAGCAGCAACCGCAACAAAGAGGCTGGTATGTTATCCACACTTATTCGGGCTACGAAGACCGAGTTGCCGAAAATTTAAAACAACGTATAGAATCCCTGGGAATGGAAGACAGGATTTTTCAGGTTATTGTTCCTAAGGAAAAGCAGATTACCATCAAAAATGGCAGACGGCGAGTAATTGAGAAGAGGATTTTTCCCGGTTATGTTCTAGTGGAAATGGTGGTAACCGATGATACTTGGTATGTTGTTAGGAATACCCCGCAGGTTACCGGTTTTATTGGTGCCGGTACTATGCCCGTTCCTGTTGCCGCCGATGAGATAAGACATATTCAGAAGCGAATGGGTATTGAGGAGCCAAAATATAAAATTGACCTTGAAATTGGTGATGCGGTCACTATTAATGATGGGCCGTTTAAAGGATTTGATGGTCAGGTTAATGCAATTGATGAAGAAAAAGGTAAAATTAAGGTTTTGGTATCCATGTTTGGCAGGGAAACTCCCGTCGAATTAGATTCATTGCAAGTTAAGAGAATATAAAAATTAAAAAGCACTAAATTCAAAATACTAAATACTAAACAATATCAAATGTTCAAAATTCAAAAATTTAGGATTTAGAAATTAGAAATTAGGATTTTTTCCTGAAAGGAAACAGTATGGCAAAAAAAATTAAGACCAAGATAAAATTACAAGTATCGGCAGGTAAAGCCACGCCGGCACCTCCGGTTGGAACCGCTTTAGGTCCGCACGGTTTGAATATTATGGAATTCGTTAATGCTTTTAACGAAAAGACTAGAGAAATGGGCGATACCATAATTCCGGTTGAAGTAACTGTATACGAAGACCGAACTTTTACTTTTATTACCAAAGTGCCACCGGCATCCGAGCTTATCAGAAAAGCATTGGGTATTCCCAAAGGATCTTCAATTCCCCATAAGGAAAAGGTTGGTAAGCTGACCTTGGATCAGCTAAGGCAAATTGCGGAGCAAAAAATGCCGGATTTAAACACTGACGATATTGAACAGGCAATGAGGGTTATTGCCGGCACAGCCGAGTCAATGGGCGTAGATATTGAAAAATAAATCAAATATCAAACTGCAAAAATCAAAATGATTGTTAAAAATGCAAAAAGTATTAATTCTTTATTAATTTATTCTATATCATTTTAACCTTTGATTTTTGACTTTTACATTAATTAATGATGTGGGAGAGTTTAAAAACTCATTATCACCACGAAAGGAGTAAAATGGCGGAAGAACAAGCCAAGAAACAAGAAACAAAAAGCAATAAACAAAAAGCAGAAAAGGGTAAAGAACAAGAGGTAAAAAAGGAAGTTAAAAAAGCTTCAAAAGTGGTGGAAGTTAGTAAAAAAGAAACAGTGGTTAAGGCTGAAACTAAAAAAGCTAAAACCGAAGATAAACCAAAAAAAGCAGCTAAAAATAAGCTTAAAAGAAGTGAAAAGAAGCACTCGAGAAAATATAGAGAAGTTTTAAACTTGATCGAGAAGGATAAAGAATACAAAATTGACGAAGCTATCGAACTTGCAAAAAAAGTTTCCATTTCTAAGTTTGATGGTTCGCTAGAAATTCATATCCGTTTAGGTGTAAATCTTAAGTCACCGGAACAAATGGTTAGGGGAGCGACTGTTCTGCCAAACGGAACCGGTAAAACGCAAAAAGTTGTGGTTATTGCAAGTCCCGATAAAGAGAAAGAAGCCAAAGAAGCAGGTGCAGATGTTGTTGGTTCTCAGGATATCGTTGAGAAGATTTCCAAAGGATGGACAGATTTTGATGTTTTAATTGCTACGCCGGATATGATGGGTGCGTTGGGTAAACTTGGAAAAATTCTTGGACCAAAAGGTTTAATGCCTAACCCTAAAACCGGAACTGTAACAATGAATGTAGGTTCTACCGTAAAACAAGCCAAAACGGGCAGAGTGGAATTTAAAATGGACAAAACAGGCATTATTCATCAAGGAGTCGGTAAATTATCTTTTGATAATGAAAAACTTGTTCAAAACATAAAATCTTATTTCGAAGCTATTTTAAAAGCCAAGCCAACGACCTCGAAGGGACAATTTGTTAAATCAATTTCTTTGTCGCCAACAATGGGCCCCGGAATTAAAGTAGATTCAAGTAGTCTAAAGTAAATCAAAAGAAGACAGATAACATAAAGCCTCGGAAACGAGGCTTTATAATGCCAAATTTCAAATTACAAATGTCAAACCTGATCAAAATTCAAATATTCTAAATATAAAACTCGTTTTAAAATTTTGGGAGTAATTGCTCACAATTCCCGCGTCTTTGCGAGTGAAACGAAGCAATCTCCTCATACTTGAAACAAGATTGCCGCACTCTCCGGCGGCTGCCGGATTGTTCGCAATGACGATTGTGAGCAGTTACGTTTGGAACATTTTTTTGGTTTTACTTTAAAAGCAGAGCTTGATAAAATAAATATACTTTCAATTAAAATGAAGATAGAGAGGTGGCAAGTGCTAAGAGAATCTGACAAAGAAGTTTATCAAATAATTAAAAAAGAAGAAGAACGTCAAAGGCTTAACATCGAGCTTATTGCTTCCGAAAACTATCCTTCTGCGGCTGTTCTAGAAGCCATGGGCTCAGTTTTAAATAATAAATATGCCGAAGGTCTGCCCGGAGCTAGATACTATGGCGGATGTGAGTTTGTGGATGAAGTGGAAGCCGCGCAAGTCGTCGATGCCATGAACATGGTCGGCATGGGCATGGGTGAAGATCACTGCATCGATGCGGGGAACTGCGTGCCGCAGGCATTGCTGCCTGAGGTCGGTTGACGTATCGACGAGGATATATTTGCCGGCGGTTTCAATCAGAATTGAACAGCGGGTCCGGTTGTCCCGCGGGTCGGCCGAGGTGCAGACACGGCATGTGCAGCCTACCATCGGCACACCGGTGGAAGTTCCGCTGCCGAGTACGGTTATCTTCATGGGCAGTTCCTCAGGGTAAGTTCAAAACAGATAACATGAAAGGCATCCCCAGGCAAGGGGTTTGTACCGAACTACTCCGGTTGTTGCTGCAACGTTAAATATGGCATATGATATACTTCCGCAGATTAGGAATGGGCAAAAGGAGACCGTATGAAAAGATGGCTGGCGGTGGTATGTATCTGTATGCTGGCGGCGGCCGGCTGCTCGAAAAAGCCCGGGCAAACCGAAAAAGTGGTTCGAATCGGCGCGGCCGGACCGTTCACCGGCGACATGGCGGTGTTCGGCGCCGACCAGCTGAATGCCATGAAAATGGCAGTGGACGAATGGAACGCGCGGGGCGGGGTC
>Ga0076307_102_pt1 | contig 70764 bp, 72 predicted proteins | sample RifGroC2_FD_68020 | JGI IMG/M metagenome (GOLD analysis project Ga0076307, IMG submission 68020) | candidate division CPR2 bacterium GW2011_GWC2_39_10
ATGGACTTACAGAAGATCATCTCTTCCAATTTATTTATTGGAAGGCATATTTTGACCTAAAGTAGCAACACTTTTTAAGCATTATGCCCGGAATGACACTGTAGTTACTAGAAATTATACATAAAAATAGGGGTCTAGTGAGTAGGTACCCTTTACAAGAAATTTAAAGAAAATCTGCTTCCTTTTCTAATTTTAGCATTCCGTTTGGAATGTTTTTTATAATGTCAATTTTCGTAGCTTTTGGATTTTTTTCCACAGCTAGTTCCGCGGCATACTTAAAGAGTAGTATTGCGGTTGCAATAGATTCTAGAGTATTTTTTGAATTCTGCGATAAGAAAGAAGCAATAATTCCCATTAATACTAACTTAAAGCTATTATTAAAGTGACCCGGCGTTACCAATAGCTTATTATCCCCCGCAATTAAAATTTCATCCTTGCCATTATAAACTATATAAATACCGAGTTCATTGGATAAATTAAATAGCCCTTCTCTAATTGCGCTTCCGTCATTTTCGGTAATCTCTTGCTTGCTACCTATTGAATCGAGCAAGTTTTTGAGTTCTCCCAAATTCAAATAAGTAATTACTGTTTTTTGTTCAAACAGTTGGTTAAAAGGTTTATTAGCTTTTTTTAAAATATTAATGCCAATTGTAAGGGCGCTTATACCACTTCCCGCAACAAATGTGTTACACGTTATTTTGGAGAGAATATTCCAAACCAAATGCATAGTTTCGGCATTTTGGCTTATGCCCGGACCTACAAAGAGTAAGTTTGCTTCTCTTGAAAAGTCATTAATGATTGAAAAGCTATCAACTGATAAACTGCCGGATAAAGTTTCGGGCAAAGGTAGGGAAATTTCTTCGGGAATAAGGCCCTTATACGTTTTTTCTAATGATCTTGGGTATCCAAAAGTTACAAGACCTGACCCCGCCTTAAAAGCACTTTCAATTATTTGAACCGGAATATCTATCTTCCCCCTAGATCCGGAGATAACCAAAAGCCGTCCTCTTGAAAATTTCTGAAGCGGTTTATTCCAAATGAAGTCTTTATAAAGAAGCTTATTTTGATATATTATTTCGATTTTTTTCATTTCTATTCTCGTCCGTTTGTCTTAGAATTTCAAACAAAGCAATTCCGTAGGAAGTTGCTACATTTAATGAATTTGCTCTACCAAGCATAGGGATATGAATTACGTGATCCGAAAGATCAATAATTTCATCTCTTATGCCGGTTAGCTCATTACCTACAATCAAGCATAATGGGAAATCGTATAGAATGTCAGTATAGTTTTGACTGTTATCGGCAATTTCTAATGATACAATTTTTACACCATCTTTTTTCAAATTATTGATAATTTCTAGCGGATTTTTTTTGTATTCCCATGGCACAGCATCTAAGGTCACCAGTGCGGTTTTTCGTAAATCTTCTCTTGGCGGATGAGGTGTAAAACCGGTAAGGTATAATTTTTCTACCAAAGCTGCGTCCGAAGTTCTAAACATGGCGCCGACATTGTGGACGCTCCTTATATTGTCCAGCAACACATAAAAAGGATTTCGGGCAATTTTCTTATAATCCTCGGCTTTCAATTTTTTGGATATTTGTTCTTCGTATGATAGTTTTTTCATTACAAATGTCATTTTAACAGATTAGTCAGTATTTACAAAATATGGAATTGTTTTGAGAGGTCTATGCTACGGTTTTCCCTCCTTTGCTCTGATAGCACTATATATATGAGACTGTTGAAAATTCCCCAAAAAACGTCACTCGGAGCGATCCGGCCCGCCTCGGCGAGTCGTAGGCGAGACAGGCAGCCGCCGGAGAGTGCGGCAATCCTGTTTCGAACGTAAGGAGATTGCTTCGTTCCTCGCAATGACACTCTAAAAAACGTTTTTCAACGGTCTATATATTAGTTGGATATGGAAAGTATAAAAAGAATAAAGACCCTGAAAGATTGTCGTTTGGCTTTCGCCATGTGACTCCCTTTCAGGGTCTATAAATCAAATAATCACTAGCCATCTGAGTGACTGACCGCTAGGCTACATTGTTTGGTACTCGATTGCTGCTATTCCGAATTTGTCGCTTGGCCATATGTTGCTGCTACTCGACGCGGCAGTTACAGAGACGATTCTTGGGTTCTTTATGGTTTGCTCGTTTTCCCCAAGCCATTGGTTCATCTTGTCTACTGCCTGCTTCGTTGCTGTCTCTATTGAATTACCTTCTGCCGTAAATACCTTACATTGAATCACAATACTCCTCCTTCCTACACTGGGATTCCGAATTCAGAAGACGTAGGTATTAAATTCGCAAGATTACTTGCTCCATTTCTGTGGCGCATGGCTACAGCCAACATTGCAGGGCCTACTATTACGAAAAGCGCCGCATGCGCCTTTGCCAACCTCATCGCCCAGTCTCGTAAGAGCTTCCAGAAGACCCTCGTTCTGTCAGCTATAGTTAGCTTGCATGGCGCTCCTAAACTGCTCAGAAAAATTCATCTTAAATCACCTTCTTTCTCTGGTATTTCTAGAACCGATACTCCATCTTAATTCTTGGCTCTCCGTCTCCATATGGATTTTCCATCCGATCAACCGTTTTGAAACCAGTCTTCTGATACACTGCAATTGCCCAAGTGTTTTCGGGATGAGTGACCAGCCAGATCAGCGTAATACTCCTGCTTTGCAGATAATCCACTACTTGCTGGATGGCTATCTTGCCAATGCCCCGGCTTTGAAACTCAGGCAAAACCAACAACTCGTTGATTTCTGCTTCGTTACCATGGAATTTAAAGGAGATATGGCCGGAATTCTTGATACCTACCCGAAGATGATAGACATTACTTGCTTGAAGTTCCTCTGGATCAGTGAGAGAAGGAAAATAAAGTTTTGTTTGATTGGCTTTCTCGTCTTTTACAATCTGTTCCCAGTGCCATGGGTCTGCTTTGACCAATGTAACTTCCATAAACATCCCTCCTTATATAGCCCCATTTATCCTTTACAATGGCAAACTGCCTTCAAAGAATTAAAAACAATTTGCCATTATAAAGCTAGGATATTTTTAAGGTTCAACTGACTGCTAATCATACCATATTTTTGTTAGTTTGACTAGACTTTTAGCAGAGTGGCCGTGTTCCACAAAGGCTTCCATAAATTTATTGACAAAAGCGGTTTTTTGAGCTATTATTCTTTAGTACTAATGGAGCTAAAAAATGGCGCATACAAAAGCGGGCGGTTCAACAAAACTCGGTAGAGATTCCCAGTCTAAACGTCTAGGAGTTAAATTATTTGGCGGTGAGGTAGCAAAAGCCGGCAATATTATTGTGAGACAAAGAGGAACTAGATATAGGGCAGGTAGTAACGTATTGATTGGCAAAGATCATACCTTATTTGCACAAATTTCGGGAATCGTCAGGTTTGGAAAAAAAACTGTGACTAAATTTAACGGTAAAGGTGAAAAAGCCACCATAGTTAATATTGACGAAGTAAAATAATAAAATCTCCCTGTTTTAATTTATTTAAATTTTCTATGGGAGATTTTTTATTTTTTATTAATATAATGGCTGTAAACTATTTCGGCCCAAGATTCTTTTCCGTTTAAAAACTTTTGCAGGTCTTTTTTGGCAACCATAAAGGGTTCTAGGAACTTAGTTTCTCGGACATTTACTTTATTGTTTTCTATCTCGGCGTCATATATAAAACCTATGTGGTGCCTGGACACCTCTTGGCTTTCATTATAAACAAAACCGACGAGTTTTATACTCTTAAATTTGATCTTTGAGGTGTCAATTTCTTCTTCCATCTCTCTGTGCATCCCTCTTTCAATAACGTCCTTTCCCCTCTCTCCGGTACTTGAATCAACGGGGTTTATATGACCCCCAACACCGAAAGTATAGGCCTCGTAGAGCCTTTTTTCTTTGCCCTTAGGAAGCCTTTTTAAAACCAGATACTTGTCTTTTTTGTGGACTAAAACATAAGGAATAATTTGTTTCCATTCGTCGTTAACCTCTGCATCGTCTCTGTCTATATATCTGACCGAACTTCTAATCTTCTTATAAAAAGAATTAATGTTTGTGTCTTTAAAGCCCGTAAAAAATCCGGCTTCTTTAAATGTAAAATCATCGACAGCTAAAACTCTTTCATTAATCTTTTTCAAGTCAAAATTGGGCTCCGGCAAAACATCCAGTTCTATACCTGCCTGTCTAAATGACTCATGGGCTTCGGTATTTGTATAATTTAAAAAACAAACGAATCTTTTTACTCCGGCGTTTACCAGAAGCCTGGCGCAGTGAGAGCAGGGGGATGTGGTGCAATAAATGGTTGCTCCTTTTATGCCGTTTCCGCTTAAAGCAGCTTGAATGATAACATTTTCTTCGGCATGAATTGCCCGACAAACGCTGGTTGTGGATCCGGAAGGAATATTGTTTTGATCTCTAAGACAGCCAAGTTCCAGGCAATCTTTTGCGCCCGCAGCAGCACCGTTATAGCCGGTCGCCAAAATATGCTTATTCTTAACGACAACGGCGCCGACCTTACGTCTAATACAAGTGGATCTTTCCGAAACCACTTTGGCAATTTTAAGAAAATATTCATCTATATCGGGTCTTAATTTTTGCGGCATTTTATTCCTTAATAATATTTACGGAGATATTTGCGCTTATTTCATGGCCGAGTTTAATTTCTATTTCATGTTTTCCCAGTTCTTTTAGGTGAGGTGTGTCTATGTCGTGTTTGTCGATATTAAATCCCTTTTCTTCCAGTGCCTCGTGTATATCCTTAGCCGTAATTGATCCAAACAATTTGTCGTTTTCGCCCGTTTTCACCGGTATTTCGAGTTTGGTTCCGCTAATTTTATCTGCTAAACTTTGGGTTTTGGCAGTAATTTGTTCTTCTTCTTTTTTTATTTTATCCATTTCATTTTGTAAATTTTTAACGTTTTCATCACTCGCTATTTTTGCATAACCGTTTTTAATGAGAAAATTTTTTGCATAACCATCGGCGACATTTTTAATCTCCCCCGATTTCAGATTTCCAATTGATTTTAATACAATAACTTTCATGCTTTCTCCTTTAGGTTTGGTTACGAAGTTGCTAGGTTTCTTAATTTTCTTCGTAACTTCGTAACCTTTTAACTTATCAACTTAATTAATTAACTATACTTTTAATAAATCCGTCAAATAATGGATGGGGAAATTGCGGTCTGGATTTAAATTCGGGATGAAACTGAACTCCAATCATAAAAGGATGCCCTATTAGCTCCGTAATTTCCACTAAGGTTTTATCCGGCGACGTTCCCGCTATTATCATTCCATTGCTTTCCATCTGCTTTATATAATTATTATTAAATTCATATCGATGGCGGTGTCTTTCAGAAATTTTTTCTTGACCATACAATTTAAAGGCTTTTGATTTTTTGCTAACCTGGCATGGCCAAGCTCCAAGCCGCATTGTTCCACCCTTTTTAGTCACGAATTTTTGATCTTCCATAATGTGAATTACAGGATGTTCGGTTTTTTCGTTAAATTCTGTTGAGTTCGCGTCTCTAAACTCTAGGATATTTCTGGCAAATTCAATTACCATAATTTGCATTCCCAAACAAAGCCCAAGATAAGGAATTTTATTTTCCCTTGCATATTTAGCGGCTAAAATTTTGCCCTCAATGCCGCGATGTCCGAAACCGCCCGGGATTACGATGCCGTCTAGGTCTTTGAGTACAATTTCCGGATCCTTTTGCTCCAATAACTCGGCGTCAACCCATTTAATTTTTGCCTTAAAACCGTTATTCCAGCAGGCGGCCTTTAAAGCTTCCGTAACGGAGGCGTATGTATCCCAATTTGCCATATATTTCGCAATTATGCCGATGGTAATTTCTTTTTGAGCGGAATTAATGTTAGCAACCAGAGTTTCCCAGCTTTTAAGATCCGCTTTTTTAGGGGGTAAGCCGAGTTTACCTGAAATATATTCTCCAACTCCGGCTTTCTCTATGTTTAAAGGTATTCGGTAAACGGTGTCGATTGTAGGCAGCGGGATTATGGCTTCCGTTGGAACATCTGTAAAAAGTGATAATTTCTCGAACATGCCCTTTTCCATGGGATGATCGGCTCTTATCATCAGCATATCAGGCTGAATTCCCTCTTGTTTCAATTCTCTTACGCTGTTTTGCGCCGGTTTTGTTTTTAACTCGCCTGACGTTGCCAGGTAAGGTAAAAATACCAGGTGTGCATAAAAAACATTTTCTTTGCCGACAATTCTTTTCATTTGTCTGATGGCTTCTATAAAATGAACACCTTCGTAATCTCCGATAGTGCCACCGAGCTCAACGATTAAAATATCGAACCCTTTGGCAGCTTCAAAAATGACTCTTTGGCATTCTTGGGTTACGTGTGGAATAACCTGAACGGTTTTTCCTAAATATTTTCCCTCTCGTTCGGCATTTAAAATATTATTATAAATTTGGCCGCTCATGATACTGGATTTTTTGGTGAGGCTGTCGTTTATAAATCTTTCATAATGACCAATATCTAAGTCTGTTTCGGCACCATCGTCCGTAACAAAAACTTCCCCATGTTCGCCGGGGTTTAGAGTTCCGGCATCAAAGTTTAGATATCGGTCAAGCTTTTGCAGGTTAACTAAAAAACCGCGGGATCTAAGAATAGCTCCTATGGAAGCGGCAGCAATGCCTTTTCCTAGCCCGGACAATACACCGCCTGTAACAAAAATAAATTTTGTATTTTTATTCATAATTTCCACCTTTAAACAGTTTATAGTTTGGTTTTTATAAACTCAAGGGCTTTTTTTATTACCGGATCATTTTCTTCAAAAATTGTGGCGTCATCACCGGCAACATCTATGTCTGGCGTCAAGCCCCTTTCGTTTATTGATTTATCGTTCGGGGTATACCAATGAGCGGTCGTTACTCTTAAAATTGATGAATCCCCATAGGTTATAAGCTCCTGGACGGAGCCTTTACCAAAAGTTTTTTTACCCATTAAAGTTGCCCTTTTGTGGTCGGATAATGCTCCGGCAACAATTTCGGCTGCCGATGCAGATCCCTCGTTAACCAGAACCACAATTGGAACGGAAGGATCGGTATATTTGCCAAGCCCGCTTGCTTTATGGGATTGAGTAACTTTGCCTTCATTCTTTTCGATTAGAATATTACCACTTTTTATAAACTGGGAGGATACATCAATGGATTTATCTAAAAGGCCGCCGGGATTATTCCTCATGTCAATCACAATGCCCTTAACGTTTTTTGACTTAAAAAAATCCAATCCCTCATCGGTTAATTTTGCTGTATCTTCGGAAAATTTTTTAATATGAAGATATCCGATGTTATTGTCTTTTATGATCCAGGATACGGATTTTATTTCAATTATTTCCCTGGTAATATTGAAAGTTAAATTCTCAGTGCCCCTAATAATTTTTAGTTTAACCGCTGTTCCTTCTTGGCCTCTTATTTTTTCTACGGCTTGGTCTACGGTCATGTCTGTTGTCTCGAAATCGTTTATGGCGTCAATGATGTCATTTGGCTTTAAGCCTGCTTTTTGGGCGGGAGAATCCGGAAGAGGTGCAATAATACTAATTCGGTTCGCTTTCATTCCTACTTCGGCACCTATGCCCGAAATAGATCCGGCAAACTCATCTTCAAACTGCTTAGATTCCTCGGGTGTCATGAAATATGTATACTGATCGCCGGCCGCATTAACCATGCCCGTTATTGCGCCGTAAAGGAGTTTTTGCTTATCTAGCTTCCCATCGTACTTATTCTGGAGGTCTTCATATACTTTCCAGAACATGCTAAAATCGGTCTCTATCGGGCTAAGAGATATTTTTGGTATAAATCCACGGCTTAAATGCAATCGCTCTTGACCGGAAACCCAACCAACGCCATAAAACGTGAAGCAAAGCAAAACTACGGATAAATATTGAAGCACTTTTTTATAATTATTTACAAAATTCATACAAAAAATTCCCCTTTAGACACAGTATAATGTAAAATAATGTAAAATAAAACCTTAATTTGGCGTTCGCTTAAGAATTATATAGTCCTTGAAGGTCTTGTTTTCAAAGTAATGATTTTCGAAATATTCTACCAGTTTTTTATTCTGAAAATACAAACTGTCATTCCCCGCCGGATAGATCACAAATTTTGGTTTTGAGGCCTCCATATCTTTGATGTAAATGTCGGAAAAACCAAAACCATACTTTTCTCTTTCGTCTAGGAGCAGAACGCTTGCCGAAATAAAACGGGATCCGGAATTTCTTCCAGTAAGTTCATAAAAAGTTGCGCCGTAAGTATATGCTATTATTTTGTCGTTCTTGCTGGTGACGGATTCTACATATTCTGAAACAGCTTTATTTTCCTTTGCTTCGGTTGCTACAGGTCCGCCAAAAAAGTTATAGAACTGTTTCATGGACGTTGACCAGGCGAATATTGAGGAAAAAAGAAGTACCAATACTCCGACTTTAAACATTTTAGGCTTGGAATTCTCCCAAAAATATATGAAACCCAGAATCATAAACGGAAATGTTATTAAAAGGTAATAAGGATAAAAGGATCCTAGCATAATTATAAAAATAAAAGAAATTATGGAAAAATAAGAAAGTATTGTAAGCTCCGGTTCTCTATTCTTTTTTAAATTTTTAATTAAAGTTAAGGAATAAAGAAAAAAGGGCAGCACAAAAGATAATAAAACTATTACGAAAACGCCTTGTGGGGATACGTGCCCCGCCCAGGCACTTTTCATATATTTTGAGCTAAAAATAAATGAAGCGGTAATAAAATCATTTACTGCGTTGTTTTTATAGAAATATAGTAACCAGGCCAAGGCGTGCAATACTAAGGGTAGACCATATAAGAATAACTGCCAAATAACTTTTTTTATCGTTTTAAAATTTGTAATTATTATATTTAGTATTATTGGCAAGGAAAATAAAGCAAAGTTACCTTTTAGAAAAAAAAGCACGGAAAAACAGAAGCCGCTAGTTATTAAGTAAAAACTTTTTTTGTTATTTAAGTACCCCAAGTAAGATAGGACCATCAACAATAAGAAGGTAAGACCAAAATTTTCCGTGTTGTTGGCGCTAGACGTAAATTGTGATAAATTTCGAAAAAAGACATAAACGAGCAAAGATATTCTGGAAAGATAAAGAAAATCCGTACCGTTAATTTTTTTGGTAACAATTTGAGCAAGCCTATAAAATAAGAAGCAATCAAAAATAGCAAACAAGGTAAACAAAATGCGGTGAAAAATGATATTATCGCCCATGGAGAGATGCATAATTGCATTGATGACAAATATAACCGGCGGTTTATGATCCCAAGCGCTTATGTATAGTATGCCGCCTTCGGCAAAAATCTTACCAACATAATAAAAAATCCAATGGTCGCTGTCGTACGGATAAAACCACGTAGCTAACCTGGAAAAAATAAATAACAGAACCAGAATAACCCAAAAATAGTTATTATTGGTTACTATTTTATGAAAGATTCTATTATGCAGCTTCATTAAAGAAAAGTAAACGGATTGGTGGTGCCACTATATTTTGGACCATGATAATTAGGTTCATTATATAATACGAATTCTGTCCATACGCTGAAGTGCAAGTGAGATCCGGTAGAAAAACCGGTACTGCCTTCGTAGCCAATCGTTTGTCCCTGGGCAACAGCTTGGCCTGCAGAAACGGCGAATCCGCTTAAATGCGAATAAAAAGTGACCAAGCCGTTCGGGTGTTTTAAGGCTACCCAATTCCCCCATCCTTGTGAATTAAATGATCTTCCAATATCTAAAACTGCGCCATCCGCTGCAGCCTTAATTGGTCCCGGATAGCCCATGGAAATGTCTATGCCATTATGGATATTTCCACCATACGGGCCATTTTTGTTGCCACATTCGGCAAAAGAGGTACATCCATAACCTTGCGTTAGAATACCGGCTGAAGGCCATTTTAAATAGCCGTTGCCGCTGCCTCCTTGATATGAGGAAGCGTAATTTCCCGTAGCACTCGCTATTGCCGATTCATATGCGGCCCATGCCTCGGCTTGTTTTTGTCTGGCACTGGCCAGCTGATTTTGGTAAACTGATTCCAAGCCCCTAGTTTGGTCAAGCAACACCTGCTTATTTTGCCTTTGAATATCCAAAACTTTTTTCTTTTGGTCCTGCTCCGCCTTTAGTGATTCTAGGGTCTCCTTATCTCTTTTAAGCTGAATCTTTTTATTTTCCATCTCGGTTTTTAGAATTTTTATTTTATTTAGATTATCATTAACTTTTTCCTGAATTGCTTCTACATATTCCATTTTGTTTAAATATTCGGAAAAAGAATTTGAACTGGCAATCATTTCTAAGGTTGTGGTGTTGCCGTTAGAATATAGCTCTATCAAATATTCTCTTAAAATTGACTGTTGCGCCTTAATCTCTTTTTCTGTTTCAGCAATCTTGTTGGTTGTTTCTTCAATTGCCGTGTTAGTGGCGGCGACTCTTTGGGCTAGCAAATTGATCTGCTGCTCTACTACGTCAATTTGGTCATCCATTATGTATACTTCATCCCGCAGGGTTTTTGCATCATTCTTTTTTTGAGTTATTGATCCCTGAAGACTGTCTATTTGTTTTTGCAATTGATCAATTTCGCTTTTTTTATCATCGGTATACGAAGCATCAACCTTATTTACCGGAATAAAACTTAAAGAGAGGACAAAAAAGGTAAGTATTATATTGATGCCTAATGTTTTTTTCATTGCCTTTGCAAGTTAATGATTAGATTTTATTATAGCACAATTTATCAACAAGCAACAATAGCTCGTTAAATTATTGCTGCATATGTCCATATAGAGTCATATAGCCATTGCCGTGATTTACCACCTTATAATGACCGTATCCGTTAGGCATCCAGCTATCCGTGACAACAGTGCCCGGGGCGGCAGCGCGTATTGGTGCTCCATATCCGGCGCTTAAGTCTATGCCGTTGTGGAAAGAATAAGCGGCATTCCAGTTTGGCTTGCCGTAATATTGGGTGATGATAAATGCGCTGAGAGGCCAATTAAAGGTGCCATTACTGAGAAGCGGCAACGGATCGACAGCTACTCCGTCTTTGAAGACCGTAAAGTGCAAATGGGTGCCGGTGGAATAGCCGGTGTTGCCTTGATATCCAATAATTGCTCCGGTAGAAACTTGCCCACCATCGATTGATCCGCGGCCGTAGAGCGAAGAAATAATATTTTGGATTTCTCTTTCAGCAGCAGCTTCCTTTTCCCTGGACGCAGTAAGTAGGTTTTGATATCTCTGTTCTTCTCCCAAAGTCAGGTCTAATAATTTTTTCTTTTCGGCCTTTGTGTTATCAAGACTTGTTTTTTTTGCCGTTAACTTAATTTTTATTTCGTCTAACTTTTTATTTTCTTCTTCTAGTCGGGACATGTTCTTATCCAGAGAAGCTTTAATATCTTTGATTTTAGAAACCTGGTTATTAACCTTCTCTTGGAGAGTCTCGGTGTATTCCATTTGATTCATGTATTCGGATATATTATTAGAGCTGACAATCATTTCCAGGGCAGAAGTCTTTCCCTGTGAATAAATTTCGGTCAAATAGTCCTTAAGCAGATCTTGAGCTTGCCTAAGCTTTTTCTCGGTTTTTTTAATCTCTTGGTTTAAGGCTTTTATTTCGCTTTGCAATTTTTCAATTTGTAACACGGTTAGGTCAATTTCTTGGGCTACGGTTGAAATGGCGATGTCGTAGTAACCAATTTGGTCATTTAAGGTATTAACCTTAGATTTTTTTTCCTCCAGACCATTTTCTAAATCTTTAATTTGATTTTGAATTTGGCTCAGCTCATTTTTTTTGCCATCCAGTGTTGAAGCATTAACCGGAATAGCCATGGTAAAGCTAAACAAAACCAAAATAGCCTTTAATATAAGTATTCTTTTTCTAGACATGTAATTCCCCCTAAACATAAGCAATATGAATTTAAAAAGGCAAGGAAGTGGTATATAGACCGAAAACCTTGCTTATTATGCGAGTCTCAAATATTTTCTAATGGCAAAGAAAGAGCTTAAAATGCCAATAAGCGTTCCCAACAAAAATTCCGCCATAAGGACAGACCATAAATTTAATTTTAAGAAATTAAAAATGTTAGCGATTCCAAAAAATTGACTGATGGAAGGCGAAAAAACAGCAAACAACGGGTACATGATGGCAACGGATACAATTGTGCCAATAAAGCCATATATAGCTCCCTCAAAGACGAAAGGACCCCTAATAAACCAATTTGTGGCACCCACGAGTTGCATAATTTCGATCTCTTCTCTTCTGGCAAAAATTGCAAGTCGGACGGTATTAAAAATTATAATTAGGGAAATAGCGGCAAAAACAGAAGCTAATGCCCAGCCGGCCTTTTTGGTGACGCCGGCAACTTTGACAATTTTATCCACAACAGCCTTTTTCTGTCCTTCATAGGAAGGACGGTCAACAATGTTCTTCGTTTTAAATTCATTAATTATAGAAGCTATATTTCCTTGTTTTTCCGGATCGTAAAATTCTACTTGAACGCTGGAAGGAAGTGAGTTGGAGCCTGAATTTTCAAGTGCATCCAAAAGCTTTGGACGCAATTTATACATTTCCCTATAATCTGCAACGGCTTTTTCGCTGGACGTAAAGCTTATTTTATAGACGCTGGAGTCGTTTTTAAGAGCGTCTTCAAACTGAATTACCTGTTCGTTGGTTGCATTTGCTTTAAAATAGATAGACATGTCGGCTTTTTTCTTGACAATATCGGAGCCCTGAGCGATAAGCAGCGATAAAATTGCAAAAAAGGAGATAATCATTAAAGTGATAACCATCATACCGATAGCGGCAACTGTCAGCCAGCCGTTTCTGACAAAGCTTCTTAGTCCCGACCTAATTATTCTTGAAAAATCCACAAGAAACAAAATTCCTCCTATATGGCGTATCGGCCGACTTCTTGATCTTTTGCTACTCGACCCTGATTAATTGTGATAACTCTTTTTTTAATGGCATTAACAATTTCCCTGTTGTGAGTTGTCATGACGACCGTTGTTCCGTATTGATTTATTTTAAGCAGTAATTCAATAATTTCCCAGGCATTTTTTGGATCCAGGTTGCCGGTAGGCTCGTCGGCAATTAAAATTTTCGGTTGGCCGACAACAGCTCTGGCAATACCTACTCTTTGTTGCTCGCCGCCCGATAATTCATTCGGAAAATTATCAGCTTTTGAAGAAAGGCCAACGAGTTGCAATATTTTTGGCACCCTATTTTTTATTTCCTTGGTTGGCATGCCGGCAGCCTCAAGAGCAAAAGAGACATTTTCGTAAATTGTTTTTTGCGGCAGTAATTTATACTCTTGAAAAACAACACCAATTTTTCTTCTTAAGAATGGGACATCCGATTTTTTCAAATTCGTCAAATCGACTCCTCCCACAAATATTTTTCCGTGGGTAGGCTTATCGTCCAGATAGATGCATTTTACTAAAGTTGACTTGCCGGCACCGGATGTGCCCACAATTGTTACGAATTCCTTTGGTTTTATATGCAAATTAATATCTTTTAAGGCGGTTGTGCCATTTGGATATTCTTTGGTTACTTTTTCGAAATATATCATATTTTAGTTCTTTTCTCCCAAAATCTATTAACGGTGGACATTATAAATGGGGGCATTGTAAACGTCAATACTTTTATTTGTTATTTTTGGAAGCTTCATTTTTTAAATATGCTTCAATGAACCCATCTATTCCCCCATCTAGTACTAATTGTACATTAGATGTTTCAAAATTGGTACGATGATCTTTAACTTTTGTGTAAGGTTGCATAACATATGACCTGATTTGATTTCCCCATTCTGCCGAAATAGCTTCCCCTCTTATCTCCGAAATCTTTTCTTTTTGTCTTTTATCTTCAAATGCAACTAATCTTGAATGTAAAATTTTTAATGCCGTTTGTTTATTTTGCAACTGAGATCTTTCATTTTGAACGGAAGCTGCGATACCGGTCGGCATATGGGTTATGCGAACGGCTGAGTCGGTGGTATTTACGCCTTGTCCCCCATGACCGCCCGATCTGAATGTGTCTATTCTTAAGTCATCTTCATTAATTTTTGTGTCGATATCCTCAATTTCCGGCAGTACATCGACTAAGGCAAAGGAGGTGTGTCTGGCCTTGTCGGCATCAAATGGAGAAATGCGGACTAAGCGGTGTACCCCGGCTTCGGATTTTAAATAGCCATAAGCAAAGGAGCCTTTGATCTCTAGTGTTGTGCTTTTTATTCCCGCTTCTTCGCCGGGCGAAATTGAAGTAATTTTAGTTTCAAACTCATGGCTATCGGCAAACCTCTTATACATTCTAAGCAGCATCTCCGACCAGTCTTGAGCTTCTGTTCCCCCGGCGCCGGCATAAATGGACAAAATGGCACTGTTATCGTCATATTCTCCGGATAAAAGCATCTGAAATTCCATTTTTTCAAATTTATTCTGAATCTCAATAGTTTTGTCCTGTATTTCCTTACTTAAATTGACATCGGAGGGTTTGACCATTGATAATAACTCAATTAAGTCGGTTATGTCATTTTTAATACTTAGCCAGTCGGCGACAAAGTTTTTTAAGTCGCCTAATTTCTTCATTTTAATGGCTGCGCCTTCCAAGTCCCAAAAATGGGGGTTTAGGGTCTCATTTTCCAGTCTTTCAATATCTTCTTTCTTGCTGTCGATCTTTAAAATTGAATACCCCTGGTCAACTCGGGTCTTTAAGTTGTATAAAATTTCTTTTGTTTCTTCCATATATTAAATATTATATCAAAAAACGAGCCTCCTATAAAGAGGCTCGTTTTCCTTGGATACTATGATCTTAGTATTTCTTTAGTGATTTCAGTAGGTCTAGCCTGGTTTTTCTCTTTAGGTATCCAGTAATGCCCAAACCGGTGAAACTGAATAATATTGCTGCTTCTCCACCAGCCTTTGGAAGTTCAGGGGTTATTGGAGGAATAGGTGTTGGGGTAGGAGTTGGTGAGGGACAAGGTGTTGGTGTTGGTGTCGGTGTGGGGGTGCAGGTTGGAGTAGGAGATGGGGTTGGGGTAGGTGTAGGAGTAGGAGATGGGGTTGGGGTAGGTGTAGGAGTGGGCTCCTTTTCTTTTTTCTTGTTGCCATAATACACAACCGTTAGCTCATTACACTTGACTTCTAATTTTATGATAGGAGTAGTAGCATCCCAATCTTTCTCAATTACTTCAGTTACTTTATAACTGCCAACCGGAACGTTTTCGAATAAGGCTTCGCCATTTGAATTAATCCCGTTAGATTTATCGTAGTTTGTGCCGGATAAATTCATGACAAACGGTAGTCCCAAAATGCTTTCATTAGAATCCTTTGTGCCGTCGCCGTCTAAATCATTAAATTTTATGACTTTAACCTTGCCAAACTGTTGAGGTACGGTTTTAGCTTTGTTGCCGAATTGAATAGTCGTTACCTTGTTAGCATCAACATGTACGGGAACAGGGTTTCTGGTAGTTGCGACCCAGCTTTTTTCATCGCCTTCGGTAATTTGATAATTACCCTCTTTTACGCCGTGAAACCATGCTTCGCCATTAGTCCCGATATAAACACTTTTGCCGTTTGATAATTTCATGAGGAATGGTTTACCCAGTTTTTGTTCGTTGGTATCCCATTTTCCATTGCCGTTAACATCGTTAAATTTTTCAATTTTTATGGATCCTTTTTCCCATGCCCTAACTTTAACGGGATTTCCACATGATTTCAGGATTGCGTATGATGCGTTTCCGTTTACGTCAATTCTGATCCAAGCGGGAATTGAAGTTGAAACAAAAGAAACGCTTGGCGATCTCCAGTATAAGGATCCTATTCTGACGGAACCGGACATGTTTGATCTTCCGGCTGACAGAACGTTTTTTCCAACAACTTCGTTATTATAAACAACAGTGCCGGTTTTAGTAACCGATCCGTCAACCCAAGAACTAATTTGGTCGGTATTTAGACCAAACTCGTTGACATAAATTTGCTTTAAATCCGTGTGTTTGCCATCGCCTTTGTTCATTTTGTTAATAAATTCATCTTTAGTGTATGCGCCGCCGTACATTACTGAATTAGAATCGTAGTCTCTCGGCGTATTAGTGGTCGCAAATGACGGCACTAATGATGCGGACAACAACGACAAACCAACAAACATATAAAACAGTTTGTCGATTAAGGTCTTTTTTCTCTTTAATTTGTTCATTTTTTTACCTTTCGTTAAATAAAAAACAGGAATTTACCCTCTCCTGTTATCGATTGCTTAACTATAGCATTAATTTAATTATTTGTCAATATTATTCTCTTTATGATTAACGATTCCCATGGAGTATAACAAAATAATAATATAAATGTAATGAATAAATATACAAAAAAATACACCAAAAATGGTGTTTTTGCAAGCACTTTTATAGCAACGCTATGTTAGCAGCAAATAGAAATTATAAGCCAAAAAAGGAATGCTGATAAATAACAAGTATGGATAAATTGAAATTCTACCGACTGCAACTTTTCTGTATTTCATATAAATGTGGCTGCCAATCATGGCTATAAATGCCGATCCTAAATAATAACCGGCATATTCCCAGCCCACGAAAAACGAAATTACAAAAAATAGTGATAGCTCCTCTTTTGACATTATCCCCGGTCTGAAGCGGTATATAAAATACAGAGCAGCTGTAAGCGAGGCGGAGGAAATAAAGCTCATCAGGAATCTTGACTGAAAAATATTGAGTGCAACAACCTTTAGGTAGGCGGGATTTTTAATTGCCTCTGCTCCAAAAAAATTTCCGGGCAGCTTGTATAAATAATACTGAAAAAACATCCAATAAAGCGTATCGATAAGGCTAAATATAAGTACGAATCCAAGTATTAAATAAATGTATTTGATTCTTAATTTTTCTTTCTTTTTTACAAACAAGTAGATTTCGATAGAAATCAAAATAAGGGCAGCTAACGGAAGCCAGAATTTAAATAAATTTCCAAAATATGAAAACAATTTCACGATTTGTTCAGCATTCATACGAGTGATTTTACTAAAAAAAATAAAGATAAGCAAGTCAAAGTTTTGAGTTACTTAAGTTTCTTTATCATGTAGGTGTTTTTTAAGCGGTAACCTTTTTTTCTGTAGTAGTCTCTGACTCCAATTCCGGAAATGACGGCAACCTTATCGATGCCCAAATTTTTAGTGAGTAGCTCTGCCTCATCAAGCAAGCATCCGCCCAGTCCACGATGCTGGACGCTTCCTTTTTTGCTAAAATTTGTAACTGCTCCGTAAGTGTGCAATTCTCTGACAATGGCCGCTTTCTTTAAAGCTGCTATAAAGGGATATGAGGGGATTCTTAGCCTTAGCATTGCGTAAAGACGATTATTTTGGTCAATATATTGCAAAAAATATTCAGTTCCCCCAGAGGCTCTATAAATTATGGTTTTTAAGGTTAAGCCTTGACTGCTGGGGTTATCTCTTATTTCACGGCATCTGATACATTTGCAGCGAACTTTTTTTGATACTACTTCCCTAATATTGGAGGTCTTGCAACCGGCAACAATTGAATTTGCCGGAATGTCGCGACCTAGCCTTTGTATCCTTACATATTCGGGTACAATTTTTTTAACTTCTATGAGTAATTCAATCAAATCATGATCCGTCAGGGGTTCATATTTTTGCTTCTCATATAATTCAAATAATTTTGTATTTTTTAAGACAACACAAGGATAAATTTTTAAATAATCTGGTTTAAATCTTGGATCATTAAACACCTTTTTGATATTAATTAAATCTTCATTCAAATTTGAACCGTAAAGACCCGGCATCAGATGATAACAAATCTTGAGTCCAGAATCCTTTAATAGTTTTGTGGCATTTATAATATCATTTGTCGTATGGGTTCGATTATTTAGACTTAAGATTCTATCTGAAATGTTTTGAACTCCAAGCTCAACTCTTGTAACTCCTAGTTTTCTTAAGAATATAATTTCTTTTTCGTTTATCCAATCTGGCCGAGTTTCTATGGTAATCCCTATAATTCTGATTTTTGCCTTCTCGTTCTTTCTTTGCTCTTTTACCAAGTCATAAATATCATTAGGGGCAAGCTTACTTGGCCATGAATTTGCCCGTGCAAAGCAAGCTGCTATAAATTGTTCTCTGTATTCATTCGGTATGTTCGAAAATGTTCCGCCCTGAATAATTAGATCGACTTTATTGGTTTCATGTCCTGAGAAGTTAAGCTGGCTTAACCTTGAAAAAAATTGTTCACTGGGATCAAAATTATTACGCTGTGCTCTCATAATGCCGGGTTCGTTATCTAAATAACTTTTAGGGACTCCAGTCTCATTCGGACAAAAAATACAATTTCCGGGACAGGGATGAGGCTTGGTGAATACTGATACGGGCACAATGCCGGAAAGTGACCGCACTCTTTTTATTTTTATTAAATTTAGCAGATCGCTAGAAAGCCTAATTTTGTCTTGATGATCGTAAACCCATTTTATAACCCAATAAGGAACCGTGTTTATTTTATATTGCGAAGAAACTTCTTTTATCAATTTGTCTGCCGACTTGCAATTTTTAAGACCAATAAGTATATCCAAGCCGGCTTTAAAAAAAATTCCTTGCGGTTTGGGAAAGTTGTCCGGGAATGTCATGGTTATTAATTATAAAGCAAAAAAAGAGAAAAACAATTATTTCATATGGATAGTTAATGCTTTTAAGTCGGTTTTTATTATCCAATAATGAGCGTTTTTAATGCTCATCTCTTTCTCGGATAATGTGTCGGTATTCTCAAAAAAACTTCTGATAACTTTTATTGGCCCGCCGTGTGAAACAATTAAGATATTTTCAAAATGCTTGGCATAAATTTGATCCGTTAAAAAATCTCGGACTCTACCGCGCAAATGGTAGAATGATTCCCCGCCTCTGGGGGTAAATTTTTCTGTGTAATCAGCCATTGTCGTACAAGACTCCCCTTCCATGACGCCGGCATTACATTCTTTCAGCCTGGAATCGAAAACAACCGGAACTCCCTTGTGGAATTTCTTGATTTCTGCAACCGTTTGACGAGACCTTTTTAACGGCGAACAGTAAATTATATCGAAATATACATCCTTAAGGCTAAGGGACATCATCATGGCCTGTTCAAGCCCAACATCATTTAAAGGAATATCTAATTGTCCGGTAATTTTTTGCAGTCTATTGTATTCGGTTTCGCCATGTCTGGCCAGATAAATTGTTTTACTCATCATTTTTTTTGAAAATATCCCAATTATTGTTTTGTTTATTGGAATTTTGCTTTATGTGCGACAATTCTTTTAAAATTAAACCACTATCATTTTTAAGGTCATTGGTAATAGCTTTTAAGGAATAATCAGAAGGTTGTTCTGCTTCCGGCCGCAGGTCCCGCTTCTGGGCCTTAAAAAAAAGTATGAGCCCGATAGCAGTTGCTAAAAAAGAAATAACCGAAAGAGTGAAATTTACAAATGGAGCATCATTTTTTGGGGCAATCGCGCCTTTTACTTCGGGCATTGTTATTGTAAATTCGTTAGAAATTGATGTTAGCTCGCTAACTGCCTTAATTCTAAAAAAATAGATGTTTGATGGCGACAAATTTCGTATTAAAATTTTGCCCTCTCTTACCGGTTCGAATGTGCCGGTCCGATACTTGTAACTAGAAGCAAAATTATCACTATGATGGGAGGAATTATCGTACACTACTTCGGCAAGAACAGGATAGCTGGATTTGAATTTAACCACGACTTCCCCGTGCCCCAAAGTTTCATAACTGATGTCCCAGATGTAAGGCGGATCGTTTGGAAAAATTTTTAAACCGTCAAAAGAAGTTTCGGCAAGGTAAGAGAAAAAAGCAATTCCGCCCTTGGCGTATTTTGGGTCTGCCTTAATTATGTCCGCTTGATCGTCCCAAAATATTCTCGATCCGTCAATTTGGGCATAAATTTCCCCATTCCTCTTTGCCGTTAGAACAATTGAATAATCTTTATTCATTTCCAGGGTGGTTGATTTAGTTTTTAAGATGTTAATCTTGCCATCAACAAATTGAGATATTAATATCTTTGACTCAGACGGCTTAAAAGAGAGTCTAAAATAATTCTTTTCGTCAGCTACCCAAAAATCAAAACCGGATTCGCCAAATCGTTCTGCATTTACAAATTTTATTTTAGAAACAAGATGATAATCAAAAAAATTAACAAACCTGTCGGTTGACAAAGTAGTTCTATTGTCTTTTAGCGTTAATAAATTTCCATTAATATTGGCGGGGTTATTATTAAAGTCAATTAGGTTTAAGGCCTTGGTGTATCCGTGGTCATATGGAATATACAAAGATTGGGCATAAACCGTTTTTGCGCCCGAGATAATACAAATGCAAATTAATAAAATCTTAAAAAATTTAACTAATCCCTCCTTTATCTAATAATAGTTGGTAATTTAAGTTACGGCAATGTTATTTTACTTTAGTTTACTCGCCAATCGCTTGAAGGATAATTTCTCGTTTTCGAGGTCCATCTAATTCCACAGCCATTACTTTTTGCCATGTTCCGAGCGCCATTGATCCTTCGCTAATTGGAACGGTTTCACTGGTTGATAAAAGAAAGTGCCGGCAATGAGAATGGCCGTTTAAGCACTCCTCGGTTTCCGATGAGCAAACCAGATTTTCAGTTCTTATTTCCAAGTCATTGTGTCTATAATACTGATTTTTTGGCAGCAATTTGTTTAAGAATTTCTCCATGTCATTAAAGATGCCGGTTTCTTTCTCATTAATTCTTATGGCAAGCGTAGTGTGCTTGGAATAAACAAGCAGCTGACCGATCATAATTTTGCTTTTCTTTAAGAAAAGTTCAATTTCGTTCGTTAGGTCGATAAATTGCAAATTATTGTTAGTTGAGATTTTTAAAATTGTTTGTTTGATTTTCATAGAATCTATTATGGCATAAATGATAAAAAATTCAAAAAATTTTTTAGGTTAGGTTTTTGATTACCTTTTTGTTTTCAGGCTTTCTAACATCAGAAGTTGATGGAAAAATTACCGTAAATTGTGAGCCTACTCCTTTTATGCTATCAACCATTATTGTGCCTTTCATGACCTCTATAAGTTGTTTGGTTATCCAGAGTCCAAGACCCGTTCCTTGTATTGCTTCTGTGTCGTCGTTTCTAACGCGATAAAACTTGGAAAACAAATTTTTTCTTTCCAACTCGTCCATTCCAACTCCGGTGTCTCTGATACAAACAGAGTGTCCCTTGGCATCGCTTGCGATAATTATTTCTACCTCCCCTTCCTTGGTGTATTTAATTCCGTTGCCCACTAAGTTAACTAAAACTTGTTCAAATTTTGCCCTGTCCAAAGAAGAGACAGCCTTTTCGGTTTTAAAGGTTTTAATGAGTTTTAGCCCCTTTTCCTTTGCCTGTCCTTCGTATTCATTAAAAACTTTATCAACCAGTTCCAAAATATCGACTGGTTCAAATTCCAATTTTATTCTATTTTGTTCAATTCTTGAAACATCCAAAAGGTCTGACACCAACAAATTGAGCCGGTTGGTGTTGTCAAAAACCTGATTCAGCATTTTCTTCTGATCGGCTTTGGGTATTTTGTCATAGTCTTCTATAATCATTGACACATTGCCTTTAATTAAAGTGAGCGGTGTTTTTAGCTCGTGCGAAGCAGTTGAAATAAAGTCATCTTTCATTTGGTCCACTTCTTTAAGCTTCTGAAAAAGCAAAGCATATTGGAACAACCTGGCATTACTCATAACTAAAAAAAGCACAATTATGACAGTAACTACCAGTATGGCAAATGCTTTTACTAGGGTTTGTTGATTGATGTAGTCTGTACTGGCGGCAGAAACCCAGATATTAGCCAAATAGACATAATCTCCCTTGGCATTTTTTAGAGGAACAATTACTTGAAATAGCCTTTCGTTGTAAGCTATCTTTTTTTCGCCATATTTTTTATTTTCCGGCGATGTAATTTCTTGTGCAAAAGCTCCATCGCCAAACCAGGCCGTGCCTAGCAAGGTTCTCATTTGGCCATCGATATTCCTTCCAACTTCTAAGCTGTCTATGCTTGCTAAAACCTTAAAATCATCGCCAATTTTATTGATGATAGCTACATATTTAACCTCGCTTGTGACGTTAAAGAAAAAGTCAATTTTGCTTTGAATTTTTTTTGGATCACTAAGATCATCGGAAATGGAAGTATTAAGGCCTTGGGCGGCAATTATGGCTTTATCTCTTAGGGCGGCATCTAAGTCAAATTGTTGCTGGCGTAGAACGACCCAAGTGTTAATGGCCATCATGAACGGAATTAAAATAATAATAAACAAGCTGTATATAACTTGCTTATTATTATTTAGAAAGCTTAAATACTTATTACCATTATTGTTCATTTTGACGTTTTATGTGGTTTTTTGAATAGATGTAAAGAAAAATTGAAACAATGAGAGTAATTAATGCAAAGACTCCGATACCGTAATAAAGCAAGTAGTCTTTTTGTTGAACAGTATTGGTGTTTGCTTTTTCATTACCGTTTGCAGCAATAGCTTCACCGGAACCGACTACAAAATCCACCGGATTACTTCTTTTTATTAATTTTCCGTCCTCGTCTTTAACAGCCACGTAGACCTGATGATTTCCCGGAGCTACCTTCTTTTTGTCTAAATCGTATCTCCAGTTTCCTTCCTTGTCGGTCCGAACTTCAACTATGGTGGGGTCCGAGAAAATATAAAGCACCACTATTACATTCGGGTCAGTTTTTCCGGAAAAGGAAATATACTCTTTTTTATTATTGATATCTGTTGCGGTAGTGGGTGAATTAACGGTTACGTCACTACTTATGGCAACTGCTGTAATAATACTTTTTGCCTCCACGGTTTTCTGCGATTCGGTTGGAGAAGGAGAGGCTGTGGGTTCGTCTTTAGCCGTTGTGCTTGGCGATATGGTAGGTTTAGTTGATGAATTTGCGGTAGTGCTATCTGTCGTTTTAGTGGGGGTTGGTGTTAGGGTTGTGTCGGAGATGGGCAGCGTTGGTGTCGGGCTTACCGGTTTTTTAAGAATAATTTTATAACTCTGCAATTGTTCGGCAAGCGGCCAGCTAATTTTGGTAGGAGTACTGGCGCCATTTAGGGTGCAATAATAATTTCCTGTCGGCCGAATGTAATAATTACCGGNNGTAAGATGTCTTTCACTAAAAGTTATCTTGCCCAAACTAATACCCGTTGCCGAATCAAGCCTGCTAAACACCGGACTGGCCGTTTGACTGCCCCCTAAAGCATTATTGCTAGAATCTTTTATGTCATACTTAAATGTGATTTCATTTGAATAGCTCCCTCCCCCAACGTACATAGGAATTTCATCAATAATTACCTGGTAGGGGCCGGTTGTTTCTTGCCCATTAATAGGCGAAATAACTTTTGGCTCGAAATTTCCGCAACTGTTGGTCTCGGTTATTGAAAGTGTTTTATCTCCAACGGATCCCAAAACATAACCGTAGGCGAATAATGAAAAAAGCATTGTTAAACAAACTATATAAGTAATTTCAACTAACAGGACCCTTTTATTATTTTTCTGTTTTTTCTTTTTCATAAACCCTCCGCTAATCTTTATCCCAGTTATCGTTAATATTATTATCTTCTTTGGCTGTCGTAAAATCAATATCCATGTATCCCTTATTTCCGCTGGCGTCATAACCAAATATGGACAAGGTGTGTTGCTCTTGATCTGGACTAATCATTTTTCGTTTAATTTTAATATTTAGCTTATTGCCGTTAGCGCTGCCTATCAACTTGCCGTCAAGATAGGCTTCCATTTTTGTAACCATAGTATTGTCAGTTGCCTCTGCTCGGATATAAAAACTTTTTTTGTGATGACTGTGTTTTAGCGGACTTGTTACCGTTATCATGGGGGCTTGAGTGTCAATAACTCCATTTTTTGTGGTAATAGTGATTCTGGCTTCACCTTTATTATGCCTTAGGTCCTCGGCAACCGCTTTAATAATATGAATACCATCAGCCAATTTTCTGGTATCCAGTAACGCAACGAACGGTCTTTTTTTATTATTATCCAATGATACGTTATCAATATAAAAGTCTACCGACCTTAGTTTAAAATTGTCCCAAGCTTTAACCTTAATTTCTGTCTTGCCCGTAATGGTATCTCCATCGTTTGGAGCTAATATGTCAATACCGGGAGGAAGCGTATCGTCCGAGTTGTCATTGTGGATAACAAAATCGACATTTTTTGAGACACAATTATCGTATATATCACATGCCTTAACACTTAAAAAATGCGGTCCGTTTTTGTAGTCCCCAGTGTTAAAATAGTATTCAAATATACCCGTTTTCGATGTGTATTTAAGGGTGCCATCGAGTGAAAGCTCTACATTTTTTATTGCCGTATTATCTGTAGCGCTAATCCGCGAAGTATAATATCCGGCAATGACTTCATTCTGAGTAGGCTTTAAGACTTGAAGTGACGGTGCGTCTTTGTCTTCCGGAAATGTTTCGCCGGTTAACTCGTAAATCCACTTTCGACTGGCAGGATCTGAAGGATACCCAACATTAGCTGCCGCGCCATGTTCCTTAAATGGAGAAAACAAGTATTTATAATCTTCAGCTAAAATTTCTTTATCACAATAATTCCAACCAGCGGAATAGTCGGGCTTTACTACTGCGCTGTTTAATGGTCGCAGTTGATAGTATTCGATGGGCAAAGGCTTATCATATAAAATTTGCTTGTCGTTTAAAATATAAAACAGTGTAAAATGATGGCCGTACTCATGCGAAAAAACGTTTTTGAAATCGTAATCAGTTTTGGCGATATAGGCATTGATGAAAATGGTGGAACCGACATTGGATATTATCCCATTGTCTAGGGTATATGATAATAAGGTTGCGCCGGTCCATGAAGCCGAGGCATCTTCAATAACAACTATGTTGTGTAAAGCGGCAATATCTCTTGGGCGCCAAAGTAAAGCTGATTTTAAATATTCTTTTATAACGGTTTCTTTGTCGCCATACTTGCCGGTGCTGTCAATAAAATTTAGCGAATCGGGTGAGTCCGGAATGGATGCGGCAATGGCGGCCGGAGTTTGGTTTAAGTAGTCTTGTTCGTAAAAAAGTATATTGCTTGTTATTTTAACGTCGGAGTAAAAGTACCATACAAGATTGCCTTTGCTGTTTATTGCGGTATTGTCCGTGCCGGTAACAGATCCGTTGGGATTATCGTTGTAAAGGGTTACATTTTCAAAAAAATTGGATGATTCAAGAGATGTTCTTATGGTGTCATATTTGCTTTGAGGGAGAGAAACAACATATGCAGAATTTAAATTCCCGATATCAATATTAGTAAAACCGGAAAGCAAGTATTTGACATCCGAGTCTTTAATACCCGCTTTTGGTTGTGCCAGTAAACTTACTCTTCGATCGTATTTTTTGATTCCGGATGTAGAAATGGCGGTATTTAATATAAAAAAGGAAGCAATTAAAAGGCTACTAACAAAACTTAAGATGAATAAGCTTAAGATACCCTTTTTGACTCCCGAAGAGTTAGCCGGCAGCTTGATTTTTAATTTCAAATTTCCCTCCCAAGATTAGTCCCGATAGTAATAAGTTAATGAAATTTTAAGCTATTGTCAAGAATCACCGGTTATTTGCCGCAACATTTTTTAAATTTTTTACCGCTTCCGCAAAGACAAAGATCGTTTCTTCCGACCTTTTCGCCGTGATTAAGTTTCTTTGTTTTTTGAGGCGCGTCTTTTGACCTGCCAACAGATGACTTTTTAGCGGCTTTAGTAAGTTCCGTTTCGGTAGATTCGGCCGGCCACTCCCTTTCAATTACAACTTTATAGATGTTATAAACCACCTCGGATTTGATGGCCGAAAGGAAGGATTGAAACATGGTGTAGGCTTCATTTTTATATTCTACCAAGGGATCTTTTTGGCCATAGCCCCTTAAACCAATGCCCTCTCTTAGCCTATCCATGGCGTCCAAGTGATCAATCCAAAGCCCATCGATCGTTCTTAAATATATAGCTTTTTCAAGAACCCTCATTAGTTCCGAGGATTGTGCGTCTTCCTTGCTTTTATAGGCCTCAAGAGCAGATTCCTTTAAGATTTCTTTGATTGAATGGGCAGATGCATTTTCAATGGTTTTCTTTAATGACTCCGGTAGTGGCAAAATACCGTTTACAGATTCAAAAATCTTTTCCTGAACTCTATCCTCGGATAAGCTTTCGTGGGCGTCAACAATTTTCTCTATTTCATCCTTAATCATTCCCAAAATTTCCTTTTTAAGGTTTTTGGATTCTAAGATTTCCTTTCTTTTAGAATAAGTAAATTCGCGATGCTTGTTCATAACATCGTCGTATTCCACCAGATGCTTTCTAATGTCAAAATTATGGCCCTCTACCTTTTTCTGGGCAGACTCTAAGGATTTAGTAACCATTTTGTTTTCAATGGGTTGATTGTCCGGAAGTCCAAAAGTGTCCATAATTTTAATGACTCTTTCAGATCCGAATATGCGCATTAAATCATCCTCCAAACAAACATAAAACTGAGATGATCCGGGGTCGCCCTGTCTTCCGGAGCGGCCTCTTAACTGGTTGTCAATTCTTCTGGATTCATGTCTTTCCGTGCCTATAACGGTAAGCCCTCCAAGGCTCGAAACTCCTTCTTCGAGCACAATATCAGTTCCTCTGCCGGCCATGTTGGTCGCAACCGTAACTGCTCCTTTTTTGCCGGCTTCGGAAATTATCAACGCTTCCCTTTCATGGTTTTTAGCATTAAGAAGCTCATGTTTAATACCGGATTTTAATAACAGATGCGATAAAAGCTCGTTGTCTTCGATGGAGATTGTGCCAACCAATACCGGCTGTCCTTTCTTATTCCTTGCTTTAATATCCTCAACGACGGCATTAAATTTAGCCTGTTTGTTTTTGTAGATTTTGTCGTTTAAGTCCTTTCTAATCATATTTTTATTAGTAGGAACAATAACAACATCAAGTTTGTATATTTTGGCAAACTCTTCGGCTTCAGTTGCAGCCGTACCTGTCATACCCGATAATTTATTGTATATTCTGAAATAATTTTGAAAAGAAATGGTGGCAAGAGTTAGGCTTTCTTGTTTAATTTCCACGCCCTCCTTTGCCTCTATGGCTTGATGAAGTCCTTCGGAATAACGTCTTCCGAACATTAAACGTCCCGTAAACTCGTCAACAATAATTATTTCTCCATCCTTAACAATGTACTCTTTATCTTTTTTATATAAAGCCTCGGCTCTTAAGGCTTGCTCGATATGATGAACTGTTTCAATGCCATGGCTTTCGTAAATATTTTCAACGCCAAGCATCTTTTCCAATTTTGATATTCCTTCATCGGAGAGGGAAACTGCTTTCATTTTTTCGTCAATTTTATAGTCATCTTGGGGCTTTAGCTGTCTAACCATTTTCGAAAATTCATAATACTTATCGGTTGCCTGTTCTGCGGGAGCCGAAATAATAAGCGGTGTTCTTGCTTCGTCAATTAAGATTGAGTCAACTTCGTCGACTATCGCAAAATTTAATTTTCGCTGAACCATTTGTTCGGTATTTTGCACCATATTGTCTCTTAGGTAATCAAAACCAAATTCATTATTTGTGCCATACGTAACATCGGCGAGGTAAGCTTCTTTTCTGGACACCGGACGCAGGTTTTTAGTTCGATCATCAATGGAACTTGGATCTTCATATTCTTCGTCATATAAAAAAGATTGTTCGTGAACTATGCATCCGATGGATAGTCCTAAAACCTTAAATATGCGACCGTTCCAACCGGTGTCCCTTTTTGCCAGATAATCGTTAACGGTAACTACGTGGACGCCTTTTCCTTCCAAGCCGTTAAGGTACGAAGCTAACGTTGCTACCAAAGTTTTTCCCTCACCGGTTTTCATTTCGGCAATTTTGCCCTGATTTAAGACAATGCCGCCTATTAGCTGAACATCGTAATGTCTTTGCCCTAGAGTTCTTTTTGAGGCTTCTCTAACCAATGCAAAAGCTTCCGGCAGTATGTCTTCTAAGCTTTCGCCTTTTTTCAGACGTTCTTTAAAAACATCTGTTTCTTTCTTCAAATCCTCATCCGTTATTTTTTTATACTTTTCTTCCAGACTGTTAATTTTTTCAACAGTAGGCTGCAGGCGTTTTATTTCTTTTGCATTCGGGTCGCCAAATAGTGTATTTAATATGGTCATTAAGTTTTAAACTCCTAAAATTATATTTCCGCTTCGCCGGCCAATGCGTCCACCTTTAAATTGTCAGACTGGGCCATTTTGTAGCTGTTTTCGTATGCGTTTATATCTACGTAAATTGGTTCATTATTTGTTGCCGGCGGTTCCGGCATGTTTGCAGCAGGCGGCGTTGCCGCAATATTCTCGGAAGCTATTTGTTCGATGGTAGGGGCAGGAGCGGCTTCATAAGCTTCGATTCGAGGGGTTTGTTCTTCATCGCCAAATTTTATTTCTTCGTCCATTATTTCCTCCTAGTTAAAATACCTTTTATAATTTCTCGATATTTACCGCCAGAAATTTTATCTTTTTTTTGTCTTTCCAAATTAATTTTTGCTCTTTCCATAGCAATGTCGATAGCGGAATGCATTTCATCCCTCGATTCTTTAATGATAATATCTTTACCCGGCCTATCTATAATAATTTCCGCCGTATTAATAGAGCCTTTTCTGTGATGACCATCATCTACAGACAAAATCACCTGAACTCTATTTATTCTTGCATCATACTTGGAAAGCTTATTGGCTTTCTCTTTAACAAAATTTTCAAGAGAATCCGTTAACTCAAAGTCTTTGCCGGTAATTGAAATGTTCATTAACTTCCTCCTATCTTTTTATAATTTTATCAAAACCCAAATACTTTACCAATGCTTCCGGCATATTAATGCTGCCGTCTTTTTGCTGATAATTTTCAAAGATTGCAATTAAAATTCTGGGTGAAGCGATCATGGTGTTGTTTAGAGCATATGGGTGAACCAGTTTTCCCTCCCTTGTTTTATATCTAATGTTTAGCCTTCTTGTCTGCCAGTCGGTAAAATTTGAATCGGAATGGGTTTCCCCGTAAGCATTTCTTGCGGGCATCCACGTTTCTAAGTCATACATGGCATATTTACCGGCTCCCATGTCGCCGGTTGCAATGGATAATACTCTATGCGTCAACTGAAGCTCCGTAAGCATTTCTTCGGCTGTTTCCCTAAGTTGTTCCAGCCATTTCATAGACTCGCCCAAATCAGCCGTGCAAAGAATGACTTGCTCTACTTTCATAAATTCATGAAGCCGATAAGCGCCTCTCGTATCTTTTCCATAACTACCCACTTCCGATCTGTAACATTGCGAGAAACCGCATAACTTAATTGGTAACTCTGCCTCATCCAAAATTTTGTTGGCATTGTATGCAAGTAAAGACGGCTCAGCCGTACCTACAAGGTACAGAGGGTCTTTTAAACACTCATCTTTATCCGTTCCCGCATTTGCCACCTGGTATGTTTCCGTTTTGGCAAAAGGAAACTGACCACTTCCGGTTAAGGCAAATTCTCTAACTAAGGTTGGCGGTATCATTAACGTAAAACCTTTTCGTTTTAGTTTGTCCAAGGCCATCCACATAAGAGCCATTTGCAGAAGAACAGCTTCATTTTTTAAATAATATCCCCTAAAGCCGGAAACATTTGTTCCCTCAAGAAAATCGATTAGATCCAAGTTTTTAGCAAGTTCAATATGATCTAAAATGGGAAAGTCAAATTTAGGAAGTTCTCCCCATTTCGATACTTCTTTGTTGGCAGATTCGTCACCAACGGGACTGTCAGGCGAAGGGATATTGGGGACTCTAAGCATTAAATCCTCAAACTGATCCTGAATTTTTCTTAGTTCGCCCTCTTTCTTGGTTAATTCCTCTTTTATTTTCTTTATCTTTTCAATTTCTTCTTTAGACGGTCTTTTATCGGATTTTTTTTCGGACCTTAAATTATCTACTTCTTTTATTAGCTCAACTCTTTTCATATCGAGTTCAAGAAGTGCATCAATATCTACGTCCATCTCTTTAAGGTTGACGGCCTTTTTAACCAAATCCCTATTTTCACGAATAAATTTAATGTCTAGCATAAAAATTTCCCTTTCATAAACATAATATCAAAAAATAGGTTTAATATAAAGGTTAATTGAGAGATTTTGAGATAATTACTATTTTATGGCTTCAAATATTCTATATAAGACAAATTCTTTTTCTAGTGAACCTAAAAACCAACCAGCTTTGGGACCAAAATTTTTTCCCAAAAATATGACGTATATAGCACTAAAGGCTTCTTTCGGATCAATATTTGTAACTTTTTTCGTGTCGTGTATAATTTCATGAATTTCATGGCCATTCCATTCGCCTTTGTTCAATTTTTGAGCCAAACTACTAAGAAAATTTTTCTGTTCAGATGATAGTGATATGTCTTGAGGCATACTTTTACTTACTTCAAATTTAAACTGTTCCGGAGCAAAATTTGTCAGCCATTTTTCGGCATAGGCTATCCTTCTCTTTATTTCATTTTTTTCATTGGTATCAAGAGGAGTGCCTTTTTCAGCTTCCGCTTCTTTGTAGACATCAACTCTTGGTAATTGGATTGAATATGCCAATTTGGCAAATCTTGGTCTATAGCCGGTGAAAGGTTTCCCTTCTGTCTGGGAATATTCAGCCACTTTTGCAAGGTCCGGATGTGTTTGTGGATCTTTATAAGCCAAGATTGCCTTGTCATACTCATCAAAAAGATTAGGAATTGTTACTCCGGAAGGATTAAACTCTATCGTTCTTTTGGGGTTTCTAATCATCATAAAGCGGGTAATTTCGGGAGGAAGAAGCTCCGCAATATCTTTAGCATTTGCACCAAGACCTTTTGATCCACTCATTTTCTTGCCATCAAGCAAAAAGAATTCATATGGGATATCGTATGGTGGTTGATAATTAAAAATTTCTCTAGCAATATGATTGCCTACGTCTCTTGTTCCCGTTGCCGCTGAATGGTCTTTACCTGCACCCTCAATTGTAATGCCAATCGTCATCCATTTAGCCGGCCATTCAACTTTATAGGGCATCTTGCCTGTTCCGCCAAAAGGAGAAATTTTCCCTTTGTAAGAACATCCCGTCGCCCAATCAACCATTTCTGGCTCACAAACAAAGGTAACTTCTTCTCCGTCCCATTCAATAGTTTTTGTGGTACCGATTTTCCCACATTTAGGACAGACAGGATGAAACGGATACCAATCATGGCCCTTATCTGACCTTCCAATTTTTTTATAGATATCTCTAATTTTTTCTACATTATCGAGAGCCAACTTAATTGCTTTATCCATCTTGCCAGACACATAAAGTTCATAGGCTGAAATCATTTTCGGCTTTGCGCCCACAATCTGCATTGTTTTCATAAAATCCTGGGCGAAAAAATCTGCCAGACTTTTTCCTTTTATTTCTGATGGTATCGAGCGCATGGGCATGCCCATGTAGGGAAGATATTTTTCAGCATCTAAATAAATCGGCAGCCCATCCATTGGATCAAAATCATCGATAATAAAAGTGAAATTGGACTTGATTTTATGCGCATCAAGTGCTTTTTTCACGGCATCGTGAATAATTAATCCTCTTAGAGAGCCAATATGAGCATAGCCGGATGCGGTCCACCCATCATCAATCCATTGGAACCCCTTATTCTTTACATCTTCAGCTATTTGATCTGCCCAAAACATTTGATCCTCTTCTTAAAACCCCGCAAATGCGGGGCTTGAATTACTCTATATTAGTTATTCTATAACGAATTACTCCGGCCGGAACTGTTACTTCTATTTCCTCGCCAGTTTTCTTGCCTATTAAAGCTTTGCCAATTGGTGATTCATAGGAAATCATACCGTTAACGGGATCGGCTTCATGAGCGCCGACAATTTTAAACCTTTCTGCGCCGCCCTCAACCTCAACATGGACAGTACTTCCAATGTCCACGGAACCGGTATTGCTATTCTTTTCCTTAATGATAGCACTCTTAATTATGAATTCCAATTCGGCAATTTTGCCTTCCGTAAATGCCTGTTGATTTTTGGCTGCCTCGTATTCGGAATTTTCGGATAAATCTCCAAATTCCTTTGCCTCTTTAATCCTAATGGCAACCTCATGTCTTGTTTCTTCTTTTAATTTTTTTAACTCAGCTTTTAATTTTTCCAAGCCTTCTTTGGTTAGGATAATTTTCTTTTGCATTTTTATCACCTCTAACATTATAAGTAAATAATAAGAAAACGAGCCCTAAAGCTCACTTTATATACAATTATATGTAACTTGTTTTAAATTATATCAGTCAAAAAACCAACGGTCAAGTAAAAATTGTTTTAAATTAAATGTTATTTTACTTCATTCTATTAGCAAAGTAATATTTATATATTTCCTTAGCTACCGGAGCCGCAAACTCGGATCCTTCGCCGGCTCCTTCCACCAAAACGATTATACTAATTTCAGGGTCCGGATATGGACCGAAACTGGCAAACCAGGCATGTTTGTATTTATTGTCCGGACCAAACTGCGCCGTACCTGTTTTGCCGGCAACAGGTTCAGGAAGGTCACCCAAAAGCCTTCCCGATCCGGAGGTAATTGCTTGCCTCATCCCTTCTTTAATAATATCTATATTGTCCTTAGAGATAAAATTTGACGTTTCAATTTTTGGGTCTATTTTTTTATAAACAGTTTTATTGTCGGCATCTAAAACGGAATTTAAAATTTGTGGCTGGTAAAGTGTTCCACCATTGGCAATGGCGGAAATAGATTTTGCCATCTGGATGGGAGTGACCAGCAAATCGCCCTGCCCTATACCAAAATGATAGGTGTCACCCAAAAACCAGTCTTCCTTCAGTACTTGTTTTTTCCAATCGGGATCCGGTATGTGTCCATTTGATTCAGAGGGAAGGTCAATGTTGGTAGCCTTGCCAAGCCCAAATTTTTCGAGATAGATTTTCATTTTTTCCGGCCCCATTCCTTGAATATTCCCCAATCCGCCGCTAATTGCATAAAAGAAAGTATTTACTGAATCAGCAATCGCCTTGGTTACATTAGTTGCGCCGTGTCCTCCGGTTTTCCAATCTGCAAAATTCCACTGACCTACGCTTATCCCGCCGGTCGATAGTACGGTTGTGTATTTATCAATAATTCTTTCCTGCAATGCTGCTGCGGCAAAAAGCGGCTTGATAATAGATCCTGAAGGATATTCTCCGGACAATGCTCTGGGTAGCAAGGGGTTATCTGTATTATCAATCAATTTTTTATAATCTTCCTCTGAAATACCTTTAGAGAATAGATTTCCGTCGTAAGACGGTAAATTTACCAAAGAAAGAACTTGGCCATTATTTGGATTCATTATGATGACGGCGCCCTTTTTTACATTGGCTTTATCCATTGAAGCTTGTAATGCTTCAGCAGCTTTTTGCTCTAGGCCGTAATCAATGTTTAAGATTAAATTTTTCCCGGGCGTTGGGTCGGTCTGCCCGTATAGTTTAATAATTTTTCCCGAAGCATCAACCTCATTCTTCTTGCCTCCGTCCTTGCCCTTTAAGTAAGCTTCATATTCCTGTTCTAATCCGGTTTTGCCAATATAATCGGTTAAGTGATATCCCTTGTCTTTATTGTCTTTAAGTTCATTTTCTGAAATCCTCCCCACATACCCTAGCGTATGACTAAGCAAGGTTTTATCCACGTAATCCCTAATCGGATTAACCGATACGAATACGCCCGGAAGCTCATTAATTTTGCTTTCCAGCAGCAAAGATGTGTCCCTGTCAATTGACTTTTGAATTAAAACCGGCTGGTTGGGGTCTAAATCCTTTTTTTGAGTGAGATTTTTTATATCGGCTGAGGATTGTCCGATGATTTTCGCTAATTTTTCAAAAACCGTGTTTTGGTCTGCCTCTTTTTCGGGTAGGTCGCCGGGGATTACGGATACTTCCCAATTACCAATATTTTTAGCCAAAACTATCTTTCTTCGATCGTAAATCACCCCCCTTTCGGCCCTAATCAAGGTTTCTCGAATTCTATTACCCTCTGCCTTTTTAATGCTTTCCGTGCCATTAATTATTTGAACAACATATAGTCGCATAACCAGCAAAAGTAAGAATACCGAGAATATGACCTTTAAATTTGCCAATGGCTTGTCGGATCTTTCTTCTTCGTAGCTGCCTGCTTCTTCGTCTGCCGGTAAAATTCCATAAATCCATCGCTCGGATCTTTGAAACAAAGATCCGCTAATTTTCCATTTGGCCGGCTGTTTGCCTACTCCCTTATTTACGGCAAATAAATCTCTTTTTTTATTCATAAATTGGATTATTTTTACTAAGTGAATTAAATATTGGGTAAAAAATGAGAGCGGCTGAGATTGATGCTGCGATTCTTAAAAACAAGCTACTTACCATTGGTATAATTACATGGGCAGTAGAGCCTCCCAAAGAAGCAACGATTAGTGATTCAACGATAATTAAAAATAAGCATGAAAGAGCTGTGGAAAATAAGACTAATGAAAAACTTTTTGCCGTTCCAATATATTTTTTAATAAAATCAATTGAAATTGCCGTAAAAATGTAAAAAGCTAAGTAAGTACCAAAAGCATTAATTGACAAGGTGTCTAAGATAAACCCTATAATAAAAGCGCAGATAACCGAAATTTTTAAGTCTGTGTAAGCAGCCAAAAAAACAAAAAAAACTAAAATTAAATTGGGAATAAAATGCAAATATTTAAAACCCTCCAAGACCGACAATTGAAGCAAAATTATTATTGGTAAAAAAATGGTGATTATATATTTCATATTAGTGAAGTATTAAAACCTGTCTTAAATTCTTTAAATTAGCGGCCGGTCTGACACGTGCCTGCTGGTAAATCCCGTTATCACGACTATTTACTTCGTCTATGGTGCCGATAATGAGGCCCCTGGGCAATTCTCCGCCAAGACCGGAGGTAATTACGATGTCGCCCTTTGAGATTTTTTCTCCTTGCGGAACATTATCCAGCAGCAAACCAAAACCGATCTGACCCTTTATAAGTCCTGTGGACGATGTAGCCTGGACAGCCGCCGGAATAATTGAATCCGGATCGATTGCCAAAAGAACCTTTGAAGATGTCTCTCCCGTTTCCGAAATGCGTCCAATTATATACCCTTCCGAAATTACCGGATTTCCGTTTTTAACATTATCCTTGGTGCCTCGGTTTATCATTATCGCTTGCCTAGAATTGGAAGGATCATAGAATATTACTTCACCAGAAACATAATTGGCTTTAGTTGTCTGCGTAAATTTGAGTAATTTTCTTAAATTATCATTTTCTTTCTTGGCTTCTTCCATTGTCGAGATTTCGCTCATAAGTACCGATATTTTATTTTCTAGTTTTTGGTTGTCTTTTTGCAAATTGCCAATTGTTGATACGGCGGTTGAGTAATTTTTAAAATTCTCACCAATACCGGAAAAAAAGATTCCAATGGGTGAAAAAACGGCTTTTATGACTCTTTCCGGGCCCTTGGTGAAACCGGAGTAATGCAAAACAAGAAGCAATCCGAAACAACTGATAGTAGTTATTATTATTTTTCTTTTGTTCATTTTTTACCTTGGAGCCTTATAATTTGTTGGGACTAACACACCCCTTAGGGAATCAAGATCTTCTAAGATCAACCCCGTTCCTCTCACAACGCAAGTTAAAGGATCGTTTGCCATATGGACGGGCATTTTAGTCGTTAAAGTAACAAGCTGATCCAAGCCCTTAAGAAGTGCTCCTCCGCCCGCTAAAAATATGCCTTGCTCCATGATGTCGGCAACAAGTTCAGGCGGCGTTTCTTCGATCGTAATTTTAATAGAGTCAATTAAAATATTGACTGATTTTGCGAGAGCCTGACGGATTTGATCACTGTCAACAGGTATGGCCTTCGGCAAGCCGGTCACCAAGTCTCGACCTCTCATTACCGCCTCCAACTTTTTATCTAAAGGATAGGCTGATCCGATAGCTATCTTGATGTCTTCAGCAGTACGCTCCCCAAGCAACAGGTTGAATTCATCTCTTGCATACTGAATAATATCTTCGTTGAGTTCATCGCCCGCGATTCTGATGGATCTTGCGGCGACTACTCCGCCAAGCGAAATAACAGCCACTTCCGTTGTGCCTCCACCAATATCTACTACCATTGTTCCGGCAGCCTCCTGAATAGGAAGCCTGGCACCAATAGCCGCTGCCATCGGTTCCTCTACAAGATAGGCTTCTCTGGCCCCGGCATTTTTAGCTGCGTCCTCAACCGCTCTTTTTTCAACCTCGGTAACTCCGGAGGGAATGCCCACAACAACTCTGGGCCTGGGGAATAGGGCAAAGCTTTCCTTGTGAACTTTATCAATAAAGTACTTAAGCATAATTTCGGTAACTTCAAAGTCCGAAACCACTCCGTCAACTAGCGGTCTTGAGGCCACAATATTGGCCGGAGTTCTTCCAACCATTTTTTTTGCCTCTTCACCAATGGCTAAAATTTGCTTCGTTTTAATGTTTAAGGCCACAACTGACGGCTCGTTTACAACAATGCCTTTTCCTTTTACGTAAACAAGGGTATTTGCCGTACCCAAGTCAATTCCTATATCATGTGAAAAATAACCAAATAATCTATTTAGCATAAGTATTAAAAGTTTAGCACGATTTAAGCGAACTCACAATAAGATAAAGAGATTAAGACTAGGGGCGTTTTAAGTGACTTATCAAATCTTTTTCATTAATAATTAAGGATTCGGATTCTAGTCGTTCTTTTACTTCGATATTACCCGTTCTTTCAAGTTTTTGACTGATTATTAGTCTTATGGGAATCCCAATTAAGTCGGCGTCTTTAAATTTGGTTCCGGCAGTTTCATCCCTGTCGTCTAAAAGCACATCAAAGCCTGCATTTTTAAGCGTTTCATAAATTTTATTACTCTTTTCGTCGGCAGAAAGAGAAAGAAGATGAATATCAAATGGCGCAACTTCTTTCGGCCATATGATACCGTTTTCGTCATGATTAATTTCAACGATCGTACCCAAAAGGCGACTGATACCTATTCCATAGCAGCCCATTTGTACCAAATGCTCTTTTCCGGCTTTGTCTGTAAAGGTTAAGTTAAAGGCATCGCTAAATTTTGTTTTAAGTTTAAAAATATTACCTACCTCTATCGCCTTAACTTCCTTTAGTTCTTCGTTTCCACACTTGGGACAATTCTTTTGCTCTTCAATTATTTCCTTATTAACGGCGATCTTGCATTTAGAACATAAATAAATAATGTCTTCACCGGCCGGTGTTTCGGTTTGAAACTCGTGCGAATATTTAGAAAAAGAACCGCCCGAGGCAAAGGTAAGATAGGTTTTACTTCCTATTCCTGCTCGCTTGTAAATATTATTGTAAACATTGATCATAGCGTCGTAATAATCGTCTAAATCTTTCTCTGTCGCGTTAAAAGAATAAAGATCCTTCATCAAAAATTCCCTTCCCCTTAGAACGCCGGATTTTGCCCTCATTTCGTCACGAAATTTAACCTGAATTTGGTAAAGATTTTTAGGAAGATCTTTATATGAATGTATAAATTGTTTGGCAAGAGGAACCACTACTTCTTCGTGGGTGGGACCTAATGCCAATTCTATTTTAGTGTAATGGCTTTTAAACTTGTATAGGTCATCCATGGTATCCCAACGTCCGGTAACTTCCCAATTTTCTTTAGGATGAAGTGCAGGCATTAAAATTTCCTGACCGCCAATCTTTTCCATTTCCTCCCTAATTATATTTTCAATTTTCTTTAGGACTCTAAGACCAAGCGGCAAATAGGTATAAACACCGGACATAAGCTGGCTAATAAAACCGCCTTTAACTAAAAGTCGGTGATTAATACTGTCCGATTCAGCGGAAACATCTTTTCTGGTTTTAGAAAATAAACTGCTTTGTTTCATAATTACCACTTAATAATATCAAAACGTATTAAATCTTTCCAAGTAATAATAATCATCAATAAAATTAAAAGCGAAAATCCAACAAGAGCTGCTGTATTTTTGGCTTTTTCGTCAAGCTTTCTTTTTGTAATCTTTTCAAGACCTAGAATAAAAATGTGCCCTCCATCCAAAGCCGGGATGGGAAGTAAATTCATAATCGCGAGGGTTAAACTGATTATGGCCGTAAACTGCATTAAATAGTCAAAGCCCATGTAGGCAATTGCGCCGGTAGCCTTATAAATTCCAACCGGACCGGTTACGTTTTCGGCGACACTAAAACTGGTAAATAGTTGTTCGAAAAATTGATAAAAACCAACAATTGTTAATTTTCCAAGATCCCATGACCAAATTATGGCATCAACAGGAGCTAAGTAAAAAGGCGCTCTAATGGTACCGCTATCTTCTAAATAAACGCCAATTTTATATATCTTATCGTCCCTCTCAGGAATAATTCTAAATTCTTTGGTTTGGCCGTCTTTTTGTAGCACGATGTCTATGGGCTGACCCACCTTCTCATTAACCATCCCTGCAAAAACCAATGAATTCCCGGCCTTTTTTCCATTAACGGATTTGACCTCCCAACCTCCTTCAATGCCTGCCTTTTGGGCAGGAGAACTTTCCGCAACGCCCTGAATTAAAACTTTCTGGTTATCAATTATACCCGGCAAGTTATAGTTCTGAGGAATTAACGGTTTAAAACCAACGATAAAAATTCCGGTTAAAATGACAATTGCCAAAATAAAGTTCATGGTTACGCCGGCAATAAGGATTGAAAATTTTTGTAAAGGAGTCTTTGACGCAAAACTTTTCGGGTTATTTGTGTCCTCGCCACCTTCTTCTCCATAGATTTTGACATAACCCCCAATTGGAAAGAGTTTAATTGCGTATTTCGTTTCTCCTTTTTTCCATCCAAACAATTTTGGGCCGAATCCGAAACCGAATTCATCAATACGGCAGCCTGCCCGTCTTGCCATAAAAAAATGGCCGAACTCATGAACAAACACGATTAGACCGAAAACAAAAATAAAACTTAAAATATTAATAAAATTATACAGATATTCACCCACTAGAAACTCCTTTTAATCATAAAATCTGCCCACGATTTTAGTAAATCCTTATAAACACTATCTGCTATATTATTCAATTCCAGAAGGGCTAAGTCAATATGTTTTTTGGCAAGGTCAAGAGTATGCTTTATTCCCCCGAGATCCGTCAAAAGCTTTACCATTTTATCAATATCGGCTCTCTCAAGGCTTCTTTTGCCAAGGGTGGTCAGTATGGTCTTTTTTTGAGCTGCTGTGGCGTTATTGTAGGCGAACCAAACAATTGTAGTTCTTTTCCCCTCTTTAATATCGGATCCGTAAGGCTTGCCAATCTTTTTTTCGTTTCCGGTTATTCCCAATATGTCATCTTGCAGCTGAAAAGCAACACCGCAATGATAAGCAAATTGCGATAACGATTTAATTTGCGGGTTATTTTCGTCTATGGTTTCTAGCCCCAGCATAGCTCCGGCTTTGGCGGAAAATGAATAAAGGGCGCCAGTTTTACCGGCAGACATATTTAAAATATCGGCTTCGGTTATATCCGAAATTGGTTTTTTTGACAACTGAACATCAATAGTTTCACCCTCAACTAGCTCTACATTCATTTCAAGTTCCATCATATCGATAAGCTTTATAACTAAAGCGGGCTCGAATTCGTGTTCGGAATATAGCTTGGTGAAAAGTGAAATTGCAAAAGAGTGCTGGATATCCCCAACCAAAATTGCCAAATTGCGGCCGTATTCCTGGGCATCCGCTTTACTGTAACCGCGCCCAAGAGCTATTTTTTGAAAATGGACGTGAACCGTATCGCCGCCTCTTCTTAGGTTGTCATTATCAATAATGTCGTCATGAACCAATGTCCAGGTGTGGAATACCTCGACTGCGGCCGCTGCAGGCAGTACGCTATCCGGGTTGCCGCCAACTGCGCCGCAACTGAAAGACAAAATACCGGGCCTTAATGATTTGGCACTTCTAAGCAGATACAAATAAACCCCATCCCTTATATCTTCAGGTTTAAATTTTGCCATAAAGTTTTGTGATGAAATGTATTCTTTGATTTTAGTATTAATTACTTTAAGTTCTTGGGTAAATTTTTCGGTAGTATTCACTTTCCAAATCTCCTTTCGCGCTCAGCAAATTCTTTCAACACCTCCCTAAGATTTGACGGTTTGAAATCCGGCCACAAGACATCTGTAAACAAAAACTCGGAATAAGCCGCTTGCCATAATAGAAAATTGCTTAATCTGTTTTCGCCGCCGGTTCTAATAATTAAATCCGGATCTATTTGGCCGCCGGTGTCTAAATTAGCGCCTAATGATAGGATATCAATTTTTTCCCCTTTTGCCAAAATTTTATTTACAGATCGAACTATTTCGTCTCTTCCGCCATAACTTAAGGCGACATTAAGAATCATTTTTTTGTTACCGGCTGTTAAATCAACTCCTGCTCGTAATTTTTTTGCTATGTTCTTGGGAAAAGCGCTTAAGTCCCCAATAACTTTAAAAGAGATATCATTAGCATTCAATTCTTCTATCAGCTGCTCTATGTAGGTAGTCATGATTGACAATAAATCCAGAACCTGATTTCTGGGCCTTAACCAGTTTTCGGTTGAAAAAGCGTAAATCGTTAGAATTTTTATGTCCAAAGAGGGTGAAACTTTAACAATCTCTTTTAATGCATGGTATCCCGCCTCATGACCTCTTTTTATTGGAACATTATTTTTTTTTGCCCATCTTCGGTTGCCGTCCATAATAATAGCAACATGGTCCGATTTTTTTTGCACTGCCGTCCCCTTATTAAACTTCCATCATTTCTTGTTGCTTTGAAGCAACGATTTTGTCAATTGCTTCGTTATATTTGGAAACGGTTTTATTGACCTTATCATCTGCTTTATAGGCTTCATCTTCGGTGATAACCCCGTCATTCTTGGATTTTTTAATTTCCGAAACAAGTTCGTGCCTTAAATTTCTTAAAGAAACCTTGGCTTCCTCGCCTTTTTCCTTAACGACTTTAGTTAATTCTTTTCTTCTTTCTTCGGTTAGCGATGGAATATTAATTCGTAAATGATCGCCCATGTTGGTGGGATTTAAATTAAGTCCGGATACGCTAATTGATTTTTCGATTGCCGCTATAATACCCGGGTCCCATGGCGAAATCATAATGGATTTTGCATCGGGTATCGAAATGCTGGCTACACCCTTTAATTTCATTGAATTGCCATAAGCCTCTACGTCTATATCTTCAACAAGAGCGGCGTTTGCCCTACCAGTTCTAAGGCCGCTAAGTTCGTTTTCCAAATATTCTACAGCTTTCATCAGAGAGCTTTCAAATTTCTTTATATGTTCATCCATATTCCCTCCTAATCACCTATTTGATATCTAGTAAATCTTCGAATCTGAACGTTCTCTCCAAGTTTTGCAATTACTTCAGTTGTTAAATCATTGATGGTTTTAGAATCATCTCTAACATAAAGTTGATCCATTAAAACGTTTTCTAAGTAAAATTTTTCAATCTTTCCGTTAATAATTTTTTCCAAAATTTCAGCTGGCTTATTTTGGTCTTTAAGCTGTTCTGTAAAAATTTCTTTTTCTTTGTCCAAGACGTCTTTAGGGACATCTTCCCTTACCAGGTAGGTAGGGCAAGCGGCCGCAATGTGCATGGCAACATTATGAACAAAATCTTTGAAATTATCGTTTCGGGCAACAAAATCAGTCTCTGAATTTACTTCAATTAAGACCCCGATTTTATCACCATGAATATAGGAACCAATAATACCTTCTCTAGTTTCTCTTTCGGCTTTTTTTGCAGCCTTAGCCTGGCCCTTTTTCCTTAATACATCTTTTGCTTTTTCAAAATCCCCGCTTGTTTCTTCCAGGGCTTTTTTTGCATCCATCATTGGAGCACCTGTCAGCATTCTTAATTTCTGAACATCTTTTGCGCTTATGGGCATATAAACTCCTACTTTTATTTAAGACACTTCTTCTTTTATTGCAGCTGCCGAGCCTTCTTTAATTGCATCTGCGAATGCGCCCGCAAGGTATTGAATAGCCTTAACCGCATCATCATTGCCCGGTATCGGGAAATCAATTGGATCCGGATCCGCATTAGTGTCAACGATGCCAAAAACAGGCAAATTTAATTTCTTGGCTTCCTTAACCGCCAGATCTTCTCTGTGGGTATCTATAATGAATACCGCATCCGGAACCTTTTTTAAATCTTTAATCCCCCCGAGATAACCCGATAATTTTTCCAATTCTTTTTCTTTTGCCGCTCTATCTTTTTTAGATAGTTGATCGAACTCACCATCTATTTTTTGCCGTTCCAATTCTTTTAACCTGCCGATTCTTTTTGAAATAGTTTGAAAGTTGGTCATCAGCCCGCCCAGCCATCTATTGTTTATATAGGGCATGTTACAATTATTTGCCGCTTCTTCAACAATCGACTTTGCTTGTTTCTTCGTGCCGACAAATAGAATAATTTTGCCTTCGTTCGCAAATTCTTGAGCAGCCTTAAGCGCGGCGTCAAGATCCGTTTTAGTTTTTGTCAAATCAAAAATATGAACCCCATTTCTTTCCGTATAGATGTACGGCGACATCTTTGGGTTCCATCTAAATGCTTGGTGGCCAAAATGTACGCCGGCTTCAAGCATATCCTTTAATGATGTTTCTACCATTTTAATTCCTTTCTTCCGCCATATAGCAAGTGCTTAGCCCATATAAATGGGAGGAACCAAATGAGCTATATGTGTGTTATTAATAAAGTCATGAAATATAATAACATATTCGGGCCTAGTATTCAACCAATTATTTTAAAGAAAGTTAACAAAAAGTACTTGATAAATGCTTATCGAAATGGTATCATTTATAAGCTATGAAAAAAGAAATACATCCAAATTATGGAAAATCTATTGTCGAATGCGCCTGTGGCAACAAATGGGAAACTAAATCTACCATTTCTAGCATTAAGGTTGAACTATGTGCGTCTTGTCATCCTTTTTTTACGGGTAAGCAAAAATTGATTGATACTGCCGGCAGGGTTGATAAATTTAGGGCAAGAGTTACGGCCGCTGAAGGCTCGAAGGACCAGGTAATCTCCAAAAAAGTCAAGATAGCGGAAAGATCGGCCAAAAATAAGGAAGAAAAAGACACCAAATAAGTACTAAAGAAAATAGGCGCTAAAAAAGCGCTTATTTAATTTGTGAGTAAAATTATGGAACAAAAAATTAATCAAATTAAAAAAGAATACAATGAACTAACATCCAAGTTAGCGGACCCTGATATTTTAAGCGATATAGATGAATATCAAGAGCTAGCCAAAAGACAATCCGAATTAAAATCGCTCTTCGATAAGTTTGAGACGCTAGAGTTACTTAAAAAAAATATTGATAGTTCAAAAGAACTGATTGCCGAGGAAACTGATACGGAGCTAATTTCAATGGCCGAAGAAGAGATTAGAGAAGCCGAATATCGAATTACCGAAATTAATAAAGCTATAGAGCTAGAATTACTGCCTAGAGATCCGGATGACGGTAAGCCGGCTATTGTAGAAATACGCGGCGGCGCCGGTGGCGAGGAATCTGCTTTATTTGCGGCCGAATTATTTCGAATGTACTCAAAATATGCGGAAAATAAGGGCTGGAAAATCGAGATTATAAGCATAAACGAAACAGAAATAGGCGGACTTAAAGAAAGTATATTTAAAATTAAAGGCCGAGATGCTTTTCGTTATTTAAAATATGAAAGCGGTGTTCATCGAGTTCAAAGAGTTCCCAAAACAGAGTCCGGCGGACGAATTCACACTTCAACGGCAACTGTTGCCGTTTTGCCTGAAGCAAGCGAAGTTGATATTAAAATTGATCCAAATGAAATTAAAGTTGACGTGTATCGTGCTGGCGGTCATGGCGGCCAGAGTGTAAATACTACCGATTCGGCTGTGAGGCTTACTCATATTCCAACCGGGCTGGTGGTTATATGTCAGGATGAACGCTCGCAACTAAAAAACCGTGATAAGGCCATGTCGGTTCTTCGAACCCGTTTGGTGGCTTTAAGAGAAGAAGAGGCGGCGAAAAAACGAGGCGCAGAGCGCAAAAGCCAAATTGGCTCCGGTGACAGATCGGAAAAAATTAGAACATACAATTTTCCCCAGGATAGAGTTACGGATCATCGAATAAATTACACCACCCATAATTTAGACAACATTCTAGCTGGCGATATAGACGAGCTTACTTCAGCCCTAATAGAAGCCGATCAAAAAGCAGCGTTAGAGAGTTTATCGAACCAGTAATTACTATTTAATTTCCCCAAGTTTAACAATAACCCCAATTTCTTTATTATCTCGAAGAACAGTTAGTGTAATATTGTCACCGGCATTATATTTTTGAATCAATTGAGTCAAGCTGTGATTACTGTTAATTTTATCATTGTTTATTTTGGTAATTATGTCACCCTCTTTTAGGCCGGCCTTATCTGCTGATGAGCCGGATTTAATGGCCGGTGTATTGGTGCCGGAATAAATCATCGCGCCTTCCGATACCGACAGTTTGTTTCTGGAGGCAAGGTCTTTTGTTAGGCCGATATAGGAAATTCCCAAGACCGGCCTCGAGACGTAACCATTTTTTTCAACGCTAGCCAAAGCCGTTTTTCCTACATTTATCGGAATTGCAAAACCAATGTTTTGACCGCTCTGATCAATAGCGGTATTAATTCCTATAACCTGACCCGCTCTATTTACCAGCGGCCCGCCGGAATTACCGGGATTAATAGCTGCATCAGTTTGTAAAACATTATCTAAGGTTGAAACGCTGCCCCTTTCACTGTCGCCCACCGGCAAAGCCCTGCCGATGCCGGAAATTATACCGTCAGTTACGGTGTTTTGGTATTGCCCCAAAGCATTGCCTATGGCCACTACCGGTTCTCCTACCTGTAAAACGTCAGAATCGCCCAAATCGACTGATTTTAAACCCTTGGCATTATTTAGCTCTAAAAAAGCTATGTCATATACCGGATCAGTCGCTTTAATTTTGGCCGTATACTCGGTGCCGTCATTTGTATATACGGTAAAATTACCGCTAACCCCTTCAACTACGTGCTTATTGGTCATCACCAGGCCGTTTGCATTGACAATAAATCCTGTTCCCGAACTCTTTTGACTATAGGTGCCAAACAAGCTACTTTCAAGATGCTCGCCGGCAATAGAAACCACGCTTGGACTAACTTTTTTAACGATGTCGCTAACATTGGAATTGACTGTTACCTGAACGTCCTCTTTCCTTAAAACACTGCCGGCAGGTAACCCCGAAATGCCACCGTTGCCTTCAATTTTACTAAAAGCGTATCCTCCAAGCATCCCAAAGAGTAAGCTTGTAACAATGGATACGGCCAACAAAGACTTAACTTGCTCATGATAAGCCTTTTTGTTTGCGATGGTAGCGGATTTTTTTTCTTCGGTTTCTTTGTCCATTTTTACTCCCTCCTTTAATTTATAATGGCAGCCAGTTAGTAGTAAATACCACAGCCACAAATGAAAATGCCCCGATAAGCGCAAACTCAACGGTGACTTTTTTTGTCAACCTTCCTTCTATCATATAATATACCAACCCCCAAAGTACATAATAGGCGATCAAAACAAAAATTGCGCCAATAGGTATTCCGGCTCCGGCTCCCTGCTTGGGGTAATTTACAGACCAGAAAGCTGACGTTGTGGCAATTTCGGAAATAATTAAACTTATAATAGCGTTATAAAGATGAGAATACTTATTTGGAGCCACAAGCATATGTTTGATCAAAAAATGTCCAATCAAATATAACAAAGCGACGTGAGACAAGAACAAATAGAGCAAGTTTGATATCCAATATAATGAAATATTAATAAGTAGCGACGAACACAAAAAAACCACAATAATTGACAAGGCCATTAGTAAATTTCTGTAAGTAACCGGCAGGGCCATTTTTTTATATTTAATGGCAACCAAGGAATTGTAGACCAAATTTAGGGAAAATCCAAAAAACAAAGCCATTGGTATTTGGGCAGTCAAATTTGGGAAATATGCAATAAAAAAATAGGCACTAATATTTAATAGGAACGGGAAAATTAAAAAATCCCATTTATTTTTTAGATCAGCCCACTTAAAACCAATTATGTATTGGGTGTATGCTAAATTTAATAACGTTGATGCCGTTAAAAATATCCAGAAAGATTTCATGCTATGCCCCTTTGGATAAACAATAGCAATTATCAAAATTAATGCCGAAAAATAACTTAAAATATAATTAATTTTTTGTTGCATAGTCTTTTCCAACAATAATTACTATGTCATAATCGCTGCCTGTGGCCTTCGCGGCTGTTATCCCAAAATATTTCTCTAAATTCTTGATTGATGCCGACTTTTTTCCACCCGAATAATCTATGATTCTAGTTTTAGAATAATCCTGAGAATCGGCGTTGCCGACGGAAAGATCTAAATATCCTTCATCCTCCAAATTGGTTTTTGCTGTAGTGGCCAGGCCGGCGATTGTTGTGCCATTTTCAATTAATATTGAAGCATTTTCGTCTTTATAGTTACTTTCGGGTTTTTTATTGGATAGAAGATCATATACATAATCTTGAATATCCGCGTATTTACCAATTCCGGCAACCGGAAATACACAAGATGCATCTCCTATCATGCCGGTTGTTACTAATTTCGTGTTTTCGCCGTCAATAACAACACTGTTTATTTTGCCGCTATCCATTTTTTTCGAGATATCCATTATTCTTTTTATTTCGTTGGGTTGAAGATTGGTTCTGACATGGTCGCCCATTATTCCGATTAAATCCAATACGGTTTTAGGATTAGACAAAGTTCCGAGTGACAAAGCTTTTTCTTTTAAGGATATCATTACTTCTTGCTGCCGCCTTGCCCTATCAAAATCTGACGTTGTTTGTCTGGATCTTGCGTATTTTAAGGCCGTATCACCATTCATTGAATAAGTCTTCCCGCCATCAAAATTGACAGTCCCTCCCGGATAATGGGGATCATACAGATCTTCGGACGGAGTTATGGAAACACCGCCGACAGCATCGATGGCTTTTTTGAAAGCGGTAAAATCCACCTTTGCATAATAATGAATCGGAATGTCTAAAATATCGGAAACCGCATTTAGGGTAGTCTGTGGGCCGTCGCCTTTTTTATATTGCTCGCCATAAACATAAGCCGAGTTGATTTTATCCCAACCATGGTTATTTATTTTAACGTAAAAGTCGCGCGGAATAGATATAAGAAGGGCACTATTATCCCTGGTGTTTATACTTGCAACCATTATGGTGTCCGTAAGATCAGCTCCGGGCCAATCCGGATCCCCGCTACCTAGTAACAGAATGTTGGTTCGTCCGTCTCCTTCCCCCGCCAATGCTGTCGGTTTAAGATTGGCAAGAACCGTAAAAGGATTTAATCCATTACTAAAGATTTTCTCCAGTGAACTCCACACTCTCCATGAAAAAAAACTTATACCGGACAAAAAAAAGATAATCAAAAGAATAACAATTTTCTTTTTTCTGGACCATTTTTTCTTAATCTTTTTCTTCTTATTGTTTATTCTTCCCAACTCGATCTTTTTTGCCGAATCGTTTGCCAGAATGATTCTTTGATTTTTATTTACCATATCTCCATATAAATTAACTTATTCATTATAAAAAAAATTTCATTGAAATCCAAGAGTTTTATTCATATACTATATATATGTCTAAAAACGATGGTGCTTCCATATTGCTGGAGATTTTCAAAACGGTAATAATCATAGCTGTTATAGTGGTCTCAATAAGAAACTTTGTTGTCCAGCCATTTTATGTTGTTGGCTCGTCAATGGAGCCATCTTTTCAGAGCAACGATTATCTAATTATTGACGAATTTACTTATCATATCAGACAGCCAAGACGAGGCGAAGTTATTGTATTAAAGCACCCCGAGCCGGAATGCGACGCTTTTTTAAAGCAGAATTTTTTCGCAAAGCTTTTTGCAAAAGAGCCTTGTCGAAATTATATTAAAAGAATCATTGGAGTTCCGGGAGACGCCGTTAAGGTAGAGGGTGGCAACGTGTACGTCAAATCTAAGGGAACCGGCGACTTTATCATGCTAAACGAAAATTATATTGATAGCCAGCTTAAAGGCCAAACGCTTGGAAATCAAGTGCGGGAACTTCAAGATGACGAATTTTATGTAATCGGTGACAACAGAGAGCCCGGCGGAAGTTCCGATTCTAGAGAATGGGGCATATTAAAAAGAGACCATATTGTTGGAAAGACGTGGCTGAGATTATTGCCCAAATATAGTCGAATTACTACGCCTGAATATAACACCGGCAACTAGTCAAAAAGATTAACAATTCGCTCTAGTTCCTCGTCGCTATAGTAATCAATAATAATTTTGCCGCCTTTTTTAGAAGGTTGAATTTTTATTTTGGAGCCCATTGCTTCCCGTAATTTATTTTCGAGATCAGAGAAGACTTTTGCTTCCTGTGCACTTTGCTTGGCAGTTATAATCTTAGCTTTTTCTTCCACCGCTCGAACATTTAACTTCTGGCTCACTATTTGCTCGTATAGGGCAAGCTGCTTAGCCGGTTCCGGAGTGGCAAGAATTGCCCTGGCATGACCTTCGGTAATTTTACCGTCAACTAATCCCCTTTTAATTTCGATAGGCAAATTGAGCAGTCTAAGGGTGTTGGCAATAGCCGAACGGCTTCTACCCATTTTTTTTGCTACTTCTTCTTGGGTCAAATTAAAGTCATCCACCAACCTCTGATAGGCCATTGCTTCCTCTAAAGGATTTAAATCATGCCTTTGAATATTTTCTATTATGGACACTTCCAGCTTTTGTTGCTCACTATAGGTTCTTATTACAATGGGCACAGTTTTTAAACCGGCAATTTTTGCCGCCCTCAGTCTTCTCTCGCCGGCTATAAGTTCGTATTCCGTACCCTTTTTAGTAACAATTAAAGGCTGAATTACGCCATGTTCTTTTATAGAATCGGCCAATTCCTTTAAAGATTCTTCGTCGAAAGTATATCTTGGTTGATTCGGATTTGGACTAATTTTTTCTACATCAATTTCAGTAATATCCGATTGTCTAATTCCTATTGTTTCTTCAATTAACGGGCTGGTTGGTATGAGAGAATCTAATCCTCTACCTAATCTTTTTGACATCTCTTTATTACCTCCTTTGCTAAATTTTTATATGCGGAAGCTCCTTTGCAAAATCTGTCGTACTGAAGAATACTTTTGCCGTGACTTGGAGCTTCGGCCAATCTTATATTTCTTGGTATCACGGAGTCAAACAATTGATCCAAAAAGTGTTTCCGTACCTCTTCTTTAACCTGATGTGACAATACAGTCCTATAATCATACATTGTAAGTACAATGCCTAAAATATCAAGGTATGGATTTAAATTCATCTTCACCCTGTCAATGGTATGTAAAAGATGACCCAGGCCCTCAAGAGCATAGTACTCGCTTTGGACGGGAATAATAACCTTATCCGCCGCCACTAAACCGTTGATAGTGAGGAGACTTAAACTTGGCGGGCAATCGATAATACAATAATCGAACTTTTCTTGAACAGATTCCAAAGCTTTTTTTAGTCTAAATTCTCTATTTATGACGCTAACCAGTTCCACTTCAGCAGCTGCCAAAACAGGATCGGAGGGAATCATATAAACATTCTTCGATTCCATTTTTAAGACAGTATCGTTTATGGGGACTTGGTCGGTTAAAATTTCGTATAAGCTATTTTTTTTAACTCTTTTGTCTATGCCAAAGCCACTTGACGAATTGGCCTGAGGATCGAGATCTATAAGCAAAATGCGTTTATCCATTTTGCCCATATAAGCCGCTAAATTTATTGCGGTCGTTGTTTTACCAACCCCACCTTTTTGATTTGTTAATGCAATTGTTATCATACAGGATAATTCTATCCTAAAAACGGTTTTTCGGCAATTAAAAAAGGATCGTCATTATCCCTAAAGATCCTTTTTTTAAGTTAATCTTCCTTTGCGGGGGTTTTTTCTGCCGTTATTTTTCTCTTTGCAAGCAACGCTAGGGGGCCGCATACGGCTGCGCCAATTAAGGCCAGGTTATTTTGCAGAAAATGAAAATCAAATATTGTTACAAAGGCTATAACAATTATGCCCAGAAGCAAAATATTTAGAACAATCATTGTTTTATATTTAAGCATATGCGCATTATAGCATCACACAAAAATGCGTAAATCAAATTCTGCAACATTTTGTAAGAATAAACATCAAGCGCTAAACCAGTCTTACATCAAAAAACCGCCCATCGGGGCGGTTTTTATATTTCTATTTTTACTATTTCCAGTTCAGTATATTTTTGCCTGTGTCCGTTTTTAGTTCTGGAATTTTTCTTTGGCTTGTACTTAAAAACGATAAGTTTTTCACCCTTAATATCGCCCTTAACCTTGGTTTTAACCTTCACTCCGCTTAAGAATGGCTTGCCAACTTTTACTTCTTTCTCATTTCCTACAAGAAGAGCGTCAAAATTTAATTCTTTGCCTTCTTCAAGCTCAATTAATTCAACCTGAATAGTCTGACCTTCTTTAACCAGATATTGTTTACTTCCACTTTCGATAACCGCAAACGCAGCGCTCGAAGGGGTGATTTTTTTAGTTTTTGCCGATGTTTTCTCTTCACTAGCCATAGAATTTCCTTAAAAATAACGTCCATATAGTACCAAATTTTCGTTGCTTAGTCAATTATCTTTTTCGTAACTGCTCACAACCCTGCATTTTATGTTCACATATTATGTTAAACTATTTATGTCATCCCAAACTTGATTTGGGATCCACTTGTTCAGTTAAATATCGAGCTTTCTGGATTCCGGATCAAGCCTGCCTCGCTTTGCTCATCAAGGCGGGTCCGGAATGGACAAGAAAAAGGAGATTGTGAGCAATTACTTTTTTTTAAAAATCAATTTTTTTATGTCTGATATAAATGCTTTCCAGCAAACCGATTACAATGAGGTTGGTAATGATTGCAGTTCCGCCGGCACTAATAAACGGCAGAGGAATACCCGTAACGGGCATAATTCTCACATTCATACCGATATTAATAAAAATATGGGAGAAAAACATCACCGCCGCTCCTGATGCAATAAACATGCCAAAAGTATCCCTGGAGAGTTTGGCAATGGTGATTATGCGGTACAATAAAACGGCAAACAACAAGAGTAAAATGACAGCACCCAAAAATCCCATTTCTTCCGCTAGCACGGCAAAAGCAAAGTCGGTATGCTGCATTGGCAAAAAGTTTAGGTGACTCTGAGGCCCGTAGCCCATTCCCCTGCCATAAATTTGCCCCGAACCGATTGCAATTAAAGCTTGTTCAACATTCCAGCCCTTATCTAAGGAATCGCTGTTAGAACCACCAGAAAAAGTTAGAATTCTGTTTCTCTGATAGTCGTGCAAAGTAAACCACATAAGGGGAAGCATTGCTAAGATCACCAGAAAAACCTTCACCAAAGTGGATCGTTTGATGTTAGAAACAAATAACATTCCAGCCCAAATTAGAAATAAAATAATGGCCGTTCCAAGGTCCGGCTCCATTATAACCATTACTACCGGAATAAAAACGTAAACGGCCGAAATAAGAATATGCCTTAATTTCCACATTTCGTCATTATGTTCGGCAAAATATTTGGCAAGGCAAAGAATAGATAAAACTTTGGCTAGCTCAGAAGGTTGCAGTCTAAAAAATCCAAGATCTATCCAACGCCTTGCTCCTAATACTTCTGTTCCAAACAAATCTACCGCCAATAATAGAAGCAGCATAATGACATAAATGAGACCGCTATATTTCTTAAATAGCCTGTAATCAACCCGCGTTAAGATAAATAAAAAAAATAGTCCGATAAAACCGAACATCAGCTGAGATAAGGCTTTATTTTCTCCGCCGGATATGGAAAAAGTTGCGCTATAGACTGTTAATATTCCCAAACAAAACAATAGCAAGACAACAGAAAATAAAATCCAATCAAAGTTTTTAAGATATTTTTTAATCATGCTTGTTTATCTTATCACGAGATCCAAAATTTTTTAGGTCTTTTTTATTTCTACCCAAATCTTCTCCCCGTTTATCATTAATTCTCTAGCCGTTTCCTTGTTTACGCTTTTTTTTGAGCTTTCTACTTTTGCTCCATTTACAAAAGTTGGATTTTTAACGGCCTGCGCAAGGATATCACTTTCTGTCTCAAATGAAATATCTATCTTGTCTTCAATTGAAAGACCAATCTCTTTTCTTAAAACCTGAATTTTTCTAAGAATTTCTCTAGCCAGCCCCTCAAGTTCCAACTCTGGTGTCAGCTTAATATCGAGCGACAATTCTATTGGCGGCTTGGTTTTTAGAGAAACTGTAACTTTGTCCGCAAAATCTGTGTCTGATTTCGTAAATTCCTTCACATTAAGCTCATCAAGCAGTATGGGAATTAAGTTGTCGTCTAAATTAGCTTTGCCAATTATAGCCGTTACTCTAGCAAGCGGTTGTCTCACTTTTATTTTTTTATCATCCCGTATGGAAAAGCCCATTTCTACCAGTTTACGCAAATAGCCCATTTCTTTTTCTAGTTCCTCATCAATTTTAGAATCATCGCATTGCGGATAACCGGCAAGGTGAACGGATTCCGGCAAAAATAAGCTACTCACAGGAGCTAGGTTTCTGTATATTTCTTCCGTGACAAAAGGCATAAGCGGTGCCAAGACCTTTGATAGCTCCAACAATACGAGATAAAGAGTATTTAATGCGTCAATATCTAAAGCCGCAAACCTTTTTCTATTTCTTCTTATGTACCAATTTGAGAGATCGCCGGCAAAATCTTGAATTTCGCGACAGACAGCTGCAATATCCAAACTCTCAAATTCCTCGGTAACTTTTTTAACCAATAAATTAAGCCTGGAAATTATCCATTTGTCCAATAAATCTTCGGTGTTATTTTGACCTGGTTTAAAATTGGCAACGTTTGCATAAATCACAAAAAAGGAATAGGAGTTCCATAAAGTTAGTAGCAACTTCTTTACAACCTCATCAACGGCTTTTTCAGAAAAATTTAAGTCTCCCGCCCTAACAGCCGGTGAAGACATTAGGTAAAATCTCATCGCATCGGCGCCATATTTTTCCATGATATGTGAGGGGTCGGGATAATTTTTAAGTCTTTTCGCCATTTTCTGGCCATCTTCGGCCAAAACAGTTCCGTTAACAATAACATTTTTATATGGAGATTGACCGAAAAGTGCCGTTCCTATAATCATAAGCGAATTAAACCAACCCCTGGTTTGATCTAAGCCCTCTGCAATAAAATCAGCCGGAAAGTCTCTTTTAAATTTATCTTCATTTTCGAAAGGATAATGAATTGAGGCGTAAGGCATGCTGCCGGAATCGAACCAAACATCTAAGACTTCTCCGGTAACTCTAGAATCTCCACCGCAATCACATTTAATTTCGAGATCCATAATTTTGTGAAGATGAATATCGTCAATATTTTTACCGGTTGCAGCATTAAGTTCTGCTACATTGCCGAAAACAACTTGCTTGTTGCATTTTTTACAAGTCCAAACCGGAATCGGCACTCCCCAAAAACGGTTCCGCGAAATGTTCCAGTCGGGAGCTGTTTCGATAAGTTTGGCAAACCTGCCGGAGCCAATAAATTCGGGCATCCATTTAACTTTTTTATTATTTTCAAGCATCCGGCTTCTTATTTTTGAAACGTCAACGAACCAGCTGTCTATGGCTTTATATATTAATGGTGAATCGCAACGCCAGCAATAAGGATAAGGATGAACATAATCCTCGACTTTTAATACTTTTCTCCCAAGATTATTAATTATATTCTGATTTGTATCCGTTTTAATAACGCTTTGACCGGCATAATCCGGAACGTCAATTTCAAACTCGCCCATATCATTAACCGGCATATAGAAAGCGATATTATTTTCTTTGGCAACCCTGTAGTCGTCTTCGCCAAAAGCCGGGGCAATGTGAACAATTCCGGTTCCATCTTCGGTGGTGACAAAATCTCCGAAAATGACTTCAAAAGCCCTTTTTTCTTCATTGTAGTAATCAAAGATTCGCTCGTATTTTTTGCCTATAAGATCTTTTCCGCTTAATTCCTCGATAACATTTGCGCCGATTTCGTTTTTGTAATGTTCGGCTCTTTCTTTTGCCAAAATATATTCATCGCCGTTATGGCTAATTTTTACGTATTTAATGCTTTTACCTACGGCCAAAGCCAAATTGCCAGGTAATGTCCATGGAGTCGTTGTCCAAGCCAAAAAAAACAAATTAGGATTATCTGCGGATCTAAATTTAACTGTAATTGCTTTGTCGGTTTTATCTTTATAACCGCCCATACCAACCTCGAAGCTGGAAAGCCCGGTAGCGCATCTGGGGCAATAAGGCATAACCTTGTGCCCTTTGTATACAAGACCCTTATCCCACAAAGACTTAAACACCCACCAAACAGATTCCATATATTTTGCGTCCATTGTTATGTAGGCGTTATCCATATCTATCCAGCGGCCGGTTCTTTCAACAATTTTTTGCCATTCCTCGGCGTAACTTAAAACTTTTTCCCGGCATTTGTCGTTAAATTTATCGATGCCGTATTCCTTAATATGCAGTTTCGTTTTCATATCCAGTTCTTTTTCAACAATGTTTTCAATGGGCAGACCATGAGTATCCCAGCCCCAAATTCTTTCAACTCTGTAGCCCTGCATGGTTTTTAGGCGCGGAATAACGTCTTTGATTGTTCCGCCTATTAAATGACCATAATGCGGAGTTCCTGTAGCATAAGGAGGCCCATCATAGAAGGAATAGGTTTTGTCTTTTGGCCGCTCATTTACCGATTTCTCAAATATCTTATTTTCTTTCCAGTATTTTAATATTTCTTTTTCCATTTCCGGAAAATTTGGTCTTGGGTTAACAGGTTCTAACATAATGACTCCCTCATAAATTAAATCCTAAATCGTAATTTCTAAATACTAAACAATATATAAATTCAAAGGTTTTGAACATTAGATATTTGAATTTGTTTAGTATTTGGTGCTTAGATATTAGAATTTTAATGTTCCTTTTTATATAAAAATATCCCTAAGAATTCTCTTAAGGATCCGGCAATTGCCGGACGGTACCACCTTAATTCGATTAATTATTGTTCGAGCGAAGTCGAGAACTTCTCGATTCTCTTCGTTCACTCGAAGAATAAAATAACCACACTTAATTACTGCTATAACGGGCTTACCCGTCCGGTTCTACTACGCTTATACGTGTCATCCTGAACTTATTTCAGGATCTCTCCCATTTAATAATGAGATTCTGAAATAAATTCAGAATGACGGTTTTGGCGGTTCTTCCGGCAGCTCGTCCGGTGATAGCCGGACTCAAAACGCTTTACATGATTTTACAATATTTTAAATAGTACTACAATATTCAATTATTAGAGACCGCCGCCATAATTAGTCGTTAATTTATAATCTCCGGGCGGTAAATCCAAAATTTCTGCTTTTATAGTATATTTTTTGGGCTTGCATAAAAAACATCGTTTAGAAATAGGCATTAGCCTTAATGTTTCATTGCTCTCCATTTTTACCGATAAGGTCGAAAAGTCATAGCCTTTGGGCTCTCTAAAAATAAAAATAAATGGCAGCGTGGCACCTCTTTCGCCCAGATCGATAGTTGGAGTTAAGGCTTCCGGTCCTATCTCTTCTTTTTTAATGTCGGTTACGTTAACCCTAACATCAGTAACAGAATAATTACTATTGCCGCCAATCACCTTGACGACATACCATAGTGCGATAACTGCCACCATCAGTAATACAATTTTTTTCTTCATATCTTTAATTTACCAAAAAAAATTAGGATTGCAACTATAATGATTTGCAAATTAAAAAGGGCGAAACCCTTAAGTTTGCCCTATTCTTACCTTATGCTTGCTTGATAACGTTTTCCAACCATTTGCCATTTGCACTAAATTGCGATCTAGATTTAAGATAATTAAAAACATTAATTGCGCTACCTTCATTCACGACAATTTCGGTACTTTTAAATGGGTCGGAAAGTCTATAATCATCATAGATATTCAGGCGATAAATGTCCACAATGTTTACCCCATATTCCAGTATATTTTTATGAGGTCCCGAGTAAGTTATATCGTTAACGATAATTTCAAATCCTATTTCCCCCCATATGCACTTGATTAATACGCCATATATGCCGCACACTTTCATTAAAGGCTCTTCGATGTTTTGTGCTTCTTCAAAGTGCTTAATTGCGCCCGCCTTGGAACGAAATTTTTCACCACAAATTTTACAGGTATGGTTAACTTCTATCGGCCACCCTTTTCTTCCCAAAATAAAACACCACCTTTGTTAATGTTCGTCATTATCACTACAGGTGGCATTCTATCAATTGGCTTGTTTTTAGTCAATCCTTATATTCTTGTGAGAACGGTGCTTTCTGACCAATTTGAGCCTTGCCAAGCTTCTGGCCAGCTCAGCCTCAGCCTTAGCAAAACCTTCGGCATCATCTTCCGCCGCCATCATCAGTCTCTCGGCTCTTTTCCTTGCCTCTGCAGCTTCCTTTTCTGAAATTTCATGAAGGTGCTCGGCTCCGTCTGCGAGGACTATAACCTTTCCGCCCTCTTCAACGTGAACAAATCCGCCAAGAAGCAGGGTAATCTTTTCCTCTTTGCCGTTTTTTACAATCATCTCTCCCGGTATAATTTCACCGATTAAAGGAACATGGCCGGCCAAAACAGTAATTTCCCCTGACGCGGTTGGCAGAATAATTTCTTCAACTTCTTCCTCAAAAATTACTCTTTCGGGCGTAGTAACTTGAATTTTAAATTTCTTCATAATATTTTTCCTTTTTTCGTTTCCTAATTCCTGGTTCCTGGTTCCTGGTTTCTGTTTACTAATTCCTGGTTCCTAATCTATTTCACTTCGTCAATTGAACCTTTCATGTAAAAAGCCTGCTCCGACTTGTTATCGTGCTTTCCTTCTAAAATTTCCTTAAACCCTCTAATAGTCTCGGCAAGCGGCACGTATTTGCCTTCAACGCCTGTAAACACTTCCGCAACAAAGAATGGTTGGGATAAAAACTTTTGAATTTTTCTTGCTCTTGCTACAATTTTTTTCTCATCATCCGAAAGCTCGTCCATACCCAAAATTGCAATAATGTCTTGCAGGTCCTTATATCGCTGTAATACGTTTTGAATGCCTCTGGCGACTTCGTAGTGTTCTTTGCCCACTATTTTAGGATCTAACGCCTGTGATGTCGAATCTAGCGGATCGACAGCCGGATAAATGCCTAGTTCGGTAAGAGCTCTTGCTAAAACAACCGTGGAATCAAGATGGGAAAAGGTCGTTGCCGGAGCAGGGTCTGTTAAGTCATCAGCCGGAACATAAACGGCCTGCACCGACGTAATTGATCCTTTATTGGTAGATGTAATTCTTTCCTGAAGCTCTCCCATTTCGGAGGCCAAGGTTGGCTGATAACCGACTGCAGAGGGGACTCTTCCCAAAAGAGCCGAAACCTCGGAACCTGCTTGGGTAAATCTGAAAATGTTATCCACAAACAATAATATGTCTTTATTTTCTTCATCCCGAAAATATTCGCACATGGCTAAAGCAGATAAGGCGACCCTAAGCCTTGCGCCGGGAGGTTCGTTCATTTGACCAAAAACCATAGCTGTTTTATCTAAAACCCCCGATTCTTTCATTTCGTGATACAAGTCGTTACCTTCCCTTGTTCTTTCACCAACACCCGCAAAAACAGAATAACCGCCGTGCTCGGCCGCTAAGTTTCTAATTAGCTCTGTAATAACAACAGTTTTTCCAACACCGGCACCTCCAAACAAACCAACTTTACCGCCCTTAATAAATGGACAGATAAGGTCAATTACCTTAATTCCGGTTTCAAATATTTCGGTTGTTTTTGACTGCTGGGCATATGTTGGTGCTTCTCTATGAATTGGATATTTTTTTAAGGTTCCCTTTACTTGAGTACCATCAATAGTTTGTCCCAATACGTTAAACATGTGTCCCAACACTTCGGAGCCAACGGGCACGGATATCGGCGCACCGGTGTCAATTACGGATTGACCCCTTTTAAGACCATCCGTTGAACTCATCGAAACCGTTCTAACCACTCCTTCGCCAAGATGCTGCTGAACCTCTACAACCGTCCCATCCTCTATTTCCAGCGAGTTATAAATTTTCGGAATCTCATCCTCAAAACGGATATCCACAACCGGACCCAAAATCTGAACTATTTTTCCTTCATTTTTCTTCATATTTGCTCCATTTCAATTATAAATTTATTCTATGCCCTTTATTAATAAATTCAGATGTCAAATTCTAAATCAAATTTGGAAAATTTAAATTTAGACCTTCAGATCTGAGATCGTTCAGACTCGAAGAGATTTGATTTGACATTTGAAATTTGTTATTTGACATTTTCCCTCTCCTATTCTTCCAGCGTCATTTTACCTGCGGAAATTTCCGCAATTTCCCTGGTAATGGTTGCCTGCCTAGTTTGATTATAAGAAAGCGTTAAGTCGTCTATTAATTCAAGAGCATTTTCACTGGCATTCTTCATAGCCATCATTCTTGCGGAATGTTCTGACGCTATTGATTCAAGCATTGACTGCCAAATTTTAATTTCCAAAAATCTTGGAATCAAATCGTCTAATAATATGTCCTTTTCCGGTTCAAAAACAATTCTTTCCTGATTTAAAACCTTTTCCTTATTTTCAAGCGGCAACAGCTTAGTTGCAATCGGCTCTTGACTTAAAGTTGAAACGAAGTGCGTATAAACCAATTTAATTTCATAATATTTTCCGGAAGTAAAATCATCTGTAATAATTTTGCTTATTGGTAAAATATCCTTAAATTTTGGTTTTTCCTCAATTTTTGTAAAATCAGCGATTATATTTTTCCCCAATGCTCTAAGCGCGTCGCGCCCTTTCCTTCCGATAGTTAAAAAGTCCGTATCTTTGTCTTTTGATAAATCTATTGCCTTTCGAATTGCTTTCGAATTTAAACCGCCGCATAAACCCCTGTCGGAAGTGATGAAAACCACTAACTGTTTTTTTGCGTTGATACCAGGCAACAAAAAAGGATGATCGGTCTCGCTTACATTAATTACCAAATTTTTAAGAATATCTTCCGCGGCCTTGCTATAATTTCTTGATCTTGCGTTTATGGCAATAGCTTTTTGCATTTTAATAACCGAGATAAGCTCCATGGCTTTAATTATCTGCTTGGTGTTGGAAACTGATTTAATTCTTCTTCTAACTTCTTTTGCTGAAGCCACTAAAATTCTCCTGCAACTTTTTTAAGAATATTTTTTAATTCTTTCTCCAGTTCATCGGTTAAATCACCTTCTTTGGTTAATTTTTTTACAAAATCCTTATCCCTCGCATCCAAATAATCAAATAAATTACTTTCAAACTCTTTTATCCTTCCAAGTTCAATTTCGTCTAGGTATCCATTTGTACCGGCAAAAATAATGGCAACCTGCTTTTCAACTGCAAGCGGAGCATATTGGTCCTGTTTTAATATTTCTACCAATCTTTTTCCTCTTTCAATTCGTTGTCTAGTCTCCTCATCTAAATCTGAAGCAAATTGGGCAAATGACTGTAATTCTCTAAACTGAGCAAGTTCCAGTCGTAATTTTCCCGCAACTTTTTTCATGCATTTCATTTGAGCCGCAGAACCTACTCTTGAAACTGATAAGCCAACGTTTAATGCGGGCCTAATTCCCTGATAAAATAAGTCATTTTCTAAGAAAATTTGACCGTCAGTAATAGAAATTACATTTGTGGGAATATAAGCCGAAATGTCACCGGCCTGAGTTTCTATAATGGGTAATGCCGTAATTGAACCGCCGCCGTATTTTTCGTCTCTCCTACAAGCTCTTTCCAAGAGCCTCGAATGAAGATAAAAAACGTCTCCAGGATAAGCCTCCCTGCCGGGCGGTCTTCTTAGTAGCAAAGAAACCTGCCTGTAAGACCATGCATGTTTAGACAAATCATCATAAACTATAAGGACATCTTTGCCTTGATCCATAAAGTATTCGGCGATAGAAACTCCGGAATAAGGGGCGATATATAGATAAGGTGCCGGATCGGAAGCGCTTGCCATAACAATAATTGTATTTTTCATGGCGTCGTTCTCTTCTAAAATGGCAACCATTTTTGCCACCTTTGATCTCTTTTGACCAATTGCGACATAAACACATACCACATCTGAATCTTTTTGGTTGATTATGGTATCTATGGCGATGGCAGTCTTGCCTGTTTGTCGATCACCAATAATAAGTTCCCTTTGCCCTCTTCCAATTGGAATGACGGAATCAATTGCCTTGATGCCTGTTTGCAAAGGCGTCGAAACAGATTTTCTAGAAATTACGCTCGGTGCAATTTTTTCAACCGGATAAAATTCCTTCGATTTGTTTTCATTTTTACCATCAATATATTCTCCGAGAGGATTAACTACGCGTCCTTTTAGTTCGTCTGATACCGGAATTTCCAGGATTCGGCCTGTCGTTCTTACTTCATCGCCTTCACTTACGCTGCTAGACTCGCCCATTATCATAATACCCACAGCATCTTCTTCAAGATTTAGCGCAATACCATAAACACCCGACTCAAATTGAACCATCTCAAAAGACATCACTTCCGACATGCCAATGGCTTTGCAAATACCGTCTCCCACAGAAGTTACTTTTCCGGTTTTATAAGTTTTAGGGTCTGTTTTAATTCCGGATAATTCTTCTTCAAGTTTTTTAATTAAATATTCTTTACTGTTGATCATTTTTTACTCCTAAAGCGTTGTATTTATGATTCTTTCTTTAATTTGATTTATTCTTTCTCTGCCGCTGCCGTCTATAACCGTTTCGCCAATTTTTATGATTATACCGGCAACAATATTATTATTAACCCTAAATTTAATATTTATAGGGTCTCCGATCTTTAATGATTTGACAATTTCATTTCTTTCCAATTCAGAAAGCTCCTTTGCGCTCGTAATCTCGATATAACCTGCATCAAACTGACTTAAGTTTCTAATGCTGCGAGCAATAGTTTTGATTTTATTCGGGTAAGCCTTAGCAATTTTAGAAACATATCTATTGATATCGGAAGCATCTTTGCCCGCCGATTGTTTAATCAAAACTTTAGCTATTTGGGTTGATCCAATCATTTAAACCCTAACCTTTTTTGCTTCATTTAATGTATCTTCAATTAGTTTTAGATTAACATTCTTATAGTCCTCGTCCATGAAAGATGTTACGGATTTTGCAACTATGCCCGCTATTTCTTTCCTTACGTCTAGAAGCATTTCTGATTTTTCTTTTCGAGCCTCAACTCCCGCATTCTCAATAATTTTTTTTGCTTTTATGTCTGCATCTTTAATCATTGATATTTTTGTTTCCTCAATCTTCTCCCTGGCTTCGCCCAAAAGTACAGTTGCTTTTTCCTTTATCTTCCTCGCAGATTCCTTTTCCATCTCTTGAATATCTTCAAGCCTTTTTTCAATTTCTTCCACATTCTCAAGCGACTTTTCGATTTTTTTTGATCTTTCGTCTAACATCTTTAATGTGGGCTTATAAAGAAATTTATAAAGTATGAAAAGAAGTAAAGAAAAATTGATGCCTTGAGCCAATAATAATTTGGGATCAATTCCCAGGTTATGCAATGCTTCCATAAATATTCCTTACACAAACTTTAATATTAATGCGACAACTAGCGCAAAGATGGCAATTCCTTCTGTAAAAGCTGCCATCAAGATCATATTCGACTGAATTTTGCCTGAAGCTTCGGGATTTCTTCCAATTGATTCTAATGCGCCTTTACCAATCATCCCAAGACCAATACCGGGACCAATTGCGCCTAGTCCGATGGCGATAGCGGCGGCAATTAACTGTGCTGCTTCTTTTTCCATTTAAATTCTCCTTTTATTGATTATTAACTTAATGACTTTCACTATGCACGACTGTTGCCATAGACATGAAAACTATAGATAACATTGTAAAAACAAGTGCCTGAACAGCTCCTACAAAAATCTCCATTATATAGAAAGGTAACGGAATAAAATATGGGACCAATGTTGACATAACCGCAAGCAAAACTTCTCCTGCAAAAACATTGCCAAATAATCTGAATGAATATGAAATAATCCTTGATACCTCTGATATCGTCTCAATAATTCCAACGAAAAAATTTACGGGTGACGAAAAATTAATGAATTTACCGGCATATTTTTTCACCCCGATGGCGGCAATACCCATGACTTGGACGGCAATAACGGTAACTATAGCGATAGCAATGGTGGTATTTAAATCGGCCGTGCCGGCTCTTAAGAGCGGCACCAGAACCTGATGACCCTCGGCGTTCGTTTCATGGAAACCAACCGACCCGAAACCCGGAAGAAGTCCCATCCAGTTGTTAAATAGAATGAAGATAAAAAAAGTGGCAACTAAAGGAAATATCTTTTTAGTGAGCTTTCTATCCTTCGTAATGCCCTCTGTTAAATTAAAGAGTGCTTCAATTATATATTCAGAAATATTTTGGAGTCCTTTCGGTATGTTCTCCATTTTTCTGGTTGCCAAAAAAGAAAGCAAAAAAAGTAGGCCAAAAACGAGCCAGGCAGCTAACATGCTGTTGGTAAACGGAATTGATCCAATATGAAATATTGATTCTGCAGAAATTGAAATATGCACTTAGTCTTCCCTTGTATATTTTTTAATCATCCTAAAAATGGAATAAGAGGATGTAAAAAGCGATAAAAAAATACCAATAAAAATGAATATCGGTTCAGTTTGCAGTTTTTTGTCCAGCCAATTCCCAACAATAACCATGCCTACAAGCGGCAAACTAATTCTCCATCCAATTTCCATAAAAATTGGAGATAACGCCAAGTTTTCCTTACTTCTTACACTCATTTTTAGTGACCTAACCTAAAAATACCATCTTGGAAAGGTGGTATTTAATTTATAACCACAACCAGTATAAAGGGAAATGAGGGAAAAATCAATGAGTTTGAAAAAAAATTAATTTGACTCTAAGTCTATGTGTTTTACCGCCGGTACTTCTTCGGCAATACATGTTTCCAAGCTGTCAATTTCTCTACCTAATGTCCTTGTTACTTCGTCCGTAAACTCTGTGCAAAACTTTACAAAATCCTGATAACTGACAATCCCGTCAAATTCTCTTTTAAAATCTCTGGAGCTAAGTATTTTTTTTTGCTAAAACCCTGCCGTCTATTTCTATTTCCGCCTTCACCCTATAACCATCGGTAGTTATTACGGTTGTTTTTAAATCATGAACGGATTCTATCAAAGACTGTTTTTTTAAAATTGAAAATATCTCTTTTTGCACATGCTTCGGAACTGCTTTATTCATTAAATAATCCTTATTAATTTTAATGAGCGTTATTGCCACGAATCCGAGCAATAAACCAATAAAGATTGACCCAATCCCGTCAAAATAATAGATTCCGGTTATTTGGGCAAGCATTAAGGAAATAAAGGCAATGACGATGCCAAGTAATGCGGCCGAGTCTTCAAAAATTACCGCTAAAACAGTTGGATCGGCCGAATTTCTTAGATGATTAATTATAGAGCCCCTTCTTTGATTAATCTTAAGTTCGCAAAAGGCGACATATAGGGTATAAGACTCGAAGATAAAAGACAAAAGAAGAATCAAAAATATCCAGGATGATAGATGCGTTGTTTCGTGATGAAGCAAAGAATTTATGCCGTGATAAATTGTTACGCCGGCACCAAGAAAGAATATTCCGCAAGCTGAAACAAGCGCCCAAAAAAATCTTTCCTGCCTATACCCATAATTAAATTTATCATCAGCAGGCTTTTCGCCCCGCTTAATACCTACCATCAGCAAAGCTTGATTTGCGGCATCAGCAATCGAGTGGATGCCTTCTGATAGCATAACCGCTGAGCCCGAGAAGGCGAAACCCACGAGCTTTAATAGTGCAACCAAGGAATTCCCAATAACAGCCAATAAAACACTCTTAAAGCCAACCGGCCTCTTGTTTATCACTTTTTAGTCTCCTTAATCAAATTACTATGCGATTTTGAATAAGCCTTGACGTTTATTTTCATCAAATTTAGGTGCCAATCAAAACTGACAAAATCTCATGCAACACCTTTATTAAGAAGAAAAACACTAGAGGTGCAAAATCGACCCCACCGGTTACGGGTACAAATTTTCTTATTGGATTAAGCATGGGATCTGTTATCTGGACTACGAAATCACTTATTTTGCCTCTGGCATTTGGCAGCCATGACAAAATTGCCCTTATAAACATGATAACAATTAAGGTCGATACCAATACGTCTAAAAAATTGTGTAAAAATGGTTTCATATAGTAAACAAGTAATACTTAACTTCTGACAATGGAGGAATCTCGCCCTTCCAGCCCTGAATAAAAAGACCTTCATTTGTTGTGACAACCACAGAGGGCGTAGAGTAAATATCGTATATTTCAGCCTTGGCAATGCCATCAACTTCTTCGGTATCAATGGATACAACATCGTAATTATCTCTTTGAAGGGTATTATAAAAATCCTTCAAATAATTTTCCTCAATTACCGATATATCTTTTTTTGAAAATACAAGAACCTTCATAAAATAATTATACCATGGTTTAGCGAGTAGTTAAACTTATTTTCTAATAATGTCTTATTTCAGAGCTAGCGACATTCGTTAATATTATCGCTTTTAGCTTTTCCATTTCCTCCCCAGTAAAGCTTCTCTTTGACATATATTTTTTATCCAAAGTAATGGTCTGCCTAAAGCTTTGCAAAAACATTTTTTTGGCTCCTTTTATCATTGCTCCAATTTCCTCAATATCTTTTTTATTATGCAATTCCGGCAAGATCGTAGATCTGAACTCATAATCAACGCGTGAGTTCATAATTAAATCGATACTATCAATAATATTTTTGCTACTCCCTTTAATATTTGTTGTTAAATCATACTTCGTTAAGCTATTTTTTATATCCATGGCCACATAATCCACCAGTTTCCGGCCTAATAATTGTTTTAGCTTTTGCGGATTAGAGCCGTTAGTGTCTAATTTCACCAAAAACCCCAGATTTTTTATTTGCATTATAAAATCTTGCAAGTCTTTTTGCAAAAGGGGTTCTCCTCCCGAGATGACAACCCCCTCTAGAATATGTTTCCTTTTTTCGAGATATTTTAAAACATTCGCCCCGTCCTCTAAAATTATATTTCTAGAATCAATTAGATCCGGATTATGGCAATAGCCACAACGAAAATTACAGCCCACAGTAAATATTGAGGCCGCAATTTTGCCCGGATAATCGATAAGCGTAGTCTTTTGAAATCCCCCTATTTTCATTTTTAACAAACTTCCTCATTCTTGAGGCTAAAGGTAAGCATCTTTCGATCGCCATATTCGGATTGTTTGCCCTTGTTCCATTGATGAACCGGCCTTATGTAACCGACAACTCTGGAGAAAACCTCACATGGCTGCCTTAGCGCTTCGATTTTGTTAATTTCCTCTAACATAATACCCTCCTTTATACTTTTACTTCACTTTTTGTATTTAGATTTAAATTTAATTGTTCCCTGTAGCCAATTTCTTCATCACACTTTGGACAAAATTTGTGTTCACCGGCCAAATAACCGTGTTTAGGACAAATGCTGAAGGTTGGAGTAAGAGTAAAATAAGGAAGTTTATAACTTTCAGCAATTTTTTTAACAAGCTTTTTATAAGACCCAAGATCATGAATTCTTTCGCCAAGATAATTGTGAAGAACCGTTCCTCCCGTATATCGTATCTGAAATTCGTCCTGCGCATCCAATAGATCAAATATATCACTGGTATATCCAACCGGATGCCATGAGGAGTTTGTGTAATATGGCTCGGCGCCGCTTCTGAAAGCCTCTTCATTGGCAACCCTAATTTCGGGATATTTTTTCTTATCGGCCCTGGCAAATCTGTATGTGGTTCCTTCGGCCGGGGTTGCCTCCAAATTATACAAATTCCCCGTTTCATGCTGAAAATCTAATATTCTTTTATTCATGTAGTCCATGATTTCTATAGCGAATTTCCGCGCCTCCTTGTCTCCCAGGTCTTTATCCATGAAATTAAGCATGGCTTCGTTCATGCCGTGGATACCGATTGTGGAGAAATGATTCTGCCAGTATTTGCCAAACCTTTTAGAGACGTTGTCTAAATAAACGCGGGCATAAGGATACAGTCCCTCGATAGTAAACTTTTCCACAGTTTTTCTTTTTAAAACCAAGCTCTCATGGGAAATGGTCATCAAATATTCGAGTCTACTGAAGAATTCTTTTTTTGTTTTAGACAAAAATCCGATTCGAGCTAAATTAATTGTAACAACGCCGATACTTCCGGTAAGTGGGTTGGCGCCGAATAGTCCACCGCCTCTTTTTCGAAGCTCTTTATTATCAATTCTAAGACGACAACACATGCTTCTGGCATCATCGGGACTCATATCGGAATTAACAAAGTTAGAGAAATAAGGGATACCATATTTAGCCGACATCTCCCAAACCGGATCTAAAACAGGATTATCCCAATTAAAATTCTTCGTTATATTGTAAGTTGGGATCGGAAAAGTGAAAACTCTCCCCTTAGAGTCACCAGCCATCATTACTTCGGCAAATGCTCGATTCAACAAGTCCATTTCTTCTTGGTAATCCTTGTATTTTTCTTTTTGCAGCTTGCCGCCAATTATTACATTTTCTTCACCCACCAGTTTTGTGGGGGCTAGATCCATTGTTATATTAGTAAACGGCGTCTGAAACCCAACCCTGGTTGGAACATTCATGTTAAATACGAATTCCTGGAGACATTGTTTAACTTCATTGTAAGATAGCTTGTCATATCTGATAAAAGGAGCAAGATAAGTATCAAAATTAGAAAAAGCCACAGCGCCGGCGACCTCACCTTGTAAAGTATAGAAGAAATTAACTATTTGGCCCAAAACAACACGAAAATGCTTTGCCGGACCACTCTCAATCTTTCCCCTGACACCCCCAAAACCTCTAAGTAAAAGGTCCTTTAGGTCCCATCCGGAGCAATAGGCAGCCAATATATATAAATCATGTATATGAATATCGCCCTCGATATGAGACTTCTTGATGTTGTTGGGATACATTTTTTCGAGCCAGTATTTGGCTGTTACCGAAGAACTAATGTAGTTATTAAGTCCCTGTAGAGAATAACTCATATTACTGTTTTCTTTAACTCTCCAGTCTGTTTCGTTTAAATAATCCTCCATTAATTCTCCAACGTCGAGCATTTTTCTGATTTCTCTTGCTTCTTCTCTTTTTCTGCGATAAATAATATAGGCCTTGGCAGTTTCTTCGAATACAGAGTCAATTAAAACATGTTCAACAATGTCTTGAATTTGCTCCACATTCGGAGAAATATTTTCAAATTTTCTATTAAGAATGGAGACAACTTTTAGGGAAAGTTTATGAGCTAACTTTTCGTTTAACTCACCCGTTGCGTTTCCGGCTTTTAATATGGCTTTGTCTATCTTTGAAATATTAAATTTTTCCAAATCGCCATTTCTCTTTACAATGTGGGTGAATGTCTTTTTCTGTAAGCTCTTCTTATCCAGATGCAAAGGCTCCTGCAGCATTTTAGAACGGTCGCTCAATTTTTCCTCCTTTTTTTTATCCAAGTTGTATTTTCTTTTCTTTTTCATCTAAACTTTCTTTTTTTACTATTTCATACGCTTCCACAATCTTCAAAATGTTCCCGCTGCCGCACACACAGTCGCTACTAACAACATTTTGTCCCAGTATTTCTATTATTTCTTCCAGTAAGATGCCTCTCCGCAACATAATATTAATTAAATTTATGATGATTGTTTCGCTCGAGGAAACTTTAGCTTTACTCAGCAACACCTCCATCGGCTGCAAATCGTTAGAATAATTTATAGTTATAAAAATATCATCGTCGCTTGACTTAAGTCGAACAGTTTTGCCGTTTAAAATTAACGGCCTTTCTTTTGACTTTAATACTTCGTCGGTTTCGTTCCTCTCGCCCCCATTGGTTCTAATGGAAACAGCAGTTGTCAACTCAAACTTTAGGATTTTAATTCCCAGCCCGGATGCGAGCCTAAAAATATTCAGCATTTCATCGTGGTTTGTTTCCGGAGATATTAAAATAGCTTTCGTACTAACGAGATCTGTATATTTTTGCGACTCTCCTTGCATCCTAACCTGCCATTCCGGAGAAGCTTCGTTTCCCGTTTCCTTAATACCGGTAGAAACATTAAAATATTTAGCAATCTCAAAATTCTCACTTAAACAGGTAAGACTTGCATTCCTTAAAGGCTTTGCATTGTCGAAAATGCCTTCATTAAATAGTGGAAAAACACCCCTTTCCTTGGCAAGCTCAGAACTGGCATTTTTAGCTTCTGTATCTACAAATTTAGAAACTTCCCCAAGCAATTTAATAGCTTCTTTAGACTCATAACTAATGCCCATTTTACCTATAGCATCGCTAAACCCGCAAATGCTAAGACCAATTTTCCTAGCTTTTTTGGTTTGTCCTTCAATTTCTAAAGTTGGGTACTCGTAAATATCAATTATGTTGTCTAAGAAACGCACGGCTATGTATATAGTATGTTTTAATTCGTCAAAGTTAATAACGCCTTCGTTTATAAAATTTGACAAGTTAATAAAGCCTTCGGCAACCTCTTCCCTTTCGGTAACCAATTGATTAGATGGCAAAATTTCAGAAAGCCTAAACTTTTTTCCCAAAGGATTAAATCTTTCAACCTCGTCTTTAAACACAAAACCTTTTATTTTATTTTCCTTAGCCTTGGTGAGTAGCTCCTTTGCTAAGTCTCCTGATTTCTTTTTTTGTTCCGTACCGTCGCCATTTTTCATCAAAATAGCGTCCTTCGATCCAAGCTTCTGAAGATATTCGTCACTGATTGATAAGTAGGAATTCGGTAAAGTATTTACATGGATGTCCTCATTCATTAATTCCACTAACTGCATATTATCATCCTCGGCATCAATTCCAAGCTCCCGATCTAAAAACTTTTTTGAGGGAAGAAAATTTAACCTGTTTATGATATTTGCGAACTCTCGTTTTATATTATCCAAATTTAGCGTGGTATTATAAAACTTTTCTTGCTTTATGGCTTTTTCAATTAAAAAATTGATGGCGTTATCAATTGCAACCGCTTCTATTTCGCTATTATACAAACAATTAAGTTTAGAATTTGAAGTATCGCTTTCTACCTTTGCATCCTCATTATTCATTTTCACTCCCCTCTTATCTTTCTTTTTTCATTTTTTTGATAATCTCATGAAAGCTATTTATATCGGTAAAAGATTGGTAAACAGACGCAAAACGGATATAACTAACATCATCCAAGCTTGACAATTCCTTAAGAACTTGCTCCCCAATCTCCATCGATAAAATTTCATTTTCTCCTCTTGCTCGTATTTTTTTCTCAATCGAACCTACCACTTCCTCAATTTCCAATTCCGGAATCTCTCGTTTTTCGCATGCCCTGTATACTCCGTTAGCGATTTTGCTTCTGGAAAATTGCTCTCTTTTGCCATCTCTTTTTATAACCATAATCACCGGCTGCTCAATTCTCTCGTATGTAGTAAACCGTGTTTGACATTTAAGACATTCTCTTCTTCGTCTAATTAATTCCCCATCATAAAGTTCCCTCGATTCCATTACTTTTGATTCAGATTTCTTGCACTCGGGGCACTTCATTCAATTGCTCCTAAACTATATGTAGCGGTATATACTAGATTAAACACTATATGTAGCGTGTCAATCGTTTTTTTGTCCACAATATTTTTTGGCTTGAGATACAAAAAAAGTGGTAATTACACATATAATTATCCACTTTTTAAGATATCAACAATTTTTTAACAAGGTCATTCTACTCTGTGTCTAATAAACGCCGGGATGTCTAATTCTTCGTCTTTTTCTTTATCTTCCTCCGGCTTATTAAACATGGGATACGCCCTTATAGGTTCGGGCTCAATTCTCCTTGTTTCAACAAGCGGCGTAGAGGGCTTGTCAGATGTGAAGCCGGTTGCCACTACGGTTATTTTAATCTCGCCGGTAATATTTGGATCAATAACGGAGCCAAAAATTATGTTAGCATCAGGGTCTACTGCCTGGGTGATAATCTTAGCTGCTTCATCAATTTCATACATCCCAAGATCTTGTCCGCCGGCAACGTTGAACAATACCCCTCTTGCGCCATCTATGGATAACTCTAAAAGAGGACTGTTTATGGCCATCTTGGCCGCTTCAACTGCCCTGCTTTCGCCCGTGCCCCTTCCAATGCCCATAAGAGCAGATCCCGCGTTTGACATAATCGCCTTAACATCGGCAAAATCAACATTTATGACACCATGAACGGTAATAAGGTCAGATATGCCCTGCACTCCTTGTCTTAGAATATCGTCAACAACATTAAAGGCATCCAGCATTGTAGTTTTTCTATCGATCATTGCCAACAGCCTGTCGTTTGGAATGGTAATTAAGGTATCCACCTTGTCTTTTAAGAGATCCATTCCTTCTTCAGCAATTCGCATTCTTTTCTGACCTTCAAAAGAAAACGGCTTAGTGACGATAGCCACC
>Ga0076307_107_pt2 | contig 69183 bp, 71 predicted proteins | sample RifGroC2_FD_68020 | JGI IMG/M metagenome (GOLD analysis project Ga0076307, IMG submission 68020) | candidate division CPR2 bacterium GW2011_GWC2_39_10
CTAGAGGTCTAGCCGGCCTCCGGCCGATCCTCCGAAGGAGGGGACGCCACCACTATATGCTTATGTATTATGTATACGTTATAAAAAGTCTGAGAGATAGTTCAACATATATTGGATTTAGCTCAGACTTAAAGCAAAGAATAGAATATCACAATAAAGGCAAGTCAAGATACACGAAATCAAAAATGCCTTGGAAATTGGTTTATTATGAATCTTATTGCAGTGAAAATGATGCTAGAAAACGAGAGATAAAACTTAAAAAACATCGGCAAACAAAAGAATTACTTTTACAATGTATCGAGAGTTCTGCCAAATAAATATGGCCCTATCGTCTAGAGGTCTAGGACGCCACCCTCTCAAGGTGGTAACACGGGTTCGAATCCCGTTAGGGCTGCCATAGAAAAATCAAAGATTTTTACTGATAGCTTTTAGCTAATAGCTCCCGAAGGAAGCCATTTATTATTTCAAAAACCAATCGATATTTGCTTAAAATAGAGACAATGTTTATAATTTTTATATGTCACTTGCGTCGCACTTACACTCTCACCCAAAAAATGAAGAAAATTTTAATAAACTTCATTCTAAAAAATCAGTCCAAATCATCGACAAGCTGGCAATGATTGTTGGCGTTTTAGCTCCTTTAACTGCCTTGCCGCAAATTTATCAGCTTATTATAACCAAAGATGCCACCGGCGTGTCAATTTTGGCCTGGGTTTTATATATAATTACTGCGTCATTCTGGATCATTTATGGAGTCGCCCACAAAGAAAGGGCTATCATTATCAACAATGCTCTTTGGGCGATCCTAGAATTTATTATTGTTCTACTAGCACTAATATACTAATTTAATTAAATAATTGTTTTGGTTGTTTGGCGGAAGATTTTTGGGCATTGTTATTGTATTTTTATATTATCTTGAAGATTAGGAAGGAGGTGGTGGAAATGAAAAGGAGCGCTGTGGAATGGATTGCTTATTATTTAGTTATAGTCGGAGCCCTAAACTGGGGATTTGTTGGTTTGTTTGACTTCGATATTGTAGCTAAAATTTTAGGCGAAGCAACCGCACTTGCAAGGATAGTTTATTCTCTTGTAGGGATAAGCGGCCTTTATCTTATATACCTAGTAGGCGTGAAGGAATCATAAATTTTGAAAAACCAACTTGCCAAAGACTTAAGCAAACGGTAAAATTAAATTAATGAGTAGTTTTTTGTATTGGTTTATCAGAATAGTTTCCTCGCTTGGAGGGTTGGGAATAATTATATATTATGTTCTTTTATATTTTACCGACAACAAGGTTGATGCTGCTCCTTATGCGCCACTTGGAGTAGCGCTTGCAGCTTTGGTTATCTTTAATACGACAGTTGCCGGAACAATCAAAAAAAGAAATGAAAATCTTTTCATTAAATTCGAAGTTTTAATTTATTCTATCCTAGGTTTTCTCTTAATTAATTTAAATGGCGGATATGAGAGTCCGCTATTTTTCTTAACTTATTTCGGCATTGTATTTGCTTTTTTCTATTCTATTCAATTGGGCATTGTCATTGCCGCAATGATTGCTCTCTATATTATTTATCAGCAGTTTTTAGATACCAATGGAAATTTCGCGCAAGCGAGTATCGTACTAATCGTTTATCAGCTAGGCGGAATTATGCTGGCTTCAGCTATTGCCGCATATTATTCCAAATTGCTTAAAAGCACCGCAACTGAAAAATCGCAAATGCAAGGAATGGTTAAGAAACTTACCGCCGACAAAAGTAAAGACGATGCTATTTTATCCAGCATGGCGGATGGTGTTTATGTAGTAGATTCCGAAAGGAAAATAGTTATTTTTAATGAAGCGGCTGAAGAATTAACCGGCTGGAAATCTGCCGATGCTTGCGGTTTGTTTTGCGGCAATGTCATGAAACTAAAAGACGATCAAGATCTAAGCGTCTGCGAGAAAAGCTGTCCAATGCTTGTTACGTGGTCTTCAGGAGAAAACGTTGTAAGAAACGACATGTGTTTTGTTAATAAATTTAAAAAAGCAATTCAGATTTCCGGATCATATATGCCCATAAAAGATAACAGTGGCGAAGTTAACGGTGGTTTGTGCGTATTTCGAGATATTACAGAGCAACACGCACTAGAAAGACAAAAGGAAGAATTCGTTTCAACCGCATCTCACGAAATGAGAACTCCGCTTACTGCGCTTGAAGGTTACATTGATTTAGCTAAAGGACCAACGGCCCAGATAGATCCAAAAACTCGTGAATTTTTAGAAAAAGCATACGCGCAAGTCAGACAAATGTCTCATCTGATGCAAGATCTGCTTAATGTTTCCCGAATCGAAGACAATAAGCTTGAACTCAGGAAAGCTTCATTTGAAATTGCAGATTTGATAAAGTCTGTTATCGAAATAATGAAACCTAAAGCTGACGAAAAAAAATTGAAATTAACATTTAACGAATCCAATATAAATTTTGGCGGGAAAAAAGCAATTGGAGTTTCAACAAAGGTTGCAGCGGATATAGACAAGATAAGAGAGGTGCTTAACAACTTAATTGAAAATGCTACCAAATATACAAGAGAGGGGAGCATTCAAGTTTCGGTTACTTACGACCATGACTTTGCCACGGTTTGCGTAGCAGACACCGGCATTGGCATTTCCGAAGACGACCAAAAACATTTATTTCAAAAGTTCTATCAAGTAGCAGATTATGAAACCAGGGAAGTTGGCGGAACCGGACTAGGCCTTTATATAACCAGATCGTTGATTGAACTTAACGGTGGAAAAATTTGGATAGAGAGTAAAAAAGGTGCCGGCTCAAAATTTCTATTTACATTACCCAGATCAATTGATTAGAATGTAATATAAGAGATAAAGACTTGACTAAAATTATAATAGTTTAGATAATGGTTTTAAGGAGTTTTAATGCCAAAAATATTGTTAGTTGAAGATGATGTTGCCTTAAGAGATATATATTCTGCTCGTTTTAGCGCTGAAAACTATAATGTTGCAGTAGCCTCGGATGGCGAAGAAGCTCTTTCTATCGCCGTAAAAGAAAAACCGGACATAATTCTTTTGGATATTATGATGCCGAAAATTAGCGGTTTTGACGTACTGGACATATTAAGGGCCACTCCGGAAACTAAGGTAACAAAAATTATTGTCATGTCGGCGCTGTCTCAACCATCAGACGTGGAAAAAGGAAAGGCTCTTGGTGCAAATGAATATCTGGTTAAATCCCAGGTTACGCTTTCTGAGGTAGTAGAAAAAGTCAAACAAGTTCTTGCCAGTTAATTATTTTTTTTAAAAAAAAGTCTCTCTCGAGGGGCTTTTTATATTTACCGGCGAAGCGAAAGAAATTGTGCTTCCGGGTAAGTGACTTGAAACACAGGGCAGAATACAATTTATTTTTAGCTGGCAAAATAGCAGAAAATAACTTATAATAAACCTATGAAAAGAACACTTTCAATCGACGTTGCCGAAAAAATCGGCAAAGAGGTAATGGTATCCGGATGGATACATAAAATTCGCAAACTTGGCGGCATTAATTTTATTGTGCTTAGAGATAGGGGTGGACTAGTTCAGGCAATTGTCGAAAAAACGGAAGACATAGATAAGTTAAAGGAGTTAACCACTGAATCGGTTGTTTCTATTACAGGCAAAGTAGCAAAAGAAGATCGGGCGCCGGGCGGAGCAGAAATTCATGTACAAAATATTGAAATATTGTCACCGGTCACCGAAGACATACCTATAGAAATTAACAAAAATGAGCTTAATGTTAATTTGGATACCCTCCTAGATTTTAGACCGCTAACTCTAAGAGCTTTTAGTCAAAAAGCAATCTTTAAAGTGCAAGCCGAAATTCTTTCTGCCTGGAGAGATTTTTTCAAAGAGCTTGATTTTACGGAAATTAACACTCCAAAAATAGTTGGTGCCGGAGCTGAAACAGGAGGCGCCGAGATGTTTGAGGTAAAATACTTTAAGAAAAAGGCTTATCTTGCTCAAAGCCCCCAACTCTACAAAGAAATTATGGCTGGCGTATTTGAAAGGGTTTTCGAAACGGCTTTTGTATATCGCGCGGAGCCGCATTCCACATCAAGACATATTAACGAATACATGAGCCTGGACATTGAAATGGCCTTTATCAATAGTTGGACAGACCTAATTGATTTACACCAAGATTTAGTTAAGTATATAATTGACAGGCTCAAAAAAAATTCCAAGAAAGAATTTGATTTGTTGGGCGCAAAAATACCCGACTATGTAAAAATTCCGACCATTAAACTTCGAGAGGCACAAGAAATTTTAGAAAAGGAATATGGGGAAAAATGCATCGGCGAACCGGACTTGGAGCCAAAACACGAAAAGCAAATTTGCGAATATTCAAAAAATAAGTGGGGGAGTGAATTTATTTTTATCACCCACTATCCAAGCAAAAAGCGACCTTTCTACACAATGGATGATCCCAAAAATCCGGAAGAAACCTTAAGCTTCGACCTTTTATTTAAAGGGCTTGAGGTAACAACCGGAAGTCAAAGACTTCACAGATATGAAGACCATATAGCTAAAATGAAAAAACGCGGCATGAGCACAGAGGGCTTTGAAGACTACCTCAACGTATTTAAATATGGAATGCCGCCGCACGGGGGATTTTGCCAAGGGCTGGAAAGATTAACTGCGCGCTTTCTTGATTTGGACAACGTAAAAGAAGCTTCGCTTTTTCCCCGAGATATGAATAGACTTAAACCATAATTATGACCTATACGGTTAAGATACAACAATTTGAGGGACCATTTGATCTTCTTCTTTCTTTAATCGAAAAGGAGAAATTAAGCATAACCGATTTATCCTTGGCTAAAATCACCCGAGAATATCTAAGGCATATCGACGAATTTAAAATTAATACCGATCAGCTTGCAGAATTCCTAAACATTGCCTCAAAACTAATTTATTTAAAATCAAAGGCTTTGTTGCCCTCGCTTGCAAACGATGAATCGGAAGAAGAAATAAAAGAATTCAAGACACAATTAGAAGAATATAAGAAATACAAAGAAGCGGCCGAACATTTAAAAGAAATTTTAGCAAAAGGTAAATTTTCTCGAAGTCCCGGCGAAAGGCAATTTGATAAAGCCATTTTCTTTCACCCTCCCGGGACCGAATTAAAAGATTTAAGCCTTTTATTTCAACAAATCTTAAAAAAGATGCCGGACAAACCGCTGGAAGAAAAAACCATACAAAAACAAGTAACAATCGAGGAAATAATTGATCAAATTAATCATGCCCTAAAGAAAAATAAAACACTAAACTTGCTTGATGAAATAAAAAAAGCAAAATCTAAAATCGAAATTGTGGTTTATTTTTTAGCAATACTGGAGCTAATAAAACAAAAGGCTATAAGGGTGATCCAAAAGGAGAATTTTAATAATGCTGAAATTGAGGATTTGCGATGAATATTAAAGAGATAATTGAAAGCCTGCTCTTAGTCGCAAATAAGCCCGTCAGTCCTTCTGAGCTAGCAGATATACTAAAAACCGATGCAGGGAGCGTTCTGGGGGCTTTAAATAGCCTTATGGATGATTATAAGGATAGGGGCATCAATATTATTCAACACGACAATGAGTACGAAATGATTACGAACCCCTCTAACGCTAAATTCGTGAGCTTGTTTTTAAACGAGGAAACCAGAAAAGATTTAAACCAAGGCGCTTTGGAGACATTGGCTATTGTTATATATAAACAGCCGGTTACAAAAAGTGAAATAGAAAATATAAGAGGCGTTAACTCGGATTATGCAGTTAGATCTCTGCTTATTCGCGGAATAATTGAAGAAAAAGGACGAAAAGAATCTTTGGGTAAGCCCATTTTATACGGCACAAATTCAAACCTATTAAAACATTTTGGCATAAAATCCTTAGACGAACTACCCAAAACCGAGGATAAAAAATGATTAAGGCTATTTATGGAAAGAATTAATAAGTACTTAGCCAAATGTAACCTTGGTTCAAGAAGAAAAGTTGAAAAATATATTGAAAATGGGCAAATCTTTATCGATGGAAAAAAAGCTTCTTTAACGGATATTGTTAGCCCGAACAATGTCATAACTCTTGACGACAAACCGTTACTGGCAAAAAAATTCGAATACGTTTTAATTAATAAACCAACCGGTTATGTAACTACCGTTAAAGATAATCATGCGAAACAAATAATTATCGATTTACTGCCGCAAAACTTACGTCATCTAAAACCAGTTGGAAGGTTGGACAAGGAAACCTCTGGCTTAATACTTTTGACCAATGACGGGAATTTGGCAAACAAACTTACGCACCCAAGATATGAAAAAGAAAAAGAATACGAAGTAAAAACAAAACCGGAATTTACCGAAACCGCACTGGAAAAAATGTCGAGCGGTTTTGAACTTGAAGATGGATTTATAAAGCCAAAAAAATTTGAGATAAAAAATGGCAAAATATATATCACCATCTCAGAAGGTAGAAACAGACTTATAAGACGAATGTTTTCCTATTTTGGCTTTGAAGTGATAGAATTAAAGAGAACAAGAATATCATTTTTAAAACTTGGCCATTTAAGAGAAGGCGAGTTTATACACCTAAGCAATAAGGAGATTTGCAAATTAAAAGATGAGTAACCTTCTTATCACATTATTCATAGCTTCAGACTTGTTGTTGCCTTCGACATGGGCAAAAAACATTCAGGAAAAGTATGTTAGCTTGGACTCTGATACAAAAACCCAAAAGACCATACCTACCAAAGGCATACAAATTGAGCTATCAAATTTACCGATAAAAAATTCTGAACAAATTTTTTATACTAATCTTAGCGACACTATTTATGCGATAGACTTGAATACTAATTCTGTTCTTCTTGATAAAAATAGTTCTTCAAAAGTTCCGATGGCCAGCTTAACCAAGCTGATGACCGCTTATCTTGCCTTCGAAAACCTCAAGTTGGATGATATCGCTATGGTTTCTCAATATAGTCTTGCTTCGGAAGAATCATATATGGGGTTGTTCCCCGGTGAAAAGATTTCCATTAGGGATCTGCTTTATGGCCTTTTGGTGGAATCAGCAGGAGACGCTGCCATTATTCTTGGCAGGGAAATAAGCGGCACCGACTTAAAGTTTGTTACCAAAATGAACGAAACTGCCAAAAAAATAGGTTTGTTGTCAACTAATTTTGAAAATCCGAGCGGAATGGACTCGAAATTTCACTATTCCAGTGCCAGAGACTTGGCCACAATTACAAGAATATTGCTTAATGACAGCGAGTTCAAAAATATTGTTAAAACAAAGGAATTTGATGCTAAATCAACCTCGGGCTATATACATCATCTTGCAAATACTAATAAATTGTTAGATAATGATATGATTTTCGGAGTTAAAACCGGAAAAACAAATTTGGCAGGAGAATGCCTCATTACACTTGCCAGGTTGAAAAATCATGATATTCTCATAGTTGTTATGGGTTCTAAAAACCGCTTTCTCGAAACTAATAATATTATTTCATGGATCAATAACGTATATGTCTGGTAAAAATAACAAAAAACCTATTGTAACAATCGTGGGCAGGCCAAACGTTGGCAAGTCTTCTTTGTTTAATAGAATTATTGGTCAAAGAACCGCTATTACCTCTGATGTAGCAGGCACAACTAGAGATCGAATATATGAAGATGTTGAATGGAAAAATACAAGTTTCATGCTGGTCGATACGGCGGGAATCGATAAAGACATTGAGGGCGAACTAGCCGAAAATATTCAGGATCAAATAAATTTTGCCCTTGATGAGGCTGATTTTTTTATCTTTATGGTTGAGGCCGGAACAGAAATAACTATCGAGGACGAGAAAGCCGCCCAGATATTAAGAAAGAAAAAGAAGCCTTATATTTTAGTTGCCAATAAAGCAGATAATCAGGAACTTGAGAATTCCATAGTGAATTTTTATAAACTTGGACTTGGGGAACCAATTGGCGTTTCGTCAATTCATGGAAGAGGAGTAGGAGATTTTCTAGACTTGTTGGTGCAAAAGATAAAGAAAATCCCGGGAAAACCAATTGAGCCTAAAACGACTGATATTGTCGTTGCTTTACTTGGCAGGCCGAATGTAGGCAAATCGTCCATACTTAATAAATTATCGGGGCAGGGCATTGCAATTGTCTCCGAAGTTCCCGGAACCACGCGTGACGTAAACGAAGCCATAATTAAAAAAGACGATAAAAAAATTTTACTCATTGATACGGCAGGTATCAGGAAGAGCGGGAAGATTGAAACGGGAATTGAAAAATATAGCGTTTTAAGGTCTCTCAAAGCCGCCGAAAGGGCAGACATTGTACTTCTTGTACTTGATGCCACTGAGGGCGCTGTGGCTAAAGATTTAAGCATTGCCGGTATGGTTAAGGAAATGGGCAAAGGCCTTATTATCGTTGTAAATAAGTGGGATGCTATCGAAAAAGATGAACAGCCCATGGACCAGTATTTAGCGATGCTTCGAGATAAATACGATTTTGTGAGCTGGTCGCCCGTGATTTTCGTCTCGGCTTTAACCGGAAAAAATTTGGATAAAATAGGCTCGCTCATAGAATCTGTCAGCGAAAATAGGGAAATTAAAATTCAAACGTCCAAAGTAAATAATTTGATTGAGAAGATTACCACTAAAAGGCCTCCGGGAATAAAAAGGGGAACAAGGCCGAAAATTTTTTACGCAACGCAAACCGGTACTGCTCCGCCGGAATTTACTTTGTTTTGCAATTATCCCGAATATATTCATTTTTCTTATATTAGATACTTGGAAAATAGCTTTAGAAAGGAAGCTGATTTTACCGGAACTCCAATTAAGATAGTATTAAAAAAGAGGCAGAGCAAATGATATTAATTCTGGGACTTGGAAATCCGGGCAAAGATTATGAGAAAACAAGGCATAATGCCGGTTTTATGTTTTTGGACGCACTTGCTTCAAAATACAGTTTAAGCTTTTCTTTTAATAAAAAATTTAATGCTCAAATAGTTGGTACGTCCATTGAAGGAGAGGACATTATATTTGTTAAACCGCAAACCTATATGAATTTATCCGGCAATGCAGCATTGAAAATTGCTAATTATTACAAAATACCGGCAGAAAAAATTTGGGTTATTTATGATGATGTGGACTTAACACTTGGCAAAATTAGAACTAGGCAAAGTGGTTCCTCCGGCGGACACAAGGGAATTGATTCCATAATCGATAATTTAAATAACGATAATTTTTTCAGAATAAGAATAGGCATTAAGACAGAAAGTCTTGACCAAATCCCAACCGAGAAATATGTTCTTGGAAAACTCACGAAAGCAGAACAAGAAATTATTAATACTTCTTTTAATAAGCTGTTCGACCTCATTATATCTTTTATAAAAGATGGGCCAGGGAACATAAGCGCCTAAACAAAAAGAAAGACCCCGCTTACGCGGGGTCTTTCTCGAGTTTGCAAAGGCCTCCCAAAATACAACAACTGTCAAATTGACTTGATCTGCCTCTATAAAATTATTAGGCAGACGTGTTGCTGGGAGAATTATACTAACGAGTGGCCTCAAGGAGGGTGGTTAAGGTCCCGCTCGTTAGCAGGATTCTCCAAACAACTGGAGGGTTTGCTTATCAAATTACGGTTTTTTTACAACCGTCAAGAAATTTTATCAAACCGTTATTCTTTTGTCAACTATTTTTAGAAAAATCTATCAACCAGTTGATTGATAGAGCATCATAGCAAATAATTTCAATTATGTCAAGCACTTTTTTAACAAAAATTTTTTACATAAAAAAGGGAGTTTCTTGTTACGGAAACTCCCCGGATAGCTATACGCTACCTTACACCCTTATCTGAGAGATATCGATCGTCATACTTACTCACAATGTGGTTGCGTCTTTTTTCGATCTTTTCACTATTGCTCGCATCTATGGCATCGGCTTGCTTTAATTGCTTTGCTTTTTTCTCCGCCGAGTCTAGCTTTTGCATTTCCTCTTTTAACCTGTCATCCAGCTTCTTTCTACTTATGATTCTACTCATATGGCTAAGACTATTATAGATTTCTCTAATTTCATCGACAGTTTGCCATACGAATGACCACAAGAGAGAAAACATGGCTTTGAAAACAAAGGCAACGGAAGTTAAGAGCACCACGCATATAAAATGCACAGCCGGTCTCTTGCCATACCTTCTGCTCCAAAGGTACATAAGCAGAATGATAAGAAGCGGTATCATAAACTTTGTCAGCGCAATTACTGCCGGACCAAAAAATTTATGACCAAAAATTGCTTCTAGCGGCTGGTTAAACAGATTGTCCGCAAGAATGTTAAAGTCCTCCCATACCATTTTTGTTGCAGAAAAAAACATACTTTTCATTTTAATCCCTTACCTTTCTAGTGGATTCCTATCTTTTTCGCGGCCACCCATGGCCTAAATGAACATTTCCAGTTAGAATAAACAATTCTGCTAAAAGCAACATTTATTACCGGATCATAAAGGTCATACAAGGTTAGCCCATACTTTTGCATAACTAGCTTCTGCCACCTCAAATTTATTTGAGTAACTCCAAAGTCTAAACATCCGCCGTGATTTAACTCATAAGGAAGACCGCTAGACTCTCGCCAAAATACCGAGATAGCATCCGCCGAATTGTACGGATAATATAACCTTATCAAGGGCTTTAGCGCGTTCATTTCGGGCGTAGATCCGGCAATATCCTTTTTTAGGATACTCCTTGCGTGTTGTTTTTTCGCCAGATTTAAAGCAACCAAATGAAGTCTTAATCTTTTCTTTCCCAGTTCAGACTTATCCTGCTCAAGCATAGCCGTTAGATCTGCTTCATAGTTGTCTGCACAAATAGCAGAGATTTTTGACAGCTCTTTTAAGCCTGCTACTACTGCCGCTTTTTCTTTTTCATTGCTAGTTTGCCTTAAGTGGCTTTTATGAAAGGAACTTATTTTGATATGAGCTTCATATCTTCTTAGGTACAAGGACAAGTCATATTTCTGCTGTGCTTTCCTTTCTTCCTTCGCAAACACTACATTGATTCTTGCTTTTTCAGCTTTTTTTCCACTAGTGTCTGATTTTGCCACTTCCACCGGAACATGTTTCACTTCCTGCTTTTTTTCGCCAATTGCAGTTTGACCATAAGCAAACGCGCTCGCGAAAAAGACGGCTACAAAAACAAAAATTTTTGCCGAGCAATCCATTTTACACCTCCTTTTCAATGTCCCATCTTTTTTACTGGAAAAAATCCATGGCTTTACTGGACTTTTTTCAATAAAAAAAAGCAAGCTTAAACGAAAGCCTGCTACTTTTAAAAAGGGTAACAAAAAAACGACCGGTTTCACCACTAGCTACCTGCGACCATAAGGTGACCATATATATGTCGCGGGTCATAGCTTTCGTTAGAATAATTGAACTAAATTGTTAATAAACATAACTACATTAACATAAAAGTATTTTTGTGTCAATGCTTTTTATGATATTATATTTTTATGGACAAAAAAGATAAGGAAATTTTAATAACAATTGATAAGATGCAACTTTTTTCGCCATCGACTTTTTTAAAATTACTCGAATATTTTAAATCAGTAAGAAATATCTGGAATGCGCCCAAGCAAACATTAAGACAATGCGGCCTTATTAAAGAAAAAGAAATTAATATTTATTTTGACCAAAAAAAGATTATCGAACCTTTTGGAATTGTAAAAACACTTAGCGAAAAAAATATTAATGCAGTTTCATTATTTGATGCGGATTATCCGGAAAAACTGAAAAATATATCCGATCCGCCAATTGTACTGTATATAAGAGGTGCGCTTAATTTCGAACCCAAAATACCCGCTATTGGAATTGTAGGATCCAGAAAAGCCACCTTAGACGGGAGGATAATAACAAAAGAAATTGCCGCCACTCTGGCTAGAACCGGAATGGTAATCGTTTCCGGACTGGCAGAAGGAATTGACAGTGAGGCTCACCGCGGGTGTTTGGAGGCAAGAGGCAAAACCATTGCTGTTCTCGGTACACCCATAGACCGCATTTATCCAGCACACAACCTTGCTTTGGCAAGCAAGATTCTTACTACCGGGGGTACCATTGTTTCGGAATATCCCCCTGGAATTCGCACACAAAGATACCATTTTGTAGGAAGAAATCGAATAATTGCAGCCCTAAGTGACGGGGTACTTTTAGTTGAAGCGGCTGAAAAATCCGGTGCTTTAATTACGGCGGATTTTGCCCTGGATTTTGGGAAGGATGTTTACAGCGTTCCGGGAAGCCCCTTAAGTCTTAACTCAAAAGGAACAAATAACTTAATTAAAATGGGAGCAAAGCCGGTTACTCGAGCTGAGGATATTTTAGAAGATTATATTTTGCCAACTAACCAAACTTCAAAAGAACAAGACCTGTCAGATGAAGAAAGGGAGCTATTGTCGGCTCTCATCACACCTTTGGGTATAGAAAAATTGGCAATGCAACTAAATCAGCCGATCTCTAAAATAAGCGTCTTAATTTCATGCATGGAACTTAGGGGGCAAATAAAAAACATAAACGGCGTAATTTATCCGTCTAAGTAAACGCTTGCCACCACATCAAATAATATAAAACTTGACGAAATTTAAAATATATTTAATAGTTGAATCACCGGCGAAAGCTAAAACAATTGAAAGATTTTTGGGACCCGATTATAAGGTTAAGGCCAGCTTTGGGCATATAAGAGACCTTCCAAAATCCAAGCTTGGCATTGATGTCGATAAAAATTTTAAACCCACCTATATCATTCCCAAGAAAGCTCAAAAAGTCGTCACTGATCTTAAGAAAGAAGTTGAAAAGGCAGAAACTGTTTTTCTGGCAACAGACCTTGACAGAGAAGGGGAGGCTATTTCCTGGCACATACTTAAAGCTACCGGCCTTGACCATACTAGCGATAAAGCGAAAAGAATCACTTTCCATGAGATCACAAAAGAAGCTCTAACCGACGCTGTGTCTCACCCCAGAAAAATCAATAAGGACCTGGTTGACGCCCAGCAAGGTAGGCGTATCTTAGATAGACTTGTTGGATATAAGCTAAGTCCCTTGCTTTGGGCTAAAGTAAAAAGAGGGCTATCGGCAGGCAGAGTGCAATCCGTTGCATTGCGGCTCATCGTCGAAAGGGAAAGAGAAATAGAGGCTTTTAAGCCCGAGGAATATTGGTCAATTGGGGCACTTCTGAAAGCTAAAAAGGGAGAAATTACCGCTTTTGTACAAAGCTTTAAAGGCAAAAAGATAGACGTAAAAAATGAAAAAGAAGCCCAAAAAATTGTTGACGATCTCGAGAAATCTACTTTTAAAGTCAAGTCTGTGACAAAAAAAGAAGTAAATCGAAATCCGGTTGCGCCATTTATAACTTCAACCCTGCAACAAGATGCCGGAAGAAAATTGAGTTTTAGCGCTAAAAAAACTATGATGCTGGCTCAACAGCTATATGAGGGAATTGAAATTGGAGAGAAGGGAAACACCGGACTTATAACCTACATGAGAACGGATAGCACAAGTCTTTCCGATCAGGCAATAATTAAAATTAGGAACTTAATTGAAACTAAGTACGGCAAAGAATATCTTCCGGAAAAAGTAAAAGTTTATAAAAAAGTAAAAGCTGCTCAAGAAGCACACGAGGCAATAAGACCAACCTATCCGGAACTTGAGCCGGAGATTATAAGTCAACACTTAACAAAAGATCAGCTAAAACTCTATACGCTTATTTGGAAAAGAGCAATCGCTTGCCAAATGGCATCAGCAAAAATGGAACAAACGGCAATAGATATTGAAGCATCAGACTACGCACTTAGAACTAATGGAAACAGAATCACATTTCCCGGATTTATTAAAGTCTATGAAGAAAGTCATGCAAGAGAGGAAGAAGAAGAGAAGAAGGCCCTTCCCGAAATCGAAATCGGCGAGATGTTAAAACTACTGGAATTACTTCCGAATAAACATTTTACTCAACCACCCGCCAGATATTCGGAGGCTAGTCTAATTAAGGTTTTGGAGGAAGAAGGAATCGGCCGTCCCTCAACTTACGCACCGACCCTAAGCACATTGAAGGATAGGGACTATGTTCAAATAATTGACCGCAAGCTAATTCCGCAAGAAATTGGATTTATAGTTTCCGATTTACTTACCAAAAATTTTTCCAATATCATAAATATTACTTTTACAGCTCAGATGGAGAAAGAACTTGATGATGTTGCCGAAGGGGGGACAAAATGGCAAGACGTAATTAAACATTTTTGGGAACCATTCTCCAAACAACTGGCCGAAAAGAGTGAATCTATAGAAAGAGTGGAGATACCGCCGGAGTTAGTTGAAGAAAAATGTCCCGAATGCGGCAAGCAATTAGCTATTAAAAAAGGTAGGTTTGGAACTTTTCTTGCTTGTTCCGGGTGGCCGGAATGTAGCTTTACAAAGCCATTTTCTATTCCGCTTGATATAAAATGTCCTAAATGCAACGAGGGCGACATAGTCGAGAAAAAAAGTCGAAAAGGTAAAATATTCTTCGGATGCTCCAAATGGCCCGAATGCGATTTTGCCAGCTGGGATAAACCGGTTAACAAAAAATGCCCCGAATGTCAGACATTAATGGTTGAAAAGGGAAAAAAGATCGTTTGTCCAAATTGTAAATTTGTAGACGCAAAAAATGATGATGAAAAAGAAAATTTGTAGGAATCTGCAGAACCGTTGACAAATTATCATCAAGATGCTATAATTTATGCATCTATTAATTAGCTATAAAAAAAATGCAAAAATCTGTCTTATCAAAATACGATTTAAAACAGCTAACCAACGAGGCACTTAAGCTTCTTAAGAAAGATAGAAGCAGGGAAGTGCTTATTCTTCGATTTGGTTTAAACGGCTCAAGAATGACCTTGGAGAAAATTGGGCAAAGATACCATATTACCAGAGAACGAGTTAGACAAATTGAAAAAGCGGCTTTAAGTAAGTTAAAAAATGCAAAACTCGGCGAGAAGGAAGAATATCAATCATTATTTAATACTGTTATTAAAGAGGGAATTTTAAGCGCCAATGATGCGGAAAAGCTATTTGGAGAACAAAATTTCAACAACATTAGGCTGCTTCTTAACTTATCGCCGGACATAGAAGAGCTTTCGGAGAATGACCATACAAGAGCTTGCTTTATAAGTAATGATTATAGCTTTAATACTATAAAAAAGATTACAGGGAAAACTGTCGAAATATTAAAAGAACACGGCAAGCCGTCGGTTCTAAAATCTTTAATCCCCAAGATAAAAGAAACTTTAAATATAGAGCTGTCAAACGAAATAATTGAAAAAGCAATTAGGCTTAGCAAAAATATTGTTATAGATGAAGATAACGTAGGGCTGACAATTTGGCCGTCCGTTAATCCAAAAAGCATCAAGGACAAAACTCATTATATTTTAAAGAAACAGGGCAAACCGCTGCATTTTTCCGATATTGCCGTCAGAGTGAGAACCATGTCCGTGAAATCAATAACCAAGCAGGCCGTTCATAACGAACTTATTCGTGACGAACGATTTGTCCTTATTGGCAGAGGCATTTATGCCTTAATCGAATGGGGATACAGGCCAGGTACCGTAACAGATATTATTACCGAAATTCTTACCGAATGTCAGGTTCTCCATAAAAATGATATTATCCAAAAAGTTTTAGAAAAGAGAGAGGTTAAAGAAACCACTATAGTGTTAAACCTTCAAAACAAAAACAAATTTATCCGAGTAGGCAAGGCCACCTACTCCTTGTCTGAGGAGTAAATTTCATGTCATTAGATTTAATATATTCGATAATTCAAGAAATTATTAAGATTGGGATTTTTTTCTTTTCCTATACTTGGTGGGTTTTTGTACTTATTTTTGCATGGGAAGCTTACCAAAATAGCCGTAAAAAGGGTTGGGTAGAAAACCTAGATCACATCATTTTGAAAGTTGAGGTTCCAAAAAATAATGAGAAGGGGCCAGTTGCAGCCGAAATGATGTTCGCTTCTCTCCATGGAATTTTAAAAGACGCTGACGATCAAAGAAAAGAGGGAAGTATTCAAGAACATATCTCTTTCGAAATTGTCGCTTCTTTAAATAACATTAGCTTCTATATTTGGCTGCCCAGCTATCTCAAGGACTACCTTGAAGGGCAACTATATGCCCAATATCCTTCCGCAGAAATTACAATAGTCAATGACTACTCTCTCGAAATAGGGAACGATGGCGACGGGTACCATTTATACGGTACTGAGATTGCTCTGGAAAAAGATCACATGCTTCCGATCAAAACTTTTATCAGCTTTGAAGTAGATCCCTTAGCTTCTATCACCAGCGTTCTTAGTAAACTGGATGACATAAACGAACAAATTTGGATACAATATTTGGTTCAACCGGAAAGCAATGACTGGCAATCAAAATCCCAAAACCACACTTCAAATGTTCGATCGGGAAATAACACGCTGACCCTTGATTCCATATTTGGATCTATAAAATCTGCTCCTTTTACGTTGCCAAAGACCTTAATCTCAATGGCCTTAAAGGCACCCGAACCACCAAGCGGGGCAGTGACCAAACCAAGCCTATCTAAGCACGAGGAGGCAGAACTGACTGCCATAGACACCAAAGCCATGAAACTCGGATATAACGTTAAAATTAGAGTGATTTACGCCTCAAAGAACTCCGAAAAGGTTAAATATAGGCTACAAGCCGTTGCCGGTAGCTTTAAGCAATTCAACACGACGCTAAATGGTTTTGTTTCCGGTAAAACCATACCGGGTAAACTTGCTTTAGATGAATACAGGGCAAGATTTTTCGACTATGGGTTTATATTAAATATAGAAGAATTGGCAAGTATTTATCACTTGCCGCACGTTTCCGTCGAAACGCCAAATATTAACTGGGTATCATCAAAAAAGTCCGAACCGCCGTCAAATTTACCGTTAGAAGGGTCCTCGCCGCCGGAAGAGCTAACCTTATTCGGCCAAACCAACTTTAGGGGAAACAGACAAAAATTCGGTATAAAAAAAGAAGACCGCAGCCGCCACATGTATATAATAGGTAAGTCCGGCGTTGGTAAATCTTATTCTTTAGCTCTTTTATCTATTTCCGACATTTATGCCGGTCGCGGAGTAATATTCCGGAATACCGGATTAAAGACGTCGTCTATTTTAATCCCGCCGATACCTTGTATCCAGTTGCTTTCAATGCTTTAGAGTGTCCAAACCCCGATTTTAAAGAAATGATCGCCTCCGGCTTTGTCTCCATCTTCAAAAAACAATTCGGTTATAGCTGGGGACCAAGACTGGAATATGTATTAAGATATACGATTCTTGCTTTGCTAGACACTCCCGACTCAACAATGCTTGGTGTTATTCGCATGCTTACAGAGAAGAATTTTAGACAGAAAGTAATAAAAAACATTAAAGATCCTGTAGTTAAAAATTTCTGGGAGAAAGAATATGCAACCTATAATGACCGTTTTGCCACCGAGGCAGTCGCTCCAATTTTGAACAAGGTTGGGCAATTTATCGCTTCGCCCTTAATTAGAAATATTGTTGGTCAACCAATAAGCACTATAGATATTAGAAAGATAATGGATGAAGAAAAAATATTAATTATTAATCTGTCGTCCGGTAGAATAGGCGAGGACAACTCGGCCCTTCTTGGTTCTATGATGATAACAAAAATTCAGCTTGCAGCCATGTCTAGGGCAGATATTCCGGCAGAGGAACGAAAAGACTTCTATTTATATGTCGATGAATTCCAGAACTTTGCTACCGAATCATTTGCAAAAATCCTCTCGGAAGCCAGGAAATACCGTCTAAATTTAATAGTTGCCAACCAATATATTACTCAAATGGAAGAAACGGTAAGAGATGCCGTTTTTGGCAACGTCGGTACCTTAATTTCCTACCGTGTGGGCGCAAAAGACGCAACCTTCTTAGAAAATGAGTTTTCTAAGCTATTTACATCCGAAGATCTAATAAACCTGGACAATAGACACATTTACCTAAAAATGCTTATTGACGGTGTGACAAGACATCCATTTTCGGCCATGATCTTAAACCTTCCGCCGTCAAAAATTGACCATTCGAAGGAAATTTATAGATATTCAAGAGACAATTTTGCCCGATCAAAAGATGAAGTAGAGGATTTAATCAATAAATTTAGCACCAGTATTCCCCAAAACGAGATTGACGAAGAACCTCAAGTTTCCATTGAAAAAAGAAACGCCGACAGTCATGTAACGGAAAATCCGGTGAATAAAAGACCGGATAATTTCAATCGGGAAAGACAAGAGCGCCCTGTATATAGACCGAGGATAGAGAAAACAAATAAACCCCAGCTCCCACATCATCAGGATAACTCTTCTCAGATTATAGAAAAAAACCCGATACCGAATAAAACTATGAAACATCCCGTGAAACAGTTTCAAAGCAAGACCAATGAAAATCAAAATTTAAAATTTTCACAATATAAAAAACCCTATCGAAGCAGCCACGCGCCTTCTAATAATTCTCCTTCCGGAAATTCCAGCGACAACAGACATGCCTCAAAACCAAACGAACAGAATATAAGAGATGCAATTCAAGCCGCCTTAGCAAAGAAACAAAACAATAACTCAAATGAAGCAGCTGTCATAAATAAACAGCCTGATTTGAAAATCAATAATACTAACGACCAGAAATTAAATAATACTAATAAAGATAACGGATCTCGCGAGATAAAGCCCGGGGAAACGATAATATTTAAATAATTAATAATTAAATTTTAATTTTTTTACTTAACTTTGAAGAAGGGGCATTAAGAGGTAAAAGCCAGACCTCTTTTCATTATAAAGGATTATGTCGCACAATGTATCTTATGCGCCATTGCTAGATATTTAAAAAAGACGTGTTGTGAGTCATCTTTTTTGGCAATACATAGCTAAAAAAAGTTCTTTCACGCAGGCTTGTCATATGGCCATTTAGAATAAGCTACTGAAAACACCTCTTTAGGTTCGCCCCTCCTTTGTATTTATTTATTTTATTGTTCTTGGCCCGCAAATGTTTGCCAAGTGTTAATTAGACATATTTCGCCATATCAATTAAATAAAGATAATTATCCCCTAACCTACTTGGTTAAAAAATTCTTTAAATTTATTGTTTTATTTTTGTATTAAAAAAGAGCAGTTTTTTTGAATACTCTGCTCTTCTCTTTTGTGAAACAATTTGTATGTTTCACAATTATTTCATAAATATTTTATTTTCAATTCTCAAGTCTATATATTCGCTAATCTTTTTATTGTCTCTTTTTGTCTCCACCATAATTCTCGTTAGGCCGGAAAGTTGATTTTCGAGGTTCCTTGTAGAATCAAAGTAAACGGAAAAGATATCCGTTGTTTTAACTTCGATGTCTCTTTTAAATTCATTTTTAATAATTATCTCTTTTGCCTCTAGGCCGGTTGACGAAAAACTGCTACCCAAATTATCAATAAATAACATTAAATCAGGGGATCCCACCCTATCCCCCACGCTAATTGATGTATTGGTCTTATCGTTAATATTTAAAACCAAATCCTGAGCTCCGGAAGCAACAACTATTCCCTCTTTGTCGACAATGTAGGTTTCTCCTCCGGTAATCCAATTAAATTTTACATCCCGAAGAAGCCCCTCAATAAACACTTCCTTGCTTCCGGCTATTTTGGTAACTGTAATTTCCTTAAATTCAGGCATGCCGTCTTGAAGTATCTCCTCGAGATTGTTTGTTGATAAAAAATAGAAATTTCTGGAAAGAATCCCGCTGGAAATAAAGTTTCCCACCTGACTTTCTATTTTTATTTTTGCTTCCCCTTCTACGCCTTTAATGTTTATTTTTTTTATCATCATTGCATCAGATATAAAAAACCAATACAAAGAGGTTAGCAAGGCTAAGCTAAAAATTTTTATAAAAAAACTCTTAAACGACCTGGATTTCCTATGCTCTAATGGGCTTGAGGGCATTATAAGTCTTTTTCTATAATTATTATTCCTTTTTCTACGAACTTGTTGTCTTGCCATATCTATCCAATATCATTGAGCCCAATTTATTAATATTGCCCGCTCCAATAGTTAAAATAACACCGCCTTTATAATTTTTAAAAACATAATCAGCAACACTCTCAAAGGAATCAATAAAAACCGCATTTCCTCCCAAGCTGTTAATTTTCTTTACTAACTCTTCTTCAATATCTCCCTTACTGTTTGTTTCAAAATCCCTAGCCTCATAAACCTTAGTTAAAACTAACCTGTCTGCCTCGGAAAGCACAGAAGCAAATTCATTAAAAAATTCTTTCGTCCGGGAATATTGGTGCGGCTGAAAAATAGCGAAGACAGGAAGATCATAGGCTCTTTTTAAGGCATCAAAAGTTGCACTTATCTCGGTTGGATGGTGACCGTAATCATCAATAATTAACGGGTCATCACTTATAGTCTCAAGCCTTCTTTTAGCCCCCTTAAAATCACTAAAAGTGCCCGGAATCGATGAAGCGTCCACACCCAACAGTGAAAGACAAGCAACAACCATGCCCGCGTTGAACGCATTATGCAAGCCTGAAATTCCTAATTTTATATCATAAGATTTACTATTAATACTTACGGTGAAAATCAGGCCGGCTCCGTCGTTTTCCAAATTAGTAATTCGACAATCGTTTGAGACACCAAAGCCAACATATATAACTTTACATTTCGCTACCGATCCTAAGCGCCTTGTTATTTCCGAATCCCCGTTTATAACCAAAAATCCATCCGGATTAATTTTTGAAACAAAGGCTTGAAAAGCATCAATAATATCATTTATGTCTTTAAAATAATCCAAGTGATCGGCTTCCATATTTGTTATTATGGCGGCAAAAGGAGATAACTGAAGAAACGCACGCTGATATTCGCAAGCCTCGGCAACAAAATATTCACCTTTTCCGCTTAAATAATTTGAGCCCGTTTTCAAAATCTCGCCGCCAATTATGGCCGATGGGTCTAGTCCTGCATCTTTTAGGGCAAGGGCAATAAGTGACGTTGTTGTTGTTTTTCCATGAGTTCCAGCAATAGCGATTCCCTTACTTTTTTGCATTAATTCGCCCAACAATTCGGAGCGAAGAACAATTTTCTTGTTCAATTCTTTTGATCTTTTTATTTCGACATTATCCAAGGGTATTGCCGAGCTATAAACAACAACATCCAAATCTGTTTCAATATTGCCTGAGGAATGATTTAAATAAATTTTGGCGCCCTTCTTCTTCAGCTTTTGAACATTTTCCGAGTCTTCCCTATCTGACCCTGATACATAATAACCCCGATCTAATAACATGTTCGCCAACGGTGCCATTCCTGATCCGCCAATGCCAATAAAGTGATATTTCATTTCTTATTTCCTTTTTCCTTAGCTACAATCTCCAAATAATCCACCATAACATCCGCCATTTCTTTTGCAGCATCAATTTTGCCAAATTCTTTACTTTTTCTAGCTAAAAACTCAATTTCTCCTTCTTTTTCGAATATTAGCTCCAGTTGCGACAATAAAAGGTCTTTACTTGTTTCGCTTTCCTCCAGAGAATAAGCGGCGCCTTGTCTCATCATTATTTGTGCATTCCGATATTGATGCGAATTTGCTGACGAGCCCAAAGGGATAAGAAGCATTGGTTTTCCTAGAGCGCAAAATTCTGAAATAAAATTTTGACCTGACCTGGAAATTATTAAATCTGAAACCGCATAAGCGTCCTTTAGTTCTCCGGACAAAAAACTATAAAGATGGTATTTTTTTTGCGCCTCAGCAGTTAATCCCGATTTTAGATACATGAGCCACGAGAAATCGTTATCTCCGCAAACATGAATGATCTGATATTTTTTTAGTAAGTCGGTAATTGATTCGGCAATGAGGGAATTAATAAAATGGGAGCCTTGGCTGCCGCCAACAATAAGTATTACGGGGTCATGACCTTTTAATTCAAATATTTTTTCTCCCTCTTCTTTGCTGCCTTTTAGCAGGTCTTTTCTTACTGGATTACCGGTAAAAATGAGCTTTGCTTTTGGCAGATTATTATAAAAGTTTTCCGGATAAGAAACCATTATTCTGTCCGCAAAACGCGATAATATTTTGTTTGAAAGGCCCATTTCGCTATCCGATTCATGAATAAACAAAGGGTAGCCCATTGATGCTGCGGCCAGCCCCACAGGCAAGCCCACATACCCTCCTTTTATAAAAACAATTTCCGGCCGATACTCCCTTATTATGGCCCTTGACTCAAAAAAACCTCTTATTACCCTAAATACGTCCCCCATATTGGATATGATTGTTTGAGGATTAAAAAGATTAACTATGGTGTTGTTGTGGTATCTTCTAAACTTGCCCGCATGAATGAAATGAAACTTTAAATCCAATTGAGGAATGATTTTAATTTCCATTCCGGCGTTTGAACCAACATAAACTATATCTTTATATCCGCTTTTTTCTAATTCTTCTATTACTGCCAAAGCCGGGTAGATATGACCCCCCGTTCCTCCGCCGGCGACCAGAATTCTCACTTAAGACCTCCTCTTTAGTATATTTTGATATATTAAGCAGAATACCCACTGCAGTCAAGGAAAACACCAGCGATGATCCGCCGAAGCTTATAAAAACTAGCGGAACTCCGGTTAGCGGCAAAATGGATAACATTGCCCCTATATTGACAAATACCTGAACCATAAACCAAGTAGAAATACCTACGGCTATAAGCCTCGAAAATTCATCCGGAGCTTTCTTTGCTATTTTAAAGCCTTGAACAACAATAAACAAGTAAACTAAAATAATTAAAATAGCCCTGATAAAGCCTAATTCTTCTGCAATTATAGGAAATATGGCATCGGTTGTTGCCTCCGGTAAATAATAAAGTTTTTGACGGCTTTCTGAAAAACCCAAACCCAAAAGACCCCCGGAGCCGATGGCAATTAAGGCCTGGTTAATTTGATATCCCATGTCGGTTTTATCGGCGCCAGGATTTAGAAAAACCATCAGACGCTGAAAACGGTAACTTTCATTTTTAATAAGAAGCGCCACAGCCAGGACACCCGCCCCAAAAAAAGAAAAAATAGTTGGTAGATTGGCTCCGGCTATAAAAAACATCGACATGCCAATTGCAGAGATAATAATGGTGGTCGATAAATTCGGCTGCTTTAAAATTAATACTCCCAAAAAAGCAATAATTAATGCAAAAGGGATTACCGTATTAGCAGAATTGATCTGGGATAATCTTTGCTCGAACCAAAAAGCCATGAACAAAATAAAAGTGATTTTAATTGCTTCAGTTGGCTGAAAAGTTCTTATACCAAGATCTAACCATCTTTGCGCGCCACCGGCCGTTTTGCCCATCAAAAGTACCATAATTAATATAAAAATTGACATGTAGAATAGGCTTGGAGCGAATCTTCTCCAGAGAGGATAATCAATTTTATAAGCGGCAATCCAAAAACATACCCCGACAATTAAAGACGTCAACTGATGATATAGATACGTTGTCGTTGATTGTCCGCCACTTTCGGCATAACTTTTGGTAACTGAAGCCGAAAAAATCATAGTGAGACCAAAAAAACATAAGCCGATAACCGCAATCGCCAAATAGTAATTAGGTCTATGAGGCCGAGGAAGCCTATTTGATGAAATGGGATTTCGCATTAAGAAATATTTTCAAATAAATATAATATTATTCCGGTTACTGCCGATACGGCGCCAATTACCCAAAAACGCATCGTCACTTTTGGCTCCGGCCATCCTTTGGCTTCAAAATGATGATGAATCGGAGTAGATAAAAATACCTTTTTCCCTAGGAATTTTCGTGAAAAAAGTTGGATTATCACCGACAAAGTTTCAAAAACAAAAACGCTTGCGATTATTGGAAGCAAAAAAACGGTATCGGTAAACATTGCTATAACGCCTAATGTTGCTCCTAAGGCCACTGCGCCGGTATCACCCATAAAGAAACGGGCCGGATAAATGTTAAACCAAGTATAAGACAACATAGCTCCCACCACAGAAGCACAAAAAATGGCAATTCCAAAATATCCTTGCAACATTGCAATAACGGTATATGCGCCAAATGCAAATATTAACAGTCCTCCCGACAAACCATCCAAGCCGTCCGTAATATTAACTGCATTCGCCGCGGAAACAACAACAAGCATAAACAAAGGAACATACAATAAGCCCATATTAAAGTTGCCCAAAAATGGTATTGCCAAAAATTCTTTTCCTAAATTGAAATGAAACCATATTCCTCCAGCCAAACTTAAAATTAAAAGCCACGTCATTTTTACCCGACTCTTGATGCCGGCAATTCCGCCATTTTCACTGTTTATGTTTATATAATCGTCAACTAAGCCCAAAATACCAACCGCAACCAAAACAAATAATGGCAACCACGTTTGTTGTCTGCTTAAGTTAAAAATAAGAGTAAATACGGCCACCGGTATCCAAATTAGAATACCGGCCATTGTCGGAATATTTCGTTCGTGTTTTTTGGCATGCAATTTATGAAAGATGGGTGCTTTTTCTTTTCCTCCACCAATCCATGCCGTATCTTTTACCTTTTTCCACCACTCATTTTTATAGGCGAAATAAGTAAAGAGAGGAGTTAAGGAAATAGATAGCGAAAAAGTAACAAAAGCCGCTAGCCCTGCTCTTAAAAATCTTTCTAGAAAAAATTGATCGATTTGCATATTCAGTACCCATTTTACCTTAAGTTATGGTTATTAACAATTAATTATCGTCCGGCGGTATATTATAATACATTAACAAATTTTCCAATACATCATGAAATACGGGTGCTGCGGACGATTCTGCCCACTCAACGTCTTTCGGATTGTCAATTTTTGTATAAATGACGAAGCGCGGGTTAGTGGCCGGAGCGAAGCCAACAAAAGAGCCAATGGTTTTATTAGGGTCGTAGCCACCCGGAACCGGAACCTGTGCAGTCCCTGTTTTTCCGGCCACTTTATAACCCGAAACCTTTGCTTGTTTTCCGTGACCTTTTTCTATAGTATTAATCATCATTTTTGTAACTTCTTTCGCGGCTTCTTCGGATATTGCCCTTTTTATTATTTCAGTTTCCTTTTTTTCTTCTTTAATTCCCTGGCGCATGAAACTTTCAATTATCTTAGGCCTTACCAAGTTTCCCCCATTGGCTATTACCGAAACTGCCGATGACATTTGAAGCGGCGTAACGGCTATGCTTTGTCCGAAACTCATTGTGGCATACGTATGGTCGTTAACTTCATTTGGGCCATACACCTTCCCCCCGTCCTCGAAATCAAATTCTATGCCGGTTTTCATTCCGAATCCAAATGTTTTGGTTAAATAGTTGAAGAAATCTTCTTCGCCTAACTTGCCCTGGATATAAGCGGTTCCTAAATTCAACGATTGCTCTAAAATATAGCTCATGGAAACCGTACCATGCTTTTTTCTATCCGCATTATAAATTTTATTTCCGCCAACTACAATATATTGAGAATCATTAAACGTGTCTTCCGGCTTAATTTTTCCGGAATCAAGTCCGGCCGCCATGGTAATAACCTTAAAAACGGAACCGGGCTCATACTGCCTTAAATTTAAGTTATCAAAAAACCTATAATCTTCAATTTCATAATAATTATTAAGATCTAGCTCGGGTTCGTTTAAAAAGTAGCTGGCCATGGCAATAATACCGCCGGTATTTGGATCCATTACTAAAACGGAACCACTATCGGCACCATGTTTTTCGACAGAATTCTTTAGAATTTCTTCAGTTGTTGCTTGTACGTTTTTATCAATCGTCAAAACCAAGGAATCGCCGTCAACCGGCTTTATCAAAACATTATTCCCTGTTGCGATTATTGTACCCATAGCATCTCTTTCTGCTTTAAGCTTTCCCGGCTTGCCCTTTAAAATACTATCAAATGCCTGCTCTACCCCATATTGGGCGGTACCTGTTTTATTAACGAATCCTATAACTTGAGCCATTAACGCTTTTTCCGGCCAATACCTTGAGGGTCTGGGCGCTATCCTTAAACCATTCAAATTAATTTCTTTTATTTGAGCTTCTTCTTCCATGCTTAACCCTTCTTTAATCTTGACATATCTGGGCGACGAAGGATGGTTTAATTTGTCTAAAACTTCTTCTTTGGAAAGACCAATAATTGAGGATATTTTTTCTGACGCCTCTTCTTTGTTATCAACCATAACCGGGTCGGCAAAAAGCTCATCATTTATATTATTCATGGCTATTTTTGATTTTCCGCTATCAGCATAATTATCTTTTACGTAAATTTCACCCCTTTTTGCGGGCAAGTCGGAGTTTTTGTAATATTGATCCTGGGCAACCGCAGTATAATAATCATGTTTTACAATCTGCAAATAAAAAAGACGGCCCATAATTACAAGGCTTAAAAAAATTGAAAAGATTATCAGGAAGGAGATTCTCTTTCTTATATTAAATGTTCTATAGCCTGCCATTTTATTTATAATAGCACAAACTTATTTTAAGGCCAAAGAAGACGTTGACGTTAAATAATTTATTTTCCTGACTTTTTCCAGTTCCTTATTGGCATTTTGCGACTTTTGAATTTCAGTTATCGATTGGAGTTTGGCAACTTCCGTTTCAAATTTTTCGGTTTCCGCCTCTATTTGTGCCTTCTTTTTTTCCAACTCATCGAAATCGTAATTTCTAACCAGTAGCCTGCTTGATTGCGACATATAAAGAAGGCTTAAAACAACCACAACTGAAATAGTTATGAAGCTTAAACTAATTGGCCCAACCATAAAGGTTCTTTGATATTGTCTGTAAATTTTTGGATTTCTTTTCATTTTTTTATTTTTCTTTTTTATTTTTACTATTGAGCCCCCAACTGGGGGGGCTCAAACGGGACCTAACCACCCTCCGGCGTATGTCTCCTAGCATCTAGCAGTCAGATTGTTTTGTTTTTGTTTTTATTAGGTGGAAAGTTTTTTGCAAAGAGATGGATTTTATAAAATGAGGTGGATTTTATATTTTTTGAGGTGCAAAGATCTGTTCCTGGCTGCTAGATGTTAGACGACATATTATTTTATTTAATTTTTAAGGTTAAATTCCTAAATTTCCTAATTGCTCAGCAATCTCGTTACTATCTTTCTCTGTTTCTTTCTTATAATTGCTCCACTTCTCTCCCGACCAAATTTCTATACGGCTGTAAAGACCCGCAACAACTACTTCTTTCTTAATTCCTGCATACTCTCTTAAATAGGCTGGTAGAATTACCCTTCCCTGCTTATCTATGTCAACTTCCATTGCACCCGCCAACATCAGCCTTGAAAAGGCTCTTGCCCCGGACTGGCTAACCGGAAGATCACTTATCTTTTCCGCCATTTTTTGCCACTCTTCTTTAGTGTAAAGAAACAGACAGCTATCCAAACCCCTTGTTACTACCGCACCTTCGGATAATTTCGATCGAAATTTAGAAGGAACTGCTAGCCTGCCCTTGTCATCAATATTATGCTGAAATTCTCCTATGAACATTTATCCCCTTTTTGGTGGCATTATCCACTTTTTTCCTACCACTTATCCCCACTTTCAACCACATGAATCCATTATATACCACTTAGTTACCACCGGTCAACACTTTCTCACATATTTTAAAAAAGCCTCCCGCAAAAGGAGGCTTTGATAAAAAATTGTAACTATTTACTGGACCTACGCAAACCTACCACACCTCCCAAACCACCCCAAGTGGCTGAAATCCCTTTTTCTTCTGTCTGAGTATCTACGAATACGCTTCCAGTAGAGAAAAGAGGTTTTATCTCACCTTGTTTCGGCTTGGATAGATGCGTCATTTTGCGTAAGCCCGGTTTAAAAATCGTAAATATCTCGCCCTGAAAGTTCGTTAAATAATTCTTCCTCTATCTTCCCAATTTCATTCAAATAAGCAAGATCGGCCAAGAAGTCTCGGTGGACTCTTTCGAAAGCTTCGCTATTCTCTTCTTTCAATACCGACAGAGCCTTAAAATTATCGGACACCCAGCCTTCTATTTCAAAGTCAGACATTAACTGGCCTTCCGTTTTGCCTTGATATTGCAGAAGGCAATCGGGCGGTTCTTCTTTCCAAATCTCATAATCCTCTAGGGTCCAAGCAAGATACGCTTTTCCGGCCGGGTTAGCCATATTCCATTTTTTTTGTTTGTCGTTTTTTTCTTTCATGGTTGCCTTTTTTAGCTTAAGTTAACGATAAATTTTTCGGTTTTAATCGGATAATGTGAAATCATTTTTAGATATTCTATATTAAATGATCTAATTTCTTCAAGCATTTTTTCTTTTTCTTTAACTTTTGAGGCAACCGATAAATCAAATCCGCTTATTATTCTCATATATTTTATCGCCGGAATAGAAATGGCCTGATATCTCAAACCTTTTCTTATACAATCGGGGCATATCGTGCCGCCAAAATCACAAGATAAGCCGCTGTTGTCAGATTCTACAATGTCCTTATGGCAACTAACACAACTGTCCGTTACCGGCCCAAAACCCAAAATTTTGAATATATTCAATTCGAAATATACGGCCGCTAATTTCTCGTCATGCTCTAAAAAGTCTAATGCATCGTTATATAAATTGTATATTTTCAGATTCTTTTCCCTTTCCGGAAGCAACTTGTCAATAATTTCTGAAAAATAATATGCATAAGCCATTTTCTTTAAATCACCCCTTAAATGCAGCCTCCTTTTTTTAACCTGGCTACCGCATATTGTATCTAAAGTTTTTCCTTCAGCTAACATATATTCGTTTAAATAAAAAGGTTCCAGACTACCTCCAAGCTTACTCCTAATTTTTCTTGACCCCTTAGCAATTACTGCAACCTTGCCTTTTTCTTTGGTAAAAAGCTTAATTAAAAGATCCGCTTCCTTATAAGATGTCCTTCTTATAACCACTCCTTGGGTCTTGTAAGTCATCTAGGACAAAACCTGCCTGATTCTTTCAACTATTTCATCGGGGGTATGTCTGGACTTAATAAGATAATCCCTAACGCCTAACGCATAAGACAGCTCTTTATTCATATCAATTTTAGATTCCCCCAAATTTGTAAGCATGATTACCGGAATTTGCCTGTACTTTGGCTCCTGTTTCATCTCCTTTAGGGCTTCGAAGCCGTTAACGTCGGGCATTAAGATATCAAGCATTATCAGATCGGGTACGAAACCCTCTTTAAGCTTTTGAAGCGCTTCTTTCCCCGAATGTGCAACTGTTACTTCAAACCCTTCCATTTCAAATTTGGTTTGATACATTTCTACCAATATTGCATCATCTTCAACTATGAATATTTTCTGAGACATTTTTTTCTCCTTATTATTTACTCTTTAATAATGTAAAGATAAAGGTTGTGCCCTTTCCAATTTCGCTTTCAACCGATATTTTTCCGCCTTGGGCTTCTACTAAATTTTTTGTTATATAAAGACCCAATCCGGATCCCCCCGCTTTTACGCTTAATTCATTCTGAATTCGAACAAATTTTTTGAACAATTTTCCCCGATCGAAATCAGAAATGCCCACCCCGCTATCTTTTATTTGTATTTTAACAAAGTCATTTTCCGCGCTAACAATAACATCGACATTCGAACCGTTATGGCTATACTTAATGGCATTGTCAATTAGGTTAAATAAAATCTGCCGCAACCTATCTGAATCGGCTAAAACTTTAGGGATGTTTTTTGGGATTATTTGGCTTATGCATATCTGCCTCGAGAGACCTTTTAGCGTTAGCTCATCAATAACTTCAATTAAAATCTTTGGCAGATCCAGTGAAACGATATTTAAAACCAGCCTATGTGTTTCCAATCTGTTAATCACTAACAAATCCTCCGCCAAATTAACCATTCTTTCGGTGCTAAGATAAATTCGATTTAGAAAGTGCAATTGTTTCGGCTCTAACGGTCCTGCATCCCCTTTTATCATCATCGACAAATAACCATTCGCCGCCGTAAGCGGAGTTCGAAGCTCATGAGAAACGATAGAAATGAATTCATTCTTTATCTGCTCAAGTTCTTTTTCTTTGGTTATGTCTCTAACGGTAATTATAATTAAACCTTTATGGGGAATGTTGGGATCTGTAACCGCGGATGCCGTCAGCGCCGCCCAAAAATGTTCTCCGTTGCTCCTTCTAAGTAAACCTTCGCTTTCATCGCCCTTTCTTTCCAGAGATTTTGTTATTAAACAATCGCTTTTTTTATCCGACTCATGAGTCCCCATAAATTTATGGATATCTTTTCCAATCACTTCCGCTTCTTTAAACCCAATAATTCTCTCCAAAGCAGCATTGACTCCCAAAACTAAATGGTTATTATTTGAAATTACGGCTACTCCGTCTGCCGTATGGTCAAAAACGGCCTCCCATTTACGTCTTTCGGTTTCTGCCTTCCTTTTTTCATTTTCTAACTCCGTAATATCCCTATAGCAAGCTAAGACACCGACTACTTCATTATTATCAACTATTGGAGAAATTAGCACATGCAAAACCACTTCCCCGCCCTTGTTATCGATAGCTCTTATATTATAATCGATCTCTTTTTTACTAAGATTTACTATTTCATCAAAAGAAAGAGGCGCATCTTTTTCAAAAATAATTTTTTTATCAAAGAATTGACCCATGTTTTTTATATCCCTTTTTGCGCCGATGAAACAATCTTTTATGCCCAACATTTTTTTTATGGAGTCATTACAGCTTAAAACCGTTCCCTTCGTATCAAAAACAATCAAGCCGTCTTGCATTGAGTTTTGGATAAGCCTTAAATCATTCCTTTCCTTTATGGATTGATTAAGCAATATTTGCAATTTATCAGCTTGACTTTCTTGTGAAACGTTAAGTTTATTTGTCACGCGAATAATTTTGCCGGTTTTTCTTTTTGTAATATCAAATTTAAGCATGCCTATAATTTACCTTAAAATAACGCTTTTTTCAATCATAAGCGCTTTACTGGACTATAAATTCTGAGAAACTTTAGATGTTTTTTATTTTTTTTAGCGTAAAATATAAATATGTTTCCATTAAAAGACAACATTCCCTCGAAAACCTTTCCTTTTATCACCTATTTAATTGTCTTTTTAAACGTCTTGCTCTTCATTCACGAATTAACTCTTGCTGCCGGTCTTGATGCGTTAATCGGGCAATATGCTTTAACTCCGGCAAATATTAATTTTAATAATTTTGATACTCTGTACCCGTTTGTAACAAGCGCTTTTTTGCACGGCGGCTGGCTGCACATACTGGGAAATATGTGGTTTTTAATCGTTTTTGGGGATAATGTTGAAGATAAATTCGGACATATTAAATTTTTATTATTTTATTTGGCTGCTGCCTTTGTCGCCGCATTTGCCCAATATGCCGCCGGTCCCACATCTGCCACCCCTATTATTGGAGCTTCCGGCGCAGTTGCCGGAGTTTTGGGCAGTTACATCCTTTTATTTCCAAGGTCGAAAATACTAACCTTGGTATTTATCATCATATTTGTCACCCTGCTCGAAATCCCCGCCTATCTTGTACTTGGTTTTTGGTTTATTTTACAACTTTTAAACGGGATTTACTCTCTTGATACAACCATAACCGGAAGCCTTATTGCCTACTGGGCTCACATAGCCGGCTTTTTGTTCGGACTCGTAATTTCTGTTTATTACAAAGCAATATCCAAAAACTGACTTAACTTTTTGTAGAATCATCCAATAAATACTTGCTTCCATTTACTTATAATGCTTCCAGATGTAAACGGGAGCTAATTTGCTATCATGACCCCAAAATCATTTAAACTATTTAAAATTCTTGGAATAAGCATTGAGCTGGATGCTTCCTGGTTTATAATTTTCTTTTTTGTTGTCTGGACCCTATCAACCAGCCTTTACAAACTGAATCTTCCCGGCGTTACTTTAAACATAAATATTATTCTTTCTATTGTTACAGCAATTTTATTTTTTTCTTCAGTCATCTTTCACGAATTGGCCCACTCGGTAATTGCCATAAAAGAGGGCTTAAATGTAAAAAAAATTATACTTTTCGTCTTTGGCGGTGCCGCCTTAATTGATGACGAACCCAAAACACCGGGTGCTGAGTTTAGAATATCTGTCCTTGGACCAGCCTCCAGCCTTTTTTTGGCTTTATTTTTTTTCATATTCAGCCAAATGTTTGAGAATTATCAATACCTGTATATCCCCGGACTTTTTTTATTTAACATTAATTTAATTCTTGCTTTCTTCAATTTAATTCCGGGCTTTCCTATGGACGGCGGAAGGATATTTAGATCATTTGTCTGGTATATTTCCGGCAACTATTTAAAAAGCACAAAAATTGCGGTAACTTTTGGTAAAATTATTGCCTTAAATTTTGCTTTATTCGGTTTATATTCTATCCTCACTACCGATCTATCGGGACTATGGCTTATATTAATTGGGCTATTTTTATATCAAGCCGCCGATAGCTCCTTAAAACAAGCTCAAATAAAATTAGGCTATTGAAATAAAACAATAATAAAACTATAATTTAATCATGGCTTCCGTATTAATAATTGAAGATGATAATTCTTTGGCCAGATTATATAAGACCAAGTTTGAAGTGGAAAAATTTAAGGTCCAAATTGCTAGTGATGGTCCGTCCGGACTAAGGATAGCCAAAGAAATTAAACCGGATATTATACTTCTAGATGTAATGCTTCCTTTAATGAATGGATTTGAGGTACTAAGAAAACTACGAAAAAATAAAGAAACCAAAGAGATTCCCGTTATTATCCTGACAAATTATGGAGATATGGATAATATTACGGAAGGATTTTTGAGGGGTGCAACCGAATTTATGGTTAAAGTTGAGCATACGCCCGAAGAAGTAGTTGAAACCGTCCGAGAGGTGTTAGAATCAAAAGGCAGCATTATAAGCCGAGCATTCGAATCGTAAAAAATTTCTTTTTAAAATAAATCCTTAATCCAAGGCTTTTCTTTTTTCAGCACCGTGTCATCGCCGTGACCCGGCATAACTTTTGTCTCATCGTCAAGTTTGCTCAACTTTTTTAGAGATTTTAACATGTCCTCTGAATTTGAATATGGCAAATCAACCCTGCCGTAAGTCCCTTTAAATAAAGTGTCTCCTGAAAATAAATAACCATCCAATAAAAAACAAACCGACCCCTTGGTATGACCCGGCGTTTTTATTACTTCAAGGCCTTCAATGATGTCGGGCAGATCATGGTAGATAAAATCCGGCGTTGGCGGATTATCAATCCCCTGACCTATATAGCCTGCAAAAAAATTGGCGTCCCTGTATTCGTCTAAAGCCTCTTGTTGCAAGTAGATTATTATCGAACTATTATTTTCTTTTATCTTTTTTAGCCCGCCTATATGATCAAAATGACCATGGGTAAGCAAGACATAGTCTATTTTGCCGCTTATTTTTAAGATTTTCTCCGCATCTTCACCCGGATCAATAACAAGCGTTTTATTATTTTTATTGATAATATAGCAATTGGTCTTTATAGGACCGACTTTTATTGTTTTTAATTCCATGGTGTTTTATTTATAAAAAAATATTGAGAAAATTGCATAACAAAGACCAGGCAAGCCAATCAGTAAAAAAAATAAGAAGAAACTTTTTTTTGTTAAATAGGCCAAAATATGACTGATTGACACCCAAATGCTTAAGACAATTAAGGTAAGAAGTATATTGAAAACGGGAGGTTGAAATTTGGACATATTGGCAATTATGATCCCCATTGCTAGAACGTTAAAAATAATAGGCAAACCATAATTAAAGCACTTATACAGTAAGTCCTTCTTCTCTATTTCACCAAAATTAATATCTTTGGTAAATTCACCCGTTTCAATAAGCTCTGCACTTTTGCCGTAAAGCTGCTGTTCTCTTTTTTCTTCTAAACTCTGTAATTCTTCATCCATGGATTTATAATAAACCCACCAAAACATTTTGTCCAGTATGGCAAAATTTGACAAAGCGCTAATGATGTTATATAATAAGCAGGCGTTTAGGTCTTTTACAACCTGAAGGGGTGATGAACCGTTGCCAGGCGAAGGAAAACGAGACACTGTAGTCGAGATATCAGTAAATATTCTGGGATTTTCTACCAGAATAGTGACATCCGAGAAAACAGCGAATATGATGGTGAATAACTGCTTTGATAGCTGCGTAAAGGGGGCCTTGCGTCAAGCCAGGGAAAAAATGAAGAAAGAAAATCCCAATAGGGATATTCCTTTCCTAACCCTCTGGAACGACGATCAAAGAAATCTCAAAAAAAATGTAGAGGTTAGAATAATTGGAAAGGCAAAACGGACTACAAACAAAGAACAAACACCGGAGATAGAAGAATTGCTAGTTGATGCAAAATGCGAGCAAATAAAGCTGTTTGATGACACACTTTTTACTACCCTGCGTATTAAAAACAGTTATTAATCTCTTGACTTGGGTTTTAGAAATGCTAATAAAATAGCTTACTAATTTTCTAAAACCCATTTTTTTATCTTGACAATAGAACGTCCGTTCTATTATTATTGGGTTATGAATAAAATTTACAATAAAAGGAAAATGCAACTGGCGGATTTTTTCGATACTAATAAAAGACTGCCCACCTACTCCGAAATGACTTCCCTATTTTCCCTAAAATCAAAAAATTCCATCTTTTTTATAGTAAAAAAATTTATTGAGGACGGTTTCTTGGCAAAAGACGGATTTGGGCATCTTATCCCCGGCAATATAATTTTCGGAACTAAGATTTTGGGCACAGTGGAAGCGGGTTTTCCCTCCCCTGCCGAAGAGGAACTGGCCGACACAATTACTCTTGACGATTATTTAATAAACAAGAAGGAAGCCACTTTTATCCTTAAAGTCTCCGGGGATTCCATGATAGAAGCCGGCATAAAGCCCGGGGACCTGGTTTTAATTGAAAAAGGGAAACAAGCGCGCCACGGCGACATTGTAATTGCCGAAGTTGATAACGAATGGACCATTAAAACCTTCGAAATTCATCAAGGAAAAATCGTTCTGGTTCCGGCAAACCCCAAATATCAAATAATCAGACCTGAAGAAAGCCTAAATATTGCCGGCGTAGTGGTTGCAGTAATAAGAAAATACCACTAACACAAAATTCAAAAGGCAAAAGTTAAAAAGCAAAATTATAACTCAAAATTTAAAAATTCATAAAACAAAAAATAAGCATTGATGCCAACCTCTTACTTTTAAATTTTACCCTGAACTTTTGAATTTTGGATTTTAAACCTTAACTTTTAATCGGAGATTAACACGTGTCTTGGAATGCTCATGAATGTCATCAATCTTCCTCCATTATCCACCTAGATGCCGATGCCTTCTTTGCTTCTTGCGAACAGGCGATTCATCCGGAATACAAAGGAAGGCCGGTTATTACCGGCAAAGAAAGAGGCATAGTAGCCGCCGCCAGCTATGAAGCCAAAAGAATGGGCATTGATAGAGGCGTGACCCTGATTGAAGCAAAAAAAATTTGCCCCAATGCCATTATTGTTCCCTCCGATTATGAGACCTACAGCCTTTTCTCAAAACGCATATTTACCATTATGCGGCGCTTTACGCCTTCTATAGAAGAATATTCAATAGATGAAGCCTTTGCCGACATTTCAGGCCTTAGAAGGCCCCTAAATATGTCTTACTCCCAAATTGCTCTTAGGATGAAGCAAGAAATTGAGAAAGAGCTGGGCATAACGGTCTCTGTAGGCCTTGCGCCAAATAAGGTTCTAGCTAAAATTGGCTCCAAATGGAAAAAACCTTCCGGCTTAACAATTATTGAAGCTCAAGATATCCCGCTATTTTTAGAAAAGACTCTTTTAAATAAAGTTTGGGGCATAGGACCCCAAACAACCGGACATTTAAACAAATATAACGTTAGAACTGCTTTAGATTTTTCAAAATTAAACGAAAACTGGGTTTTAAAAAATTTAACCAAACCGCACAGGGAAATATGGAAAGAACTTGGAGGGGAAAAAGTCTACCCTGTTCAGCCTCAGGAAAAGAATGACTATGCCTCTATCAGTAAATTTAAAACCTTCACTCCCCCGACTAAAAATAAGAATTTTATTTTTTCCCAACTCTCAAAAAACTTGGAAAATGCTTTCATAAAAGCTAGACGTCATAATTTAGCCGCTCAAAAAATTAGCGTTGTTTTAAAAACTCAAGCATTTACTCTTACGGGTACCGAAGGTAAATTAAACCATGCCACCCCTTTTCCCAACGAGGCTATCCCCTTAGTCAAAAATATGTTTGAACAAACATTTTGTTCAAGTACTTTTTATCGCTCTACCGGCATAATCCTTTCCGGCCTAAAGGAATCAAAGGATACTCAGCTTACTCTTTTTGAAAGTCCCCTAAAATTTGAGAATAATATAAAACTCTATCAGTCAATTGACGAACTGTCCTCTCGCTTTGGCAAACATTCCGTATTTTTAGGATCAAGTTTTTGGGCTAACAGTCAAAAATCCCACTTAAGCGAGCGCGGGGATATTCCCGCCACCCAAAAACTAAGAGCGGGTCAAATTAATGAAAGAAAATTTTTAAACTTACCAACGTTGTTATACAAAATAGACTAAAAAAACGCCCAGATGCATATTTGCGTCTGGGCGAAATTCAACCTTTGTTATGAACTAGCCATCATGAATGGGTGTTGGCCAGAGATGTTGTGCTGTTTTTATAAGAAAGTCCATGGCTAGAGGTAAAAGTACCACATATCTATTCAACAAGTAATTTCGATAATCACCCCTATCTTCCTTGCTAAGCATATTCTTTGCCAAAAGTTCATCAAGATAATCACTATATTCGCGAGAAAGCTGATGAGCAGTATCGATCATCTTGTAAAGATCTTCTGAAAACTCCTTAAAAAGATCTTTCGACTGAACACTATAGTCATCAGCTAAGCCCATGTTTTCCTGGATTAAAGAGCCGATTTTCCTGGCACCATAAGAAAAAACATCATTTGCTTTCCCTAAGGCTTCTAAAAAGTCGGAATTATTTTCAACAGGCTCAAGGAGATATCGAGGATTACCAATGTATTTTTGAATGCTCATGATTTTTCTAGTAATCCAGCGCCTAACATCTTCTTCAACCGTATCAACAATAATAAGATAACCCGGAAATTCACCAATAAAGTCGCCTTTAAAAAGACAGATGTGGTTCCAATAACCAGGGCTAATAGCATTAACCCTAGAAACACATATCTCCCTGCATGGAACATACGGATCTATTTCGATGTTATATTTATCGAGTATATCCCCTGCCACCTTACCAATCTCAACGATTGCCTCAACACGCCTTCCTTTCGAAGCAATCACGAAAAGATCAACATCTGATCTTCTGGATGAATCACCTCTTGCTACAGAGCCATAAATAACACCAAAAGAAATCAAGTCTCCTGACAACATTTCAGCGAGTTTTAGTCTAATTTCTGTAGCAGCCTGCTGAAAATGATGCTTTTCCGGTACGTTTCCCCTTGCTATATCATTAAAATTTAAATACCGTGCCACAAATAACCACCACCCTCTTATCGTAAATTTTTAATTGATTGCTTGCCGAAACAGTGACTTGTGATTATATCATCTATTAACCAATAATCAAACAAAAAAACCAGAGACCTTTGAAAAACGTTTTTTTGGAGGAACGAAGCAATCTCCTTACGCTCGAAACAAGATTGCCGCGCTCTCCGGCGGCTGCCGGATCGCTCCGAGTGACGTTTTTGGGGAGTTTTGTAGGCAGACTCAACCAAGAAAAGCTCGGATTATTCCGAGCTTAAGGTTATTTCTAGATGGTTTTCCAGGTCATTTTTAAGCTGAACAAAATCTGTATACAGAATTCCTTGCATTCCTATCGCTTCTGCTCCTTCTATGTTTTCTATCCGATCGTCGATCATAACGGCATGTTCCGGAAAAACCTGAAGTTTGCATAGCATCATTTCGTAAATCTGCCGCTCCGGCTTGACAGAACCAACGTCACAGGAAAATACCAACTCATCAAATGCAAGCGGCATATTATGCCTTAAATATTTGACAGCCGCAACGTCAATATTTGATAGTAGCCCGAGTGAATAATCTTGAGCCATAAGCTCTTCCAATAACTTGAACATATTTAGTCTCATCCGAAATACCTGATCATAAATCATGGGCCATATATGTCTTTTGCTATCTATTGTAATTCCAAAATGTGTTTCTGCGGCCTCTAAAATATCAATATCGTTGATTATCCCCCGCATCTGATAATCCTCTTTTTCTTTAAAGAATTTGACTAATTCAGCCTTATTCAATGAAAACATTTCAGTAAAAATTGATAGCACCCCCGATACCGTATGATCTACTAAAACCCCGCCTAAATCAAAAACCACAGCCTTAATTTTTGGCAATTTAAAAACCTCCCCTTTTTTAATGTACATTTTAGTTTTCACATTTTAACCCAGAAAAAGAAAAATTAAAAGCATTTTAAGGTAACTTGCTCACAACTCTCGCGTCTTTGCGAGTGAAACGAAGCAATCTCCTCTGCTTGAAACAAGATTGCCGCACTCTCCGGCGGCTGCCGGATCGTTCGCAATGACGATTGTGAGCATCCCAAGGTAGTGGCAATAATTGTTGTTAGAACAAAGACCAAAATAGCAATGCTATCAATTTTGTAATTTAAAAGCGCTCCTGAGGCGTTAAAATAGTGAAAAAATGATAGATATTTTAAATCGTCCAAATTACTTTTAAGGCCAGAGAGAATATTTAAAACATACATCGCAATTAAAACCCCTCCGGTCATAAAATTTGCTTTGCCCTTGTCGGACGCAAAGGATGAACAAAGCATAGCCAAACCATAAATGGCAATTCCAAAAAGAACTCCCAGAATAGTCATATAAATATAGCCCTTGGCAACGTAATGCACATTAAATATAGCGGCGATAGGAATTGAGGCAAAAATTGATGTTGTAACAAAGAGGACAATGGCGCCAAGTCCGCCCAAATATTTACCGAAGTAAATTTTTAGTCTGGATATTGGCTGCGAGAGCACAACTTCCATGGTTCCCTTTTCTATTTCTCCGGCGATAGAGTTGCCGGCAAAAGATAATGCAAGAAAAATTAAAACCAGCGGCCAAACAAAGCCGAAATGCTCGGTAGACAAATATCCCTCCAAAGACAAAAATGCCTGGGCAATATCCTCTATCCCGAAAGCTTTTAAAAAGCCTTGCGGATAATTTTTCATTATTTCAACCAATTGCTTGCCGGAAGACGCAAAAGAAGGATAGATGGGAATGTACATCAGAAGAAAAGCAATACCCGAAACAATATAAGCAATTATGGCCGTTCGTTTATTCTTAATTGTTCTTAAAAAAATTGGAAACATTTTTATCTCTCGTAATAAGCCATGAAAATATCTTCAAGTGAAGCATGGCTTACTTCTAAATCCTTAAGTTTATAATTATGCATTTTGCTGATTACCGGATTTATGTCGCCTTTAATTCTTAAGGTTAGACTGCCTGCAGATTCTTTGAAAACCTCTACGCCCGAGAGATCAAAGTCTGCCATACTCACCTTACTGTCAAAAGTGGCTTTAACGACGTGGATTTTTTTGCTTCGCAGTTCTTCTACGCTTTCCTCCGCAATAATTTTTCCTTGTTTTATAATGCCGACTCGACTGCATATTTTTTGGACTTCATGTAAATTATGGCTGGACATAAAAACAGTCGATCCTTCTCTTGCAAAATTTAATATATAATCATAAACGGTATTTTGAAGCAATGGATCCAAGGCAGTTGTTGGCTCGTCAAGAATTAGCATTTCCGGCTCGCTTAAAAAAGCCATAATTATTCCCAGCTTCTGCTTGCCGCCGGAAGATAATTTTTTGGCTTTTACCTTCGGGTCAAAATCGAAATCTTTAATAAGTTTTGATAAAATTTTAGACTTTCCCCTCATAGACTCTATGAACCGGAAATGTTCTTGTCCCGTCCAGTTTTCGTAAATACGAACATCCCCGGACAAATATCCGGTTTTAGCTTTAATTTGCACCGAATCTAAGTGGCTATCCAAGTTAAAGGCGGCAATTTTTCCAAAAGAAGGGCGAATAAAATCCATTATGCAGCGGATTGTTGTTGTCTTTCCGGCTCCATTTGGACCTAAAAACCCAAAAATTTCTCCCTTTTCCACGCTAAGATTAATGCCATCAACGGCCTTTGTTTCGCCATAATACTTGCCTAAATTTTGAACGGATAATACTTGTGTCATCCTATTTATATTAAGATCAAATTCTAACAGTGTCAATTTAAATGTGTTTATGCTTAACAAATGTAATTTTTAATGCTATAATTACGAATCGAAAAATTTACGGTTCCTTAAAAATCTAGAAAGGGTGATAAGAATGGCAAACGGTGATAAAAGCGTATTTGCACACACATATAAATATCTACTAGAGAAATCTTTTCCAAATATTCTTCATGCTACTATCTTTGCTTGCGGAATTGACAGAAAGCCCACTATAGACATAGGAGGCCTGGTACGAATAAGTACGGAGGATTATCTAAGCGTAGCCACGATACTCTTACTTGCAAACAGTTTGGCAGAAGATGATCCGCGTATCGCGTTTATAGATTTGGTCAAACAATCGAAAATAGTTGAGCTGAACGGCCAAAGATATATCGACATCCCAAGTTTGGACAAAAAAAGGAACCGTTCTTCAAAGCCGTCTAAATAAAACTAGACGGCCTTTTTATTTTTAAAACCACGGCATTTATAATAAAAAAGCCTCAATAGCGATAATTCACTATTGAGGCTAAGCCCCTTGATCATAACTCCTTAATCCTTAAGATATTTCAGAAGTTGGCTTTTGTATGGCCGAAGGTCATTGGCAAGTTCTTTAAGCACCTCCTGAAACTCATCAGGATAATAAGCCATAAAGCTTATATCGTCGTTTTCCTCAAAAATAGGAGCGTTTATCTCAATAAATTGAGGTGCGCGGGGAAGCCTAAGGACAATATTGTAATCATGGGTTATATAAGTGTCAGGATCCTCAGAAAGTACCAGTTCGTTTAACCAAACAGCCACCCGACCATCTTTTAGGATACCGGCGCTTGTCGAAGGGTAGTTCTTGGCACTGATTGCCCCAGCAATTTTCGGGTCTGTCTCCTTGGCGTTTCGGATATCCTGAAGCGCCTTTTCTATGTCTGATATTAATACTTTTGACAGATTTACATACTGAATGGCATACATATCTTTCTCTTCTAGTTCTGCTTCTCCAAGAATCTCATAAAGCCCTGTCTTAATCCTCATTGCGTCTCCCTTCTTCTCCAAACAGATTTATTTTCATGTCAAGTAGCCTAAAAGTTGACCAATTATAGCAATATATTGTACACACCTGGTGTGTACTGAGTATGCACGTCTGGAAAAATAAGGCTGTTCCTTATGTTATCTATCAGTCGTCACTTGGTCCGCAAAGTTACTTTGCTGTCCCCAAAACCTTTTCGGTCTCTTTAATCTCGACATAAAGAGTGTCAATACTATCCTCGAAGAGTTTTCCCGAGTGAAGTATAATCTCTTTGCCGTTTCCCAAATGATGGTTATCTTGGGATTTAATTACAAAGAGTTTATTTGGATATCCATAGATCGTGTAAGCGATAATTTTGTCGCCCTGCTTAGTCTGCACTTTGTACGGGATAGCAATCCAGTTGATCTTTAAATCACCTTTTTCTTCCGCCATATCTTTACCTATGACACGCTTGATTGTCTGATGACTTTCTTCATCGATGGCTATCCGGCTTGGCGAACTAAGAACGAAGGCCACAATGATAACACAAGTACAAATGCCGAATGCGGCAATTATCCACCCCACGGTTGGATCAAAGTAGTAATTAAAAGAGCCGCCTTTACTTTCTTTAGACACCTTGCATCACACTCCTTAATAGAATTAAAATATCTATTATTAATAGCACTAGGCTAGTATTCAATTTAAAAGTTGCGGGTATTAATTGCTCGATTTTGGATTATAACAGAAATATGCCAAATTTCTAGTATAAAGTCTTATCTTTATTTAGTTAAAACAAATAAAACATGGGAGATGGGAAAGAAGCCACCTACTTTTAACCCAATTTTTTTCTTTTCAACCATCAGACCAAGTTTGTCAAAAATATGCTTCCAACCCGCAATTGTTCTAAAATTGAAAGGTAACTTGGTTTCTCTATTTATGGTAAAGGTATTAAAGATGATGTCGTTTAAAGCCAACAAAAGAAAATCTAGCTTAGTGGCATAAAGATCTTCCAAAATAATTATTTTCCTACAAACCCTTTTAGCTTCTTTCAAGACTTGATCAGGATCTTTTGTATGATGAAGCGTAAAAATTAACAAACCAATGTCAAACTCCTGATCTTTAAAGGGCATGTGTTCCCCATCATAAACTTTGAAAGAAATGGATGCTGTATTTCTATCTTTTATGTCTAGACCGTGAACTTGAGACTTATAATCCTTGGCAACCTGGCATCCAACGACTCCGGGGCCACTACCAATATCAAGAACTTTGCTTCCTTCTGGAATTTCACCTTTTAAAAGGCCACTTATTATTCCTGCCCTACGGTTTGGCTTTTTACTTATAAACCTTATTTGCTTCATAAAGCTCCCTTAGCTAAAATTATAATAGATATTTATCGGTAACAAAAGATAATTTTTGACTCTGTTGCTGGAGAAAGGTTTTCGCTTGAAACTGCTGGAAGCATTTAACTGCTCACAACCCTCTACATCATTTCACTAAACTTCTTAAAGAAATTAGGTCTGTCTTGGTGCCAGAGGGAGTAAAGAACGGAAGCATTGGTGGAAAAGGTTTCATTCCCTTTGTCAGTTTTAGTTCCAAAGGATAGTTTTCTTTTAATGACAAGGGTCTTTGTTTTCTCTCGGCCTTGTTGTTGGTAGGTTCTACGTGTTCATGAGTTATGCAGGTAAATAGCTCCTCCTTGTATTTGGCCATGAGTTTTTTTAAGTCCTCAAGCTTTTTAACGGTTAGTTTGGAGTTATCTATTTTTTGGATAACCTTATCTAATTTCTCATAGAATTCAGGCAATATTTCTTGTCTTTTGCAAAGATCAAAATCTTCATTTAATACTTCTTTTAACTCTTGGTATATTTCCTGAAGATCTCTGGTAATTTTAAGAGCAAACTTACGCTTAGTTTTACTTAAGTTTTAATTCTCGCTTAACTCTTTGGGTTTTCTGATGACATGAGACCAGCAGCCTTGATGATGACCGGGAAGTTTGTCATATGCCGGATAGAAATCAGTTACTCTTACTCCTATGTATCCTTCAAGCAATCTTTCGGCATTGCCTTTGCCCCTAGAAGCACCCACTTCAAATAAAACCTTTCAGTATCTCCGGAAGCAATGACCCAATTAAAATTCTTCTGTCCCAAAGTTTGCCAACCGGATTCATCAACATGAAAGGATTTGCTTTTTAAGATTCTTCTTTTTAGCTTCTGTTTCTGGAGTAGGAGCTTTTTGCCGGTATTCTCTAAGATGTAAGTTATTTCTCCGTCAGATATTCTAAAGGCATAAAGGCTCCTTAAATTTATATTAATAACCACCGTCAACGTTTATTATTGCTCCATTAATGAAACTAGCATCTTCACTTGCTAGAAACACTATCACTTTTGCTATTTCCTCTGGCTCAGCAAATCTTTTTAACCATATTTTATTAGATTCTTCTTCTATATATTCTTTAGGCAACGTTTTATTAATATCAGTATTTACCCAACTAGGAGCAACAGCATTAACATTAATAAAAGGCGCATACTTATAGGCTAATTCTCTTGTTAAAGTATTAAGGGCGAATTTAGAACAATCATAATCTATACTTTCAGGCGTTAATACAGCACTACCGCTTGTAGATGAAACGTTTATTATTATACCCTTTTTATATTTCAACATATCTTCTGCTACTGCTCTTGATAATATAAATGGTGCAATTAAATTAGTGTTTAATGTTTTAGTAAAATCATCTATTGTTCTGTTTTGTATATCTTTATCAATAGCAATGCCTGCATTATTAACTAAAATATCAATTTTCCCAAATTCATTTATTACTTTATTAATCAGCAAAATTACTTCTTTTTCATCCGTAATATCTGCTTTTACTGTAAGAGCTTTAATATTATATTTACTTTCAACTAATGTTTTTAATTCTTCGGCTTCTTTAAGACTATTATTATAATTTATTACAACATTATAACCTTTTTTTGCAAATTCAATAATTGTTGCTTTACCGATTCCTACGCTAGAACCCGTTACTAATACTACTTTGTTTTTATTATTCATTTGTATCTCCCATAATAAATTTTAATATTTGCTTTTCTCTAAAATGAACGTTAGATTTTGTTTCGGTCATAGATCAATTATATCTATAAATAGGGGTTTTGAAAAGACACGGTTAGTTAGGAACCTTAATATAAAATTAGCAATTCGTAATAGAAAAGTTATAGAAGTTTTAGGATCGTTCTAAATAGACCACCTAAACTTCTCTCCTATCATTCCTTTACTCAGAAAATTTAGTGGTTTTTTCTGGATTCCCGCCTTCGCGAGAATGACGTTCTAGGTGCACATGGTTTCTTAAACAGAATAAAAAAATACCCTCTGCGTAGGGAATTCTAGTTCTTATCCAATATATAGACGTTACCGTCATCTTTGGTGCTCAATATGGCTGGGGAGGAGGCCCGCCTTCACTAAAGCTTCGGACGGGTAAAGATTCTCACTATCAGTTTTTACTGACCCTATTAAACATAGGTGTTAATTATATTTTTTTTATCAAATTGATGCGATAATCTTTAATATCAGCTTTTTCTTCCACTCCGGTAAAATAAAAACCAGATTTTACCAGATTAGCCAGCATCTCTCTTCTTACATTTCTCGTTTTTATCTTAATCGCTTCATAACCTCTCTTTTTGGCCCATTTTTCTTCATAATCCATAAGGGCATTCAAAACACCCTTTCTCCTGTATTCCGGGTTGATAGCGGCCATCCAACAATAAAAAGAGCCATCTCCAAATTTATCGTAACCCACTATATAACCAACGTCTTTTCCTTGGATATATCCGGCGATAACCAAGTTATCTTTGTCTTTCATTCTTTCCGAGAAATAATCCGAATTATACTTTTCAAACTCAGGAATAACATCATTAATTTTAACTATTTCCTCAAGATTAACTTCTCTTACCTCTATCTTGTCATAAGCTTCTTCGATCGCCTTTTTAGTAACCTTCATTTTAAAATACCTCCTCTGATGTCTATAATATCATTTTCTGAAAGACTTTAGGAATAATGTATTTTACCTCTAAATTAACAAATTTTCTAGTTCTTTTGTTAGTAAAAACTTCAAGTCTTTAATATCTTAAAGACTTGAAGCCTACCATACATGCAAGAGGATAAGGGTTGAGATTTCTAGAGGCATAATGCCTTCTTAAAACAGTTTATACAAAAACCAAAAAATCAGCAAACGCAAATTCACTGATTTTTCCAATATATTATTCTATTTTCGATTCGAATTACAACTTTTGGCTGGGGAGGAGGGATTCGAACCCCCGAATGCCAGGACCAAAACCTGGTGCCTTACCGCTTGGCGACTCCCCACTATCAAAAAACAGGAAACAACTAACAAGAAACTATAAATTTGACTTATCTATTTTAGAACAAAATGTTGCTTTTTACAAGATTTTCTTTCGAGTAGCTGAACTTGTTGAATAACAACAATTCATCTCTAATGAGCCTGGGAAGCAAAAAATATTTTGAAGAAACTTCTTTACCCATTCTGCCCATATTTAACCTTAAATGCGTATCTTCAAGCAAATCAACGATTCTTTTGCCGCACTGCATACAATTATCAACCAAAAAACCATTTTTGCCGTCAATAATTTGCATTTTAATCCCGCCTACATTTCCCCCTATAACCGGTGTTTCTTTATACATTGCTTCCGCCACCGTCAAACCGAAACCTTCCTTAATAGATTTTTGAACTACTACACTCGATACCGTTTGTAATGCATTTATCTGTTCCTCCGAAAGTCCTTTTAATATTTTTATATCTTTGGCCTTGGCGGAGAATGTCTTTAACTCTTTATAGATTTTCTCACCTTCGGGATCATCGGATGCCAGTGACCCGGCCATAACCAGCTGTATGTCCGGCAGCTTTTGTTTGGCGACTTCAAATGCCTTTATAACGCCAACCGGATCTTTCCATGGATCAAATCTGGATACTTGGGAAACAATCGGCCTTCTGGTATCAATGCCCATCTTGTCCAAAATTCTTCTGGCCTTCATTCTGTCCATCTTGATATTTTTTGGCGTTAAAGGATCAATGGCGGGCGGTATTATAAAACGTTTTTTTATCGGAATGTCGGAGGGAACAAACTCTTTTAAGGAAAAAACGCAGGAATCGTAGTCTCCCAAATATCTTTTAATATACTCCCAAACCTGCCTATTTACCTTAGATACATGAATGTGACACCGCCAAACGGCATTGCCAACTTCACCATCTAAAAAGTACGGCAACGCCACCGGCTGAGGATCGTGTATATACAAATAATCCCAACTTTCTCTTTTTAAATCATGAGCGTTTAAAGCGTTGAAGCGCTCGAAGACTTTTCGCATGTTCTTGGTGATTACTATTCGCCCATTCCCCTGAAGGGCGTTATGGATCGACTTGGTTACGTCCCAAAATTCCGGTTCGGCCTCGATATTATACCAGACGGCATTGATTCCTAAGTCATTAAGTAAGGGTATTTCTGACTGTAATATTTCGGCCACTCCCCCGCCATTACGGGTTGAGTTAACGAAAACTACCCTTGATCCTTTTAATTTTTTAGCTAAATCTAAAATTTGGCAATATAACTCATCGGAGATAAGGTTTTTATAATTTCTTATAGATTTGGGGGTTGTTTTAACTTTTTTCATGAAAACTTTTTTTATACTGGGCTTACGCAAAATAACGCATCTATCCAAGCCGAAACCAAGTGAGAAAAAATCTCTTTTCTCTACTGGAAGCGTATTTGTAGATACGCTGACAGGAGAAAAAGGGATTTTAGCCGCTTGGTTTGGTTTGGGAGGTGTGGTGGGTTTGCGTAAGTCCAGTAAATAGCCAAAAATAGCAACTTCTTGCCTATTTAAAGTTTCCCTGAATTGAAAGTTTAAGTCAAGGAAATTCTATTGAGATTCTAGAGCTTTTTATATTTGACGCCGGAAGCGGTGTCCTCAAGCTCTATCCCCTCTTTTAAAAGCTCGTCTCTAATTCTGTCGGCAGTTTGCCAGTCTTTTCTTTCCCTTGCGTCTTCTCTTTCGTTTATTTTTTCAAGAAGATATTCATCCAGTTCGTATTTTGACGGCCTGACCTTATCTAAGCCAAGACCCAGTACGGCATCTAAGTCTAAATAAAAAGCTTGAATTTCAAGAGCTTGCGTAATGGATATTTTTTCCAAATTTGCTTTTATTTTCTTTGTAAAATCAAAAATGGAGCTTAAGGCAAGCGGAGTATTAAAATCGTCATTCATGGCAGAAATAAAGCCTTGTCTTGCTTCGCCGAGCCAAGAGCTAGTTTCCGCCTGGGATTTTTCTGTTTCAACCTCTTGAAGTAAAGCCAGAACAGTATAAATACTATCCAAATTTTTCGCGCTTTCCGTAAACAACTTCTCCGAAAAATCAATAATAGACCTGTAATGCGATTTTAGTATCGCAAGCCTAATGACCATTGGATCGTGATTTTTTAGAAGTTCACTTACAAAGGCCGAGTTACCTTTAGACTTGCTCATTTTCTCGCCTTCAATTTTAACCATTCCCCAATGCAGCCAGTAATTAGCCATTTTTTCGCCTGTTAAACTTTCCGACTGGGCAATTTCATCTTCGTTGTGAGGAAAAATATTATCGGACCCTCCGCCATGAATGTCGAAATTATTGCCCAAATATTTTTGGCTCATCACAGAACATTCTATGTGCCAACCGGGATACCCAACACTCCACGGAGAATCCCACTTTAAAATATGTTCGGGCTCAGCCTTTATCCATAAAGCAAAATCTTCCGGATTTCTTTTTTCGCTTCTGGCTTCTATCCTTGTGCCTGTCTTTGCTTTTTCCAATGTCCGTCCGGATAACTTGCCGTAATCTTTAAATTTAGTGACATCAAAGTAAACAGACCCCATAATTTCGTATGCAAACCCCTTTTTAATTAAAGCTTCTACAAATTCAATGATTTCTTCTATATGCTTACTGGGACGAGGAGCAATGTCCGGATCCAAAACATTTAACGCCCTGAAGTCGTTAAAATATGCGTTTATAAATTTATCCACCAATTCCATCGGACCAACTTTAGACTCTTTAGCGCGTTTCTCTATCTTGTCTTCCCCTTCATCGGCGTCGTCCGTTAAATGTCCGACATCGGTGAAGTTTTGAACATAAATAACATCAAAACCGGACCATGAAAGATATCTTCTGACAACGTCTAAAGAAACATAACCTTTGGCATGCCCCAAATGTGAAAAATCGTAAACCGTGGGACCGCAAACATACATCTTAATCTCGTCAGGACTCTTAGGTATAAACCTTTCTTTTTTTCTTGAAAGCGTGTTGTAAATTAAAATCTGATCGTTCATATAATCCTTTAAAAATAGACTGTCAAAAATTTAGTCTTTTGTCAGCGTCTAACAGTCAAAATGCGTATACTTTTTAAATACCTTGTCATAAGTTTCAAAATTTGTCAATCCAAACTCGATTTGGAATCCATTCTTTCTGGATCCCGGATCAAGTCCGGGATGACAGTTACGAGACGAGGATGATTAAACGTCTCATTATGTTATATTAAAAAAGCTCTTGTCTGCCCTCTATGGCCTTGGCAATGGTCAACTCGTCCGCATACTCAAGGTCGGCGCCGATAGGAAGGCCGTATGCCAAGCGGCTTATCTTAACATTGAAGGGAATCAATGCCCTTTGCAGATACAAGGCGGTAGCCTCGCCTTCCAAATTTGGATTAGTGGCAATTATTACCTCTTTAATGCCATCACCCAATCGGGAAGCCAAAGTGCCTATATTTAAATCGTCAGGACCAATGCCTTCAATAGGCGAAATTGCACCACCCAAAACATGATATAGTCCCCTGAAATGACCCGAATTCTCTACTGCAACAACATCCATCGGTTCTTCAACAACGCAAACAACATCCTTGTCTCTCCTTAGGTCGGAGCATATTTTACACTCATCGATATCGGTTAAGCTGCAGCAAGTAGCACAATACCTAATGCCATTTTTTAATTCCAGAACCGCATCCCCCAAAAGAGAATTATCTTCCTCTTTTCTTTTCAAAAGATAAAAAACCAGCCTTTGGGCCGTTTTTGGCCCTATGCCCGGAAGCTTTGATAACTCATCAATTAAGTTTTGGACTGACTTTGGAATAACCTGCATTAATTTACGCTTTTGAAATAAAGATAAGTTGAACTAAAAAAATCGTTTTTTAAAAGCACTAATATCACTATAGAAATATTTATGATGACAAAGGTAATTTTAACTAACTTTTCAGAAAAAATAAAGTGTTTATAACCCGCTTCTTTTTTTAGAATAAAATGCCAATATAAATACATGAGAAAAAGAAAAAAAATGTTTATGGGAATTGCATATAGAATAATTTCCAACATGACCCCAATTGAGTGGATTAGCCAGTTAAAAAAAGTAACCGCAAATTTAAAACATAATTCGATAAAACTCCATACGACTTGTAATACTTTCGAAACATTGTCGGCCATTTTAGACATCCTATTTAAAACCCAATGCCCATCCCTTTAGCGATATTGGCTGCTATAGCTTGAGACTTTGTAATTGCCTGCTCTATTGCAGATTTAATTTCTCTTTCAAGTTTTTCCATATTTTCCGGATCAACCAAATCTTTATCAATACTAACTTCCTGAACTTTTTGTTCGCCATTTATAACAAGCCTCACCGCCCCGGCTGTTACCGTTACCACCTCAGATCTTAACTTTTTCTGAAGTTCCTTCGCTTTTTTTACCATATCAAATTTTTCTTTAAAGCTCATTTTTTTCTCCTAATTATGGTTACTACTTTGCGGGCAGCTTATATATTAATATAGAATAGCCTATTTGCGCAACCGGTTTATAGCCGTCAAGGATACTATAATCGATTTTCTCTACGCCTTGTTTTGTTTTTAAACGACTATTTTGGAAAAATGTTTCCGATACGGCAAGGTAGCCTTCCGGCCACTGGTTCTCGAAATCCTGAACATGCCATTCTATCATTTTATCTCCCATATAGTATTTTGCCGGCATTGGTCCGGGAAAAACGTCGACATATATTTTATCTATATCTTCTTTATCCGCCCACGCGGAAAGCCGTTTTACGTCCTGCCCCCAATCTACGTTGGAATCGATAAGCCACTTATATCCGTTTTTTGGCCCGCCGATAAACTCGTTAAAGTAAGAAAGGTATGACGGATAGATAAAAAAATTGGACAATGCGTACCAAACAAGAAGCAAAGTAAAGCCAATTGCCGGCAAAGATTTTTTTGTTAGCTTTCCTAAAGCCTTAAAGTTAATGATGTTCACAAGTTTTGCAACAGAAATGAAAATAAAAGGATAAACGGGAAGCATATATCTTATGCCCAAATTTAACGACCCCTGCATTCCCAGAGCCAATAGAACCAGCGGCGGTACTAAAAGATAATACTGATCAAAAAAGTCTTTGGTCTTAAACTTTTTCCATAAAACCACCGCCAAAACCATAAAAATCATTGTTGGAATTGGCGTTTTAATTAAGAAAGCTACCGGATAATAATACCACCAGCCTTGATTAGAAGATTGCCCAGCCAAAAAAGCATCATGACCACCATTAACGTGACTTGCAACCATAGTAAAGCCAAGCAAGTAATGCCCCATTGGCCTTAAAATCGGATTATCGGTCATTTTGTGAAGTATGCCCAGTATGCCTTTTGTATCTTCACTGTAGGGGATTGCTTCCGTGATGAGATCATGCTGAACCTGAACCGGCATATTGATAACATGAAAAGCATAAACTACCCAAGTTAGAAAGATACCAATAACGACAATCATGGCAAATGAGGAGAAATAGCCCCAAAAACGCTTTTGCCACTTGCCGCTGCTAAAATTATTGAAGAATTTATCCGGGCTTTTTTCTTGATTAATGTTTTTTATTACGGCATAGAGGAAGATTAAACCGTAAATGGGTACTAAAATGGCAGCCGAAAATTTGGCCACCATAACAAAGCCAAAAGATAAGCCGGCGAAAATTAGGCCGTTCCACCTCGGTGATCTTATAAACTTCCATAGCAAATATAAATGCAAAGTAAGAGCGGCCGTAATACCCAAATCTGTCGTCACGAACCTGGAATGAGCAATAATATTGGCATCTAAAACATACAGAAACAATGCAAAATAAGCAGCGCTTTGACCGTACAACTTCTTTGCCCACCTATAAACGATAAAACCGGCAATAAGAGATAGCAGCATAATCGGTATTCTGGTTGCCAGTATCATCGCATCCGGATTATTGCCGCTTTCGTAAATAAAACGCCAACCCATTAGCCACTGATTATTCACCGTTTCACCTGAATTATTAGAAGCCCAGTAATCATAAGGAAAATTTACATTCATAAAGAGAAGCGGTATAACGGCCAAATCTTTTATGATTGGCGGGTGTTCAGGATTTAAACGATAATCACCGGTTGTAAGGTAAGAATAACCGGCCGGAATATGAGCAATTTCGTCAACTATATTAGAGTCTCCCCGCGCCGAAAAAAACATTAAACCAAACATTAGGGTCAACAAAAAAGGTGCTATCAGCAGTTTAATTAAATTATATTTTGAGTCCTTGCCACTCATAAACCCTCCGCTATTTATTTAATTTATACGCTCCCTTAAGATCTTTAATTCTTATTTGAAAGATTTCAATAAAAGATTTCAATGTTTCCTTTATCGAGATATTGGAAGCCATTGCGTCGTCGTTCCATTTTACCGGAACTTCGATTACCGGAAATTTATATTTTTTTGCAATGACAAAAACTTCGGTATCAAAACCAAAGCCCGGCAAGGTGACTAACGGGAAAATTGTGTCTGCCGCCTTTTTTGAAAAAAGTTTAAAGCCGCACCGGCTATCAGCAAAACTTTGCCCGAGAAATACCGTAAATGCCAAGTTGCCGCCTCTTGAAACAAACTGTCGCCAACGTCCTTGCTTCACTTTGGCCGTATAGCTTTTGGCATGACCGAAAACAATAACATCCAGGACATCTTTTGACGCTGAAAAAAACGCCTTAAACCAATTGGTTTGCGGCTCGGTTGCCTTATTCGAATATCTGGAACCGATAATTACTTCATATTTATCAATGTATGGCAGCAATTTGTCAATTTCTCTAAAATTTGTAGAATTATCGGCGTCCATGAACATTTTAAAATCACCCTTAGCCCGAACCATGCCCAACCGTACCGCCCCTCCTTTACCTCTGCGATCAGGCGGATCAGATAAAACTTCCAACCGGAAGAAATGATCTTCTCTTTTTTTGGCAACTTCCACCGAATTGTCAGTTGAATTTCCATCGATGTACAACACCTCAACGTCATAATTAATGGTTTTTGCATGCTCAGCAATATCATCCAAGGTTTTTCCCAATTCTTCGCCCTGATTGCGGCCCGGAATGATTACAGAAATTAATTTTTTATCACTCATATTTAGTCCTTATTTATACTATAGATATTAAATAATATTTTTTTGGAGTACGGAGAAACATACCACATCAGTTCCCCCTCCGGAAATTTTTCCTGTACCTTATTTAAGTATATATTATCGCTTACCGGAATGACAAACACATTTTTTCCTTTTAGATTTAAGCCGCCAATTTCTTCGAGAGTAATTTTTTTGGCTTTTTGACCGGATAGCGTATTTAAAATATTGCTTCTTGCCCCGCCAGTATAATAACCGTTAACCCCCGGCCCTAAATTATTTAAATACCTCGACTCGGCAACTAAGTCTTCGTTGTATACCAGATAAGTTTCCGGTGCTCCGGCCCAAACTAAATAATATTTAGTAATATTAAAACTTGACGATAAAAAAATTAGAATGAAAAATAATGTCCAGCCTAAACGTCTTGCATTTTTATTAAAGGGAAACAATCCAAGCCATTTTGAGAGTGTCCAATCGGTGGCAATAGCGGCGAAAATGAAAACAATCGGTATTACACCTGCCATTTTTAAACCATAAAGATAATTAGTGGAGAAAATTGCCGGCATCATAAAACAAACGAACGAGATTAAAAGTATTTGCTGTTTAGTTTTTTTATGATACTTAATCGCCATTAGAATACCCGCAACAAAAGCAATTCCGATAAAAGGATCTAAAAGCGGCTCTTTACCAATATTTATGCTCCACATTTGCGGGCTTTCAAAGTTAAATGCCAGCAAGCTCTTAAAACCGTTTTTTAAAACATCGGCAACTCCGGGAAAAATAAATGAAAGCTTGGAAGGATTCCAAATCAGATATATTATTATCGGCACCATCGCAAAGAGGCTAATTATTTCTGTCAAAAAAATCTCTTTTTTGTATTTTGAAAGAACTTTAGGTTTTTTATTACTTACGAAGTATAGTGCCGGGTATAAAAGTATCGGTAAAAGCCAAAAAACTATGCTGGAGTAAAGCCCTACGGCTAAGGTAATGCCGGTAATAACAAAATAAATTTTTTTCTTTTCCCTGAAAGCAATTGAGGCAAAATATAAAAGAGCTATCAAAACTAAAGGTATAATGTTTGAATGAACAACCGATCTTGAGATCAAGAGCGGCCAAAAAGAAACAGCCGTAAAGAATGACGCAATAAGAGCAATCCGCTGGTTGAACCATTCTTTAGACAACAAATAAACAAACAGGATCAATAGGCTCCCTAAAAATGCCGATATGAATCTTAGCAATACCAGCGTATTATCCCCCGATATCTTTGACGCTAAAACTATTATTAGTTTATAAAAAACATCCGAACCAATTTTTAAGTTAGGGATGGAATCATTTATTATGCTTATCTCGCCTACATAGGCGCCCGGAGGTAAAATATTTAACCTGAAGAAGCGCAAAAAAATTCCAAGAAGAAAGATTAGGCCAAAGGTTATTTCGTATTTGTTTTTCCTGGCAAATTTTATGCATGTCGAAAAAAGGGTTTTTAAGCCGAAATTTTTGGAAAAACAAATTTTTTTTATTTTATGAAAACCCATTTTTTATACGTGATGAAATTCCAAACCATAGCAAAGGCGATTCCCCAGCATTTAGCAAAATTATTAACAACGAAGCTTTGACCAAAAAAACTATCCAAACCCATGAATCTAATGACCGAATAAGCCCATAATCCTGGCGCAGTAAGCTTTGAAGTTAGGATATAGACAATGCCGGTGTTAATAACATAAGCACTAAATAGTGTAAAAAGAATAAATTTTATGAGTTTTATGGCATCAGCCGAGCTATTGTCGTTAAATGTCCATTTTTTATTAAAATAAAAGGAGCTAGCCATGGCTATGCTTGTTGAAAAAACATTTGCCTGCCATGGAAGCCAACTAAAAAATTTAATACCAAAATTAAATAAACTAATGTCTAAAACAGTATTAGACGCTCCCACTATAGAGAATTTTCCAACCTGTTTTTCAGTCTCAATAATTTCTTTTTGTTTTTTTGTTTTTTCTACCATGCAAACTCCATTATTAATATACTTAATATAACAAATTTAATTTATCCGGGTAAGTGTATAAATTTTTTATGCACGCTTTTTTTCCAAATTTTTAAAAGCCATTTGTTCCGCTACCCAGTATAAATCGACTTCTCCGGTAGGACCGTTACGGTGCTTTCTAATTAAAATTTCGGCTACGTTTTTCTTTTCCGAATCTTTATTGTAATAATCATCTCTATAAACAAACATTACTACGTCAGCATCCTGCTCAATTGAGCCGGACTCTCTAAGGTCGGAAAGCTGAGGTCTTTTATCCGGCCGGTTCTCTAATTGTCTCGATAGTTGAGACAAGGCCATTACCGGCACATTCAATTCTCTGGCTAGTCCCTTTAGAGACCTGGAAATTTCCGAAATTTCCTGAACGCGATTATCGGAATAACGACCGCTCATTAGTTGCAGATAATCGACAATAATTAAACCGAGGCCGTGTTCTGCCTGAAGCCTTCTTGCTTTTGCCCTCATTTCTAATACGGTTATGCCGGGTGTGTCGTCAATAAAAAGCGGCGCCTCGGATAACGTTGCCATAGCCTGTCCTATTTTTGGAAAATCATCATCGTTTAGGTTGCCGGTTCTTAATTTCCATGAATCAATATTTGCCTCCGAACAAAGCATTCTGTCCACCAATTGTTCCTTGGACATTTCCAACGAGAACATACCTACCGGCATTCCTTCTTTTGACGCCAAATATTGGCCAACATTTAACGCAAAGGACGATTTGCCCATAGAAGGACGACCGCCAATAATTATAAGATCAGACGGCTGCAAACCAGCTAATTTATTATCTAATTCTTTGAACCCGGTTGGCACTCCCCTTAAAGACTCTTTATCCTTATGAAGCAAGTCAAGTTTTTCAAAGCTATCCGTTAAAATAGACTTTATTGAAATAAATTTCTGTTTATGGTGTCTTTGGGAGACTGAAAAAAGTGTTTGCTCCGCTTTGTCTAAAACTTCGTCAATCTCGCCGTCCGAGCTAAAAGTTGTTTCAATAACATAATTAGCTGCTTCTATGAGCCTTCGCAGGACTGCTTTATCCGCCACAATTTTTGCATAATCGAAAACATGAGCCGAGGAAACAACCGCATTTGCAAGAGAAGCAAGATAAGAAGACCCGCCGATTTCTTTTAAGGTTTTCTTTTCATCAAGTCTGTTTGACAAGGTAATTAAATCTATCGGCTGTCTTTTTTCAAAAAGTTCCAACATCGCTTCGTAAATACCTTCATGCTCCCTTTTATAAAAATCTTCCGGAGATAAGATATCCACAACCTTAATAAGAGCATCTTTTTCTAAAAGCAAGCAGCCCAATACGGATATTTCCGCTTCGACATTTTGAGGCGGAATTTTTTCCAACGGATCAATTGTTTTTTTTGTTTCTCTGGCCATTTAGCTTATTATCTCTCCTTCGAATATTTCTAATAACTGATTTTCTAAATTTACTTCCGGCTTCTCTTTGGTTATTTTAGCGCCACCCGCCAAAATAACACATTTTACCTTTAGAGGCTGACCATAAACTTTTGAGGCAGCTTTTTCTAAAATTAACTTATTTTTATTATCTTCTACTCTTTCTTTGTGAAACTGATATTGGAAATGCAACTTTAACTCTTTAGAGGACAATTCCGGCTGAGCAGCCCTTAAAAGAGCATGAACGGAATGGTTCTCGGCCTTCACTTCCAACAAAAACTCTTCCCATTTATCGCCGGCTGAAGCGACAGACTCTTTCCCTGCGCTTGTTTCATTTTTTTTGCTCCCCTTTTGCTGAATCTCTCTTCCTTCAGGCAGCGTAAATTTTATCACTGCAATCTCTAGAGGGAGCTGAGGAATCGAAGTAACCCTTGCTTGTTTTTCTACATTAGCAATATCCTGTACCATGTCAATTATTTCTTTTTCAGATAAGGCATTAGCGATCCTCTCCAAAGACTCTTTCGAGAATAATTCGCTCTGTTTCTTGGTAAATTTATAAAGCATTGCCGAACGCAAAAAAACGGTTGTGTTTTTAATAAATTGCATCACGTCTCGGCCATCTTCAACTAGCTTTTCAATTAAGTCCAAAGCGTCTTTTGTTTTACCCTGAACCAAGAACCACACAAAGCCGGTGATTATTTCCAAATCGATATGACCAACAATAAGGCGCGCTTCTTCTAAAGATATTTTGCCGTTATTAAACGAGGAAACTTGGTCCAAAAGAGATATGGCATCCCTGAAACTGCCGCCCGATTCTGCTGCAATTATTTCTAATGCTTTTTTATCAAACTCAAAATTTTCTTTAGAGGCAATGCTCTCAAGATGATCGGCAATCGTTTTTAAACCGATCTTTTGGAAATCAAAACGCTGACATCTGGAAATAATAGTTTCCGGAACTTTATGCGCTTCGGTGGTTGCTAAGATAAAAATGGCGTGAGCCGGTGGCTCCTCTAAAGTTTTTAAAAGTGCATTAAACGCTTCTTTAGTAAGCATGTGCACTTCATCAATAATAAAGACCTTGTACTTGGCTTTATTTGGAGCAAATTTGATCTTTTCCCTAAGATCTCTTATCTCATCTATTCCTCTGTTGGAAGCCGCATCAATCTCAATTAAATCCAGGGCTCTTCCCGCTTTGAAATCCAGACACATCTCGCATTCGTCGCAAGGCTCGCCTTTTTTTAAATTTAGACAATCAACCGCTTTGGAAAAAATTCGAGCAACAGACGTCTTTCCAACTCCCCTAACGCCGCAAAACAAATAAGCATGCGAAACCCGGCCCATCTCTATTGCGTTCATTAGGGTTCTAGTGACATGACCCTGGCCGGAAACATCCGAAAACAAAGCCGGCCTATATTTTCTATATAATGCTGCTCTCATGTCCACCTCGCTTTACCGGGCTTACGCAAAATGACGCATCTATCCAAGCCGAAACAAGGTGAGATAAAATCTCTTTTCTCTACTGGAAGCATATCCGTAGATACTTGGGCAGGAGAAAAAGGGATTTTAGCCGCTTGGTTTGGTTTGGGAGGTGTGGAAAAAAGCCCCTTACTTAAACTAGAATTTTTAACTCTAGCGTTGTTGCCTATATTTCAAGTTCTTTTACTTCTTGTTCGCTACCCAAAACCGGCTTTGGCGGACTTGGGACAGGCTTTTCTTCTTCAAGATCAATCGCAGTTTGAAGAACTTCGGATGTTCCTTCATTTACCAAATAATCATCATTGCTTTGACTTTCGGCTTCCGGCTCTCTTTGCGGCTCATTACCCAAAAGTTCGGAAATATCGGCATTATTACTGCCCGCACCCGACCAAGCCATAGTACTTGGCATTTCTTCTTCGGCATCTACGACAGACTCATTTAAAATTGGTTCTTCTTCTATCGTCAGCGGAGCGCCCGCCTTTACAGCCTCCAGCATCTCCTCATCTTTTTCAAAACTTTCCTCCGGCGACTCTTCGCCTTCGGGAGCACCATGCAGAACATTTTCAATTGCGCCCCATTCGCTGTTTCCATCTTTTGGAATTACCAACGTTACGTGATCGCCCGGCTGTACCTTGAAATAAGTAATTGAAGCAAATAAAATTTTATAGGCTTTTCCTTCGGCAAGAACTCTGTAGTCGCCATCCGCATAATTTAGAATGCCTGTTATTTTTTTTCGTTCAATCGGACCAATTTGTTTAAAAATAAAAGTGCCGTCCGCATTAACGGTTAGCTTTAAAACGTCGCCTTGAACTAATTTTGACTTTGAAGAGTAATTGGCCGGAACCGGATATTTCTTTTGATCCGGACCAACCATGTGCTCACCGTCAAACACTCCTTCAATTATTTTACCGCCCTCAGATATGTTTAAATTTAATGCCTTACCTTTTATGGCTTCGTCTGTCGGGCTAGATTTACCGGATAATTCATTAATTAATTGCCTGGCCGCTAAAATTGATGTTTCAGCCCCGGCAATAAGTTGACTTAGGTGTTCAATTTTTTCTCTATCGTCCATATTTTTTCCTTTTATTTTTGTTTTCCCCTTAATCATAAAATTAGCACTTTATTATCTAAGTGTCAATTTTATCGTTGAACATAAGGATGAAATCTTTTTTAAAACCGGAGAAAGAGCCATTATTTATTGATTCTCTTATATTTCCCATTAATGTTAGCAAGAAATGAAGATTGTGAAGAGTCGTTAGCCTGTGTCCCAAAATTTCATTATTTTTTATGAGATGGCTTATGTATCCCCTAGAATAACCTTGGCAACTTAAGCAACTGCACCCAACTTCAATAGGAGTTTTATCTTGCGCATATTTTGAATTTCTTAAATTAATCCTGCCGGTTTTTGTCCAAACCGCACCGTTTCTTGCCATTCTGGTAGGCATGACGCAATCGAACATATCCACGCCTCTTTCAACCGCCTCTAAAATTCCAATCGGCTCTCCTACTCCCATTAAATATCTGGGTTTGTCTTTGGGAATCAAACATAATGTTGCGTCTAGGGCTATTTTTTGTTTCTCTCTGGACTCTCCGGCGTTTGCAACGCCACCAATTGAAAAACCGGAAACAGGGAACTGCCTTAAAAAATCTAAAGATTTTTTTCTTAAATCTTTATGGGTGCCGCCTTGGATTATAGCAAACAGAGCCGGCCGATTCTCCATATCCTTTATTTTCTCTTTGTAGTGTTTAAACGCTAGCCTAAACCAAATATTTGTAATTTCCACCGCCTCTTCAATTTCTCTCCTATCAGCTTCTGCGGACGGACAAAAATCTAACGGCATCATAATGTCAGAGCCGATTGTTAATTGATAATCAATTACTTTCTCCGGCGTAAAAAAGTGTTTAGAACCGTCAATGTGCGAGGTAAATTCTGCCCCCTCACTGCTAATTTTAACCAAATTTCCAGACAGATTGCCTCTATGACTAGCGCCAAGCGAAAAAATTTGATATCCGCCACTATCGGTAAGAATTGGCTTTGAAAAATTCATAAAATTATGAAGGCCCCCAAATTCCTTTAAAACTTCAAGACCAGGCCTTAAATAAAGATGATAAGTATTGCCTAAAATGATATCAGCCCCAAGGCTGTAGATTTCTTCGCTGCTAAGTGATTTGACGCTTCCAATAGTACCAACCGGCATAAAAACCGGCGTTTTAATTTCCCCTCTTAAAGTTTTAATAATTCCGGTTCGCGCCTCGCTTTTTTGATCTTTCTTGATTTCGGTAAACTTAAACATTGTCATATTTTACCATTCTTTTTCCTTTTATAACAGAATTTCCTTGTAAGGCAGATGAAAATAATATAAAGTATTGTCAATTTGGCTCTTTGACAATTAGGAGGAGGTAGGCGAAATGGAAACATGCTTTTGTGGTAAACGCATAATGTTGGTTAGCGATAGAGGCTTTAGCCCAGTTGAAAACAATACAACAGTATTGCCTTCAGTGGAAATGTATCAATTACTAATTAAAACTGTTAAAGAAGAATTTGAAAATATCACCGAAAATAAAGACAAGGAATTGGTTCGAAGGCTCATTTCAAAAGACATAGGAAAAATGGCAACCAATTTATGTAGTGTTTCCTTAAGTGATAAAAAAACTTTCTTTTTTCCTCTTCCAATGAGTTCTCACCGACGATTCGGGATGGATATAATGATTCAGCCCGAGATAAAACAAGAAGATATCGTTTTGGTTTTAACCACTAAAGAGGATCTTGTTATTAAACAATATCCGGAAGCAAAAATTGTTATTGGATGCTCGAAAGATCCGAACGTAAATGAATTATCAGTATCCCGCAGGGGTTACGAAACTAAAACGCCGATTCTTATGATGACTTATGAATATGACATTATAAAAGAATGTCCGACTGCTTCCTGCTATCGCATAATTAAAAAAGACAATAATCGCTATGAAATTATTCCCGATGATTATTCCTAACCTCAAGTTTGACTTGAGGTTTTTTAATCTACTTCAAAAACAGCTTCCGGGCTTAAACTTAAATCTAGTCCGAAACAATCATTTACAACCCGCATAATAGATTCCGAAACAACTTCCTCTGATTCTTCGCCATTTACCACCTCTATATTGGGGATAACTCTGGAAGCAATTACTTCTTCATAAGCATTAAAGACTTTCCGAACGCTTTCCGTTTTATCAAAAATTTCTATTTGTTTATCTTTTCGAAGCCCAATACGCTTAACCGACACTTCCGGCGTAACTCTTAGATACAGTGTCATATCCGGTACAGGCAAAAGTCTGTGCCAGGATACAGCTTCATCAAGAGAACCTCCATAAGCTAACGTAAAAGCATATGTTGAAAGTCTTTCTCTGTCACTTAAAATTATCGCCCCTCGCTTAAGAGCCGGAATAATTAATTTTGCCCAATGAATATATCTATCGGCAATATAAAGAGTCTGAAATTTAACCGCATCAAATTTTTCGCCAGGGTTAATTTCTTTTTCCTTTTCCTGCAGAATCCTTTTGATTCGCTGCCCTTCCGGACTTGCCGGATCGTCCCAAGGTTCGGTAGTAGATATTATTTCTTTGCCGGGGTATAAAGTTTCCAGTCTTTTTTTAAGTACTTCAATTTGAGTCCCCTTGCCAGAGCCCTCATTGCCCTCCAAAACAATAAATCTTCCCGGAAAAACTAGCTCCAAAACGCCGCTCCTAATTAATTGACCATTGATATTTTAAAGACGGCTTAGCATCCTGAGCCTTCTTTAGGTCTAAATTAACTCCCAACAAATTTATGTTTGTTTTAAATTGAAGAAACTTTTCAGATAATGACACGGGTCTAGAATATTCAACCACCGTATAATCAGTAATTTGCGACAATTTGGCCGCTTCTTTTATGGCATCATCAAGACCGCCAAGTTCGTCAACCAAGCCATTTTCTTTGGCTTGCTTGCCGGAATAAATCCTGCCATCGGCAATTTTTTGAATAGATGGCTTGTCTTTGCCTCTGCCTTCAGCAACAATTGTCACAAACTGATCATACGCATCATTAATCATATTTTGAAACAAAGCCTTTTCCTCATCTGTTAATGCTCTAGACGAAGAACCCATGTCTTTTAATTTGCCCGACTTTATAATTATTTCTTTATAACCAATTTTCTCAAATAGACCTTCGTAGTTTGGCAGCGACATAATTACGCCAATGCTACCGGTCCAAGTTGTCGGCAAGGCATAAATTTTATCGGCCGGCGCCGCAACCAAATATCCGCCGGATGCTGCCATATCTCCCATTGAAACTACTACCGGCTTGTTATTAAGCTTTAACGCCTTAACCCACTTATAAATTTCAAACGAAGGATTGACGCCTCCGCCGGGAGAATTGACGCTTAGAACTACAGCTTTAACGTTTTTATCTTCATGAGCTTTTTTTAATTCATTAGAAATGATTGCTGAAACGGCACCATTACTCATATCCAAAGCACTGGAAGATTCTATAATTTCTCCCGCAATGTTAATTACGACAATTTTATCCCTACCCGTCCCTTCGGTCTGGGTTTCGACAATTTTGTTTGTGGATTCGGGCTCGTTAGAATTATCGGTTAGCACCGAAAAGATTACAATGAAAGAAACAGCAAAAAAAATGAAAATAAAACAACCGAAACTTAAACCCGAGCCCCATTTAAAAGCCTTGCCAAATTCACCGGCACTCTTTTTAATTTTCGGTAGTTTAGGCACATCAACCGCTTGATTTTTACCGACCTCGTTGTTGCCATTATTATTTTGACTACCCGGCGTAAGAGGGCTTGGTGCGGGCGGTTTTGGTATTATTGTATCCATCTTATATAATTGTAAACTGCCAAGTTAATAGTAGCAAGATAAATTATAATTTTTTCAGCATAAAATGAACATTTTTTGCTACTATTTGAATTATTGACGAATATGTTGTACATTGGTTTTGTTATGGGCATAAGTAAAATTAGAAAGAACAAAATATTCTCAATCATCACTATTCTCGTTTTCGGAATCGGGCTGGGTTTTATTATGGGGATTAACTCCAACTTAAATCAAAAAGACAATCTGATGCGTAGCCTGCGCCTGGAAGGATATAATTTCATAAGACCACTACTTGCCTGCGAAACAGAAACAGCAATTACTTCAGAAAAAACGGATATTCTAAAAAAAAATATTGAAGAATATATTAGCTCCGAAAAATCAAAGGGTAATATCGGCAATGCATCGGTTTATATAAGAAACTATAAGGATGGCAGCAGTATAAACATTAATAGTGAAGAAGAATATTACCCAGCAAGCTTAAACAAAATACCGGTCATGATAGCAACTCTGCAAATGGCCCAAACCGACAAAAATTTTCTGGGTAAAAAAATTGTTTATAAGGATACAACCGACTACAACAAAGGCATCGAAATTCAACCGGAAAAGTTCTTAAAACTCGGGGAAACATATTCAATCGCTGAAGCTATTGAATATATGATAAAATACTCGGACAATAATGCCTTTGTTTTTCTTACTCAAAATGTAGACATTAATCATTATAAAAAAATATTCAGCGATTTGAAAATCCCATACAGCGCAGATACAAAAGACCATGAGGATTATATAACCGTAAAAGATTTTTCATATTCGCTGCGAGTGTTGTTTAATGCAACTTATTTAAACAAAGAGTTATCTGAAAAAGCCTTAGAAATATTGAGTGAAGTAAACTATAAAGACGCCCTTGTGGCCAGCCTTCCGAAAGATATTCAAGTTTCGCATAAATTCGGCATTACTACTACAAATAAGGGCGGCGTATCAAAAGAAGAGCTTCATGACTGCGGAATTGTCTACACAGATACCCCCTATTTAATTTGCGTTATGACAAAAGGCAATATTAATATACAAAATCCGCAAAACCTCATTAAAAATATATCCGCAATGGCTTATAACCAGCTAAGCTATTAAAGTTAAATATTAAAAAAGAGCCCGGGTTAGGGCTCTTTTTTGTCGTAAAAATAATTTACTTAAGTTCTACGGTAGCGCCAGCTTCTTCAAGCTTAGCTTTTGCTGCTGCAGCATCGTCCTTGGAGGCATTTTCCTTGACGGTCTTTGGTGCACCGTCAACCAAATCTTTAGCTTCCTTAAGACCTAAGCTTGGACTAATCTCTCTTACGGCCTTGATAACGGAAATTTTGTTGGCACCAGCGGATGTTAGAACAACATTAAAGCTGGTTTTTTCTTCTGCAGCTTCAGCAGCTTCGCCAGCACCTTGTGCCGGACCAGCAACAACTGCAGCCGGAGCAGCAGAAACGCCGAATTTGTCTTCTAAAATTTTGACGAGCTCGGATAATTCCAAAACAGACATTTCTTCGACCTGCTTTACAAGATCCGCAAATTTTTTAGGAACTTCTACTTTTTTAGTTTCTTCAGACATGTTTTTTCTCCTTTTGGTTTAGTTAACCGATTAACTACTTAACTATTTACCTATTTAACTTTTACTATTACTTATTGCATTTAATACATAAACGATTGACCTTAAGTTGGCATGTAAAACGTTAGCAAAGTTCTGTACCGGAGCATTAATGGAACCAAGCATTCTTGAAAGTAATTGCTCTCTTGATGGTAGTATTGCCAAATTTTTAACTTCGGCAGCGGTTAGATTTTTTCCCTCTAACATACCTCCTAAAATTTCCAACTTACCGTTTTTCTTCGCAAAACTAAATACGTCTTTTGCGGGGGCAATTTCGTCGGTGTAGCCAAATGCTATGGCAAAAGGCTTCCCTTCGAACGCCGTTACATCTAAATCCTTAAGACAGGCCTCTTTAGCGGCCCTTTCGAGCAATGTAATTTTCACTACCTTAAATTCGTTGCCGCCTTTTTTGAATTGATTTCTGATCTCAGACATCTCTTCCATCTTAAGACCCGCATAACTTGTGCCAACGAAAGACTTTGATTTTTGCAATTTTTCTGCAAGCTCGGAAACTAAGGCTTCTTTTTTCTCTTTAGTTATTGCCATATTTCTCCTCTCCGGCAGTCACCGGATAAATTATTAAAAAATCTTTGGTTAAACCAAAGACAATTAAGGATCTATCTAACCTCGGCAAGATATTTACTTCGGCATTACCCGAAACTTGCTGTCTTTGGTATATTCACTTGACTATAAAATTTTAGCAAAAAAAAGTTACTTTGTCAATTAATTTGTGGGCTCAAAGGAAGCAATCATAGCTCGAACATTATCGCGACTACCTTCAAAATCTAATTGATCGGCACCGTACATAAGCATATATGCCTTTGATCCAACAACAGTATAAGCCAACAATGCTTTTCCACTACTTTTACCGTCAGACATAGAAAAAATCATTTGTTTGGCTTTCTTACAACCCATTTTAATATCTTCTTTTTTCTCTAGCTTATAACCTTCAATAGCCGTGGCAAAGGAAGCTGTAATTTCCGCTTCAGCTTTATCTAAATCTTTGCTATCCCCCGCTTTTAAATCTGAAGTCATAACCATAACAATAGGAAATGGGAAAGATTTTGAGGATTCTGCTGAAGCGGCAGAAAAATTACTACCTGATGCAAACATAATCATTTTTGCTTTAGAACTACCAACTTCAACATATTCCCAATTTCTTGGATAACCAATTTTAATGCCAGAGCTAGAACTTTCATATTGCCTTTGATCACTTGACAAATTAACACCGCAAAAAAGAGAAAAACCGTCTGCTTTTTGAAAACCAAAAAAGCCAAGACCGACAAAGACAACGATTGCAAAACCAATAGCAATGCTTCTACCAAATTTCTTATCACCCCGCTGGGCGTCCAGCATTGCTTCCTGAGTCATAATTTGATCCTGCGACCTGGGAGACGGATAAAGATCCTGATTGCCGTACCCAAGCGAGCCGGAAGCACCCACTGAAGGGGCGTTTGGCACCGAAGCATTAGAAGAACTTGCGTTCACATCAGGAATTTTAGGGTATTCGGCCGGCCCCAAAGAATTAGTAAAACTTTGTGTAATGACATTATTTTGCGGCGTGCTACTTGACGTTTGTGCGCTTGCCGAAATATTGCCGTGGATTGTTTCTAACGTATGGTTGGCGTCGTTATCATAAAGGTTTTGAGGCATAACAGAATTTGACGCACCGCTTAAAACATTAACCGCTTCGTCAATTTCGTTTTCAGGATAGCCGGAACCCAAAAGCGCTGCTTTTAGCTCTTCTACATTATATTGATCTTTATTTTGAGTTAAATAAGTTAGTATTTGCTGGTTAGCCAACGACCCCTCCATGTCCTCTAAGAAGCATATATTTTTACGGTAATTTATGCAATACTTATGCTTCCTTATAAGCTTGAATGACGTTTTTCATTAACGAAACAACTGTAACCGGCCCAACTCCCCCGGGTACAGGAGTAACGGCAGCGGCTCTTTTTTTGGCTTCTTTAAAATCAACATCACCTACTAATCTGTTGCCAACTTTATTAACGCCAACGTCTATAATAACCGAACCGTCTTTTATCATATCCGCCGTAATTAAATTTGGTTGTCCGGCAGCGCTAATTAAAATATCCGCCCTCTTGCAAAGAAATGCCAAGTCCTCGGTTTTTTCATGACAAATAATAACGGTAGCATCAAGGTTAAGAAGAATATTAGCCGTTGGTTTTCCTACTAAATTACTTTTTCCTACAATTGTAACAAGACGTCCGGTTGGATTAATTTCGTAATAATCCAAGATCTCAATTATGGCCATTGCCGTGGCCGGATATAAAGAATTTTTTCCCATAAACATTTTGCCTAAATTTAGAGCAGTCAAGCCATCTACGTCTTTTTTGGGAGAAATACTTTGAGTTATGCGATATTCATCGAAATGAGTTGGGAGAGGCAACTGAACTAAAATTCCCGAAACCTCTTGGTCATTATTTAAAATTTCAATCCGAGAAATTATATCGGCTTCATCAATGTCTTGAGAAAATTTAAACAATTCAAAATCGATACCGATTGCTTTAGCCGTTTCTTCTTTAATCTTAACGTAAGATTCGGATGCCGGATTATCGCCAATTAAAATAACGGCAAGCTTCGGCTTAGAAGCCAACCATTTTAGTTCTTTTTTCAAGTTCTCATAAATAGAACTAGCAACCTTTTGCCCATCAAGAATCATTTATAATTTCCGTTAACCAGAACCTATAATACGCTATTTTTCTTTATTTTTCAACTTGATTTGATGCTCTTTTTCTTTAAAGGAGATATCTTGCTTGCCTCGCCTTATGTCCCAATCATCCGGGTCTAAGTCGCTATGCAAGGTTAACTCCGGTAGAACTTTTGCCAAAGCATCATTCATTTTTAAAGCCACTACTCTTAGAGCCGGATGAACGGTTTTTCCACTCCGAAGCTCTGTTACATAAACGGCCGCCATAAGACCATAAGTCACACGGCATGCCACATTAAAACCCATGGCAATGTAATATTGTTTTTCTTCCTTCGATGCATTTAGTTCTTCAACTGCAAATTTTTGCTTACTAATTAATTTTTCGGCTTGTTTTTTTAGATTTTCCGGCAGCTGACTTAAATACCAATCGCTAAAACCAAGACCGGTAGTAAGTAGGGGCATTCGGCAGACGCCGTTTCGATGACGCTGAAGATCCCTAAAACAACCAAAATCTAATTTAAATTCGAAAGTTATATTTCCAAACTCAGACAAAAATTGAGGCAAATTTGTTTTCGGCGGTCTATTTTTTAACAAATCTTTATATTTTTTCAAGCCATTTTTATCTAAATTATCTATTAGTGAAAAATCCGGAAAACCTTCTGGATATTCAAAATAAGAATAGTTTTGAGAAGCATATTCCCGATATTTTTCGGTCTCCGGATATAATTTATGACAAAAACTTTGCGGATATTTAACCTTTAATTTATCTATCATTTCCTTTGCAACGCCACTCACTTCTTCTAACGGATGATATTTAAGTAACGAAAGCTTGTCGTAAGCTTGACGCAAATTGGTGTGCCAACTAAGCTGGGTGGCAATTCCGGCCGGCAAAAAACCTCTTAAGATATCAAAAGCCCGCGCCTTTAGCGCTTTTTCATAAACACTTTCTTTTTCATCTTTTTTGATTGGATATTTTTGGCGAAGATGCTCTTCAAGCAACGCAAAACTATTTAAGTAAAAATCCATCCAATTTACGAGAATTTTTTTAGAATCATGAGTGCTAACAGGATCAATAATTGGCTGCTTTGACATATCCACATATCTGGTGCTGGTTTCTTGACCGCTATATAAAGGCCAATCCTGAATTGCCTTATCAGCCAAAGTGCTTATACCTTCAATAAACAAGGTCGTACTTCCACAATCAGCGATACTGGAGTGCCCGTATCCAACATAGAATTGCTCCATAAAATTGCCGGAACCTGTCTCTTGAACCTTTTTTACATGACTGGTCACACTCATTGGGCTTCTGGAATAAAGAGCCTGCAGCATTGCCGTATCTTGAGGACTAAACTCGTCATAAATAAAAACCTGCGCTTTTTTGCTCATTTTAACTCCCCTCCGGGAACAGGATATCTCAGGATCATATCTTCAACCTCTGCCCTAACCCTTTTGGCAACTGCTTCGTCATTTAAGTTGTTTATAATTTCTAGGATCCAATGAGCGATTTTTATCATCTCATCTTCTTTCAGCCCTCTAGTCGTTACTGCTGCCGGACCGATTCTAATGCCGCTAGTCAAAATCATCGGTTGAGGATCATTGGGAATCGCGTTTTTATTAACAGTAATTCTTACCCTATCAAGCGCATTCTGAACTTCTTTGCCGGTAACCAACTTATTTCTTAAGTCAATTACAGAAAGATGATTATCGGTGCCGCCGGTAACCAACTCAATTCCGTCATCTAACGACAATTCTTCTGCCAAAGCCTTGGAGTTTTTAATAACTTGTTTTCCATATTCTTTAAATTCCGGCTTAAGGGCTTCACCAAAACAGACCGCTTTAGCGGCAATTATATGCTCTAAAGGGCCGCCCTGAATTCCCGGAAAGACTGCTCTGTCAATTTTTTGAGCCAACTCTGCCGTACTCATAATAAAACCAGATCTAGGCCCCCGTAAGGTTTTATGAGTTGTAGAGGTTATAACATCCGCATGACCGACAGGCGTTGGATGCAAACCAACCGCCACCAAACCTGCGACGTGAGCTATATCTGCCACAAAATAAGCCCCAACTTTTTTAGCAATTTCCCCGAATATCTTAAAATCAATTATTCTGGGGTATGCAGTTGCGCCAGCAATAATTAACTTTGGTTTTTCTTTTACGGCAAGTTTTTCAATTTCGTCATAATCCAAAATGCCAGTTTTTTCATTAAGTTTATACGGCACAACATTAAACCATTTTCCACTCATACTAACCGGACTTCCATGAGTTAAATGCCCTCCATGAGCTAAACTTAAGCCCATAATTTTATCTCCCGGTTCCAAAAGTGCAAAAAATGCTTAAAGGCATCAAGGGAATCCAGAAAACAATGGTTTGCAAGGTTGGGGAAGGTCCTAAAGAGTTAGCGAATGAGAAAGA
>Ga0076307_106_pt1 | contig 64026 bp, 68 predicted proteins | sample RifGroC2_FD_68020 | JGI IMG/M metagenome (GOLD analysis project Ga0076307, IMG submission 68020) | candidate division CPR2 bacterium GW2011_GWC2_39_10
TTTTTTTTATTCATAAGTTAAAGTATTTCAACTTTTTTAATAAAAATGAAGCTAAAATAGCCCTTTTTAGCAACACTTTTTAAGCATTATGCCCATTCCAGACCCGCCTTGATGAGCAAAGCGAGGCAGGCTTGATCTGGAATCCAGGAAGAATGGATCCCGCATCTAAGTGCGGGATGACAAATTGATGGGTCTGGTGAGCAGTTACTTTTAGACAGCCTGAATGGTGTTTACTGGACTTACGCAAACCTACCACACCTCCCACACCACCTAAAGATGGCTAAAATCTCTTTTTCTCCTGCCTGAGTATCTACAAATACGCTTCCAGTAGAGAAAAAAGATTTTATCTCACCTTGCTTCGGCTTGGATAGATGCGTTATTTTGCGTAAGTCCAGTTAATAAATTGGGATTTCATCCGCCTTGTTCCGCCTTGGCAAGACGCCAGTCGAGACAGGTTTGAAATTTGTAATTGGACATCTGACATTCAAAAAGGCCTCAAAAGGCCTTTTTTGCCCTGAGGCCTACTTCCCTGCCTTCAAATAAGAATCTATCTTTTTTATATTCTTACTTTCTTCCATGCCCGTTTGCCACGGTAGCCAGAAACCAAAAGTTGCTCCCTTACCCGGCTCACTTTCAAAAAAAATCTTGCCCTTATGGCCTTCTATAATTTTTTTACCTAAGAAAAGTCCTAGGCCGCTACCGTCTGGTCTAACTCGCTGAGCATTAGTACCTCTAAAAAATTTAGAGAATAAATGCCTTTGCTGGTCTTCCGGTATGCCAATTCCCGTATCCTTAACTTTTAAAATCACTCCGTCATCATCTCGATCAACAATCACTTCAATTCCGCCTTCTCTGGTATAGAAAATGGAATTTTCAATTAAGTTAGAAATCACCTGGCCCAATTTTAACTTGTCCACAACCAAATTTTTCCTTTTTCCGGCAATTACACTTAGCTTCAGGTATAATCCTCTAGACTCCGCCCTCTCTCTTAAATGCGCCATTTCTTCAGCCGCAATTTCGGCTAAGTCCATATGCACGCCTTGCATGAAAAACTTGTTGGTCTCAATTCTTGAAATATTTAATAAGTCGTCAATTAGCCTTTCCATTCTGTCCGAATTAACATAAGCTTCCCTCATAGCTGCCATCTGGGTAGTATCCAACTCGCCGAAATCACCCTCAACCAGCATATGAAGATAGCCCTTAATTGTTGTAAGGGGCGTTCTTAGCTGATGAGAAGCCATGGACAAAAATTGATCCTTGGCCTTATCCAGCTCCCTTAAATGCTTATTTGCTTTAACCAGCTTTTCCGTTGACTGATTTACTTTTTCCTGCAAATTTTCGGCAAAATGACAAGTTTGTTCATATTGCATTGCGTTTTGAATTGCAATTGATAACTGCTTAGCCAAAATCTTTAGAACATTAATGTCTCGAATTGAATAAGGTTCACTCGTTTTCTTGTGTCCAATTAAAAAAATACCGCCCAGGTAAGAATGCGTCTTCAAACAAAAACTAAGTCCGGAATCATATTTCTTTAGTATTTCTAAACGATAGTCTCCTTTTTCAAGTTCATATTCATCTACCATGGGCTGTCCCCATAAGTCTCTTGCCTCTTCCAAAGATATTTTAATTAATTTTCCGTATCCGATAGCGTAAGTTTCGCTAATCTGCCCCTCTCTTGTCGTGGCCACCAGTATATGGGACGTTTTCATTGATTTTTCTAAAATGGCATAAACTTTAAACAAAATTTCATGCAAGAGCATTGAGGAAGTAATATCCTCGCCAACTTCCTCAATTAATCTTTGTGTTTGATAATCATTCTTTAAAAAGAAGCTGTTTGTCGCCTCTTCAATTATTTTATGAATATACTCGAAGACATAGAAAAATAAAGCAGAAACAACAGCCGTTATTATTATAACCGTTAAATCAATCGTCCGTCCCGAAGCATATAGAATAAGAAAGCCCGCGATAAAACCGACCAACAAAATCATGGCTGTCAAAACTAAATACTGCACCGCCTTAGAAGCAACAAATCGGATGTCCATTAATCTATGCTTGGCCATAGCATATGCAGAGAAAGAAACAAAAAATATTGAACTCTGCGCATCCAAAGGGCCAATGGAAGTTAAACTAAATACCGGCAGTAAAATAAGGCCATAAATTAAACCAATAATTGCAAAAATTGACGTGCCCACAAGAACATAAAGCATTTGAACACGTTTTAAGCCATGGGATTTGACATATCCACTTATTAGCAAGTAAAGAAGCATACCAAGATAACCAGCTTGAATAACCGAATAAATACTATAAAGATTACCCATTTCTACGCTAAAATGCAAAGAATCTGTAATATTGATATCTCTAACTACTAAACCACTTAAAAAAGTTAAAAAAACAAATAGAAAGGCAGGCAAAGACACAAAAACAAGTCGTGCTTTCTCAATTGTTTCATTTTTAAGGTAGCTAATCCAAATAATCGCCGCGGGCATAGGCAATATTCCAAAAGCATACTCAGCCCTCATAAAAAATAAATTTGGATAAACACCAAAGAGAAAATTGGACAAAATCCATATAGATGTAAAACCAGTAAAGATTACGAAGTACCTGTTGACGATTCGCTCTTTTTGATTCAAAAAAGCTATCACGCCAAGTGATAATACAGATAAGAAACAAACCAGATTAATAATGTTTACTAAATACATATTCTCCCAAAAAAATCTACTTAATTAATTTCATTTCTTTGCCAATTTTCCCCAAACCCTTAACCAGTTTATCCAGATGCTCCTTTTTATGAGTAGACATTGGCACAATTCTAATTCTAGCCGTTCCCAGTGGAACTGCCGGCCACCTAAAGCTTTCAACATAAATTCCTTCTTTAAAGAGTGCCTTATTCAGCTTTACAGCAATGGCCTCATTTCCTAGTATTAGTGGCAACGATGGCACCGTCTGATCTCCCCAAATAGTGAAACCAAGCGCTGTCAGTTTTTTATAAAGATAATCATAATTATCAAGAAGTTTTTTTCTGCGATCAGCAGCAGTTTTGGTAATTTCAACAGCCTTCTTTAAGCCGGCAGCCACGCAAACCGAAACCGGAGATGAATACATATAAGCTCTCATCGCAATCCTAAAATAATCTATTAGTCTTTTCTCGCCTGCAACAAAGCCGCCCATACCTCCAAGTGCCTTACTGCAAGATCCCATAATAATGTCAACGTCTTTTTGAAGTCCAAAATGCTCGGCCGTACCTCCCCCTCTTTTACCTAAAATACCAATGCCATGGGCGTCATCAATTAAGGTTATGGCATCATATTTTTTAGCAAGATCAACTATCTCTGGCAGAGGACATAAAACACCTTCCAAACTGAACGAACCTTCGGTTACAATAAGTTTTCTTTTCTTCGCTGGCAGAGACCGCAGTATTTTTTCTAAGTCTACCATGTCATTATGTTTAAAGATTTTTCTCTCCGCAGAACTTAGTCGAACACCGCTAATAATAGAAGCGTGATTGTCTTTATCACTAATTATCACTCCGCTATTCTTAGCATAAGGCAGCGGAAACTCTGAGGTAAAAGGATCCATTAAAACTGTAAACATTCCTTCGTTCGTCATGTATCCCGTAGAAAAAAAGATAGCAGCTTCCTTACCGACCAAATTTGCAAATTCTGCCTCTAGCTCATCGTACAACCTTACATTTCCGGATAACAATCTGGAAGTTCCCGGGCCAATGCCGTATTCCCTAGCCTTTTCCATGGTTACTTTTATTACTTCAGGATCAGCCGCTAGACCCAGATAATTATTTGAACTAAACATTATGGTTTTTTTGCCATCTACCATAACTTCCGGCTCCGTTGGGGCGCTGTCTATTAATCTAATTTCGGGGTAAATATTTTCCTCATCCAAGATATCCAAGAACTTATGCATATTTTTAAATCTTTTATCCGAGTCTTTTCGCCCTTCCTTGTAAAGCTGTCTTAATTTCTCTTCCATCATAATAATTTTTCTCCAAAATTAATTAAACTAACAGATTAGCTATTTCTATTCTAGCATCTAGTACATTATCAATAAACCACTAAAAATTTTACTAAACATCATGGTCATAGGAATGGCCAAGCTCCCTAGCTAGTTCCGGCATTAATATTTTATGCACAATTTCCTTCGGTTCCTTATGTTTAATTTCTTTGTAGATTATGGGCTGCAAAAAAACCACTTTGCATATTTTTTTAAAGCTGGGAAAAAATTTGCCTCTTCTCCAAACTACATGCGACTCCTTAATGGCAACCGGTAAAATATCCGCTTCATTTTGGAGGGAAATACGGGCTACTCCCTTATAAGCTTTAAGCAGTTTACCGTCATTACTTCTTGTGCCTTCAGGAAAAATAACTAAAACATGGCCCCTCTTTAAAACATCCTCTGCAGCCTGATATACAGCGCTTCTTCCCTTTTTAAAACTATCCACTTTTATCTGACCGGTCATTCTTAGTATAAGCCTAAAAAAAGGGTTTTTATAAAAAAAGTCCGACACTAGAAAATAAAGCCTTCTTTTGCTAGCCACTACCAGAAGAGCAAAATCTAAAAAACTGGCATGGTTTGCCGCAATAATAATCGGGCCTTTTTTGGGTAAATAATGGATGCCCTCAACTTTTTCAACCCAAAAGATTCTAATTATCCAGCCCAATAATAATTTAGTTATGGAATAAAACATAAAATTATTATAGCAAATTTTTCAGGACTTATGCACTTCAATATTATTCGACTTTTGCGAGACATGTCCGCCTTAGAGACGGGGGACATTAAAAACCTCCCCTAAACCCTCCCAAACAGGCTGTCTAAAAAGCTTAAAATCAACTAGATTTTGTCATTCCAGCCTGTCTCGTTTGGCACTCACCAAGGCGGGCGAAAGCGGGAATCCAGTCCTTAGGTCATTTTGGGGCATTCTGGATTCCGGGTCAAGCCTGCCTCGCTGACAGCCTGCAAAGGGAGAGGAATAATAGAGAAGTTTCTTGCTTATTGTTTATTGTTTATTGAACCTATGCCAATTTTAAATGTTTCTTAATCATATTTATCTCAAGCTGTTGATTTTTAAGACCTTCTTCCAATCTTTTAATAGCCACATTGGTAAATATCCGTTCTTAATCCAGACGCATAAGAATAGAAGTATGCCCATCTAACACTGTCAAAATTTCATCTTTAAAATTCCTTATATCGGATCTTATTTCTTGAAATTCTTTATCTTTCTCATTTATTCTTGTATTGGTAGCCTTTATTAATGCATGGGTTTCAATAGAGCTGCTCTGTATTGCGGCCATTATATCTTTAATCTGCTTATCACGCTCTTCAAACTTTTCAGCAATATCACCAAAACCCTTGACCATCATGGCTGACAAATCTTCTAATATTATATCATTTTTCTTCATAATTACCTTTTCGCTAAATTGACTATTGTTAGTATAAAATATTTTCCACAAGCATTCAACCAATTTCGACTGAATGACATTTAATTTTTGGTGTGTCGTTTCTGCCTGTCTCGTTTGGTACTCGCCTGTCTAGGCGCCAAGGCGGGCGTAGGCAGGAATCCGAAATGAATGGATTCCGGATCAAGTCCGGAATGACAAGCAAAAGAAGGGCAGGGATGAGAATGTCCTCTTTACCTTACTATTGTCATCTTCTTTTTCATTTAAAATTGAGATTTTCTTGTTTCTTGCTTATTGCTTTTTGTTTATTGTTTATTTCTTCTGCTAATGCAAATTAAGCAGTTCGTGTTTCTTCGGATCTACCTTAATAGGCGAATGTATCGGAAGCCGGAAACCAAAGACGGATCCTTTTCCCGGGGTTGACCTAAAAATTAATTCGCCTTTATGATCTTCTATTACTCTTTTGGCAAGATATAAGCCCAGCCCCGTACCATCCGGCCTAAGGCGTCTGGCATTATCTGCCCTGTAAAATTTGGCAAATAATTTTTGCTGCATTTCTTTAGGAACCCCAATTCCGGTGTCTCTCACTTCAAAAACAAAATCCTTGTGGCTTGCCGAACATTTTACCGTCACCCCGCCCTTTTCTGTGTAATAAACGGAATTATCAATAAAATTCATGATAACCTGACGTATCTTATTTTCATCCGCTTCTATTTTTGGCATATCCGCCGGTGCTTCAAATTTTAAGAAAATGCCCTTTTGTCTTGCCGCCGTTGTAAGCTGTTTCATTTCTTCCTGAATCAGTTTTTTCATATCCAAAGGCATCGGATCAATAAAAAACTTGCCCGTACTCATTCTGGAAACGTTTAGCAAATCATTTATCAAATTAACCATTTTGTTAGCGCCCTGAAAAGCTTCGTTTATAAAATCATACTGCCCTATTTTAATTTCCCCCGCATCCCCTTCCAGCAACATGGATAGATAGCCTTTTATAGCGGTTAAAGGAGTTCTAAGTTGATGCGACGCCATGGAAATAAACTCGTCTTTTGCCTTATCAAGTTCCTGCAAATGTTCGTTTGCTTCCCTTAATTTTTTGGTTTTCCGCATTACTTCCGCCCGAAGGGTTAGGTTAAATTTCTGAATTTCCTCATACTGCTTGGCTCTTTGCATGGCCATGGTTATTTCCGGCGCCGTTATCTCCAAAATTTCAATATCCTTAGCCGCAAACATATCGCCCGATTTCTTTTCGCCAAGCATTAAAAGGCCGGCAAACTGATGATCTTCCATTAACCTAATTACCACCGAAGCTTCGTATTTTCTTAAAATATTTTTTAAGTGGCTTCCCTCTTCAAGCTCATCAAAGACGATTATATCAATTCGGCTTAATTTTTTGACGTCTTCAAATTTTATGTCCGGAGCACTTTTATACCCTATAGACTGAATAGTATGAATTTTATCATCTTCCACTACCACAAAAGTGCCTTCCAAAATTCTCATTTCCTGAATTATATGATCCAATGTTTTGTATAGAAGCTCGGTTAAAATGATGTTTGTGCTTAAAATTTTGTTAGTTTCCTTTAAAAAAGCCTCCGGATCATATTGCTCTTTAAAGAAAATACTATCCGTGGCTTTGGTAACAGCTTTTCGAAGCGGCTGAAAAGTAAAGGCAATTATAACGGCCAAAACCGTCCTTAATGCCCCTTGCGCCAAACCAAGCTGACTTGTACCCGGAAAGAATATTCTCTCAAGCGCCAAAACCGAACCGGCATAAACTCCCGCCACAATTAAAACCAAAACCGAATAAGCAATAGACCGAGCAACAACCAACCGAATATCCATAAGCCGATGTTTAACAATGGCGTAGGAGGTGAAAGCGATGAAAAAGGATGTAGCAATTGGTGCCAATTTTGCTGTTTGCCCGCTATTCGTGACCAAAGGAATAATCGCACTAAAGATAAGGGCAAAAATAATGAGCAAGCCAAAACCTAAAAAAATATATTTAATCTGAGATTTTTCTAACGAACGACTACTTTTATATTGCAAGATAAGAACGCCGAATAATAAAAGGAAAGCTATAATAAGATAAGCAAAATGCAGACTAACAAATGGTCCTAAAATTGGATTAAAACCCCAATCCTTAGACTCCATACCACTAATTAGCAAAGGGCTAAAAGTTACAAATGACAAAAAGACTGGTACAAATAAAAAATACTTTATTAATTTAATATAGCCTTTTTTCAACGTTTTCGGAAAAATCAAAGCAAAGTACAACAAGAAAAACATTACCCATAACGCGGCAAAGTTCGTAATTCTCGTCCACATTAATGCACTTGCTGCAGAATGGGTAAAATCAACTAAATAATTACTCAGTAAGGTTATAATAATAAAACAATCAACAACAAAGAAAACAATATTCATTTTACTTTTTTTATTCCTAAATATCACAACTAAACCCAGTATGATATTTAGACTAATAAAAATATAACTAATAAAATTATAAAATGGACTATTCACTTGATGCCTTTTTCTTTACAACAAATATCCAATTTTGTTTGGCTTGTATTTCTTCACATCGCTCTATAATAAAACCAACGCTTTCCAACATATCCTTTATTTCATTAAAATCTTGGTACTTTATTCTTCCCTTATTATTATAATTATCTAATTTCCTTTGAACCCTTAGTACTTTTATTAAACTTTTAATTGAAATAATATCTTTAAAAATCTCTTTTACAATTTCTACAAAAGTTTTGCTTTTATATTGTTCCTTAAAAAATTCTTTCGTGCTTCCTTTAGGTTTAGGATTTATCAATATCAGATAGCCATTTTCATTTAAGAGAAAAAATAAATTATTTATTAATTTTTCTGGCTTCGCAAGAAAGAAAATTACATTTATGGCAACAATGCAATCAAATGACTCTTCCTTATATGGCAATGTATCATTCAAATCCCATATATTAAAAGTGATATTGGGCTTATCGCCTATTTTCACCTTCGCTATACCAAGCATTTTTTTGGAAAAATCAAGCGCCTCTATTTGTCCTTGATATGATTTTTTAATTAAAAATTCTTCCAGTAATCCACTTCCACATCCTATGTCCAATATCGTTTTTGGTTTTAAATCTGAAATTATCTTCGCAACATAGTCAAATTTATCATGATGTGCTTGTGATACTTTGGAGATATTGTCATAATCTTTTGCAATATCATCCCATAAATTTTTCAATTCATTCTCCTATTTCGAATTTTTTTATAAACATCTTTTCAAGATCAACAATAAAAATCGCTGGCGCTTCAGCAAGTGGCGCAACTCCTCTTATAGCAACCTTTATGATCTCTTCAACTAAATAACCAGATCCAATGCTTGGTGGTGTTGCGTGTGATGCGATATGTAATTGATTTGTGCCAATAATATTATCTATAATTTCTGGAGTTACTCCTTTCGGTAATACTGGAAAAAAGAAAGAAATAGCCTTTCTCAAATCAGGAGTGCCATTTATCATTATTGCGTCTAGGATACTCTTACCAGAAGGATTAAAGCTGGTAAAACTTAGTATTTCTTTAGCAGCTTGGCTGGTAAAAACCCACAAATTCCTTTTTCTTGCTTCTAAATGTAAAATAATTTCGTTCTTTAATTCAAAAAAATCAATCGCATCTATTACAACGTCTGTCTTGTCTAAAAATTCATCAACATTATTTTCATCAATAAATTCATTCCAAAATCTAACTTTTAGATAAGGATTAATCCTCTTGAGCTCTTCACTTATTGCTTCTGCCTTGTATTTACCTATCGTGTCAATATAAGCTCCAAATTGTCTGTTTAAATTCGAAGCTTCAAATTTGTCTGCATCCGCCAATCTTATCTCTCCCACTCCTAATCTAGCTAGAATATAAGCCACCGGCCCCCCGAGTCCACCAGCACCGGCTATTGCCACTTTCAAATTTTTTATTTTCTCCTGCTCTTCGGGAGTAAAAATACCTATATTCCTCTGGAATATTTCATCATAAGAATACTCACTTGACATAAAAATCTCCTTTACCTAAATATATCAGAATATCCTAAGTAAGCAAAACCTTTTCCCCTTTTCCCCCATCCTGTCCCCCCATCCAAACCCTAACCTAACAAAATGATGAAATAGCCGCGACCGCGTGTATTTCATCATTCTAACAACATAGCGTGCACCCGGTGTGTGCCAAACAGACACATCTGGAATATTTCATCATAAGAATACTCACTTGACATAAAAACAGAATATTAACCATAAGCAAATATCACTATCTATGCGGCTATGATCATCTGTAGTTAAGCATCTCTTGCTAAACCGATTTTAATAATAGAATCATGAAAAATTGTTTCCAGTGCCATAATACTTTCTTCAACTGTGGCATTTTTTAGTATTCTTAACGGTATTTCTAATGCATCAGCCATTTCCCGTGCTCGTTTATAAAGAATTTCTTGATGTAATATTATTTCTTCAATATTCTTGGCTCGATCTAATCTTGTTAGATCGTTAAATCTTCTAAACAAAATCTCCTCTGGTTCTACATGCAACATCAAGAGGCCACAGGTATTTTCTTTTCTATATTTTTCAATTCTTATTGCATCCATTAAATTAAATTCTAAATGCTCATCAATCAATATTAAGGAATCATTCTTAGATAAAAAATGCCACCAATATTTATCTGCCTTATTGCCATATTCTTTTAATAAAGCGCTGTAAGAAAGATGCAATACTCCTTGGTTCCTAGAAATTGTCTCTTTTATCAGGGTGGTTTTACCCGAACCGGAAATTCCCAACACTTTAAGTGTTTTCATAAAAACGCTCCTTCAAAAACCGCTAGTGATGATTTAAAAATTACGACTCTTGCTTATAAGAACATTTCGCTTTCTCTTCCCAAATTGATTCTAGCGCTTTGATTAGTATAGCCATAGATTTAATATTTTTTATTGTTACTCTTACGCAATTACTTTTAAGATGAAAATATTCTCCCGAAATAACCAAAATGCCTTTTTGCTTTAATGCTATTGCTAAATTAATTTGAAATTTAGCTTCAATAATTATCATACTACAACAAGTATCAGTCGCCATAAAAGAAATTGGTAAGTTATCCTTTAAGTAATTAATTGAAATTTTAAGTTCTTTTCTCTTTTTTTCAACTAAATTGACTTTCGCAAGTGCGACCTCTGCCAAATAAGCAGATATCACGGAAACTTCAAATGGTGAAATAATATTTTTTATTTTTTTTAATAAACATGGATTTCGCACAACAGCATATCCGATTCTCGCCCCAGCCAACCCATAAATTTTAGAAAAGGTTCTAATTTCGATGATATTTTTATTTTTATATGTAAAAACATCTTGGCTTTCGCAGTATTCTATTAGCGAATTATCTATAATAATTATGGCTTTTGTTAATGCCGCAATTTTCTCAATTTCCTTAATATCTAAAAGGTGCCCAGTCGGGTTATTAGGATTTGCTAAATATATTATTTTTGCATTCTTCCCATTAGCTTCTTTAATGATTTTATCAGTATCAATTTCATAGGGAAAATGGTTAAATTTAATGGAGTATATATTAGCCCTCGCAAGTTTAGCATAGAACGAATATCGGCCAAAGGTAGGCACCGGAACAATTACGCTATCTCCGGGACTAATAAATGCTTGGGAACAATTCTGTAATGCCTTGTCGGAACCAGCAGTAAGAATTATATTTTGCGGAAAAGTTTTGTGCTTTAATGAGAGTAATTTATGTAAAATTGTTTCTTGTGTGTAATAATACTCATTTATGTCATCCAAAGGAAGCTTCATGGGGTCAAGTAAAGACACATCTGATTCCCCGCTACTTAAATCAAGATACGAATTCTCTCTTATTCTAGAAGTGGCATACTCTTTATACTTTAGGCCTAACATAACATGCATTTTATAATTAAAACCCTTGACCGTCAAGGATCTTTATGCGATAATAGCCAAGATCTGTTTTACGCGTAGTTTAAAAAGGGTGGTGAAAAAAATGAAAGCTGCTATAGACAAATGTACTTTATTAGAAAAAGCCCAAAAAGCCTTAAATGAAAAAGCGGAGCGATCAGATGAGATAGCTCAAGGATTTAGCAAAGATGCCACAAAATGGCCATCAGCCAAAGAATCTCATAGCGATACTAATCGCTCTCAATTACAGCATATGTCGCTAGCTGCAAAAAAAATGGCTTTAGATATACAGCTTAACAGTGTAGGCGCAATTGACAACATGGTGAAAAACTTGCATGTTCCACATGAAATTATTGGTTTTGGCTCATTAGTCAGTCTTCAATATGAAGATGACGAGGAAATTATGATAGCATTTATAGTTCCTGGGAAAAACAGTACTGAAATTGAACGAACAAGCAGCACTTGCTAAAGCTATATTAGGAAAAAAATGTGGTGATAAAGCTGTTATCAAGACAGGTCTTAGGGAATTAACCGTAAATATATTGGCGGTTGAATAGCTTACCAGCGAGGGGTTTTAAAAACCCCTCTTTTTTTAAAAAAATAATAAACTAACAAATTATAGAAAAATGATTAATAAGTTTACGATACCCGCCCATTGGGATAAAAAAATAATAAAGGAAATCTTGGATCATAGATCGGGGAAAGATCTAAAAAATGAGATCGACGAGATTTATGGAAGCCTACCGAAACCAATACTTGGACATGGCAGGACACCAAATTCTGTTGTCCAAATAACACAAAAGGAAGCATTGGATTTTAAAAAATATATATCCAAAAGAGGGATCGAATTTGCGTATTTATTAAATGGGCCAGCTAAAAAAAATATAATCCATTCTAAAAAGTCAGATGAATATTTGGATTGGATTATGAATGAATTCAGAGCCGATTCATTGACAATTACATCCATAGAACTAATGAAAAGAGTAAGACAATTAAATAATTCTATAAAAATTAATGTATCAACAATTGCGGGAATCAAAAATGTTACCGATCTAGTGAAATATTTGGAATTTGGAATATCAAAAATCATACCGCACCACGATACCAATCGCAATTTTTCTGATTTGGAAATACTTCAAAAATTTTGCACAAAAGAAAAAATTGAAATTGAGTTATTGGCAACAGAGAGTTGCCTTAGAGAATGCCCCAACCGATGGAGACATTATTCTGCAATTGCCAATTTTAAAGATGATGCTTCTTTTCATATTAACTGTAATACTAAAAAAATAAATCATCCATCAAATCTTCTAAAAGCGAACTTTATACGCCCGGAAGACCTCAAAATCTATAATAATATAGGAATTAATCGTTTTAAAATAACTGGTAGATCTAAACCAAAAGAATGGATAACGGAAGTAATACAGGCCTATTTTGTGGAAGAATATAGTGGAAACTTAGTGAGACTACTTGGGATAAGTGTCCCTAAGTTTCCTATAATTTGGAATGAAATTTTTATATCTAATAAGTCCTTGAAGGGATTCCTAAAAAATTTTCCCGATAATTCTCAACAAGAAGAACGTTACTGCCTTAATTGGCTTGAACAATTATCAAAAAATGGTGATTTTAAGTTATCGGAAGAGATTATAAATGAATATACTAAAACAGAATAAAGCACAATTTAAAAAAGATTTTGAGCCTTTTAAAATCGGTACAATTTTTAATCCCTTAAAAAGAAGCTTTAATTGTAAGCCATTGCACAAAGAAGTTTTAATCAAATATCCGTTACGCCTAAATGCAATGGCCTTAGATCCGTCAAAAATAACTGAAAATAATAATCTTGTTTTTACCCCAGGAGAAATAGTTTTTAGCATCGCAAAATTTACAATAGTTAAACTAAAGTTAACATCAAAAGGAATAAGGATAAATTCAAAAATTGGTAGAGAGTCCATAATAAAACATTCTGCTTTAATAATGAAAAAAACCATGGGGTATAAAGGAGGGTTTTATATTGAAGCAGATTCAGAATTAGATATTGCACACATAGGTATCGGCTCAAGCGGTTCTCTTATGTGCGCTGTAATATCGGCAATAAATGAGTTATTCGGCAAACCAATTTCGAAAAAAGAAATTATTCCATTTATTGCGCAAAATTATGGAGAAGATATTGATGGCTTGAATGATTGGCTAAATCCTGTTCAATGCATAGGCGGCTCAGCATGTTCTGGCAATTACGATGCAGGAGTAATGGTAATAGCTGGACAGAGCCAGGTAATCTCATCCTTGAAAATTGATCCAAAATATTCAATTATTATTGGCTTACCAAAAGATTACAAAACTTTAGATTCAAAAAAAGCTTTAGAGTTAGAGAAGAAAAATTTTCCATTATTTTTAAAAACAGGTCGAACTTATTCTAGAGAAATTGCCTACCGAATGATTCACGAAGTATTACCGTCATTATCAGATAATCGATTAGACATAATTGGTAATCTCATTTATGATTACCGTTACAAAATGGGAAGTATTAAAAACTGCTCTTTTTGTTACTCAAATTTAGAAAACTTGGCAGAAAATCTTTCGGCTATAAAGAAAATGGGTCTAGCGGAAATATTAAGCCTTTCTTCAGTTGGACCATCTTTTTTTGCGATTACGAAGAATCAGGCCGCCTGCAAGAGAATCTTTGAAGAAAATGGATTAAAAGTTTGGACAACCAAACCGTATAATCGAAAATATAAGGCAAGTTATGAATAATTATTGTTTCTGGGATGACATAGAAGTCATTAAATCTTTTGGAGAAGACACGCCCTCTGAAGAAGTAGTTGAATTCCTAAAAAATTTAAAAACGGTAAATAATACTAAAATTTTAGATTTAGGATTTGGCGGCGGACGCCATACCGAGATAATTGCCAAAATGGGTTTTGACACATATGGCTGTGACCCTTGCGATGGAATGATTAACTACACCAAAAATCGGCTGAAGGAAAAGGGCTTGAAAGCAAAAATAATTAAAGCTAGAATGCAAAATTTACCTTATGAAGAGTCATTTTTTGATGCAGTTATAGCAAATGGAGTTTTTCATCAGGCGATTTCATTAAACGATTTTATTAAATCAATTAAAGAAACTACCAGGGTATTAAAAAAAAATAGTTTTCTTTATGTAAATGTTTTCTTTTTAAATGAACACATATACAATACATACTACTCGAAAGAAAAAGAAGTATATACTTTTTTTACAGAAAAAGGCTTAATGACAACCTTTTTGCCAAAAGATAAATTTCTAGAAATAATGAGAAATAATAATTTGGAATTAGAAAAAATTGTTAGTGAAAAAACCACCAAGGTAAGCACTGGTTACAGACCGACATTAAAAGCAATTTTTAAAAAAACTTAGGAATTTTTCAATCTTTTCCCGTACCAAGAAGCAAAATCCTTAATAGCGTTTCCCCAAAATTGAGCCTCATAAAAAGGATCCTCCTCTCTTAACTCGCTCAATGTTTTAATTTCCCCGTCTGGTATAAAAAATAAATCATGCCACCTGCCTCTTTTACCATGCTGCTTTAATGCAATTGTTCCATTGGAACCGCCAGAAAAAACAATTGGATCTTTTCCCGGCTCACAAAAAGCAAAGGTATGTTCAAGTCTGGCTTTCCGATTTTTTTCATTTCTTAAAAGTTTTAAAAATTTTTCGGCACCAATTTGTTTATCAAAATAAGCGTTATAGGGACCCGGAAGACCACCCAAGCAATCGATATATAAACCCGTATCAGATTTTAATGTGTTGACACCTAGTTTATCAGCTGCATACTTTGCACTAAAAGTAACAACATCAACACAAGACTTTGCTTGAATTTCGATAATTTCAAAATCAGGATTAATAATATCAATATTAAAACCATAATGCTCTACAAAAAATCGGTTTGCTTCTTCAACTTTATGAGGATTTGTTGTTAAATAAACTAATTTTTCCATAGAGAAATCCTACCACTTCTTCAGATGATAATCAAGACTCTGTTTGGGCTGAGTACATCGGTAACAACTTTTGTTGTTTAGTTAATGGGCGAAATGCACACACCCTGTGTGTACTAGGTAGACACATCGGGAATATTTCATTTACACGATTGCTATAGCCACTTTCAAATTTTTTCCTTTTACTGCACCCTAACCATTGAGTAGCTTATTAAGATTAAATTTATTCCAACTCTGTCTCAAGAAATTATCAAAATTATCGCTTTTATTGTATATAGCCGTAAATATTTCGGTTAATGTTTTGTTTTCTAGTTTTATTTCTTTCCAGCGATCATAAATATTGAATTCACTTTTGGCTATGTTCTTTATTCTGGGATTATTTCCTATAATAGCTACCAAAATTTCACTTAATGACCAAGCTGGATCAGGAGACTCAAAGTTAGAATAATTATGTTTGGGAAAAAGATTTTGCCATTTTTTAAAATAAAGAAAGTGAATCATTTCATGGGTTGCCCAATTTAAAAGGATTGAATTGCTAAGTTTGTAAGGCAGAATCATTGATTTCGATTTTACAAATCGTGGAGCAATCGGACATGCCCCAATATAAATATTAATTTTATCATTTGAATCCCACCTCTCATCAACAACATTTTCAATTGCTATTGCTATCGCCTCAAGTTTTTTAAGATTTTCCTGCTTAAAATCTGTGAACACGATTATAAATTTGTACGATGAGCATAAGGTTTTAATCAAGAATAGGGAGCAAAAGCTGGCTTTAGATTATGATAATCCATCATGGAAAGAAAAAGTCATCAATCTTTTTGAAAAAACAGATTTTGTCCAGGAATTTCACAAGAATAATGTGATATCGGCGATGAAAAATGTAAGAAGCGATTGGGGGTTCATACGAGAATCAGGCTGTGGAGCTCGATATAAAAAATGGATCATTGATCCCATGTTTGATAGCGAATTATTCACCGTTTATAACATATTTATTAAGCTTAAAAATAAATATCCTGATAAATTAAATAATCCCGTGAATTTTTTTGCTGATCTGTTTAAGTCGTTGGAAACTGGAGATTCAAACAAAAATCATATCATAAAAGAATTTGTGAGTTGGTTGCCATGCGATGTTTTCGTTTGTGAAGAACATTTAAAAAATTGGATCGTAAAAAGATTATATTCGGAAAAACTTCTTTTGAGTGACGAATACATAACGAGGAAGTATTTTATTACAGGTATGGGTCTGTTGTTCGGCAAGAGAATGTCGGCTTCTCGTGGGCATGCAATATTGGCGAAAGACTTGATAAACTCTTATGGACCTCTTAGGACTAGACTTATTATGCTATTGGCTGGAGGACATCCGTCAAAAATTTACCAATATGACACAAATTTGCCGCAACAAGCCGACAAGCTGTTAAAAAAAGTAACCAATTACACAACTTATCTGACTACCTTAACCGTTGACGAAAAGATCGAATCTGATGAAAATGATCTTCTTGGCCTGGAAATATTGGACAAAAAAATAGAGAACTTGCTGAAGAGCGGCTATTATAGGCAGGTAATTTTAGAGTTGATTACCATTGTTCCAAAAAACTTTCGCAATCCAGACAGTAGGTCAGCCATTAAGCTGTTGAATATTTACAAAAAATATTTTAATATATTGTTGCCTAGTTTAATATTGTAGATTTTGAGCATTAACAAAAGGTGTAAATTAATATGAAAAAAAGAAATAGTAAATACGCATTGATTAGCGTTTATGATAAAAGGGGCGTGATTGAGCTTGCTGGTCAGTTAAAAAAATCAGGATATGGAATAATAGCCACAGAAGGAACAGGGCGGGAGTTGATAAAGAAAAGAATCCCATTTATTCCATGCGGAGAAATATCCAAGAATCCCGATTGTTTTGATGGCCATATGAAAACCATGAGTTTTTTTGTTGAATCGGGAATGCTTTTTGACAGGTCAAATGATACGCATGTCAAAGAAGCGAAAAAATTTGGCGTTAAACAGATAGATATTCTAATCTGCAATTTCTTCCCAGTGAAGGAGGTGGTTAAACAATTAAAAAAAAGCGATATAACAGATATCGTGAGAAGTTTTGATTTTGGAGGACCGACAATGGTTAGGGTGGCAGCACAAAATTTCAAAAATGTAATAGTTGTTGTCGATCACAAAGATTACAAGAATGTATGTAATGCTATAATTTCAAAAAATATTACAGACAAACTCAAATACGATTTGGCTCTCAAGGCTTTTAAATGTATTTCAGACTATGACAATCAGATTGTTAAGTATTTAGGCAAAAATATAAAGTCTCTTTAAATAAAAAATAATGAAAACATTAATATTATTAGAAGCTAAAAAAATCGCACTGGATATGTTTGAAAAAGTGGAACCGGTTGAGCATGGAGATTTTTTACGAATCCATTCTGAAAAAGTCGGCAAAGTTGCTGTGATGATTGCGCGAATAATGCAACTAGACGATGAAATATTCGAAATCGCAGGATGGATTCACGACATAGGATATTCGGAAAATTTCGAAAATCATGCCGATTTTTCGATTTCTATTTTGGAAAGAATGGGGTATGAATTGAGCGACGTACTAAGTGACTGTGTTTCAAATCATGGCAATGGGATGGATCCCAAAACGATTGAGGGAAAAATTTTTCAAGTGGCGGACAAGTTGAGTATTTTTGATATAGAAATAATTGGAAGCATGCTTAAAAATGGTAGTTTCCCATTAGAAGATGGTGATATCGATTTTTTGAAAATGATGTCTGAAAATGCATTAAAGTTAGTCAAAAATTTTTCAAAATGAAAGTGTGAATCACATAAATTTCCAATGATAATTTATTGGTTTTGGCTCATTAGTCAGTCTTCAATATGAAGATGACGAGGAAATTATGATAGCATTTATAGTTCCTGGGAAAAACAGTACTGAAATTGAACCGGTGTGTACTGGGTAGATTAATCGCCCTTACCCCAATAGAGCTATGCCCTTCTCTATTTAAAAAAAGCAGCGTTGGAATTAATGTGTCCGAATTTCCAATTCTTAAAAGACGATTTTTCGTTCCGTCATAAAAACAAACGACAGTATTAGATGTTCCGAAATCGATTCCGTACATAATCCAACCTATATATAACTTAAATATATTAGCAAAAAGTGTTAATATAAAAAAGCCATTTTTAAAAATAATATACTTTAAATTAAAAGGAGATAACTATGCAAGTAGGCGTAGCAACAAAAGCGGTAATATTTTATAACGACGATGTTCTTATTATAAATAAAAGTGATAAAGACGAAATCAACCCCAAAACAATGGATCTGCCTGGAGGAAGATTAGGATTTGGAGAACAAGTCATTGACGGTCTTGTAAGAGAAATTGAAGAAGAAACCAGTTTAAAGGAGGTTGAGGTCATTGGCCCAGCCAATACATGGAGTATTGTTAAGGGTGATCTTAATCTCGTTGGAATTACATTTGCCGTTAAGATAAAGAGGAAAAATGATGTTAATCTAAGCTTTGAGCACGAATCCTTTATCTGGTTGCCAATAGACAAAATTCTTAATGATAGCAATATGCCTGTATGGATAAAAGAAGAGGTATCGGCATCGGTAAAGTTAAAAAAAGCTTACAGTAAGTAAAAGCGAAATGCACACACCCGGTGTGTACTAGGTAGACACATCGGGAATACTCTGCATGCACTTGGACGTAATGACGGCGACTTTATTTCACTATCATCTTCTTTAATCTTAACGAAAATAGATAGGAGCCAAAAATAATCCAGCCAAAAAATAAAAACCAAAACCATAAAGGGATATTGCTGCCAAATAATATCACGTATATGTAAGGCGCAGCCCAAGCGATTCTATTAATTACTAATGCCCGAGAAAATTTTTTTTCAAAGAAAATATCGGAAATTTTACCTTTTTTTTCAACATAATATCTTTTTTTGAATCGAACTATTTCTGTGCCAATTGCTAGCCACCCCCAATAGTAAAAAGGAACAGAAAGAATCATTAAAAAAATAAATACCTTGGGATTAACATGGTAAGTATTAACTGCTAAGTCATTATAATTTTTTATTATATTTAAGTTCATCCCCTAATCACTTTTCTAAAATTAACTATGGCTCTGGTGATAACCTCTTGGCCAGGCTTAGAATATAGATACTTTTGGGCAAAATCGTTTAGTTCCTTTTTTTTATGTAAGGGCTGTTCTTTATATAAAAGATGCGGCTTTTCGTCATAAAAACCTTTCATAATGCAGCCTTCCCGTAATAAATAATTATATTTCTCTCTGCTCGCATGTAAAAATTCTTTTATTGTCAGCCATGTTTCGTCATCGGCAACAGCTATACTTTTAGTTTTTTTATCAACCAGATATGGGTTTGGGTAAACAAAATCACAAAAACGCATTATTGCGCCCAAAGTTCTGACATTAGGGCTGATAAAAACAAATTCGGTTAGCATTTTACCGGCGAAAAAACGCTTAATCAAAATTCTTCTCGTGACCTTAAGAAGCATTTTTTTCATCAAATCCAAGTCTCTGTATCTCGGATCCACAACTGTTAAACCGAATGAATAAACTTCTCTTTTTCGAATATTATATTTTTTAATCGGCGCAATTCCGATAATTTTGTAGTCTAAATCCCTAAGTATTAGAAGCAGATGAGCACCCAGCACATTTTTTTCTATATAATCAAGGCCGAAATCACCCCAGCCTTTCGTAACCAAAATAGATATTTCCTCTAAAACATCTTGCTTTATTTTATTCGGAATACTTTTTGACGGTTCCGTTATTATTTCGGTCGGCAATAGGATCGTTTTTTTCCCTATACCAAAAGCGGCCTCATCATCTTCTATTTTGATCCACGCTTGTTTACTTTTCCAAGAAAATCGCTGCATTTACTATCCGTTATTATTTCTTCCTTAATATACCAACTTCCCATCCCTTATACAACATACGTATTGATTTACTCATTTATCCCCGGAATCTTTTTAACCCCCTGCCACCAGTCATTAGAATCGGTTTTTTGCATTTCGTGCCAAAGCTTTCTAGCAGTTTCGGTTTTTAAAACTTTTCCCACGTTATCTATCCAATCCTGAGCAAACTTATAGCCTTTTTCCAAATATTCCTTAGCCGTAAAAGCCTGCTCCAAGTAATCGGCATCTTTGGCTAAATCACCGGCTATATTTTTGTTGTAACCAACGGAATTATAAAGTTTAAAAATAGACTCTCCCAGCCCCCCCAAATCTTTTGTCTGGTCTTTAACCGCCCCTTCTTTATCCGCCTTTATATAACGATTAGCAACTTTATGAATATCGCCAATCCGGCACTCGTCTATATCATGGAAAACAACCATACTGCAAATTTCACTTGGATTTTTATAGCCCTCTAAAAAAGCCAAAATATATGCAATTTGCGCCGCCCTTAAATTATGGTCGGCAACACTTAGGGGATCCGTTACGCCAGCAATAGTTAAGCCTACATGTCGGAGTCTTCTTAATTGCCCCAATTCATAAATAAACTTAGTAACTTCTTTTTCCATTTTGTCCTCCTCATTCATTGCATTATATCAAATTAGTTTGTTTTATACACATTTAAACAAACTTTACCTATAGATTAGGTTATGTCGTTTAATGTTTTTGTTGCGACATATATATCGTAATTATCAAAAATCAACATGACCTACACAGAGCCATAGTTCCAAACCCCCGATGTCCATCGGGGAGTCGAACAATATTATACTGTGAGATGCCGAAAAGGGAGTAGGTCTATTTAAGAATATATAGGTAATTGAACTTTTCCTGCGACCCCCTAATAATAGAAAAAACAGACGCTAATTCTGCGTCCAACTCGTCTTTGGTAAAAGCGTGGTAATATCTATCTTCTTTTTTTTGCCAAGGAATGAATGAATCGCCTACTTCAAGCCCTTTTTTTTGGGCTTGTTCTTGGTTTTTTACAATAAATTTTTCATATTTTGGCTGATATAAATCCCAAACAGTTAAAATAAACAAGCCATCTTTTTTTAAGACTCTCTTCACGTCGTTTAAAGCTTTAATTCTTAAATTGACCGATGGCACGTGATGATACGCCGCAATAGAAACTACAATATCAAAAAAGTTATCCCCAAAGGGCAAATTCAAAAAATCGCCTTTTTTAAAAATTGCTTTTTGGTGCTTTTTTTTGGCAATTTCCAGTAACTTAGACGACGGATCAACTCCGTAATAATTTATATCAGCCTCTTGATAATTCAGAAAACGACCGTTTCCGCAGCCGATATCCAGGACTTTCTGTCCGGATTTAAGATATTTTTTTATTATTTCAAATTCCGGCCAAGCCCTGTTTCTAGTGTCTGAAAATGACTCGGAAATATTTTCATAAGTCTTAATGGTACTCGCATATATTTCTTTTGCCTTTTTTTCGTTCATGACCCCATGATAACAAAAAATAACAAAAAAGGTAATTACTGATAGCTTCTATTCGGTTATTTAATTTTATAGATGTCTTCGACTTTATCGGCAAATTTTTCTAAAATTTGATTTCTTCTTAGTTTCAAGGTAATGGTTAAAAGCCCGTTTTCTACCGTAAAAGGCTCCGCAGAAATAATAAACTTTTTTATTTGTTCAATTCTGGAAAATTCCCTTAGCTGTTCATTTAAAAGGCTGTCGATACCTTCTTCAATTTTTTCGCCAAGCTCCCGTTCGGCAATTTCAGTAGGCACTATTATTGCGCCAATATGCTTTCGGCCATCACCAAACACCAAGCATTGACTAATATAGGGATGTTTTTCACATGCTTCTTCTATAGGCACGGGAAAAATTTTTTTGCCCGTTGTCAGCACTAATATTTCTTTTTTTCTGCCAATAATTGACAGAAAACCTTCTTCGTCCAATTTACCCAAATCCCCCGTCTTAAACCAGCCATCCGCCGATAAATCTTTTTTAGTAGATTCCTCGTCCTTGAAATAGCCTTTCATTACGTTTGGCCCCTTAACCAATATTTCATTATCTGCCGAAAGCTTTACGGATAACCCTTTTAAAACTTGTCCTACCGTACCAAAACGATAGTTATCCAAAGAGTTACATGCAATAACTGGCGCTGTTTCGGTCAGCCCGTATCCTTCCAAAACCGGAGTTCCAATTGAGTCAAAAAATTCTCCAAGCCATTTAGCCAAAGATGCCCCTCCAGAAACAAAAAACCTCACCTGTCCGCCGAAATTATCTTTAATCTTTTTAAAAACTAACAAATCATAAAATTTGTATAAAATTTTCGAGCGATTTTCCCTTACTTTGCCGTACTCTACAGCTTTTAAAAATAGATTTTTTTTGAATGCGCTCACCGATACTTTTTCGTAAACTTTTTCATATATTTTTTCATACAGACGAGGAACGGCAATAATAATTGTTGGCTTCTCTTCTTTTGCAAATTCAGACACCCTAGCAACGTCTTCTATGTAAGAAATTGATGACCCTGAAAATAATGGCACATAATAGCCAACCGTTCTTTCGAAAACGTGAGAAAGCGGCAAAACGGAAAGAAACCGATCTTCGGGAAATACACCGACACTTTCTACTAACGTAAGGGCATTGGAAACAAAATTTTTGTGGGTCAAGATTGCACCTTTTGGGTGGCCGGTTGTTCCGGAGGTATAAATAATTGAAGCATCATCTTCCGCTTTTATTCTGCGCGCTCTTTCTTCCAACTCTGTACCGGTATGATAATGACCAATTAATTGGAGGGAATTAATGAAATGCTGACCCTTAAATTTTTTTATAAGCTCTTTTTCTTTTTCTAAAATGCTTTCCAAGTAAATAACATCAATTTTTTTTGACTTGACGGACTCAATTTCCAAAATTTTTTCCAGCGCATCTCTGTCTGAAACTATAACTAGCCTTGGTTCAATTTCATCAATAATCCGCTTTATCTGTATAGGACTTAAAATTTTATGGATAGGGACTGTTATTGCTCCAATAAATAGGTTTGCCAAATCGGTAATAATCCATTCGGGACGATTTTCCGATAACAAAATTACTCGATCCCCCCCTTTAACACCAAAATGCTCGAAAGTTAAAACAAAATTACCAACCAGGTTTTTAAGCCTTTTGTATGGCATTTCCTCAAAAACATCTCCTTTTTTATAAAAAATAGCGGTTTTTTCGGCATATTTTTCTGCCACTTCCAAAAAAAGGGAGCAAATTGTCGGTTCCATGTCTTTCACTTACTTTATCTTATCTCTTTATTTGTTATATTTCAAAGAATTAGTATGTTAAGACTGCTGAGATATGTCTTACTTTAAATATTTATCAGCCATTTTTTTGAAAGTATCCACCGTACCATCGCTGCCGCTTTTTCTGTCTACTTCTTTACCCGCCTTAAAAAAGATGAATGTTGGCACACCTTCGATATTGTAAGTTGTGGCAATTTCTCTGGCATCGCTAACTCTAAATTTACCAACTTTTACCTTATCTTTGTAGCTATTTGCAAAATCTGTAACAATTGGCGCCACGGTCTGACAATGCGGGCAAGAAGAAAGATAAAAATCCACCATCACAAGCTTGTCGGACTTTAATACTTCTTTGTCAAAATTGTCTTTGGTTAATTTTATTTCGTTCGGTCCTAATTTATCCGCCGCCGTCTCCGGTTCTGTCTCTACTGCCGCCTGATTATTTTGATCCTCGGCGGACTTTACCTCGCCCTGATTACCTGATTGGTTAACAAATATGCCAATTCCAAAGACAACAGCCACAACTGCAACTGCGAAAAATACGTTTTTAGACTCTTTCATAATTCTGCCCCTTTTTAACTTGGTTAATTATAGCAAATAATTAGCTTTTAGCAAAATAAATAAGCCAAACGCTTGATTTTAGGAAGTTTGGCTTAAGAGGTTTTAAAGACCATGGGACAGAATACGATAAACAAAGAAAATTCCAAATCCCATTGAAAGGAAAAAATATGCCTCGCCGGCTTTTTTCTCGGTTACTTCAAAAAGACACATTACAAAAGACAAACCGGACAATGGAATTGATATAATCGCAGGCAAGAAAAAACAAGCTATCAAAATAATAAGCAAAATAATTTTTGTTTTCATCTTTTTCCCCCTTGTCAAATTGCCAACTTAAACGGTTGTAAATCATTATATAAATTTTTGTGTTTTTAGCAAGCCTATATTCTATCCGAGAACTACTCTAAGTACTTTATTTTTATGTAAATTCATGTTAAAATAAATACACCGCTAAAATGCCAATGTCAAAAATATTAATTTAGAAATTTAGCGTTTGACATTAATTCCGCCCTTGCCCCGGTAGCTCAATTGGATAGAGCGTCTGGCTTCGAACCAGGAGGTTAGAAGTTCGAGTCTTCTCCGGGGTACCAAAAAAGTTAAAAGTTTAGAGTTGAAAATTAAAAATCGGGGCTGGAATATAATTTCTTAAAGAATTTGACTTTTAACTTTGCATTTTTTATAGACTTGAAGCATGGTGGGCGTAGCTCAGTCGGCAGAGCTCTAGATTGTGGTTCTAGCGGTCGCGGGTTCGATCCCCGTCGCCCACCCCAGTTGTAAATTACAGAGGTTAAAGCCTTTGTTTTTGCTTTTGTATAAAGTTTTTCAGTTCTAAAGTTTATATGTTAAAATATTATTATGGAAACAAAGAATACAAATGCCCTAGAAAAACTTGCCGTATCAATACTTAACACTTTTTTTGTAATTCTGGTATCCTTTCCTTTCTATTTTGCCTATGGCTTTACTATAAAATATAGAATTATTTTAGTCATTATTTTCCTTTTTTATAACTTATTGTTTGTTTTTACCACCAAAAATAGATGCCTGGGAATGATTATTCTAAATATTTATTGGAGGGAAGAATACCCATTAAAAAATCAAGTAATTTACGCCTTACTATATACTTTGAGTTTCTCCACTTTAGTTATTTGGATATTCTTTCCGTTCGACCTATTACTCGTAAATTTGGTCTTAATCCAACTACCCTTTGTGTTAAAAACCGGAACAACCTTACACGGATATTTAAGCGGAAAAATGTCCGGTTTCAAGCAATAATACATCTGTGCTATTATTATTCATATGTTGCCCATTTTTTTAATTATGCTTATTACAATTTTATCGATCTCCATGGCCGGGGATTTTATTACCAAGAAAATCGAAAAAAGATCAATTGACATTCCCCTGCCTCTTCCGGTTTCCCAAACTATACAATATCAAATTGATAGCATAAGCTTTCTTTTGTTTATTTTGATGATTATTATTTTTGGTTTTTCCGGTCTTTATTGGTTTGCTAAGGGGAATATTAATGTCTGATATAAAGCTAAATTATGCAAAGCTGATATTTATTTTTATTGTTGTCATCAGCATATGGCCGCTTCTAAAAGACCCGTCCGCTTGGATCTTTTTGCATAATGTTGACCTGGTTTTTCATGAAGCCGGTCATTTTATATTAATGTTTTTTGGCGAAGCTGTTCATATTTTAGGAGGAACAATTATTCAGCTTGCAGTTCCGATAACCTGCGCTGTCGCTTTTTATTTAAGAAAAGATTTTTATTCTGTAGGCATTATGTTAATGTGGCTTGGCGAGTCAATTATTTATACCTCTGTTTATATGGGCGATGCTGTTAAACGTGTGCTACCTCTTCTTGGAGGAAATACTGACGGCCACGATTTTTATAATTTTTTCCCCATGTTTGGCATCTTAGATTATACAGATTCAATAGCATTAGTAACCAAAATTATTGGTTATTTAATAATTCTTGGAGGATTTATATTTGCTTTCATTAATATTTTTGACAAAGGTAAAGAAGAAAATTTGGAAGACATTCTCTTAAAAAGTTAAGCTCGACTAATTAAGGTTTTTGTAGTATAATTAATCGGTCAAAATATGAAATATGGTGCAAACAAGTAGTCATTTTCATTGGTTTCAACAAAATTTCTGCGATGGTATCAACTGTTTATTGTTTATTGCTAATTGTTTATTAATTTATGCGCCCGTAGCTCAGGGGATAGAGCGGCTGCCTTCTAAGCAGTAGGTCGGAGGTTCGAATCCTCCCGGGCGTACCATTGTTGCATTAAAAATTATCTTTAGACTAAGGCAAACAAAAACAAACGAAAAGACGAGTAGTGGGATGGATGAGAAGTTTATCCTGAGTGAAATCGAAGGAAATCCTCCCGGGCGTACCAGAATCTAAGCAGTAAGTCGTTCCCTACGAGTCGCGTGACCGTACGGATCTCTCCTGCTATAATATAAATATGTATCATGTTTATATTTTAAAAAGCTTAAAAGGCGGCAGTTTTATAAAAGAATATTTGAAGAATATTATTTAACGGGGAGTGGCGCAGCTCGGTAGCGCGCGTGGTTTGGGACCATGAGGTCGCAGGTTCGAATCCTGTCTCCCCGACCAAGAATAATAAACAAGGAACAAAGAACAATTAACAATCAGACGAGAAGGTAAAATAAAAACTAAAATTGTTTATTGCTATTTGTTTATTGTTTGTTAACATCCGCGGGTATAGCACAATGGTTAGTGTTCCTGCCTTCCAAGCAGGCGATACGGGTTCGAATCCCGTTACCCGCTCCAGTTTCGATAAGTACTGCATCCAAACTAAAATTATTTTAAAGGGTTCTCACCCTGCGGGTGATCGTCCGGAGGACGAGAATCCCGTTACCCGCTCCAAATTTTTAAACCTGTCTTTAATAAATAAGATATCTAAAACCGTGCGTAAAAGAAAACTATCCCCCCTATTATCCCGATGTGTCTACTTGGTACACACCGGGTGTGTGGTTGTGTTCCTGTGTGCTCTAAAAAATATCCAAGCTTCCTGAGCCACTCTCGTCTTTTACTATACCTGGAAAATAACTATTAGTAGTTGAACCGTTACCTAATTGACCATAAGTATTTACCCCCCAAGAAATAACTTTTCCATCAGGATAAAAAGATAAAGCGTGACCAGATACTACTATTAATGATACCCCCGACAAACCGATAGAATTAGATTCATTATTTACCCTAACCGGCAGCCCTCTGTTAATTGTTGTTCCATCCCCAAGACGCCCGCTTCCATTTGAACCCCAAGCCCAAATATTGGCATCTTGATCTTTAGCCATAGACGTACCACCGCTTCCTGCAAAGATTTGCTTTATACCTAATAAATCAATGATTCCGGCACTATCTTTAACGCGAACCGGAAGAACCTTATCTTTGGTGGTGTTATCCCCCAACTGGCCGCCGGAATTAGATCCCCAAGCCCAAACGTTCCCATTTGCGTTAAGAGCTAACGAATGCGTGCCGCCTGCAGAAATTGAAACAATATCGGATAATGATGAGCTGCCGGAACTATCCTTCACCAATACCGGCAAAGAACGATCCGTTTTACTTCCGTCACCAAGCCTACCATCCCAATTATAGCCCCATGTCCATATATTACCGCTTGAACTTAAAGCCATAACATGCGTACTTGAAGTAGATATCTTCGTTGTGCCAGTTAAATATCCAGTTCCGTCACTATTTTTAATTTTTACAGGCAAATTACTATTATTAGTCGTGCCGTTACCCAATTGGCCTCGACTGTTGCTGCCCCAAGACCACAAATTATTTATACTATCATTTGCGACACAAAATGATACACCGCAAGCAATTTTAACTATATTAGAAAGACTTCCGGTTCCAGATTCATTTTTGACGAGGACGGGAAGTCTAATATCATCTGAATAAATACCAACACCCAGTTGACCATTATCATTGTCCCCCCAAGTCCAAACATTGCCATTTGCATCTAATGCCGCTGAAAAAAATAAGCCTCCGGCTACTTCTATAATATTCTGAAGATAGCCAGTGTTGTCTGAATTATTGACTTTTTTTGGCAAACTTCTGTCACTAATTGTATTGTCACCCAACTGCCCTTCAGTATTAAACCCCCAAGCCAATACATTACCTGCCGATGTTACTGCCAATGAGTGATTGCTTCCGACTGCAATTAAGTTTTTTTCCGATTTACCTCCTCCCGAAGAGGTAAATAAAATTTCTAAACTTCTGTATATACCCCCTGATTGCCCCTTTGCCGTTATTTTGCCGGTGGTGCTATCCTTAGTAACAACCCAGCAAACACCAGAATAACAAGTTTCTGAAGCAATATAATCATCAGACGGATTTAACAGACCTTCCTCCAGCCCTGTCTCTGCCGCGTAGTAAGCCTGTTGGGAACTGGCGGCATCGCCGGAGGCCTTAATTTCTGTCAGCACTATTTGAGCAATAGAAAGGCCGATTGTTAAAACAATCATGGAGATAATAAGGGAATATAAAAGAATAGAACCTTTTTGATTTTTTTTGTTTCGGATTTGGAGCTTAAGCAAAATATCCCTCCAATAATATAATACACAAAGAAACGACTCTTGAAAAGTAAACACCAAGGTTGAACCCTTTATCCCAACAAAAACTCACTTAGAAAAAATAAAATAGATAACCGTGCTTAACAACCTGTCATCCGTAGGGTGAAAAACCGTTGTTTCTTTATTTTATCCCGACGTGTCTACTCAGTACACACCGGGTGTGTACTGAGTTCACAAACTAGGGCAGGTTTATTTTTATTTCTCTTACAACACCGTTAAAAGAACCTTTGGCGATTAACTGGCCGTTGTCGTTTTTAAAATAATAACAGGAAGATTCTTGACAGTTGTTTTCCTCGTAGCCGTTGGAAAGTGTTCCGGCATTGTGCATCTGCAAGGCTTTTTCTAAAGCTGTTTCGGCATTTCTATAGGCCTTGTCGGAATTTACCAAATCACTTGAAGCCCTAGTTTCGGTTAAGGCAATTAGGGAAATCGCAAGGCCAATAGCAAGCGCAATAACAGAAATAATCATGGCCCAAAGAAGAACCGCTCCTTTATTTTTTTTAAAAAACAAATTTTCTTTTGATTCTTTATGTCTTGTCGCAAACAAATTATTTTCTCCTATATAATATAATAAACAACAAGCAGGAAAAAGGGAAAGCAAAAAGGGTCGAACTCTTATTCTTCGACTCCTCTTAAGGGGGTCCGTCTTGGTGACGAGACAGGCCAGTCTTGGCGCCTAGACAGGCTTCGCTTAAGCGAGACAGGTGGAGAAGTGCCTTTAAGAAGTTACAAAAATGCAGTTCTCCACCTACTCCGTAGAGTCGAACAATATTAAAGTGCGTAAATCCTGTTAATATTAATTGTTAAAAGTTGAAGGTAAATTTTTTTTAAATCAGCCCTTAAGGCAACGCACCGAATGACCATGCGCCTTATCGGCTATGTTACGAATGACTGTAAAGTAGTCAGCGTGCAAGAGACGAAACCAAGCATTAGAAACAGTCGAGGTACTAGACCAATAATCGCCGTGAGGACCCGGATTGCCGAACGTGCCGTCGTCCCAATTGCGATGGCCGGCAAGGAATCCTTCAAAACCGGAATCGCCGGTAAGCTTTAACTTGGTGCCAGCCGAGCTGCAATCAAATACGCCGACTCTGATATCCGAACAAGTGTTGCCGTCATCTTTTAAATAATTTTCCAAGGCGTACCACTCAGAATCCTTAGGAACATGAAACCCGGCGGGACAAATGCCTTGGTCACCTTCTGTGGTGCTGCCATTCATGGCCGTATTCCATTGATACAAGCCGCCGTAAATATTGCAGTTCTTTTCATCATTATCATAACAATACTTCTGTCCAATAGCTTGATTAACGGAACCGGCTACCATGGTACCCACATTCATATTGCACTTCATCCATGTTTGAGGCGTGGGTGATGTATTAATGGTAACGGTGGGAATATAATTTGGGTCATAATTTCTTTGCGACATCAAGGTGTTTAAAGAAACTTTTTGTTTGTTTCCTTTGCTATCAGCCTTTTTGCTTTCGGCTGTAATTGTTAGTTTAAAAAAGGGCTGTACCGGGCCGCATTCTTTGGCAATTTCGTTAGGATCTATTTCAAAGCTAGTAACAACGGATGAGGTTGAAACAACATTTTGGGCGGCATCCGCATTTTTTTGCATTTTTATAATCCCCGCACCTGCTGAACAATTATCGCACCAAAAGGTTATTTTTTCGTCAGTTTGTGTAGTAACAATAATTTTATTGGGATCAGTGTCGGCACTAGAATTAACGGAAATACTTTTTGCGCCTCTCACTTCTCTTGATATAGCCTCTAGTGCATACCTAACGTCTTGCGTCACCTTCCTGGCACTATTGGCACTTTGGTAAGTTGACCCTATGGTTATAAACAGCTCGGTCATGGCCACTAAAAGCAAGCTCATAACCCCAATGACAACAATCATTTCGACAAGGGTGAAACCCTTGGAGTGCACGTAACCCCCGCGTCTTTGCGAGTGAAACGAAGCAATCTCCTCATATTTGCAACAAGATTGCCGCACTCTCCGGCGGCTGCCGGATCGTTCGCAATGACAATTGTACGCAGTTACTTTGGGATTGTTTGTTTTATTATGTTTATTTTGCTTTATCATTATTTTCCTTAATTTAGGGGGTGTAAAAACTTAGCGTTGGCAAAGCCGTTCCGTCGCCAATATAGGTTGCAGCATTCAAACTTACATCCTGCCCCACAATAGCATGTGGTGCAGCCAAGGTGCTGCTTAAATTAGCATTAAAATACAAATGAGATTTTAGCGATATGAAAATAGCCTTTGTAAAATCATAGGTTTTGCCCGCGGCATTCGCATTGACCGAAAAATTCCTTTTAGGGTCGATCTCATCATCATTAATCATTACAATGCGACCAGCCCCGCTAGGATTTCTGACAAAAGCGTTGCCGTTGTCATTATTTATTGTTATTCCATCTTTTGCCACCACGACAATGTTTTTGTCCGCAATAGCAGAGTCAAGCTCAATTCCACCCGAAGTTATGGTTATTGAGCCGGTAACATATAAATTACCTTTTAGCTTAAGTGCCGCGTTATTCTGAATAGTCAAATTGCCTATAACTATGGCATTATTCCAATTAGTATCAGAGCTTATTGTTATGTTGCCGGCGGCAAGAGAAGTTTTTTTGCCAACATCTGTCAAACCATTGATGTAGTTATAAACCTTGACAGTATCATAGGTAAAAGCTTGGTAACTTGGAACGCCGAGACAATTACCCGTAATACTTCCGGCCGGATTAACTGTTGCTAGCCCAAATAACGCCGTTCCTTGAATACACGCCGTTGATGCATTATAAAAATTTAATGTTCCGTTAAATGTAGAACGCACGCCCCCTCCAGCAGCGCTTGCAGAATATATGTTGCCGTAAAACTCGCCCCCGGCAGTAATAGACAGGTTGTTATTAGAGTAAATACCCCCCTTAACCGTAACATTATTAGTTGCAGTAAACGTCTGCATGGAAAATACCGTATAATTTAAAGACAGAGAATCTATTAAAGAAATTTCAGGAGGGGCCGTAGTGGCGCAATATGCTGTTGCCGTTTTATTTAAAGAATCGGTTAAAACATATTTATACCAAGTTCCGGCAGTTAAAGGGCTATCAGGTTTACTGCCCGAACTTGCTGCAGCTATGCCGAGCCCTGGAATTACAGTGCCATTCCTTGCAATAGTGGCGCTGCCGTTAGGGGAATTGTAGCCAAGCGTTATAGTTGTATCATCACTGCTAGAACAAACAAGCGTTGGGTCGCCGGCTACAGCGGCAGTGGCGGCCTTCCAATTTGTTAATGTTTTGCTTTCCTCAACAAAGCCTTTGCCCCAACTTACGTTGACGGTTATTTTTCTTTTATTGTCGGGATCGGCGGCATCTTTTTCGATCTTAATAGTGCGGGAAAAAGTTATTCCGTTTATGGGCGCTATGGTTTCGGTTTTATCGGCACTGGTTACGTTAACCATCGTCCACCCCTCGCTTGAATCAAAAGCGTTATCGGGTAATATAAACCAAGGAGAATACGAACTAACAAACAAGCGGGCATCCCAAGGGCTTTTGTTTTGTTTATAGTTTGTGTCCCTAATATTTTGGGCAATTTCTATAGCTTCCTGGGCTAAAAAGGAAGCTTGGGTTCTTTTTTTAGTTTCGCTTATGGCAACAATAGATTGCGTAACCAAACCCAAAATTGCCGTAAAAGCAACGGCAATTACTGTGGTTGCAATAATAACTTCTAACAAAGTAATGCCTTTGCAATTATTTTTTGCCGTTATGAGTTTTAAAATACCCCTCCGCATATAAATATTGTGCCCTTGTTATAATGTTAAGTCAAGTAAAAATAGAAATAGCTAAATCCTAAACCACGTGCACTTTTTAAAATTGATTTATTATGGGCTCTAAATTTGTCATTCCAAACTTGATTTGGAATCCATACTCTCTGGATCCCGGATCATGTCCGGGATGACAATTCTGGGAAGTTTTGTGAGCGGTCCCAAAGATGGGAGAAAAGGAATGCAACTTTTGAGTTTTTTTATTTCTCCTTTCCTTTTATTCTATATTCAATATTCCCATTCCAGCCTCTAAATTCTAAACTCTATATTCTTCCTTCCAAGTCTAGCTGCAGCCGACGGTTTCTGTGGGGCTTGTCCATACCTCGCCCGTTTGCATATTGATGTTAATTTTCTTAAACTTATTTTGGGATGTATCTTGTAAAACAAAAATGATTTTTTTGTAAATGGTGCCGTCGACCGGGATAATTGAGATATTATCATCGGTATAATAAATTTTTCTTTCGCTGGGCAGTTCGGCGACTTTAAACACAATACCTTTAAACGAAGTGCCGCTGTTAACGAGCAGACAAGTTGAATCGTCGGCATCAGAAGGGCGACATCTATAAATACACCCGAAATTAATATTGTGGATATTTTTGTGAACCGTGTAGTCTGCCGGGGATCCTTGATCCCGAAAAGAATATTTAGTTTGGGTGTCATCAGGAGAAGAAAAACGATCTTGGTTTGCAGGAAGGACTGTGCCTACTTTATCCACAAAATGACTGTAATACCATCTCTTATAACCAGGAAGGCTATCCAACCCCTCAATCATAAAACCGTAACCGTTAACATCGGTAGCCGCGCTTAAAGCTGTTGACGGTTTTGGGGCCAGGGAGTTTTCCCTTGCTTTAACAATTTCCGACTGCACAAGTTCGGCGGCCAGTTCCAAATCCGTGTCTTTTTTAATATTACCCCATCTTATGACCGCTATGCCCGACAAAATGCCGATAATACCGACAACAATGATAAGTTCAATTAAGGTAAGCCCCTTAGATTGTAAACATAAGCTTTTTTTGCCCTTCATGAATTTATTATAATCCCGTTAGAGATCGCGGGCAAGAAGAAATATTGCACACACCCGGTGTGTACTGAATTGACACATCGGGATAAGAGCTTTATTCGCCAACCAAGTGTTTAACTTTTTCCAATTCTTTTTGATAATCCGCTTGATCAAAAACAAATTCTTTGTACTGATCTTTTGTCTTAAAATGGCCCAATACGTCCGTGGTATTAATAAACTTATTTTGCTTTTGCCCCATATAATAGCCAAAAGATGTCCATTCGTATTTTGGGAGTTCATTTATTCTTATTATATTTGAAGATACCGGATTTAGATGGATATATCTCGAAACATGAACAAGCTGCTCATCCGTTTCAATCGGAACTGCTTTAAAAACCGACTGAAATACCGTCCCGACTCTATCGTATTTAACATTAAAATATTTTCCGTAACTATTTTGAAGATTTCGCATAAAAATTTGTGCTCCACCCTCTTTTAGTTGTTTTAGGAGCAAATGAAAATGATTAGGCATTAAGCCGAAAGATAAAATATCAACTAAAGGCTCATTCTTATTGAGCTTTTCCAGAAATTCTTCTTTATCTTTAAAAGACATTCGATTGTAATGAGAAAACCTTATCGATGGATTGCACCTAACGAAAGCTGCAACATCTAAAAATCTTTCATAGTCTCTTTGGCCTTTAAAAATAGGAGATCGGTTTACGCCCCTGTTGATAACATGATAAATACCTCTATCCACAAAAATTGTTTTTCTATACGGCATGTTAATATAATAGTTGTGTTATCCCGATGTGTCAATTCAGTACACACCGGGTGTGTGTAAAACGGTAAAACGGGAATTAAAAAAGGCCCTGAAGGGCCTTTTTACCGCTTAGGCTTAGTGCTTAGCTGCTAACATTAGTCACTGGTGGATTAGCTGCAGTTACCTCAGCAAGAGGATTAGTGTTTTGACTAGGCCGAATCACATAATTACCGTTTGCATCTGTTACATCGAGTTGGTAATAGTTTGTGCCGCCTAATGGATCAACTGGATAGCTAGTTCCTCCAGCTAACCATGCGCTTGGCATTCTTACGGTTGTTTCGGAAGTGCCTTTAAATACACAATCTGTAGCAGTCGCACAAACAGCAGCTCCGTTTTGTAAGGGTGATACAGCATTAAGATCAAACCATACTGTTGCAGCACCAGCACCGGTAGTAGGCTGAAGTAATGTGCCTCCAGTAACTTTATACTGCTCTATGGCGTTCCTAATCTGATTCATATCACTCGATCTTCTAGTGTTTCTAGCATCTCGGCTACTATTTCCGATCCTAACAATTATTAACCCCGCCAAAATACCAATAATGGCGATGACGACGATAAGCTCAATAAGGGTGAAGCCGCTGGAACCGCCGCCCCTTAATTTTTTTAATTTTTTCATTAACCCTCCTTAAAAAATTTTCGTTTTTATATTAAACAATTGTCTTACATATAATTATTGCCCATACTATGACAGTTGTAAATAGGAAAAATAAAATTTTTTTAATTTCTAATTACTCTAATTGACCTAATTTCTAAAAATCCTATCTTTGCTTGCCATAATATAAACATAATAAGATTTCATAAACCGATTATAAAAGATTCCCGCCTTCGCCCGTCTTGGTCCGCCTTGGTGACGAGACAGGCCAGTCTTGGCGCTTAGACAGGCGAGTACCAAACGAGTGATAAGTGGGGGGGCGGAATGAAAAAAGCGGAATGAAAAAATTGATAATTGAGAATTTTTGACATTTGAAATTTATTATTTGACATTTAGTAAATAGATTCCGGGTCAATTGATTGTATTTTTTTAATGAATGCCCGGAATGACAGTTTCAAGACAGTCTGAATATATGGATAAGCACCCTCCCCTAGCGCCTCCTCCTCCAAAGGCGGACAGGCACAGCAAGGGAAAGGAATGATGCAATTGTTTCCTGGTTACTGGTTTCTGTTTCCTAGCTTATTGATTTTTCACTGCAGACGTCAAGTCGTATAACGGTACAACGATACCGGCTACCACCAGGGCTACCGCCACGCCCATTGCTACTATTAGAAATGGTTCTAGCAGTTTTGAGAAATTATCAACTATTTCGTCAACTTCTTTTTCGTAAAAAGAAGCCAGCTTGCCCATAACTTCGTCTAAGGCGCCAGTTTTTTCCCCTACTTGAATCATCTGAATTACTATGCGGGGAAATTTTTCCGAGGATCTCAGGGCCGTAGAAAGGTTCTCGCCATTTTTGACTTTATCCAGTGAATCCATCAATTCCTTTTCGTAGTGAATGTTCCCTATTGTTCTCGAGGTAAGTTCTAAAACGGCCACAATTGACAAACCACTTTCCAGGAGCGTAGTGGCGGTTCTGGCAAACCTTGCCATATATATTTTACGCATTAGTCCGCCAAAAACCGGAATTTTTACAATAAAACTTGCCCAAAAATTCTGACCGGTTCTGGTGGTGTTTATAAAATACCTAAAGAGCCAAATAGCACCGACGGAAGCTATAAGTAAAATAAATTTATATTTAATCATAAAGTCGCTAAGACCGAATAGGACCCTGGTAAGCATTGGTAATTTAGCCCCGGAGGTTTCAAAAATGGCTTTCATTTTTGGGATTAAAAATATTGTCAACAGAACCATAACGCTAATTAAAGCCGTTAAAATAAAGGCCGGATAAATCATGGCGCCCCGGGTTTTAACGGCCATTTCATAATCCTTTTCCATATGATCGGCAAGTTTAAGTAAAATTTCATCCAGTTTGCCGGATTCTTCGCCGGCCGCAATCATATTTACAAAAATGTCCGTAAAAAGGTTGGGAAATTGCCTTAACGACTCGGCAAAAGTGGTACCGGATGCCACGTCTCTTGCCACTACTTTTATAATTTGATTAAAACGCTTGTTGCTTTGCTGCAGCGCAAGAGTTTCTAGGGCATCTACTATGGGAAGACCGGCGTTTATCATGGTGGCCAGTTCTCTTGAAAACATAACCTTGTCTTTTTGCTTTATCGGGGTAAACCTGTTTTCCAAATTTTCCAAAGTCATGGAACCGGATTTATTGCCGACATCCGTAGTTATAAGTCCGTGCTCACGTAAAATAGAAACCACTTCCGCCTCGCTTCCGGCCTCCATGGATCCCACTTTAAGATTCCCTTTATTATCCCTGGCTTTATATAAAAATTCCATAAATAACTAAAAAATTAATTTACTAAATTCTGTTTCCAATCGCCGTATTTCTCTTCATCCTGCTTTCTGGAAACCGCCCCCTTAAACTCGTCAAGTTTTCTCAAGTTCGCCTCCACTTGAGCGGTATTTGTTGAAGGCAAGATTACCTCGGCTGGTGCTTCTTTAAATTTTTTATAAACGGGGCTCGCTAAAATTGCCACTGCCGCCACGGCAGCCAGTAAAGCAAATAAAACGCTAAGCCTTTTTGCGGTTGCATTCATTAAAACCTCTTTGCCTCTATAACCCAACTTACGTTAATATAATCTTTGTTTTCCGCACCACCACGTTCCCTATCCAACTTTACTTCTTTTAACTCTAAAAATCTTTTATTATTGCCGACATTATCCATAAAATTGGTTATCTTATAATAATTAGCTTCTTCAACCCTAAATGTTCCGTTGTAAAAATAGGATTTAGCGGTTGCATCTTGGGTGCCCGTAGATGTTGGGGCGGAACCCGACATACCGTGGGTTGAAGCTAAATATTGATAATCGGCCTGGTAAGAAAAAAGCACAATTTCTCTGGAATCGCCAACATCAATAAGCCCACTATCTTCCATAATTTTATCAACCTGATTTGCCACTTCCTCCGGCTTATCATTTGGCGGTATTGCTTCTTCTATGCCGGCAAACAAATCTTGAAATGTTTTTTGATCATTTTCATACTTTTTTAAATTTTCTACTTTTTCATTAAGCGCTTTTAATTCTCCCTTTTTTCATATTTTTATAAATTGGACCCGTACCTAAATAGGCACCGGCAACGGCAACAATAAAAATAAGTAAACTTAGCGAGTTATAATATTTATCGGGTATCTTGGACAATATATCTTTTCCCATTAGAAAGCCTGCTTATTATATTTAGCCGTTATTTGAAAATTAATCCAATCCTCTTTGTCCATTGTTTCAATTTTATTGACCGTTACGGAATCGAACAATTTGGTAGTTACCGTTTGTTCCTTATCTTGAACCTTAATTGTCTTTTTTGTATCGAGACCATCTAGAAGCGCCGCATATGTCCGCGGATGATTAACGCGCATATCGCTTGTTCCAACCAAAACGATAGTATTATTATCATCAAAAATTTGGAAACCATCGATATGGATTTGATCTTTTGGAGTTTTGTCGGTAATTTTTTTTATTAAATAGTAATAATTGACATGATTATCCAAAGCCATGGTGGCTATATCGGCTTTTTGGCTCATTTTTTGAAGATCCAGCTCTAAACCTTTCATGTTCGCATATTTCGTATTTATTGTTTCGTAGTCAGCGTCTTGCTTGTTTTTTTCGTTTTGCAGATAAAGCTGAAAGCCATAAAGCCCGCCAAAATATAAAGCCAAGGTAGAAAGTGCAACAACTATTATAAAAATAGGCGAAAAATAGGCTTTTGCTAATTTTGAACTTATACCGGGCCCGGATACTTTTGGGGCGCTGTCTGACTGTCCGACCAAATTAATGGGCAAGAAACCCTCCTTCTTCTATATATAAGATACACTTACAAATAAGATAAGGCAAGACCAACTGCCACCGAAAATTTAGAAGCAACCGGCACAAGCTTTTCGCTGGGCAGTCTGGAGCAATCTATGTTGGCCCAAGGATTAACTTGGCTTACCTTAATTGACAATTCATGGGCAAAAAAATCATTAATTCTCGGCACCAAGGATGATCCTCCGCTTAAAATTAAGCCTTCAAAAGGAATATTTACAAAATTCGGATCTTCTTTTATTTTTATTATGCCTTCAACAATTGGGTTTAATATTTTTTTAATTGCAAAGAAGATTTTACCGTCAAATTTGCTTGGCTCCATGCCTATTTCCATTTTGGTTTTTATAGCTTCTTCCGGCTTCATGTTAAATTCCTGCATTAAAACGTTTGTTATTGCCAGCCCGCCTATGCTTATGGTCTCGGCATGTTTTAGAGTCCCTTCGCTGACAATCATAACTGTAGAGTAATTATGTCCCATGTGGATAAATATAAAACTTTTACTCATTCCCTTAAAAAGATTCATGAGGCTCAAAACTTCTATATCGAACCCCATTGGACTAACTCCGCCGGCAGAAGCTATTTGATTATATTTTTCGGCAACATACTGAGGAAAATACCCCAAAAAGATTTCTCTTGCACCGTCTTTTCCGGTTTTTAAAGTTTGCCAGTAGCTTAAGCTATCCTCGCCTTCCTTTGCCGCCCTATATTTAATTTCGTATTTCATGGCAAACTGAAGCTCGTCATCATCCATGGGCGGAAACGTAAAAATATCCCAACCGGAACTGTTTGATGGAATTGAAATAACTGCCTGATTGGCCGATATTTTGGCTGCCCCAAGTAACTGGCCGACAGCTTGGCCAAGCTGATTGTTAGCTTGCGGCGAATCGCTAAGTAGCATGCCGGGCGGCAGATTATATTCAACCGCGGACTGCAAAAAAACAGCTTCTTTCTCCTTGGAAAGCTGGACTATTTTTATTGAGGTTGAGCCTATATCCAAACCAAAGTAATCTTTCAAAAGATTCCCTCCATATATATAGTAACCAGGAATCAGGAAACAGTAAACAGGAAAAAACCCCATCCCTCCCCTTCAAAGGGGAGGGAGCAGGAGGGAGGGGTTTTTAAATGCCAAATTACAAAGAAAGAAGAAAGAATATAGTATAAAGTATTAAGAATGGGAATACAGAATATTAGAATATTTTTTGCTTTATTCCGTACTCTAAATTCTTATACTTAATTCTTGATTCTTCTATTTTAGGATTTAGGATTTATTTAGAAATTCGTAATTAGATATTAGGATTTAAAAAATCCGGCTATCGCCGGATTTTTTTACCTAACTGCTTCTTTTAGTCTTTTGCCGGCCCTAAACCTTGGCATCTTCATTTCCGGAATGTTGATATAGTCTCCGCTTTGGGGATTTCGGCCGCGTCTGGCAGCGCGTTTTCCAAGATCAAAGGTGCCGAAACCGGTTATGGCAACTTTTTCTCCCCTAACGATATTTTCGGTTACAATTTTAGTAAATTTGCCAAGAAACATCTCGACATTCTTTTTGGACATGCCGGTCTCTTTGGATAGCGTGTCAACAAACTGTTGTTTAGTCATAAATACCCCTTATTTATTTAACATAATAATATAGATAATTATTGCATAAGAATTTTATTTTTTCAAGAGAGATTTGGTGGTAAAAAAGAATATAGAATATAGTATAAAGCCCCAAGAATGGGAATATAGAATATTAGAATATTTTTTGCTTTATTCCGTATTCTAAATTCTTATACTTAATTCATAATTCATTATTCTTAATTCTAAGATTTGGATTTGTTTAGTATTTTCCGCCCGAGGCGGATCAGCCTTTGGCTGAAGAAATTAGGATTTAAGATTTAGAGATTCTCAAATCTCATCTTCTAGATCTATTCTTTTTATGGATTTTGCCTTTCCGGTTTCATTATCGGCATCAATAAGTACGGAGTTAAACCAAACCGGACCTTCTGTCGGAATATCATGCTTTTGAGGAAGACAGGTTAAAAACCTTTTTATCACAATTTCGGACTTAACACCAAGCGATGTATTTTGCGGCCCCACCATGCCCACATCCGTTACTACTGCCGTTCCTTTAGGTAAGACTCTGGCATCAGCTGTTGGCACGTGAGTATGGGTTCCAAAAACTGCCGTCACTTTGCCATCCAAAAATAAACCGAATGCCACTTTTTCCGAACTAATATCAGCATGAAAATCCACAATTATTATTTTGGCTTTCTTTTTTAATTCTTCAATTATCCCTTCAACCAGCCGAAATGGGGAATCCAGATTGGCGTTTAAAAAACCTTCAAGCCCAATCATATTAATTATCCCCACGTTGCCAAACGGGGTTTTAACAACATCAAAACCTCTACCGGGAGCGCCTAACGGATAATTTGCCGGACGAATAACTGGCGTTTTCGGGTTGTCCAGTTCGGGGATAAATTCTTGCTTTTTCCAGATATGATTCCCCGAAGTAAAGAAATCCACCCCCACTGCTTGAAGATCTTTCATGGTTTCCATAGTCATACCGTAGCCGGTAGTCATGTTTTCGCCATTAGCAATAACAAAATCCACATCTTCTTTTTTAATAAGATCCGGCAAAAGTTTTATAACAGTTTTGCGACCAATTCTGGCTACAATATCGCCAATAAATAAGATCTTCATATTTCTTCCTTTTTCTTATGATACTCTTAAAGCCGTACATGATTCAATCTTTTGAAATCAGAGTTAATTAATTCTTGATTTAATTCTTAATTCATAATTCGTTTTATTTCGCGTACTCGATTGACCTGGTTTCTCTTATTACGTTAACTTTAATTTGACCCGGATATTTAAGATCGTTTTCAATTTTGTCAGCGATATTGCGGGCCAACTTTGTAGCCTCAAGATCATCAATATTCTCCGGATTCACGATAATCCTAACTTCACGCCCGGCCTGAATAGCAAATGATTTTTCCACTCCTTCAAAACTATTGGCAATTGCCTCTAATTCTTTGAGCCTTTTGACATAATTGTCTAATGAATCCCGTCTGGCACCCGGACGCGCGCCGGAAATGGCATCGGCCACCTTAACAATTATTGCTTCAACGGACTTAAATTCTACCTCTTCGTGATGGGCTTCAATGGCATGTAAAATTTCTTCCGGCAATCCGAATTTTTTGGCAATGTCTCTGGAAATTATAGCGTGGGTTCCGGTTATTTCCTGGTCAACTGCCTTTCCAAGGTCGTGCAGCAAACCGGCCACTTTAGCAATTTTAATGTCTGCCTTTATTTCGGCGGCAATAGAAGCGGCAATTTTTGACGTTTCAATAGAATGACGTAAAACATTTTGAGCATAACTGGTTCGATATTTAAGCCTACCTAAGATTTTAATAACATCTGTGGAAAGTCCGCTAACTCCCGCTTCGTAAGCAGCTTGTTCGCCGGCTTCCTTAATGGTCTTGTCAATTTCTTTTTCACACTTTAATACCATTTCTTCAATTCTGGATGGATGAATTCGACCATCCTGAATTAATTTTTCCAGTGCCATTTTAGCAACAGCCCGACGAACCGGATCGAAACCGGAAATAACAATAGTTTCCGGCGTATCATCAACGATAAAGTCGCAGCCGGTTGCCCTCTCTAAAGCATGAATGTTTCTGCCTTCTCTGCCAATTATCCTACCCTTCATTTCGTCGCTTGGCAATTGAACTGCAGAAACCGTTGTCTCCGCTGTCATATCTTGCGTAATATGCTGAATTGCATACGCCAAAATGTCTTTGGCTTTAGAGTCCGCATCCTCTTTCACTTCTTCCTGCACTTTTCTAATCCATGAAACCATATCCTCTTTATAATCTTTTTCCACCAGTTTAAAGAGTTTTTCTTTGGCTTCGTCTTTAGTAAGTTTCGCCAAATTAATCAGGGTTTCTTCCTGCCTTGATCTTAATGCTTTTAACTGCGTTTTAATGTCGCCAATTTCTTCCTTACTTTTTTCTAAGTCTTCTTTTCTTTTGTCTAAATCGGTAAATTTTTTGTCTAAATTTTCTTCCTTGGACGCTAATCTTTCTTCTAATCTTAAGATCTGATCTCGACGTTCTTTCTCTTCTTTTTTGGCTGTTTCCGAGACTTTAATGGCCTCGTCTTTAGCCTCAATTACAATTTCTTTAGCTTTTCTTTTGGCATCGTCAACAAGTTTTGTGGCTTCAGCTTCGGCGTTCTCGGTTTCCCCGGCCATTCGGATTTTTCTGTAGTAGTATCCGCCCACGCCTCCGGCCGCACTTCCGGCAGCAATGGCCAAAAGTAGACTTAAATTTAATGGACCCATATTCGACCTCTTTCTAGCGTCAGACAATGGCTAAATTACAAAAAATTACCATGGAGTAGTGAAGCGATTTTTAGTTTTCTTTATATAGGGTAGCCTAAGGTCTGACAATGTTATTACTTTTATTATTACACCTCAAATTTAACATTAAAGAGCAGAAAAATCAAGACGAAAGTCTTTGACAGAAAACCCTTCGAAAAGCTCAGGGCTATAGCAAGAAACAAACAAATAGCTAAAATTTTTGAATTAAGAATAACGAATTATGAATCAAGTATGGGAATTCAGAATGATTGAACAATTGTAAGTTGAAATTTGAAAATCCCTTCCGCTCAAGGCGGACAAGCATGGAGGGAAATAATGGGGTGGGGTCGCTATTTGTTTATTGTTTATTGCTTATTGCTTTTTGACTTATCTTTTGGATAAGTAATACTGGGTTCTTTGTCATAGAAAGGCAAAATTTGGTCCATTTGGGATTTTTCCGCCTTGGCGAGTGCCAAACGAGACAGGTTTAACTTTTCTTCGCCTATTTCTAGCAATTTTTCAGGATTTTTTTCGTCTTTAATGCCGACAATTGGAATTTTAAGCGCATACGAAAGGGCATTGGCAATTGACACCGCAACTCTTGTACCTGTAAAAGGTCCGGGGCCTCTAAAAACAATAATCCCGCTTATTTTATCCGGCCGGGTTAGGCTATCTATTATTTTTAATAATTCCGGACGTCTTACTTCTCTCTTTTCCTCAACAGCTTTTCTTATAATTCCGCTCTCAGCGATGCCGACATATGTTATTTCATTATTTACCATGAGTATCAGGATCATATGTCCTCCAAGAAGTTTTTATATTTAGCGCCAAAAGTTTTAATTTGAATTTCTCTTACCGTTTTATTTATAAATGTCAAAATTATTTCAATTCTTTCATGCGGCAAATCCGCTTCCAAATTTTCCGGCCACTCCACTAAGAAAACTGCCTTATCATTTTTTAAGTTTTCTAAAAGTTCAAATTCGGTAATATCACCGGCGGAAAGACGATAAAAATCATAATGGAATATGCAAATATCGTTTTTACCTTTGTATATTTGCTCGATAGTAAAAGTGGGACTGGTTACCTCCTCTTTAGCACCCAAACCGGCAGCAATTCCTTTAGAAATTGTGGTTTTACCGCCGCCCAAGTCTCCTTTTAAAAGTAGCAAATCCCCGCCGCCAAGTTTGGCGCCGATTTTTTTTCCTAAATTTATCGTTTCTTCTTCACTTTCAGTTCTTAAAATTCTCACTTAAAACATCCTTATTTTTATAGGCGAGGTACAAACTGGCAATAACTGCTCCGCCCAAGAGAAACATTATACCTAAATTTCTATTATAGTTTAAGTCTTTTTCATCCGAAATAATATCCTCGGCACCCAAAACTTCCGGATCTTCAACGGTTCCCGTCTTTTTCGCTTTGCCGGCAATGGTTTTTGACGAACTTGAAGCGGACTTTTTAGTCGTTGACGTTTTTTTGGTTGTTGTTTTTGATTTAGAAATGTTGGCCGAGGATGATTCTTCCTCCTCGACTATGTTTTTGATATTTGCGCTGTTTTTTGTGACCGTTTGCGTCCAGGACCAAACATTATCAAAATTTGCAAAACTTAAAGTCGTTTTCGTTTTACCGTAATCGGGTGTTGAATAAATAATTGACCCATTTTTATCTATTAAAAGCATTTCATCGCCATCATTGTTGAGGCTAATTTTTGTTACAACGCTTTCAAAGACCAAAAATCCATTTTTTGGGATGATTGTCGCGGGTTGAATAAAAAATTTATGCACCGAACCTTTAACGTCCTGCAACGCCCAACCGCCAAGATCGACGTCAAAATTTTCTGTGTTGTACAGTTCTATCCATTCTCTCTTTGACTCGGAAATTTCGGTTGGCGGATCGGGGTAAATTTCGGAAATTATAATATTGGCACTTTGGGCGGTCGAACTTCCCGGATTATCTGCAGAGGCCGCATCTTCTCCGTCACTTAAAACCTCAAAATCGGCTGCATTATCGTCGGTATCAATATTATCCTTTCTTATCAGTTTTTGATTCTTACCCAGTGCGGCAGCCGGATTTTTTTCATAGTCTGCGACCTTGCCAAAACCAACTTTATCAACCACCGCTTTGTTCTTATCGTAAATTAGAACGGTATTGTCGGATGCAAGAGAATTGCTTTTAGTGGAATATTTAAGGCCTTCGTATGTTGCCTGCTGATGGGAGACAGTAATTGACTCTTTCGATTTAAGGGTTAAGGCCGGAAAAGCAGTAAGCAAGTTATATTCATTCCCGCTGCCAGTTTTTTTGGTCAGCTTAAAACCTTCTAAATTTATATCAGCGTCAGTTGGATTATAAAGCGTAACATATTCGTCATAAACTAAGTCTCCCGCAACCCTAATTTCAGATATTACAAGATGACTTGCCGCTCTAGCCGGCAAAGCGCTAATCCCCCCAAAGAGCATAAGAAAGCTAAAAAATAGGACCTTGCGCATATAAAAAGAATAACACGACAGAATTTAAAATTACAAATTTTAAATTCTAAATCCTAATTTCTAATATCTAATATCTAAACAAAATCCAATTTCAAAATCCAAAAATTTAGAATATTAGAAAGTGCAAATCTCGTCGAATTGGTTGAACTTGAAAATTCCTAGCACTTTGAAGCAAATGTAAAAAAGCATTTGCTCTTTTTTTTAATAACAATCATTTTTCCCTTCCTCGGCCTCCGCAGGAATAGATGAGTATCAACTGAACGTACATCTCAAAAAGTTGTGTTTGAGGAGGTTACGACGAGTTCGACTTTTTGAGAGTAAGAGAAGGCAGATGCGATTCTATGACGAGGACCAGCCGAAAGTTTTGGTTCTTTCCAAAAAGAACAAAAAATCCTTTAAGATTTTTATAGTTCTCATATTCCTACGGATCCGTCCGAACGAGCCGTATTGCCGGATCCCTCCCGCCGCCAGAGGCGGTCAAGAGGGCGGGCAGGCGGGCAGGCAAACGATTGTATTTTCTAAAGGAATGTCCGGAATGATGGAAAAATGAAACTACTGTCTTTTAAATTTTGACTTTACAAAATAAGCATTCCATCCCCATAAGAATAAAATCTATACTCATTATCTATGGCATGTTGGTAGGCCTTTAAAACGAGTTTCCTTCCGGCAAAGGCGGAGATTAGCATTATTAAACTGGATTTTGGCAAATGAAAGTTAGTTATTAGTCCGTCAATTATTTGAAATTTATAACCAGGATAGATAAAAATATCGGTTTCACCACCCCCCCCTTCTTTTGCATGAAAAGGGTCTAACCCTTTTTGGGCTACTGATTCTAAAACTCGCACCGTAGTGGTTCCAACCGCAATTACCCTTCGGCCTTCTTTTTTGGCCTTTTCTATTTTTAAAGCTGTTTCTTTGTTTATTTCAAAACTTTCTTTGTGCATCTTGTGCTCTTCTACCACATCGGTTTTTACCGGTCTAAAAGTGCCAAGCCCCACATGAAGTGTTACAAATGCAAATTCTATCCCTTTTTCGTCAAGCTCCCTAAAAAGCCTGTCCGTAAAATGAAGCCCGGCCGTTGGCGCCGCCACCGAACCTTCCTTTAAAGCATAAACCGTTTGATAATCTAACCTGTCACTTTCTAAAGCTCCTTCCCTTTTTATATAAGGAGGCAAAGGCATTTCGCCGATTTTCTCTAGCGCCTCTAAAAAATCTGATTTTTTTAAATTAAATTTGACAATAAAAATATCGTCTTTTTTCGAAACATGACCTTTAAAAAGTTTGAAATCCAACTCTTCTTCTTTACCCTTTTTCACCAAAGCTTCCCAACTAAAATCATCAATGTTTTTAAGCAAAAGCACTTCTTTTTTTACACCATTTAAATTGACTCCGTAAATTCTTGCCGGTATAACTTTGGAATTATTAAACACTAAAAGATCGCCTTCTTTCAAAAGATCTTTTAGATCATAAAAATGATAGTCTGAAAATTTTCTCTTTTTTCTATCTAAATGAAGCAGTTTAGAATGATCTTTTGGATAAACCGGCTTTAAGGCAATCTTTTCTTTTGGTAAATTGTAGTCAAAATCTTGTGTAAGCACTGTTCTTCTCCTAAAAATGCCCCTATATTATAACAGACTATTTAAAATACTAAATTCAAAGCACTAAATACTAAACAATATTTAATATCAAAATCCTAAACGTTTTGAACATTTATATTTAAAATTTGTTTAGTATTTCGATATTGGGATTTAGAATTTAAAAGTATCCTTTATACTTCTCTTGTCAATTGTCATACTAATCCTGTAATATAAGATTAGTGTAGTAACTAATTTTTTTGGGATTTTTAGATGAAAATAAAGGGAAATGAAATAAAATATCTGTTGGTCTCCTCCGGCCTGTTGGACGAAGAGACTTTAAAAGAAGCGGAAGCGGAAGCGGAAAATGCCGAAAAACCGCTTGACGAAATTTTATTAGAAAAAAAATACATAACGGAACGGGACTTAGTTAGAACCTACGCCAAATATATAAACGTACCCTACATTGACTTAAGAGACAGAATCGTTCCCAAAAACGTTCTCTTAAAACTTCCCGAAAAACATGCCATTAAGTATCAATCCGTATTCTTTGCGGAGGAAAACGGTATTTTCTTTTTGGGTATGGCCGATCCGGAAGATTTCCAAGCTGTTCAGTTTATAGAAAAACAATCCGGATTCAGGGTCAAAGTTTTTATGGCTGCACCAAGCGATATCTCTTATATCCTAGACCAATACAAAGAAGGGTTATCCACCGAAATTGCCAAAGCAGTTGTTGAGTCCGAAGAACAAGTGGAAGAATTTAAGGAAGAAATTGAAGAAGACGTTACCACAGATCAGCTCGGAGCAATTGTTAAGGAAGCACCAATTGCCAAAGCTTTAAGCATTTTATTGGAATATGCGGTTAAACAAAGGGCGTCAGATATTCACATCGAACCAAGAGAAACCGGTGTCATGGTCCGTTATCGAATTGACGGCGTACTAAGGGAAACCATGACTTTACCTAAAGCTATTCAATCTGCTATTGCTACCAGAATAAAAATAATTTCCAACCTTAAAATTGACGAGCACCGAGTTCCTCAGGATGGGAGATTTAAAATAAATATCGGCAAAAAAACAATTGCTCTTCGTGTTTCCACCTTGCCCGTCATATTCGGCGAAAAAATTGTGATGAGGCTACTGGATGAATCATCCAAACCGCTGTCTCTTGAAGAATTAGGATTTAGAGGCAAAGCCCTAGAAATTATTAAAAGAAATTTATCCAAAACTCACGGCATGGTTTTGGTAACCGGCCCCACCGGTTCAGGCAAATCCACCACACTTTATTCTATCCTTAATATTTTAAACACGCCGGGAGTCAACATTTCCACCGTTGAGGATCCTATTGAGTACCGTATCCCAGGAGTTAATCAAACCCAGGCCAACGCCAAAGTGGGCATGACTTTTGCCTTCGGTTTAAGAGCCCTGTTAAGACAGGATCCGGATATCATAATGGTCGGAGAAATTCGTGACACCGAAACGGCCGAAATGGCAGTACACGCCGCCCTAACCGGTCATGTGGTTCTGTCTACCCTTCACACCAATAACGCTGCCACCACCCTACCCCGTATGACAGACATGGATATCGAATCTTTTCTTATTGCTTCAACCGTTAATACCGTCATTGCTCAAAGATTGGTTAGGGTTTTATGCCAGGAGTGCCGGGAAGCCTACGCTCCCAGCGAAGAAATCTTAAATCAAATCCATGAGGGTTTTAACATGACCGAAGAAGAAAAAGCAACCGTTTCCAAAAGCCAAGAGGCCAGAGAACCCCAAGAAGTCCATTCCGGAGTCAGAAAAATTGGCTCCCCCTCAAGAGAAATTTTAAACAACAGATCAATTTTAGAAGCCATTGCCGAAGACCCAAGCATCTTAAACCGAAAAGCCGAAGAGCCGAATGATAACGAAGAAAAAAGAATTTCCAAAAAAGAAGAATCGAAAGCGGAAATAAAACCGTCAGCTTTTGGAAAAGTGACGCTTTTTAAACCAAGAGGATGTTCAAAGTGCGATAACGGCTATAAAGGAAGAATGGGCATTTACGAGGTCTTAGAAATAGATTCAGAAATTGGCGATGCTATCATTGCCAGAAAATCGGCTGAGGAAATTGAAGCTTTAGGTGTTCAAAAAGGAATGCTAACCATGCAGCAAGATGGATTTTTAAAAGCCCTGGAAGGCACCACTACGTTAGAAGAAGTTTTAAGAGTAACAAAAGAGTAATTAAATGAGCACTTTTACCTATCTTGCAAAAGAAAAAACCGGCAGTATCAGTAAGGGCTCCCTTGAAGCCCTAAACAGAAAAGAAGCAATTTCACTTCTTTCCGAAAAAGGCCTCACCCCTATTAGGATTGAATCTCAAAAACAATTTGGCAATTTTAAATCCACTACTAAAATTTCCAACAAAAAGAAAGTAAACATGGTGCGGCAACTGTCTACTCTTATTAACGCCGGAGTTCCATTAGCTCAAGCCTTCGCCGTTTTGGGCAGACAAGCCAAAGATGCGAGCTTAAAAATAATTGTAAATGCCATTCAAAAAGACTTGGAAGGCGGGCTTTCCCTATCAAACGGTTTGTCTAAACATCCCAAGGTTTTTTCCGAAGTTTTCATTAATATGATAAAAGCCGGCGAAGCCGGCGGTTCGTTAGACCAAACACTTGACAGGCTAGCAACCCAAATGGAAAAAGACCGGGAAATTGTCTCTAAAGTCAGAGGCGCCCTTATGTATCCGGCCGTTATTACAGTAGCTATGATTGGCGTTGTTATTTTCCTCATGGTCAAAATTGTTCCTCAAATTTCCAGCATCTTTGCCGACATGGGTTCAGATTTGCCAATTAACACCAAAATACTAATTGTCATTTCTAACGCATTCAGCCAATTTTTTGTGGGATTTATTGTGGGTGCCGCTATCTTAATTTACGCTTATATTTGGTCTTATAGACATTATGAAAAAATGCGTTTTTTTGTCGGCAAAACTTTAACCCGAATACCCATGATTAAAGAAATAGTTTTAAAGGTCAACATTTCCCGCATGACCAGAACACTGGCCTCTCTTTTATCGTCAGGCATTCCGGTTATTGAGGCAATAGACATCGTTGCCAACTCTCTTTCAAACCAATATTTTAAAAATAAAATTGGCGAGTCCAAACAATTTATCAAAAACGGTCAAAATCTGTCGGTCAGTTTGGAAAAAACCGGAGCTTTGCCGGAAGACGTTAAAGAAATGATTGCCATCGGCGAAGAAACCGGCAATCTTGAAGATATTTTATTTAAAATTGCCGAAGTTAACGAAAAAGAACTTTACACTTTGGTTGACGGCTTGTCATCCGTAATTGAACCTATACTAATGCTGGTTTTGGGCGGTATCGTCGGCTTTATCGTCATTTCCATGCTTCAGCCGATATACTCGTTAGGAGATTCCATCTAATGAAAAAGGGAGTTGTAAAAAATAATAGATTTAGTGAAATTTTACTTTTTTCAGTTTTTATTGTAATAATTGGACTCGTTATTGTTGCTGCTATTATGCGGCATAATTTTCAAAGTAAAAATGACATGAAGAAAATTGAGGAGCTAACCAAAATTCAAAACGCCCTAGAAAATTATTTTGATAACGAGAATGCGTATCCTGCCAGTTTAAGCTTGCTTGCTCCAAAATATATTGCCGCTATCCCGCCTAAAATAAATGATGACGACTGGATTTATTCGTCCATGTACAAAAACCAAAGCTACATCTTAAAAATTAATATGCAAGTTCTAACAGAACAAGAACCGAATATAATAAAAGAAGAGGATAAGCCGTATTATGTCCTATACGCCAAAAAATAAGTCCAGTGCAGGAATGACTTTAATTGAAGTACTAATTTCTTTAACCATAACCTGTCTTCTTGCATTGGCAGTTCTGCCCTTATATTCCAAAGCTACATACATTAATAGGCTTTCTAACAAAAAAAATATTGCCGTTAACGCCGCCTTGTCTAAAATCGAAGAATTAAGAGCCGCCCCTTTTGCCAACCTTGAAGATTCCAATTTTTCCGTATCCGAAATAAATGGCTCCGGAGTAGTGGATATTAGCGACAAAGATTGGGACGGCAGCGGCACTATTAGCGACGCGGAAAGAGATTTAAAGAACATAAAAGTTACAGTAAGCTGGTCTGACGAAGGGATAAGTAAAGAAATTTCAATCCCGACAATAATTGCAAAAAGTGGAGTAAACAAGCAATGACATTAAAAAACCGCGGCTTTACATTAGTTGAATTACTTATAACACTGGCTATTATGAGCGTAATTGTTTTAACTGTCAGTTCAATTTATATTAAAGTGGCCAAAATTAACAGAGAACAAGCTGAGCTACAAAGCTTACGCACATCTTGCAGGCTCCATACAAAGGAAATAAATACTTTAATACTGCAAGGTTTTCAGATAGAACAAGGACCGATCGTCATTAACGAAGTCAGCCATTCGTCTTCCTCTTCAAAAATTATAATTAGTTTAATTTCTTTGGATGCAAGCAATAATTACCGCTATCAGGTGGGGGACGTGCCTTATTTGGATTATGCAATTTACTGGACAAGCGGCGGGGATTTATACGAACAAATTTATGCCGCTAATTCAGATCAAACCAAAAGAAAGACGGTTGCCGCCCATAAAATTGACAGCGGCGCCTCACTTGCCTTTACCTACACTCCAAGTTTAGCATCAGCCAAATCCGTTACAACCAATCTCACTCTTTCAAGAGATATTCCGGGAAAAACATTATCGTCAAATTATGAACTAACGGCCATTATGAGGAATAAAGAATGAAAAATAAACGGGGCGCAATACTAATTTTGGTATTAATATTTTTAATCGTCTCCATTTCCATAGGTGTTTCTCTTACCTCACTGGTAATAAGGGGGCTTAAATCTACCCAGCAAACCTTCGACCAGCATTTGGCATATGAAGCCGCCGAAGCCGGCATAGAAAGAGCTATGTGGAATATAAATAATGGCGATAATGACGATGTTACTCTTCAAAAAGTGGATGATGCAATAAATAGTGAATATGAAGTTACCGTAGATGACAGCGTTGCCAATACGAGAATACTTACTGCAATCGGATACTCGCCGTCTAAAACAGCAACCAACAAGAAAACAAAAAGTATAAAAGTGACTGCCGTAACCGGAGGCGTAGGTATTGCCTTTAGATACGCCGTCCAAGTTGGCGCCAATGGAATTTCCATGGCTAATAACGCTGTTATTAACGGCAATGCCGTAACCGACGGCGACATAACCGGCAGTAACGGCTCAAAAATTATCGGGAGCGCCTGGGCTCACGGCACTATTCCTCCCAACCCAAGTCCCCCCGTAGTCACCCCTGTTCCGCCAAACGTAAAGTTGTCAAATCAGTCTTCAATTGCCCTGCCCGACGTTAATGTTTCCCATTGGAAAGAGGAAGCGGAAAGTGCCGGTGCTCCTTGTCCGTATTCGGGCCTAACTATTAGCACGCCAAGAAGTTTAGGCCCTTGTAAAATAAATGGAAATTTGATCGTTAACGCCGAACTAACTCTTACCGGTCCGTTATGGGTTACCGGTAATCTATCCACCGCAACAGATGGTGTCCATTTTAAACTGGATCCCGGTTTTGGTTCTGCCGGAACTGTCATTGTTGTCGATGGCACCATAACTTTAGGGAACAATGTTGTAGTAGAAGCCACCAGCTCCAGTCCTAAGGGCTATATCCTATTTTATACTGAAAGCAGTTCTTCCTCGGCCATTTTACTTGATAATAATGTAACCGGCGGCGTTTATTATACGGCAAATGGGATTATGACCGTAAATAATAATGTTCATCCCGTTTCGGTTGTTTGCAAAGGGCTATCCCTTTTAAACAACGCCCGGATAGATTACGACCAGGGCCTAGCCAGCGCCGAATTCCAAAGCGGCCCCTCGGGAGGTTGGGTAGTAAAAAGCTGGCAACTACTCTGAATAATAAACAATTAGCAAATAGCAATAAACAACTAAAAAAATTCTTAGAATTAAGAATAATGAATTATGAATAAAGTATGGGAATGAAGAATAAGGAATAAAGAAAAGAAAACTATATTCTAAATTCTATATTCCCATTCTTGGGGCTTTATACTATATTCTTTATTAATTTTTACTGTTCATTGTTTATTAGGCTTGTCCGTTTATTGTTTTTTGTTTATTATTGATACAGGAGGGTATTTCTATAAAAGTTGATCTATTTTATAAAGAACATAAACCAACCCTCGGGCTTGACATTGGCGCAACCTCTATTAAAGTTGTTCAACTTAAAAAATCCGGCCGCAATACAAAACTGGTTGGTTATGGCAATATAGGACTTCCCGGCGGATGTATATCCGAAGGCATTATTTATGATCCGGAAACCGTCGCTAAATATATTAAAAAGCTGCTGGAAGAACCTAAATACGGAAAATTTAAAGCGAAAAGAGTCAATTCCGCAATTCCCGAATCCTATATCTTTACCCGAGTGCTGGAATTACCGGAAATGACCTACGACGACATGGAGCAGGCCATTATTTGGGACGCTGAGCAATATATCCCAATTGCTTTGTCCGATCTATATATAGATTTCGAAGTTTTGGGTCCGGCCTTAAGCGCCAAGGAAGGCTACAACGATGTTGCTTTAGTTGCCGCTCCAAAAGCAATCGTCGATTCTTACATGAAAATGTTTGATCTCTTAAGCCTCGAGGTAGGCATATTAGAAACCAATCTTTCGTCAATCGCCAGAGCGGTTATATCTCAAAAAGAAATTAATGAAACCATAGTTCTTGCCGATATTGGCGGAGAAAGAACCAATATGGCAATTTTTGACAGAGCCATTAGGGTAACCGGAAGCTTGCCTAGAGGCGGTGTTGATTTCACCAGGGCAATTGCCGAAAAATGTAAAATCAATATATTGGAAGCGGAAGAAACAAAAAACCAAGATGGTTTGCCGGCAAAGGGCGGTAAAGCCAAAGAAGCAATGGAACCAATTTTATTGGAAATTGTCAGAGATATTAAAAAAATAATTGCTTATTACGAAGAAAAAAGCGGCGGCAATAAAAAAAATCTTGTCTCTAAGTTAATTATTTGCGGCGGAAACGCCTCTGTTCCGGGGCTAACGGAATATTTGGAAAAGGCAATTAACCTAAAAACCTTAATGGGTAATCCTTGGGCCAATATTTCTATCTATCCCTTAAAACCGGTACCAAAACTCGAAGCTCCCATGTATACGGCAGCCATTGGCCTTGCCCTAAAAGGAAATATCTATGCTTGATATAAATCTTATTCCCACAGACTATAAAAAACAAATTATTTTTGCCAGGGACAACCGGCAAAAAGTAAAAATGCTGAATTTAAGTTTACTGCTCCTAGTTTTAAGCGCCGGCCTATACTTATCCGGCAATAATTACTTTGATATTAAAACAGAAGAAAAAACCATTGAAATCGCTAAAATTGATCCGTCAATCAACAAATTAAAACCGATAGAAAAAAAATATAAAGCGCTAAATTCTCGCGTTGAAGTTCTAAAAACAATTGTTAAGAGTCATCTTTATTGGACAGAAATTAGAGATGAAATAATTAGCGTTTTACCTGAAAATACCGTAGTTCAAGGATTAATTCTTAACTCCGATCCCAAAAAGGGGCAACAGATAACCGGTAAGTCCAAAGACTTGGAAACCATTGCTAAGTATAGAAACAATTTGGAAAACTTGCCCTCGGTAAAAGACGTCAAAATAAATAGCGCCAAGCTAAGCGAAAACCTAGATTCCACCGATACTTCCGGTGGCCAAGCGTATGATTATAAACTTTCCTTTACACTTGACGGAGCGGCCTTTAATAGCACAGGCGGAGAACAAAAATGAATGCCGGAAAATTAAACAATTTGCTAAAATATCTCATTTACGGCAGTTTGGCGCTAGCCTTAGGCATTACCCTTTTTTCCGGTTACCTGTTTTACCTGAAAGGAAATGAATACTTCGACTTGCAATTGGATCTTAAGGACAAACAAAACCAAAAAGAATATCTGGAAGCAGTTGAGAAAGTATATAGCGAGGACTCAAAAAGCGAAAGTAAAATTCTGGAAGCCTTGCCAACATCTAAAGCGGTATCCGACTTTTTAACTAGCATTGCTTCTTATGCAACAAGCGTTGGTGCGACTATTGAAAATATCGAATTCCCGGAAAGCTCAAGTAAGACCGACAAAATTACTAATTTTCAAACGAAAATGAAAATGAATGCCGAAAGCGTTGACCCGATTATTAAAGTTTTAGGAATGCTTGAATATAATAGGCGCCTAGTTGATATTATAGACATTAGTATCGCTTACGACAAAACCCAAGAAACTGCACCATATTCGGCCAATATAACATTAAAGGCATATTACAAAAGCGACGTAACAAATGAAACTAAAAAATAACAAATTTCAATTTCAACCGATCAAATTTTTTTCTACCGCAATTTTAGCATTATTGTTTTTAGTTTTCTTGGAATTAGTTTATTTAGGTTTTTTCTATAAACCGGCCGATCTGGAGAAAAAAGCTGACCCGAAAAGCAATAAGGAATTTTTAGAAACTCTGGAAAAATTTAATTACTAAGGGTTTTTATTTTATAATATATTCTTATGATTTGTCTAATCCCAACCGCTGACCAAAGCTGAAGTTTGCTCATCTGGGCCTCAATCCCCTCTTGAGTATCGTAAAAAGCCGGACGATCCAAGTCTTTATTATAATAATATAATTCCGGCATCCCTTTTAAAATTGCAACAGCCGAAAAAATGTTCTCGGAGGTTACCACAATTGCTTTTTTTATTATTTTTAAGTTTTTCTCTTCCCAGTTTTCGCTTATCCCCTTTTCGTACATTCTGTAAAGACCCATAACCGCAAAGGCGACTTGTTTTATCCAAATAACCTCGCCATGATATTCTTTGGTGGAATAACCGCTCCTATGATCAACCAACGTCGGACCGGCGGGAGTATAAAAATATTTCTTAGAAATCATTTTCTTTGCAAAATCAACCGCTTTTTTTTCGTTCCCATCCAGATAAACAAAATAAAAAGATTCATCCAAGTGATTAACCTTAAGTTGCTTGTAATTTAAATATTCTCCTTTGTCTTGAACATTAAAAATTGCAAGGGCCAAGCCATCCATTTTGTCTTTATTTTCAAATTTAAAGCGCCTATAGTTGCCCTCCCATTTGGCAATTAACTCATCTATATCGGGAATTTTTAAATTTAAATCTTCCTTATGTTTACTAAGAAGTTTGAGTGCAGCCGGCATATAAACAACGTTAACATCAAACGGAGCAATTGGCGCAGTAGCGCCTGAATAGGCAGAAGCCGAATCCCGCCAATTCCCTGCTTGCCAAAATTCATCTTCTAAAAAAAGCTTCTCTTTTTCGGTTTTCTTTTTAAAAGTGATGACTTTTTTATTCCTGGCCTCCCTTAAGACATAATTTGCAACTTGACAGAGTTTATCTTTGTTTTCCTCAATAAATTCCTCTGAAACCGCGCGAAGTCCTAAAATATACCTTGGCTCGATATCAATCATGTGGCGCGTAATGTTTTTTGCATTAGCCTGAAGTGTCTCGTGCAAATACTCGCCAATAACATCCTCATGCCAACCCTTTCCTTTTTTTGTTACAAACTTTAATGCTTGTTTGTACATATAATCTATAATTTCTTGCGGCAAGTCCCCTTCCCCTAAATCCGCCGCCTCCATCCAGTCCCTGGGAAAAATCGTTCCATATTCAAAGCCGCTTGTTTTATCATAAGTAATAAGATGCTCGACTTCCTTTTCGGATCTGTCTAAAATATTTCTAATAAGCTGCCTTCGTCCCTCAAATATCCCTAAGTCTGTAATTGCCGCCGGCATTATCTTATCCACGCGCCTTCGCGTAAGTCTATCGGATTCCGCAATTATTTTTAGAGAAACCATATTATTTTCTGAATCATTAAGAATAAAGCCGCGCCGTTTTTCGTCCCTTTTAAAACTCATACTTTTTTGAAATAATAAGGCAACGCCATACCAATGATTTCCGTAACGGCGACGATAAAAAATTTTGCGGTCATCTCCTATTTCTTCCGCAAATATATAATTCGGCTCTAAATCCGGATATAAATTTACAATCTCTTTATAGTTCTTTCTTTTTTCGTAAGATTCTTCCGTAAGCTTGCGAACGCGGCGAATATTTCTTACAACAGGATCATGAAACAAAAAATTATTTTTTAAAATATTTATTTCTACGTTTAAGCGGCCTCTTTTTAAGGACACCGATTTTATCTCGAGGTCTTTTTTATAAAGATCAACTAAGCCCAAAAAAAGATGATTACCGGGGCCGACAATTCTGAGTTGTTCAAATGAGTCAAAATCCATATAGTAAGGACCTTCAATCCAAAAATTAGATGCTTCCTGTCCCACCATTCCCCCTTTCCTGTTGTAAATTAATTTTTGACTCAAATTTTTCGATATATGAAAATGAACAACCGCAAAATTTTTGGAGATAAAGGCCGGAATGAAAAGCCATTTCCCTACCCTCTTTAAAACCCTCTCTAAAATCCGAATCATGAAATGTCAAATCATATCTTTTAGCAATTTTTTTTCCGATTTCTTGAATCTTCTTAATATCCTGATACGGGCTAACAAGCAAAGTTGTCGAAAAATTTCCTATTTCCAACTCCTTAGCCTTTTTGCCGGTTTCCTCTAAACGAAGCGTGTAACAAGCTTCGCATCGATTTTTTCTATTTTTTATTACCCCAAAATATACTTTAGGATCATATTTACCCTCAATAAATAGGAATTTTAGCTTATTTGCCGTAACTATAGCATTTTCTCTTCTTTTTTCGTATTCTGCCTGCGGATGAATGTTGCTGTTTGAATAAAAACAAATAACGTCAAAACTGGACCTCAGTTTTTTTGCCGGATATAAAAGGCATGGCCCGCAACATGTATGTAAAAGTATTTTCTCCACAGTGATTAATTATATTATTAAATAGCATTTTTTCAACATGTTTTTTGTACCCAGAAAAGACCATAATCCGTAACTGCTCACAACCCTGCGTCTTTGCGAGTGAAACGAAGCAATCTCCTCTGCTTGAAACAAGATTGTCGCACTCTCCGGCGGCTGCCGGATCGTTCGCAATGACGATTGTGAGCAGGTACCATGATCCTTTTTCCTTATAAAAGTTTATTTTGTCCGGAATTAGGCAAATTTAGATGCTGATAGGCCGCCGTGGTGGCTTTTCTCCCCCTTGAAGTTCTTTCTAGAAAACCTATCTGCATTAGAAAGGGTTCATAAACTTCTTCTATGGTATCTTTTTCTTCGGAAGTTGATGCCGCAAGCGTGTTAAGCCCTACCGGCCCGCCGCCAAATTTTTCGATTATAGCCGTTAAAATATTACGGTCTGTTTTATCAAGCCCCAATTTATCAACGGCTAACAAATCCATAGCCTTTAAAACATCCTCAAAGCCAATTGTTCCGTCTCCTTTCACCTCGGCATAATCCCGAACCCGTTTTAGAAGACGGTTAGCAATTCGGGGTGTTCGCCTTGCCCTCTTCGACAGTTCCTCCAAAGCGTCAGTCTTTATTTTGACGTTTAAAATGTTGGAAGATCTTTTGACAATATGTGAAATTTCTTCCGGTTCGTAATAATCCAGCCTATGTGTTAAACCAAATCTGTCCCTTAAAGGCGCCGACAAAAGTCCGGCCCTGGTTGTTGCTCCTATAATTGTAAACTTCGGCAGATCAATTCTAATTGATTTTGCCCCGGGGCCTTTACCTATCATAATATCCAAAGCATAATCTTCCATGGCCGAATATAAAACTTCCTCAACAATTCTATTTAAACGGTGAATTTCATCAATAAACAAAATCTCGCCCTCGGTAAGATTAGTAAGAATAGAGGCCAAATCCCCCGCCCTTTCTATGGCCGGTCCGCTTGTAATTTTTATGCTGCTGCCAACTTCAAGGGCAATAATATTAGCTAGGGTAGTTTTTCCAAGCCCCGGTGGCCCATACAGCAATATATGGTCCAACACATCGCCCCTTTTTTTGTGCGCCGCGATGCTGATGTTTAAATTCTCTTTAATACTATTTTGACCGACAAAATCGGCAAATTTTTTCGGCCTTAAAGTAACCTCAAATTCATCATCTTTTTCTTCTACTAGATTGTTAGTGATTTCTCGCATGCATTCCTCATATAAATATATTTATTATTGTGGAGGAGAATAAACAATAAGCAATAAACAATGAACGAATTAAAAATTTGTCTTCTCCTTAACTTTGCCAATCAGAACCCACAAGATTTTTCCTATTTCGTCAGCAAGCGCTATAGACTCCTTATAATCCTTTTCGCTTAAATATCCTTCTTCAAAAGAAAAGCTAAGCAAGTATTTAGTTTCTTTTAAAGAACCATAAGAAATTAACAAAAATTGCTTATAACTTTTGTCGCTTTGTCTGGCATAGCCCTCAACAATATTTAAGGGAACCGATAATACTGCTCTTCTTAGTTGCGAAATTACTCCATAAACTTCTTCTTTAGGAAAGACTCTAGTAATTTTGTAAACTAAATGTGCAAGTTCATTAGATTTTTCATACAATGGATTTTTATTCATAATCGCACCCCCACTTCTTGCTTATTGTTTCTTGTTTACTGTTTCTTGCTTCTTGCTTATTGTTTCTTGTTTATTGCCCTCAACGCTTGCTTCACTCTCTCTTCAACTGAAAGATCTCCCGAAACATTCCTAAGCGCCGCATCTGCTTCCCGCGCCAAGTAGCCAAGACCAATTAAAGCATCATGAGCATCGTCAGCTTTTCTTTCGCCTATCCTCTCTAACTTTCCGGATAATTCCAGAACTAATCTTTCGGCCGTTTTTTTACCGACTCCCGGAACACTCACTATTTCCTCCGGCCTTCCCTCTTCAATACTCTTTTTTAATTTATCGGCACCCAATGACGACAAAATAGAAAGTCCCGCTTTTGGGCCAATACCGGAAACCGCAATAATTTTTTCAAATAAAAATAACTCTTCTTCGTTATCAAAACCAAAAAGAGATAAATTGTCTTCTCTCACCTGCAAATAAGTATAAAGATTGATTTCTTTGCCTACAGATGCTCGCCCGAAAACACTTGCCGAAATATTCACCTTGAAACCAATGCCCGAAACGAGCACCGTAAGGTAAGAATCTTTTTTTAAAATAACTTCGCCCGATAAAAAATTAATCATCCTGTCTCTCCTAGCAAGATCATTTTAGGTCAAGATAATTAAAATAGCAATTGGAAACAATAAGCAAGGAACGAATAACAATAAACAAAAAAACTCAAACTGTCTTAGAACTACCCCCTACTGTCATTCCGGCCATATGGCTCGTCCAGACGGATCCATGGGGATATAAAATCCATAACCACGAGAAATGGCTTTACGAATGGATTCCTGGTCAAGCCAGGAATGACAAATTAAGAAGGTTGCGAGTTTTCGGTCAGCCTTAAGGTGTAAATGCTCACAACTTGTCATTCCCGCGGAGGCGGGAATCCAGTAAGCTCATTGCACCGGATCCCCGGGTCCCGCCTGCCCAAAAAGCGTCATTAGACCGCTTTTTGGGCTCAAAAAGCTACAGAACGGGCAGGCAAGCCCGAGGATGACAAAAATATAGTTTTCGGACAGTCCATGTATTTCGCATTTTGTTCATTAATCATCATAATTATTAATATTAAAATGCGAAATACGTGACAGCCCGAAGGGGCGGATGGATTTATTTTAAAACCAGTGATTTTTCGTAAACCTCTGCGTAAGACTTAACCATTCGCTCTTTACTAAATAAGCTAGCCCTTTTTCGACAGTTTTCCCGATCAATTTTGTCAATTTTGCCGACATGTTTCGACATTTCATCGACGTTCCTCGAAATGTAGCCGCAATAACCGTCTTTAACAATTTCCGGCACCGACCCCTCTCTAAAAGCAAGTACGGGAGTTCCGCAGGACAAGGACTCAACCATTGTAAGGCCAAAAGGCTCCGGCCATTTTATAGGGAAAAGGTAGGCGTAAGCATCTTGGAAAAGCCTCACTTTGTCCTCATGCATCACTTCTCCAACATATTGGACATCTTTGCCGCTAAGTAACGGCTTTATAGTTTTCTTGTAATAATTTTCATCTGCCGGATCAACTTTGGAAGCCATAATCAATTTTTTTCCTAATTTTTTTGCCACCTGTATGGCCTCAACCGGCCCCTTGCTGTCATTTATGCGGCTAAAATATAATAAGTAGTCACCTTTTGGATTGGCATTATACGGATAAAGGTCTAAATCAATTCCGTTATAAACCGTACCTACCCAATTTATGCCCGGCAAAGATAGCTTCTGATTTTCTGAAATAGAAATATAGCCCGAAGTTCCATTAAATAAAGGATAATACTCTTTCATGGATACAAAATCCAAACGGCCATGAAACGTTGTAAGAAACGGGATTTTTAGATGACGGCTCATGTGCAAACCATAATAATCGGTATGCGAATGAACGACATCAAAATTACCGTTCAATATGTAATTTAAGCTTTTTTCGGCGGCTAAAGTTTGATAGATATAAAAATCCATCGGCCATTTTATTTCTTTAGCCGTTCGCACTGACTTTTTTGTTACCGAAACTAACTTGGCATTAACCTTTGAATCTCCGGAAGCAAATAAGGTCACATCGTGACCTAAAGCCTTTAAGCCTTCAACCAAATTATAAACCACCAGCTCTGTTCCGCCGTACATCTTCGGCGGCACGGATTCTACTACGGGAGCCAAAATAGCAATTTTCATAAAAAACCCAAACTTATAAAGAAATTTTACTCCTTTTAAGCGTAACCAACAATCGGCACCGCAAACAAACTACGGCGATTTTTCCTTACGAATTTTGGGATATCTTATCTATAAAGTTTGCGTTTTGCAAATGGCACATGGCAATTGCTAAAGCATCAGCCGCATCATCAGGACGCGGAATTTCTTTCATTTTAAGGAGTATTTTTACCATTTCCTGAATTTGTTTTTTTGATGCTTTGCCGTATCCGGAAATAGTTTGCTTCACCTGAAGCGGCGTATATTCGAAAGAAGGAATTTCGTTTTTAGCCAGCACTAAAAGAATAACGCCTCTTGCATGGCCGACAGATAAGGCCGTTTTGGCATTGTTGCAGAAGAAAAGTTGCTCCACGGAAGCAACGTCCGGCTTGAAACTTTCAATTATTTCAATTAAATCTTCCTCGATAATTCTTAACCTAATTTTTAGGTCTAGATTAGCTTCTGTTCTGATGCAGCCATATTCCAAAACAGTAAGAACGTTACCTTCTTTTTTTATAACACCGTATCCGGTTGTGGCTGTTCCGGGATCGATACCAAGGATTATCATATAGGCAATACCCCCACACACGAAACAAGATTGCCGCACTCCCTTCGGTCGCTCGCAATGACAAGTTTGGAAGTTTTGCGGACATTCCTGATATTTGGCATTTGATATTTGGCATTTAACATTTTTGTTAATCCTTTAACAAGTCGTCTGGAATGTTGAAATTTGACACTACATCCATGACATCATCAATGTCTTCCAAGGCGTCTATCAATTTCAAAATTTGGAAAGCTGTTTTTTCGTCTGACACTTTAACTTCATTTTTGGGCACCAAAGAAACTTCGGAAGAAACTACATCGAGGCCGTAATCTTTAATTTTCTCTATAACTTCTTCAAAATCTCTGGGGCTAGTTATAACCAACGCCTGATTATCTAACTCTATAACGTCTTCCGCTCCCGTATCCATTAAAAACAATAAAGACTCTTCTTTGTCTCTTCCTTTAAAATCAACTAAAATCTGACCTTTTTCGTCAAACATCCAACCGACCGAACCAGTTTCCCCAAGCTTGCCATTATGCTTTGAAAAAGCTGCCCTAATCTCGGAAGCAGTTCTATTCCTGTTATCCGTTGCGGCATTTACCATAACGGCAATACCACCCGACCCATAACCTTCATATCTTATTTCTTCAATTATGACAGACTTGTCGCCCCCCGCGCCTCTTTTAATCGCGCGATCAATATTTTCTTTAGGCATGTTGGATTCCTTAGCCTTTGAGATAGCAAGACGAAGTTTGAAATTACTTTCAATATCACTGCCGCTTTCTCTGGCGGCAACGGTAATCATATTGGCAATTTTAGTCCAAACCTTGCCCTTTTTAGCATCGACAAGAGCTTTTTTGTGCTTTATGCTTGCCCACTTGGAATGACCCGACATGTTTTCCTCCCTACAAATCAAAAAATGAGGTATAATTACCCCTATTTTATATCATAAATTCTTATTGAGTACAAAATAATTGTTACAGTGCTTAATTATATTTGACCTAAAATTTATGTCAATTAGAAAAATTTGAGCTTTCTGTGGAAAACCGAACAACCACGAGAACTTGTTCTTTCTTTTTTTTGTCATCCTAAATTTATTTCAGAATCCATACTCTCTGGATTCCGGATCGGGCCTGCCTCGCCTTGCTCATCAAGGCGGGTCCGGCATGACACTTAAAATGGAGTAACTCAGTAGCTAACCGTTTATCAAATTTAAGGCTTGTTCAAACATTCGATCCGGAGAATCGTAACCTTGGTTTTTGGAGACAACCGCAAAGTCAAGACCCAAATGATCGTTTCTGCCAAAATTAGTAATTTGCACCTCGTGCTTTATCATATCCGAAATTCTGGTTGCCTGAGTAGCATCGGTATCGAGCATAATTATCACAAACTTATCATTTTCAAAGCGGCAAACAACGTCTCCGCTCCGTACACTTTTTTCAATAATATCAGCAATAAGGGACGAGGCGGATGCCGCCGCCATATCGCCAAAACTGTCCCAAAAAACGCTAAATAACTTCAGATGCAAAACAACTATTGTTAGGTCTTCGTTAAAACTCTGGGATTCTTGGAATTTTTTGTCCAAAAATTGACCCAAGAAAGCTTGACTGACAAATCCGGTAAGCTCGTCAATTACAACATTATCGCCCGCTTCTTTTAAGTAGTTGCCAATTCGGGAAGACAGAAGTTTGACGGCCTCAATTCTTTCAGCAATAGAATGATCACTTGAAGCAATTTTTTCAATTTCCTCAATCCACTGCCGCTCTTTTTCCTTCAAATTAACATGAATCATTAAAAGTAATTATAGAACTTTTATAAAGATAATCAAGCTCTCGTTCTGTATCTACTCACTAGGCCCCTATTTTTATGTAAAATTTCTATGTAACTACAGTGTCATTCCAGACTTGATCTGGAATCCAGGAAGAATGGATCCCGCATCTAGGTGCGGGATGGGCATAATGCTTAAAAAGTGTTGCTACTTTAGGTCAAAATATGCCTTCCAATAAATAAATTGGAAGAGATGATCTTCTGTAAGTCCATT
>Ga0076307_103_pt1 | contig 60040 bp, 62 predicted proteins | sample RifGroC2_FD_68020 | JGI IMG/M metagenome (GOLD analysis project Ga0076307, IMG submission 68020) | candidate division CPR2 bacterium GW2011_GWC2_39_10
ACTTTTGTTTTTCTCCAAAGATTACTTTTGTTTTGCTATCCATTTTGTATGCATAGACTTCGAAAAACAAGGGATTTAAAAAAAGTGCACGTGGGTCAGAGAAAAAATCTTGTCAAAGAGTAAGAAATGTGGTATTATTAATTGTTACTAGCTATGAATAGCCCTTTGTTATGTAAATCAGTATTTTTTAGACCAAAGGAGATGATGGTTTTGAAACGGGAGCAGTTTGATACGCAGGAAGAAATGGAAAAAGCATCAGGGGATCTTGCAACATTGAACGCAGTCCTGAGTGCACGCAGAAGTGCTTACGCAAAGGATAAAAAGGCACGTTTGAATGAGTTTTATTTCCTGAATGGAAGGTATTTTACTGACTGTTTTGGGCAAGTACAAACCGTTTCAATCCGTGTGGGCAATACCCAGCGTTCATTTTCACCAACCGATCTCATTTACGATCTACCCAAAGTAATGGATGAGCTTGAGTTCCGTGCTCAAATCAGAAGGTTTTTCGCCGACTGGTTAGAGACCAGATCATCTCATTGTGATATACCTACTGAGAGAGTGAAGTGTGGTGAGTGTGGCGAAACCTGGAACATCAATAATTGCCATGATGCGGTCAGTATCCAGGACGACAAGATCTTTCCTCTTGATAACTACATAGGCAAAACAATTAAAGAGGTGAGGGCCGATTATAACAAGCGAGACGATGCCGTTTATCACATGCGAGATGGGATTCGTCATGACCGTTTTATCGACCTGCGGCCTAAGCCAGGATATAGCAGTTTGAAAATGAACGAACGAGGCTGGGCTGGTAAGGAAGAAGGGATAACAGACGATTACGTAATTCAAGAAGGAGACGAGGCTAGGTTTGTAGTATGGAAGTACTATCACAAATCCTGTAACAATGAGCGTCTTGGTTGGCTGGCATATCAGTTCTTCAAAGAGATCTTCAGCTCAGCGGGTTTCGAGCAATTCGACTTGCTTCAGATCCCAAATCAGTATGGTAGCTTTAGCTATCGAGGTCCATGGTTTGAGGTACAGACGGAAATCGGCACCATCACCATTGGATGGAGAAAGAGGGTCATCAATATTGAATGGCCTACTATTGGTCAAGATCTTCTTCCTCTGTTTAAAGACGAAGATGTGACCAAGAGTGAATGCAACATCCATGCCTGGACCGAGGAAAAAGCAATCGAATATCTGTCGAAGATACATGATAATGTTTCTCAAGCAGTCCGGTAGTGTTGGTATTATCCCGACGAGAAAGGAGAAGATGATATGAATCTCAAATTGCTTTATGAAATCTTGGGGGACACAACTGTCCAACTAAGAAAGGGTTCGGAGGTGGATAGTCACCAGTCAGGCAATGTACAAGTTACGGAGATATACGCCATGCCGCATGAGTCCGAATCCAAAGATCTCGAGATGGTCGATTGCCATTTTATCACCGTAGGTGTCGATAAGGCCAAGGCGAAAGCGCGCAAAGGTGAGCTAATCAACCTTCTTAAGTCTTATCCGCAACCGGAACGATTGGCTCAAGGGCCATCCTACATCGAAGTCGGCGGCGTTATTGGAGACCAGGGAGCAGCATTTCAGCTTTTCGCCTTAGGTCAAGCTCTCGGTCTCTGGAATATAATCACGCCGGAAACTTTAGGCATAGAGGGTCAAGAAGCCAGTACACTGGCCGGTCAGGGATTCGTGATGATAGACGGCTTCAAAGTCGCTTAGAAATCCTTCATCCTGTAAACGGTCACATGACCGCTTTTAGCAATTGCTAGAGCGGTCATTTTCTTTTCCTTCTTACGTTTTCCAGGCTTCAGGGTTTTGCTTTCCATATTAAAACTAAAATCCTTAATAAATCGAGGCACTGATTCATCTTCAGTTCGAAAGGGGATGACCACTCTTAAGCTATCATTAAATTCAACACTTGTTGTTATCTCCTTATCCGGCCTTTTTGTACCATTATCAATTTTTTCAACTCCAAGAGTCATATTTTGAAAATACACTAAACAAGCCTTCCTAGGAAAGGACCAGTGACCGGTTCTCTAATCAGCTTCAATACAAAATTTGCCATTTTAAAATGATTGGTTCTATTCTGGAGCGAGTTAAATAAAAAAAGACGATTTCGTAATGAAATTCGTCTTTTTTATACTTGGAATTTTAGTTCCATCCTGCTTACTTTAGCGAGCCGAGAGGCGCTTAAATCTGTTTAGCATCCCTAACTTATATTCAGATCCCAAAGGATTGTTTTATACAAATCTTCTCTATATTGGTTTGTAAAGTCATGATTCCCGTCAAGGTTGATAATTCGGGTATTTTTTATGAGTCTAAGATTGTTGAAATCCATAACTTCATCGTTTATTGCATAAATAAGGGTAAGTTCAGTTTGGTTGGCTAAATTGTTGTAAAGGGTTACCACATCTGTTTTGAATCTTTCGGCCCAGTATTCTGGCGGTATGACAGTCACTGAACCATCACTTCTACGTCTACGGGTAATGTTATAGAAATCTAATTGATTATCGGCAAGATCCGTATAACGTTTCTGCAAATCTTCGATGTCAGTTTGAAAAAATGGCGATATACCTATTACTTTTTCTATCTTGTCCAAGTTCCGACAAAGGGTTGGGATTAGGCTTCCCTGTGAATGCCCGATAATTATAATACTTTTATATCTCTCGTCCTTGGCTATTTCATCGATTTGTTTCTGAAGGATGGCTGCCTGGACAGAAAAAGGTACAGCAAAAAGCTCCTTAGAATTCTCATCAAACTTATTATAATTAAATTGTTTTGTTACAAATCCTCGGGACTCTAGCATGGAAGCTAAAAATGAAAATAGCCCTCGGGCATCTTTCATAACCCCAAAGCCGTGTGAAAATAATATTAATGTATCTTGTGGTTTATGTTTCATAGCGTTAATTATATCTTACCATAATAAGCCGAAAAGCGCTGGAGTTCAATTAGACTACCAGTTCATTATCCTTATTTTCAATAAAATCAATCTTCTCGACATGAAAGTCCCTGACTTCATAGAAATTCAGATTTTCGCGAAGCGCCAATTGATATCTAAACATATACCGCACCTTTTCTTCCAGATTACTAAAGCCAGGACAAATAAGGAAATACCTGTCTTTGACAATAACGCCATAAAAGTAGAGTTTGTTAATCGCAATTCGGTAAACACTGTCCAGCCCAAGTTTTGTTGAAAAAGATTTCTTCAGTTCAGGAACATCATCCGATTTGGAAAAAATATAATCTCTATCTAAAATAAAAAAAGAATAATCGGCACATAATTCAGCATCACGACGCGAAAATTTTTCGATTTCTGATAGAATATCCTTATTGCCCGTTTTACATTCTACAAAAGTTAAGCCATCGTCAATTAAGCCAATACAATCAAATTCGTCATCAGGACTGGCGTCCTTCAGTCTGATTCCAAAGCCAGTTGCTTTAGCTCCAAACTTTTTTATAAGCATCTGACTAATGAACCACTCAAATGTATGAGCGTACTTCTGAATTCTCTTTTCTTGGTTCTGGAATTGTTTGTCAAAGTCTTTTTGGAATAAACAACAAATATTTAAGTAGCTTAAAAAGGATTTATTTTTAACTGGTTCTTTTGAATACGCCCATTGCCTAAACTCTCTTCTGAAGCTTTCAAAGTTTAATAATTTATAGAGAATAGCTTTAAGAGTGTCAGTAGACTCAGCCTCAAGGTATGGCAATAATATATGCATATCACCAGACTGTGATATGATTTCTTGTCCCCGCTGTCTTAATGCTGTTTCAATACTTTGTTTCATAATCCTAACAAAATTAGCATACCGATCGGCATGCTAATTGCTTAGTAGGTCAACCGGTGGTCAATCGGTCTATTATTTAATTTGGAACTTTTGGTTCCATCTTGCTTACTTTGGCGACCCCGACCAGACTTGAACTGGCGACCTCCTGCGTGACAGGCAGGCGCTCTAACCAACTGAGCTACGGGGCCTCGTCAATAAACAAAAAAAAGATAACAATTAGCAGTTTCTATCGTTTCTTTTTTTCTGTTTATTGCTTATTGTTTATTGTTATTTACTTTCATAACTCACTTAATATAGCAAAAAAACACCTGAAAGTAAAGAAAATGTGAGGCAAATCTAAGGTAACTGCTCACAATCTTTAAAATTTGATCTTAAAATTTCTCCACCATTATTTGTCAACTTGACCCAAGAATCCATACTTTCCGGATCCCAGATCCCATACGGGTTTTTCAACAAGTCGGGATAACAACAAGGATTAAAAAAAGCCGGGATATAAATCCCGGCTAGTTTGGTAAACGACTTGGTTAAGGCTAGTTTTTGGGTTGAACCAATTGGTTCAAAATCCTACCCGCTTCTTCCAGTTCTTTACCGGCATTGCCTATCTGGCCTTTGCCTGTCAATAATTGGTAATTGTTTAGATGATCGGCAGCTTCACGGATCAGTTGATCCGTTGTTTGCTTTGTACCGCCAGCCCGGTTAGGCTGTGCTATCGCTCCACCTTCGGAAGTTACCAGTTTTTTAAGCGCTTCTTCGTAAGTGTTGGCATAAACCAACTTATCGTTGGTAGCCAATATTACTCGCCTTAATTCCGGCATCCGCGCTTGATCAGCCTGAATGAATAGCGGCATACTGTACATCAGGCGGTTTCCGCTTAAAGGTGTTACTATCAGATTGCCCCAGATAACCTTAGATCCTTGCTGATTCCATAGTGTAATATCCTTGGACAAGGTCTCGTCCTGGTTAATATTGGCAAAAATCTGAAGCGGCCCCTTTGTTAAGCGATCTTTCGAGAATTTGTACACAACGAGCTTGCCGTAATTTGGATCGTCACACTTAGCCGCTAACCACCCAATCATGTTATCGCGTATTAGCGGACTAAAAGGCGATACTATGGCAAATTCGGGTTTTGAGCTTTCCAGATTGGTGAGCACATAATATGGCTCAATCGGCTGATCTTTTGCCTTTTCACTGGCCACTCGCCAAGCATCCTCTTTGTTATAGAATGTGCCCGGGTTTGACATGTGATACGTGCCGAAGATTTTTGCCTGAACACTAAAGAGAGCCTCCGGATACCGGATATGCTTTTTAAGTTCGGCCGGCATCTTATCTGCCGACTTAAACATTCCGGGGTAGATCCTTGAATACGCCTGAATGAAGGGATCGTTGTCGAAAACATAAAAATCTACGCTTCCGTTTTTAGCGTCTATAACGATCTTTACGGAATTCCGAACGTAGTTAACGTTCTCTTCCATAAACTCCCTAGGCGACGAATACGGGTAATCATTGCTGTAAGTGTAGGCGTCCAGAATGTAGAACAAGCGCCCCTCCGCAATGACCGCATATGGATCAGGGTCAAGCTTTAAGAAGGTTGGCGCTATCGCTTTAACCCGTGACATTATGCTGCGATTAAACATGATCTTGGTTTGAGGCTTGACGAATTCAGACGTGAATAACCGTAAGCCGTCAAATCTAAGAGCAATTGCGAAGCGTCTCATGCCAGATCCAATGCGGATTCCTCCGGTTCCGTCATAACGCGTAGTCTTGTTTTCATCACCGTCCGGATAATCAAACTCCGGATAGCTTCCCACGTAAACATACTTGCCGGTTTTTTCACCGAAATATATCTCCGGAGATTTGATCTTAAAAACGTCGAAGGTAGTTTTAGTGGGTATGTCTTTTGCCAAAAAGTATGGCGAGCCGTCGGGGGCAAACTTGTTCACCTGACAAACCACGGCGCCGGATCCATGGGTATAAACGAAATGCTCGTTTAGCCATGTTTTTGACTGTTCGGGTAAAGATTTCTGATCCATCTCCCGTAAAGTCAGCATTACCTGGGTTTCTTTGCCATCAATCGTATAACGATCAATGTCGATGTCGCCAAAGTCATAATACGTCCTAAAGAGCTGCGTTTGCCTCAGGGTTTGCCCGAGTATTTGCCAGCTCCATAGCCTGACACTATCCAGGCTTGCCTTATCCTTTTTTAGAATGTCCGTTCCAATTCCCGTATCTAACGGAATTGTTTTTTCCTCTACCTTATCGGCACTTAAACCCCACGCCTCGCGAGTAAACTGGATATCGTGCTTAATGTAAGGGGTTTCTTTGGCAATCTCGTTTGGCGACACTTCGTATGTTTGGACAATCCAGGGATAGATCCACAAAGCCAGTATCATGGCGATCAATGGCACAGCCGCTCCGGCAATTGCAAATCCAATTGTTTTGTCCGTGCTTTTTACTTTTGCGGCGATAAGGAACAAAACTATGGCTACGATTAAACTGCCACAGAAAATCCAATTTGCCGTAATCTGCGCGTGAACGTCCGTATAGCTTGCGCCGAAGACCACGCCGCGCTCGGAATAAAGCAGCTCCCAGTTCGCCTTGATAGTTGAAAAAACCAGGTGAATTCCCCAGATAACGCCAAGAATGGCGCCATGGCTAATTATATGATTCAAGAATTTGCTTCCCTTAGCGGATGCCCAATCATTAACATAGCGACCGAGACCTTGGTCGTGAACCTGAAACATATACATAATCGCCGCTATAACGACAGTCAAGAAAAGTATTGCATAACCAAGATCAAGCGCAAACCGGATCATCGGCAAAGTAAAAACATAAAAGCCAAGGTCTTTGCCGAAAATCGGATCCGTTATACCAAACGGAACTTGGTTAAAGTATAACAAAACCTGGTTCCAATTAGTAGCGGCGATCGATGCGATGATCAGGGAAAGAATAAAGCTAACAGCCAATAACAGCCAGCGCATACCGATAGCATAATCAGCCTCCACCGATCCTTTTATCCCACTAGCTATCTTGGCATCATCTTCCCCTTCCGTCCTAATTATGGCAAATAATACGTTAATCACCATAAAGGCCAGCGAAACAAAAAATACTACCAAGAACACTTTCCAGGAAGTCAGAATAGGCGCCCAAAAACGGGACACATATCCAACCTCCTTATACCACATAAGATCAACCCACTTGCCAAGAACATAGTCCAAGATGAATGCACTAACAAAGCCGGCAAAGATCCACAAACCGCCCGCTATCCTTCCGGTTAATCCGCTTTTCTTGGAGACCAAGAAATAGGCACCGGGTGCGAAAAATATCACACACCATAGCAAGAAAAGTAAAAACTGCAACACTGAAATCTCCTCCTTCAAAATAGCTGCTTTTTCCAACTGCCAAATGCAATTTCCTAATTAATCACCCCTTTTTTCATATTTATTATTTTTGAAGAACCAACATTTTAACCGATTGATAAATATACAACCTAATCAATAATTTGTCAAGCCTTTTTTGCTGACCCACGTGCAGTTTTCTTTGTGTCATTCCCGCGTAGGCGGGAATCCAGAGGGTATGGATTCCAAATCGAGCCTGCCTCGCTTTGCTCGTCAAGGCAGGTTTGGAATGACAAATCTAAGGTCAATTTTTAACAAGTTTATGAGGAGTTTGTAAGAGTGCACGTGGGTCAGTATTTTTTGCCCGTAGAAAACAAAATAGCCATGAGCTATAAGCCATTGGCTATTAATGAAAACTTGGTCGGCCTGCTGGGATTTGAACCCAGGACCCCCGCTTTATAAGAACGGTGCTCTAACCCCTGAGCTACAGGCCGAAGAAATGTTGGATTGTTTAATTTGATTTTTAGATTTTAAATTTGTTAACGGACTTATTTGAACCAAGATTTGTTCGTCCAGGGCGGAAACCCGCGACCCCCGCTTTAGTCGCCGTTTTTTTTATTTATTTTATATGTTGTCGGCGGTATTAGCTCTGAAGAGCTAATTAAGAACGGTGCTCTAACCCTTAAGCTACAGGCCTGTACAAATATCAACAAAACAAGGTAATTATACTGTAAAATTGACCCTTTTTCAAGGACAAGGTATCTACTCATTAGGCCCATCAATTTGTCCATCCCGCACTTAGATGCGGGATCCATTCTTCCTGGATTCCAGATCCAGCCTTCGGCTGACAGGCAAGTCTGGAATGATACTGTAGTTACATAGAAATTTTACATAAAAATAGGGGCCTAGTGAATAAACACAAAGACAAGATAAAGGGATTAGCTAATTACTTATGACTGTGGTGGCAGGAAGATGCAAGCCGGATAATTTCTAAAGCGTCTTCTTCCGGCAGTTTATTAATTCCTAGGTCGTCATGGGCCATTATCCAATCTCCCACTTTTAGTTTTGGAATTAAAACAATATTAATTTTGTGATTGTGTCCTTCGAAATCTACCAAGGCAAATTTATCTTCAATTTTTTTTACTTTTCCAGGGATAGCTAAACACATTTTACCTCCTAATGAACCGAGCAGGTAATGCAAGGATCGTAAGCCCTTATTAACATTTCTATTTGCCTTTCTTGTTCTTTCCTTGACAAGTGATGGCTGATTTTTAGTAGTTCATCTGCATCATCTTCAATACTGGTTAGATTTTGAGCCGTTGGAGTTATAATGTCGCAATTTACGATAATGCCTTTTGAGTTTAACTCGTAATAATGAAATAGAAGTCCTCTGGGCGCCTCAATGCAACCGGCCCCTTTGCCCGATTTTACCTCATAATTAATGCGTGAAGCAGAAACATCCGCTCCTTTTACTTTATCAATAAGCAAAATTATTTCTTCCATGAAATGCACCATTTCAACCGCCTGGGCTAAATTATTCTTAAAAGGGTTATTGGACGGAAACTGCCCCTTGGCAATTTCCAATGCCATTTTATTTAATAACTGAAATTTTAGATTGACTCTGGCAATTGATCCCACCATAAAGCCCTTGCCGTCTTTGGTAGAAAATTTAGCGGTGGAGTAAGAATTAACTTTTTCGGAGATATTTTTTTGATAATCCGAAACCTTAAAATTTTTTCCCGCGGAAGATACAACCTCTTCGCCAATTAACGGGTAGGACGAATCCTGAAGCGACAGATATTCCCTCTCCCTTTCCATGTGCGGATAATGAAATTTGGCAAAAAGCTTAGCCGCCTCAACTGCGTGAACCAAGTTTTTTTCTAATCTGTTCCTATAAAGCAAAAGCTTTCGATAATCCGGCAATTTTGTAAAGCCGCCGACAACCGGCGTTACCGGGTGGATCGACCTTCCGCCAATAAGCTCTATTCCCTCGTCGGCGAGTCGCTTTAAATCCAGGACTATTTGAAAAACTTCCGGATTTTTTTCCGCAAGATCTAGGGCAGAATCAATATTTAAATAATCGGGAGCCGCCAAAAAAAACAGATGAAGAACATGGCTTTGAAAAATTTGAAGCGACAGCATTATTCTTCGATAATCGGCAATGTATTCCGGTACTTTTATATCTAAGGCGTTTTCTAAAGCATCAATAGCGGCAAAAGTATGGGCTGTTGGGCAAACTCCGCAGATTCTAGCCGATATCAAGGGCGCATCTTCGTAAATTCTACCCAAAACTAACCCCTCAAATAAACGTTCGCCTTCATCAACATGAAGCTCGGCCCGCTCTTTGGAAAAATCCACCTTTAATTTGCCGTGACCTTCTATTTTGGTTATGTAATGTCCTAAGATTTCCTTCATTTTTTCTCCCTAAAAATTTAACTTCCTTATTTTCCCTCTCCCGGGGGAGAGGGTTAGGGTGAGGGGTCTTTATTCTCCTCTTCCATTGAAGGGTTGGTGATAAAAAAGTGCATTTGACGGTTAGCTTCGTCCCTCCCCACCACTTCCACAAGATGTTTTTTAAAAGATTCGATGTTTGCACCTTTAGCGGGACCAAAACAACCATAGCATCTATGCGAAACCGATGGGCATAAGGCATCGCAGCCGCCTTTGGTTATTGGCCCTAAGCATGGTTTATCCTCCAGTAGCAAACAGTGGTTTTCCTTGGCCTTGCACTCAAGGCAAACCGGGTAGGCTTTGGGAGAGAGAACTTTTCCCCAAATTAAGCCGGAAACAACATACTCTAACTCTTTTTGCGTTACCGGGCAACCGCGAATATGATAATCGATATTAATATAGTGGCTTAAGGGATAAACTTTTTTTACCGCTAATTCGTAATTTTTACCATATATTTTTCTAGCTAATGCTTCCCTTTCTCCGGAGCTAACAATGCCCGGAATTCCTGCAAGCGAAGCGCAATCGCCCAAAGCAACAACTGCTCCGCTAGACTGCCGAATTTCTTTTATCATTTCAATGTCATCCTGTGTTAAAGGGCTTCCCTCTATAAATGCAACGTCAAATGGGCCGTTATCATTTTTTGCTTTGGCCAAACGCCAATTGGTAATTTCGATACTTTTTGCAAGATCCAATAATTTTTCCCTAAAAGCCAAAAACTGCAGCTCGCAACCTTCGCAATCCGTTAAGTCAAATATGGCAACTTTAATTTTGTTTTTCATGTATTTTCCTAATTGATTTTATGTTTTGAATTTTTGTCATTTGAATTTGTTTAGAAATTAGAAATTTGGATTTAGAAATTATATTTTTTTATACTGCTTCAAAATTATCTTTAATTTGATTATAAGAGAAAACCGGTCCGTCAATGCATGCGTATTTTTCACCGCAAGTACAATGCTGGCATTTGCCAATACCGCATTTCATTCGCCGCTCTAAGGACAAGTAAATATTTTTATCGGCCATTCCCTTTGCCTTAAGTTCGACCAAAACAAATTTGAACATCACCGGCGAACCGCAAGTGATGGCTATTGCCGACTTACTTGTTTTGACATGATCAAACAAGGTAGTGACTACTCCGGTTTCGCCTTGCCAATTTTTATCAGACATATCGACGGTAAGTAATACTTTCATATTCTTTTGCCAATCCATTAAATCCTTCTTAAACAACAGCTCTTGCGAATTTCTGGCACCATAAAGAAAATATAGCTTGCCATATTTATCACGTTCATAAATCATGGTATTCACAACCGATCTTAAAGGTGCCGCACCGCAGCCTCCGGCAACAATTATAATATCTTTGTCATAGAACTTTGATAGATCGAAACCATTTCCGTAAGGGCCCCTTATTCCCACTTTGCCGCCTACATTTAAGCCAAAAAGGGCGGTGGTGACCGAACCAACCTTATTTACCAAAAGCTCAAAATGATCCCGCTTTCTTGGAGAAGAGCAAATAGAAACCGCAAATTCGCCATGTCCCGGTATGGATAAAAAAACAAATTGCCCGGGAACAAAAGTAAACTTTCTTTGATCGCTTTCTTTTAGAAACCTAATACCAAAAAAGCGCTTTCCTGGAGCCATTTCCTCTATCCAAAGAATTTGGGCGTCACTTAACTCGTAGTGGTTTTTTCCCACGCTTTCCCTCCATTTCTAAAACTACGTCCTCTAAAACTTCCAAATAATTTATTCTGGCCGGACAATAAACAATACACCTGGAACAACCCACACAACCCAACTTACCATATTCCTTGGGCATCCGCACAAACTTATGATAATACCAATTATAAATCCGTTTTTTTAATTCCGGTCTAAAATTAAAACCTCCGCCAATTTCGGTAAACGCGGAAAGCATGCAGGAGTCCCAACACCGCGTCCTGGTACTATTGCCTTTAAGATCGAAGCTATCTTGAACATCGAAGCAATAACAAGTCGGGCAAACATAACTGCATATTCCGCATCCGAAGCAACGCTGAGACAAATCGTCCCAAATTTTACTGCCGTAGCTTTTTTCTACCGCCTCAGACAAACGCTTATGAGATAAAATGTCATCAAAATGAAATAAGTTTTTTTCAGAAGTAATTTTACTGTTTTTGATTAGAAGCGGCGTGCCGGCAAGCTTTAAGCCCAAAGGCGATCCAACCGTAACCAAAAAATAATCATCAATAACCTGAAGGTACAAATCATATCCATCTTTTGGGGCCGTAAAATGATCCATGCCCACAATTAAAAATTGTTCCCTGACATCAAAATATTCCTGATCTATTATTGGGTACTTAAAAACCTTATCAAGTATGGCAATTCCGGCAATATCGCTAAAATGAAGACCGACCAAAGCTTTATCTTTTTTCCCGGGTCCTAAAAACAACTCCCGTTTATATGGAAAAATAAATTTTTTCGGTCCTTGAGGGGATAATCTGGGATTAAAAGCAACATACTTGGCAGCCACTTTCTCGAAATGGGCTTCGTGCTGAGTTTCTGATACGGGCGCAAAAAGCTCATATTTACCCTCCAAATATTCAAAAAAAAGTGTTAAATTTTCTTCTCTTAAAATAAATGTCATTTTTTCTCTAAAATACCGGCAATGCGCTCCATTACTTCCGCCATAGTAGCTTGGGATTTAACAATGTAGTCAGAAGCGCCAAATTCTTTTGCTTTGTTCATGGTATCCTCATCGGAAAGTGCAGATAAAACAATTATCTTGATGTCTTTTGTTTCCGGCGTGGCCTTTAGGATGTCTAAAACATTAAGGCCATGGATCATGGGCATCATTATATCAAGCAAAATTAATTCCGGCTTTAACTCTACGGCCCTCGATAATCCCTCCTCGCCTTGGTTTGCGGTAAAAACCTCGTACCCTTCTTGCTCTAAAGTTAGTTTATATAGTTGACATAACCCCGCATCATCATCTACAACCAGAACCTTTCCTTTTTTACTCATATTTTTATTCTCCTCTCATTTACTATTTTAACGTTATTTTTAAAATGAGCCAATGAAATTTTTTAATTCCTCTTCGGAAGCCATTTGAATGTCATCTTCATTCTTATATTCTTTCGGAAAATGAACCCTAAAAGTTGTACCAATCTTTTTGTTTAAAACGCACTCCACTTTCCCGCCTAGCCTTTCAGTTAAATTTTTAACTATATAAAGACCCAAGCCCGTACCTTGAGTTTTTCGGGTTTCCCAATTTTCCATTCGGTAAAATTTTTCGAATATGTGCCTTCTGGCAGATGGCTCTATCCCCACTCCGCTATCCGAAACATCCACAATTAAATATTTAGAATCTTCGTCCAAGGTTACTCTAACCCAACCTTTATCCGTAAATTTGATCGCATTTTGAATTAAGTTAGTCACAATTTGGACAATTTTGTTTTCGTCGGTAACGATAGCTTCGGCATTGGTAATTTTATTTTTAAAACTAACTTCAATATTCTTTTCCCTGGCTTTCGTTTCAAAAGACTTAATAATAGTTGATATTACTACGCCGAGGTTCACTTTTTTTAATGCAACGCTAACACTTTTGCCGTCAATATTGTAAACCGTTAAAATATCGTTGGTAAGGTTAATTAGATGGATAGCCGAATTATGAGCAGCCTTAACATTTTCGATAATGTTCGGTTCTACTCCTTCAAGTTGCTTTAGGGCTAAAAATAAGTATCCTTCAATTTGAGCAAGCGGAGTCCGCATCTCGTGCGATGCCACGGCCACAAACTCGGTACTTCTATCTTCAAGCATCTTATCGCGGGTAATATCCCTAAACAGAACTATTAAAGTTGTCATTTCCGCACCATGATAAACCGGGTTTAAATGAATATAAAAACGGTACCAGCTATTTTTCCTTTTAAAATATAGATCTGAGCGAATAAGTCTTGGCGTCTTTTCTTTAAATATCTTATACAAATCGATAGCAATTTTATCCTCGTCGTACAAAGAAAAAACGTCGGCTAAGATTTTGCCCTGAAGGTCTTTAGTTCCCAAAAGCTCTGCTGCACTTTTATTATGTAAAAATATTTTGCCATCTTTGTCACAGCTTAAAATTCCGTCCCCCAAAGAGTCAATCAAATCCAAAGATTCTTTTTTGTCGGCTATTATTTTTTTATTTAAATTTTCAAGTTCCAGTTTTTGGTCCCGCATAGATAGCGAGAAGCTGGCAAAGATACGGCTAACGGCTGCGATGGCAATTAAACTGTAGGTCTGGATAAGCAATATAAACGGCAATCCCCCGGAACCCCTCCACGAAAAAAATGCAACCACATTTAAAAGAATGATGCAAGCAACCGTTATAATTGATAATTGACGCAAATTAAAAATATAGGCATCAATCATTATGAGTAAATAAAGATAGATAAGCAAAAAGGAGCCATATTTGCCAAGACCCATAACGGCAAAGGCGCTGCCGGTAAGGTACACAAGATCGGGCAGCAGAACAAATTTCGGGTTCAGATAAAGCCGCGGAAAATTATAATATACAACTGTAAATAGCAGAACTCCCCCAAATATGCCCAGAATCTGTAGCCTGGGAATTTCGGAAGCCGGTATAAGAAAAATGCCGACAATAAGAACAAATAAAGCCAGTTCGGCAACTATGCCCGATAACTTTTGAGCTTTTTCTAATTCAAAAAATACATCGCTATGTTTTCGCTTTGTCATCAACAATTGACCTAACCCTTTTAATAATATCCCCTATCGTATTTTCGGATTTGACCAAATAGTCGCAGGCTCCAAGAATGGAAGCATGTTTCATTGCAGATGAATTTTTGAGGTCGGAAACGATGACAACCGGAATTCCATCCTTTGCTTTTTTCAGTTCATCAAAAATATTTAAGTTATCAAAATCTGCCGTCATAATATCAAGAAGCACTAAATCGTAACTATCTCTCTTCAAAAGCTCTATTGCCTGGTCTAGGTTTTCGGCTTCTTGAACCTCGATTTTTTGAAATGCGATAGCTACCTTGTAAAGATAGCGCGTTCCTTCATCGCTTTCCACCAATAATACTTTAGCCATATAAAATACCCTCCGTTTTATTAAGTATAATGGAAGTAACTCAAAAAACAAAGAACAATAAGCCGAGTTTGTCGAAGATTATCTGTTAACTTTGTATATTTTAAATTTAAAAGCCCCTCTTCGGGGCCTTAGTTGTTTATTGTTTATTGTTTATTGTTTCTTTTCTTAGTTGATGTCCTTAGCTAGTGTAATTGCGTAATATCCGTCGAGAGTTTGATATTTTGATATTACATCGATACCCGCTACATCATTATTTTCTAAGATTTCATGGATATAGTCTTTTGCAGTTGCAATATCCAATATCCCATCGGCAGAATCAAGACGATTATGAATGTAGCCGCCACAGCCATTGCCATGGTTAATAACGATACAAGTTTTGGCACCGGTTTCTTTACATGCTTCGATAAGTTGCAGAGTGGCATAATTTTCGATTGTCTTGTTAAATCTGCCGGCAAAAATACCAATATTGCCCGGGCTCCCAAGCACAAAAGGCATTTCATTTTTTTCAAGCAGCCGCGAAATGTTAAACCAGGCGAAACGAAAATCAACGCATTGACGTAAAATAACTCCAAAACTGCTATAGTCAATTTCGACTTCATCAATTCTGCCAATCACTTCTATGTCTTTATCAATAACAAAACCGGCAATTAGTTTTTTTAAATCTTCCAGATCCTTATAAACATCTCTGCCGGGGGTGAACGCAAGTCCTTTTCCGGGAAGAACAATTTCTACAGTCTCGATAGAATCGGCATGCAAAGCAATGCCAAGATTCCGGATCATTGTTTTCTTAATAGTTTTGCCGGCCAAGCCTAAAAATGACTCATGGATTGCCGGACTAGAATAAGTGTACGGATGAAGACGATCTTTTTTATATGCTTTTTGTACCGCATCCCAACATATTTCCGGAGTTGTGATAATTATTCTTTTTGGGGGCTCGGCCCTTGTTGCCAAAATTTCTTCACGTCTCTTTTTGGTTTTGTGTTGAATATCGGTTGAAGTAGTCATAAGTCTCCTTTTGTTTTTTAAGCTGCCATGTTTTTACTATACAAAGAGATATTTTAAAGCTTAAATCGGTTAAAGTCAAGAACAAGAAACAATAAGCAATAAACAAAGAGCAACAAGCAGAAAAAAGTGACATTACATCAGACAATGAATGAGAATGTTCTCTTGCTTATTGTTTATTGTTATTTGTTTATTGGTTTACAGCCATTCTACCTTACGGTTATTCAAATCTTCCGTCATTTTTTTTATGTCTTTTTCAAGACTGACTAATCTTTGCAGTTCCTGCTCGCTAACGATATCTTTTAAAATATCCTCCGACAAAACAGTGGGAGATTCTATCTTAAAATCAGCCAGTTTTTTCTTTTCGACGTCAATTTTGGCAGTATCTTTAGCCTCAACGGCTTTTGTTAGGTTTTCTATTATTGATGACAGACCCTTAAGTTTACCAATTAAGCTTTCATGAAATTTCTTAAACGCCGGTGCGGGCTTTGTCTTCTCTAGGTCAGAAATGTCCTTAATCATCATTTCTCGCCATCTGGCAAAATCTCCAAGAGGGTCGGCGGCTTGAATTTCCTGGCCCTGAATGTCTTTTTTTACTTTTTCAATTTTTAGGGCATATTCCGAAATAGTAATTGAGTTGGTTGAAATTTTTTCGGAAATTCGGTAATAATCAATTGTTTTTTGCTTTAAATATATTCCGCCAACCGTCGGCCTTAATTTTTTGGCCTTCTCTTTTGAGCTTGTCGATATATCTTTCATCTTGCGGTAGAAATTAAGGTCTTTGCCCAAGTCAATTGTGCCGTCACCCGTCACAAAAGTTGAAGCCGTCCAAGTTTTGGCCGACTCATTTATGAGGGCAGAAACATCAGCCGAAAACTGTAGGTTGCTTCGACCCTTAAAATAGCCGTAAAATATATAAATTACAACGAGACAAACAATAGATGCTACATAAATCTTTCGCATCTTGGGGTCAATTTTTTTTCGCCGTTTCCTTTTCGCCATGCTTTAATTATACACCTTTTTTCAAAACTAGTATCTGCCTACCGACAATTTGGTTTTCTCTTCGATATAATTCTTTGCCTAAAAGATCGAGTTCTTCAGGAACTAAGGGATCTAAAAATAATTTTCTATTACCCGGAACATAAAACGGGATGGCAATAACGATGACACCTGAAGGTTTTAAAATTTTTGATAATTTAGCAAGGACTTTACTATAAAAATCTTTCAGTTGGCTAATCTCATTTTCAATTTCCACCTGTGTTGTTTTTTGTGTTTTGGGTTTGCCGAGGTATCCTTCGGAAACGATTAGCTCGAATTCGGCATTGCCCTCTAAACTTAGAACATCTTTCTCATCAATTTGGCAGCTAAAGTCTTTATCAAATTCTTTTTTGTACCAATCCAAATTCTTAAGACTATTTTGGGCGGCTTTTGCCGATATATCACTGCCATAGATATTTTTATACCCTAGGTATGCTGCCATCATTAGCATCGTTCCGCTGCCGCAAAATGGATCTAGGAATTTAGTATTTGCGTAGGGCTTTACGCCCGACAAATTTATCATCATCTGACAAAGTTTGGGCGGCATCATTCCGGAAAAAGCATCTGACGCCGGACGCCCATAATCCATCCTAGAATAGGTTTCAAAATCCTGAACCTTTAAAGTTTTGCCTATAAAATTCGAAACTCCGTCTTGAATAATGATAATTTCACCACCCTTTTTTAGAACTTTATTTTTATCAATTTCGACAGAGGAAAGGCTGGTGTTTTTAGGATAAAGAAAGCGGCTGTTTATTTTTTCTTCCTTAAACTCGGCTTTTATTTTCTTACCGAGCTCTATAACTATATTTTTTTTGGCAAATTGGCCGTACATGCTAATGCCAAAAACCACTTTCCCGCCAACATTAATTAAGCCTTTTAAATTGGTAGCGCTTAGGGCTTGATTAGTCAATTTCACCTCAAAAAGCTTAACTGAACCGCCCAGTAAATCAAAAAACTCTTCTTCGCTTTCAACAATTAAGATGTCATTTTGACAAAATATTACTTGATACGGACAATTATTAGCCTTATAAACGCCTTCAATTTCTGCCGCCGATAGCTTTGTTTCTCTTCCTAAAATATAGCCGTAAATTTTTTTCATAATTTTTTTATTATCCTTAATTTGGCGCTTCTTGCGGCCGGATTTCTTCTTATCTCACTTTCAGTTGGTGAAACCGGTTTTTTAGTGACAAGTTCTGCAACGCTTGGCTCTTTTGGCAAACCAAAACCGGGCTGATAATTTTCCGTTAAAGTTAGTTCCTTAAATATTTCCTTCACTAGCCTATCCTCTGTGGAATGAAAAGTAATAACAACCATTTTGCCGCCCGAACGTAAAAGTTTAAGACCGCCCCTAATTCCCTCTTTTATCACTCCAAGCTCATTATTTACTTCCATCCTAAGAGCTCTAAAAACATTTGCCGCCCATTTATTCTTCAAACTTTTGGCCCTATACGAGGGTGGGGTTCCGGCTTTAATAGCTTCTAAAAGATCATTAACGGTATTAAGCGGTCTTTTTCTCGCAATTTGGGAAGCAATACTTCTTGAATACTTTTCATCGCCTAATTTAAAAAACAGCTCGGCAAGTTCTTTTTCTTTCCATGTATTAACAATATCGGCTGCCATAAGGCCAACTTCCGGATTCATGCGCATGTCTAACGGTGCTTTTAAGTTTTCGGGGCTAGGGTAAAAACCGAAACCTCTTTCGGGCGTAAGGATTTGATGCATAGATACGCCCAGGTCCAATAGAATACCATCAACTTTATCAATCTTTAATTCGGTAAGAATTTTGCCGATATCTCCAAAATTACCCTGAATTATTTTGGTATTCGCTTTGAAGCCGGAAAGCTTTTTTTCGGCCGCTTTTATTGCTTCTTGGTCCTGGTCTATGCCAACCAAAAGACCATTTGGCATAATTCTTTCTAAAATTAAACTAGCATGGCCGCCGCCGCCAAGCGTGCCATCCACAATAATATCCCCGGACTGGGGACCTAAATATTTTATAACCTCATAAGGCATAACAGATTCGTGAGTAAATTCAGTGCTCATAATAAGCTTATTTTAGCATAAAAAAGGCAATAATAAAAATTTCAATTCCTAATTATCAATTTTCATGGAATATTCAAATGTTAAATTTCAAATTTGTTTTTTTTATATACAGTTAATTGATTTATTATAAAAAGCCTCCGTAATTGGAGGCCTATGGTTTTTATTCTGTTTTATAAAGAGAAATACCGCAATTTGCAAAAGTAGGTTTATTATGTACACTTGCTTACTTCTTAAACCGTTTCCGGCATTTTAACAAATTTCTTAATCTTTCTTATTTCTATGCCCTGTTCGTCTTGTCTGTCAACAACGGAGTTTAGTTTTCGCTCCATTCTTTCCTGACCGGATTCTAAGCTACCAACCCGCACATTTAATTCGGAAACATTTTGTTTGAGAGAGGATATATCATCTTCAATTCTAGTAATATGCGGTAGAATTAATTGATCTACACCCTCGTTAAAAACATTAATCATTCGACTTTCTAAAATTTCAGACTGTTCCTTAAAACGGGTATCTGTCAGCTTGGTCTGTTCCTTAAAACGAGTATCTGTCAGCTTGGTCTGTTCCTTAAAACGAGTATCTATAACCTGTCCGAAATGCTTGGTCTGTTCCTTAAAACGAGTATCTATAACCTGTCCGAAATGCTTGGCCTGTTCTTGGAAACGCGTATCTATAACCTGTCCGAAATGCTTGGCCTGTTCTTGGAAGCGGGTATCCATTACTTTATTTAAATTCTCAGACTGTTCCTTAAAACGGATATCCATCACTTTACTAAAAGTATCTGACTGCTCTTGGAGGCGTGCATCCATCACTTTACTAAAATTCTCAGATTGTTCCTCAAAACGAACATCCATAACCTGATCAAAATGATTGGACTGTTCTTGTAAACGATTATCTATAACCTGACCTAGATTCTCTACCTGTTTTGCCAATAGCTCTTCAATTATTTTCTTATCTTTTATATCCATATAAATAATATACGCGCCAGCAACATAATCGTCAACGATAATGATAAAAAATTCTAAGCACCAAATTCTAAACAATATTTAATGATCAAAATTCAAAACGTTTTAGATTTATTATTTTGAAATTGTTTAGGATTTCGATATTAGGATTTAGGATTTCATTTGGCATTTGGCATTAGCCATTACTGTTTACTGTTTATTGTTTCCTGGTTCCTAATTCCTGAGGTATAATGTATCCATGAGCACCGCCGATCTTATTACCGATTTTTTGGAATATTGCGAGCTGGAAAAAAATCATTCAGAGCTGACGATCTTAAATTATGAACATTATTTAAGACGTTTCTTAGAATTTGCCGGAAAAAAGATTGGCGACAATTTTGGACCGGAAAAAATTGATTTGGACTTAGTGCGCTCCTACCGTCTCTTTTTAAATAGATATACCGACCAATACGGCCGTAACTTAAAAAAGATTACGCAAAATTACCACATTATTGCTTTAAGGGCTTTCCTTAAATATCTGGTAAAGCGTGATATTAAAAGTTTGTCGGCCGAAAAATTAGAACTTGGAGACGCCAAGAAAAAGCAGATCGATTTTTTGGAGTTTGACGAAGTGACAAAACTTTTGGATGCACCTTTCTTGGATAAAAAACAGGACAATGAGCATATAAAAACTAGAGATAAGGCAATTTTAGAAATGCTTTTTTCCACCGGCCTCCGAGTTTCGGAACTTGTCGGTTTAAATATAAGCCAAGTCAACTTAGACAGAGGCGAATTTATGGTTAGGGGAAAAGGCTCGAAAGACCGGGTTGTTTTTATGTCGGATGACGCCAAACATTGGGTAAATGAATATCTAAAATTAAGGAATGATGAATATAAGCCGCTTTTTATTAGAGCTTTGACAGGAAAATACCAAGAAGAGGATGGTGAGTATTTTAGACTAACCGCCCGCAGTGTCCAAAGATTAGTTAAATACTATACCAAGCTTTCCGGCATTATCAAAACCGTTACACCCCATACGCTTAGGCATAGTTACGCCACAGATTTGCTTATAAACGGGGCAGATATTAGGTCGGTTCAATCTATGCTTGGCCACTCATCAATTACCACCACCCAAATTTACACCCACATCACCAACCAACAACTAAGAGACGTGCACAAAGCTTTCCATGGGAAGAGAAGAAGCTAACCTACCTTCAGTAGGAATTAAAAATTCCAAATGTCAAATAACAAATGAAGTCCGATGACTAAATATCAGAACAAAATAATGATGAAATAGCCGCGATCGCGCAAATAACATCATTATATCAATAAATTCTAATGCCAAATATCTGCTGCTTCGATATGTCAATTCACCCATCGACCTATTAACCCATCAGCCCACTTTAAAAAAACACTTAAACTATTCTTTACTATTTAGTACAATGGTATTAGTAAAAAAAGTGCAAAATGTCCGATTACAAAAAACAAGGAGGGTATACAATCATCGAGCTATTGGTTGTTATTAGTATTTTTGCTGTGCTCTCTGCCGTTATCGGTTCAACTTTTCTTGCTTCCAGAAGAAATGAATACGTATTAGAACAAGCGGCGCAGGAATTAGCAGCCGAAATTAGACTAGTACAATCTGAAGCGATGGCCGTTAAAAGATTTCAAAAGGGTGGCTCAACTGTTACAGCCAAAGCTGTTGCTATGACAATAAAAACTGGGAGTTATGATCCCGAAATTTATTGGATTAATTCCACAGATCCTTCAAATCCATGTCCAACAATGACTTCAAACTTCACCAAAGTAAGAAGTTTGGCCTTATCCAATAGAGCAAACATTCAAAACATAAAAAGCGCAGGCCTTTCCATTCCGCAAATATATATGGTTTATACCTCTCCTTTTGGTAAATATACCGGCATTGAATCTGCCACAGAACCTTCTTTTATGGATGATATAAATAATAGTTGCAAACCTACAGGATCGATAAGTAAGAATGTCAAAATTACGCTGGAAAGCGCAGGCAAGGAGTTAGATATATTTCTTGATAACGATACCGGTTCGGTATCTGTTGGAGGAATATAATAAATGAATAAGAATATTAGAGGTCTTACAATACTTGAAGTTGTTATAGCCACCAGCATTTTGGGAATCACGCTGGCAAGCACTATAATGGTTATGTCCAGAATAGCCGGATTTGGTTCCGGCAACGAAGCAAGATCACTATCAATTAACTATGCTCAAGAAGCTGTAGATGCAATTAAAAACATTAGAGACAATGAATACTGCATGTTCTTTAATGCGGATGCGGGGACAAAATATGAAAATGGTTATTTCGACCTAACCAGGGATGCGACCACTAATCAATGGGCACTAACTAGGATTAACCCTCAACCGGCAGCAGCTAATGCTTTTAGGGACATACAGGGTATGGATGGGGCCGACAATAGAATGAGGCAAGCCGTTGGCATGGACACGCCTAATACCACCGGAAGACGCATAAATATCGATTCAATTACTGGGGGCAGAAGAATCACTATTGATATAAGCTGGAAGCCAAAAGGCATGCCGCAACAAACTTATACGACGGTAAGCGATATTTATAAATGGAAATACTATGATCAATAACAAAAAACTTAATGGCTTTACAATTGTGGAAACGGTAACAGCAATCGGCATTTTTTGCATTATTGTAACTCTAGCTATGACTTTTTATGTTAATGCTGCCAAAATATATATCGGGAGTTTATCTGCCAGAGAAGCCGAAGAAAATGTAAGAAATTCACTGGAAGTAATTTCCAGACATATAAGAGACGGCCGAAGCGTAAACAGCATGGCTATAGGCAGCACAGAAGGAAATATTTCCATTAATTCAGTCGATTCTAATGGCACTCTTTACACGGTGGATATAAAAAAGCTTTGCAAGGCAGCGCCGGGCCGAACTGATTTTGATTGTAATGGAGCTAATGAGTCCAGGGGCTATATTTCGATTAATAACTCTTCATCGCCAGGATCGACAATGAAATTAACAGCCGATACTTTAAATATTACCGAATTTAAAATCACTCCGTCCGCCGGCACTCCGTTACTTTTTAACATTACAATTAAAGGACAGATAGAAGAGGCCTTGGCAAACGGCGATTCACTAGAGAAAGGCGCTAGAGGAGAAGGCTATGTTGAAATGTCGACCAGCGTTGCCATGAAAGGACAATATCGATAATGTGCCAAAATATCACTACAAAAAAAGATTCTCTATCCACCGGCTTCGCCCTAATTTGGGTCATGTTCTTTTCGGCCATTTTAATTACAATAACAACCACCATGTCAATTTTAGTTACCAAGAATTCCCGCATCACGGCTAATTACGACGAATCCGGCCGCGCCTACATGGCTGCCGAATCCGGGATTGAACGGGGTATTTTCGAAGTAAATGATAAAATTAAGGGCAATATTGCATGGGATTGTTCGGGCATTATTCCAATAACCAGCGGGGATATAGACCCAGATGCAAATATGGAACTAAGGTATAACATCACTTTTCCAAAATGCACATATACTGCATCTACTGGAGAACGAGAGGTGATTATTGAAAGCAGAGGCGTTTCGGGAATTAATGGCCAGCAAAACTCAATTAGGACTATAAGACAAAGAATTTTTATGTCCGATCCAAATCAACCGGTAAACAAATTCGATGTTTCTCCCGCATTTTCCGGTTTCCCGAGCCGTTATTATCCTATAGAAATAACGGGTTCACAACCTTCTGCCAAAAGCATAACTCAGCAATTTGATATTTCCGGTCTAAACACATTAAATGGTCAGGTAACCATTGGGATGAGTGACAGCAATACAGGCATCAGCCCGACGAGGGTCGAATTAAATGTATCGACAGTTGGATTAAACGCTAGATTCACATTATCTGGACAGATAAACGCTTTATCCCCGTTATTATTATTAAATCCCACCGTGGATGCTCCATTGGCAAATAGCTATAGAGTAAAGATGGAATACGTGAGATACCCAGGATATACGGTTGTAAGGGCAATTATTTTAAAGAAGGACAACACGGGCAACACTACAACCTACAGATGTCCATTACGCACTAGCAACTATTTACTTTACGGATATGCAAACGCCAGAGGCTTAGATCCAAATTATAATATACTATATGGCACAAACCGGGAATGGAAACAAGGAACTTCTACCGTTGATGCGCATATCCGTTTTCAAAATGATGTTAAAATAGACAACATGACCTACTGGATTATCGATTAGCACCTTGCTGTCTATTTCTATTTTTGTAATCTTTCTAGCTGCTCCCTTCCCACTGTCGCATGATATTCTTCCCAGACGGGTCGTATTGCGAGCCCTTCGACCTTGCTCAGGATAAACTTCGTGAAACGAAGCCCTAAAGTACCAAAAAATTCAAGTTCTCCACCTGTCTCGCTTAAGCGAAGCCAAGGCGGACCCTCTGCGAGGAGTCGAACAATATATCTATGGTTTAGCGGGAAGGAGCAGGGTCACTAGCGTGCGGTTTAATTCTCAATTAAATACAAATCGCTTCTAACTGTAAGCACAACTGATTTGGTGACATGACTATTAACTCAAATTTTGAGACATAAAAGACAAAAGAGAGCTTTTAAAACTCTCTTTTGTCTTTCTTAAATAGAAATTCTAATCTGAGATCTCGTTTTGTTGACCTTCTGATGCCATAAAGGCTTCTATCGGACCGTTAGATAAATCACAAGATGTTTCAACGGTCATACCTTTAATTGGGTTGCCAGAACGAATATATAATGCACTATCTCTATCGCTTGATGGTCCCAGTATTCCATTCCATTCATTATCAGTGTATGTAAGGCCTGGGGCAAACTGATCCGGAATAAGCCTTACATATAATTTTGGCTCAAATTTCCCTGCCTTAGCATAAGTATAATCTACCTTTGTGGTATACTCGCTGGCTGGGCGCCAATCCATATCAGGCTGAGATAGATCGCTGTCGCTGTAATCAAGCTTCCATTCATATAGTTTATACATGAAATTATGAGCCGGTTTAAGATGCCAAGCATATTTAGCTACATTTCTGGACCTTGTGCATCCCCGGCAGCGCCTAGTAACACGATCTCTGGTACAGCAAGGACTCCAATACGACTCACTATCCCAGTGATCAAATTCCCAATGTTCGTCTATCCATTTCCCGGTACCGCTACTAGAAAGCGTAAATTGTACCGGAAGCCCAATTGTGCCCGCTTTAGGGCTAACAGTTAAATTGCAACTTACATCATAAGAAGAAGAGCCACTGGACGCACTACCGGAATATACGGCTACGTAAGTTGTTGTCGAACCGGCGCCTCCAAGTAAAATTTGGACTGTTCCTCCGCCCTTATTTAAAGCAATTACCCCCGATCCGGGTTCAACAATCCAATTCTGAAATGTATTTGTTCCGTAAGTAATAGGAGCAATAAGATCAGCTCTTTTAAAAAGAGAACTCCTTACGGTATATCTTGTTGTTCCGCCAAAACCAGCGTTAGGACTGGTAATCCCCACACTAATATCACTGCCCCCCTGAATTCTAGCCTTAACCACCGCTGTTGCTATCGGGGCAGGTGCCGCAAATTCAGCATAGAATAACCCCCCCTCCATATTGACTATGCCGGAAGTTGTTTCCCTATAATTTTTATCCGCATCGCTAGCCATTATTACCTGGGTATTGCCTGTACTTGTGCTATCAACATAATAAAACGTAAATCCTCTATAGGTATAGCCAGCGGGCAAATTATTGCCTGCGAGCACTTCCAACTTTACCTCAAAAGGGTTATTCGAACAAATTAGCTTTGGAATATCATTAACCCACCTACCCTCCTGACCAGGAGTACCTGAGGCACAAATTTCCGCCCTGGTTTTGCCTCCATCGGTGTCGGGGGCCGGGCCCGGCAAGTAATAGTATCCGTGAGTAGCGGATCCATCGGCATTTTTTGTATATATAGCCTTCCAACCAAATTTTCTGGCATTGCAGGCAAGCTGGGAAGTAAAGGTTACCCTGTAGCCTAATACATTGTGAACATTGCCGCCGGCATCCTCAAAAACAACATTAAAATTACTGGGATCAACCTGAAAAGCTTCCGCATACGCCTTGTTTGCCGACATCATAAAAATAGCTCCTGCCGCAAATATAGTAATGACCACTAGATAAAGTTTAACCGCTTTAAGTTTTTTCATATAATCCTCACGATCTCTCTATGTTTAATGACTTCTTTTGCTGAGCGATCCATGCCGAAAATGAATCAGCCTCTCCGTCACTAACTTTAGTTATTTTAGCTATAATAAATGCGCTATCAACGTATTTGGCCCCTTCTCCGGTTATGGCAGGCAAAGTAATAACGAAGGGCTCGCTTATTGTATTGAGGGTCATATTTTTTAATTTCTTTTTAAAATCGGCATTTATAAACATGGCTGTATCGGGCTTAAAGTAACCGCCCTGCCTATCCAGTTTCCCCGGAATGCCCTTAATATCGATAACCGGATCTTTTTCCACAATATCAACTCCTTGCTGAAATGTTATTGTTCCGGTATTGAGTTTTTTGTATAAATCCTCAGCTAGTTTTTGAGCATAATTTCTTAATTCCGATGTTTGCTGCTCCGTCCCTCCCAGGTTATCGGAGTGAAATTTATCGAAACGTATTTTTATATATTCACCTTCTTTTTTAGTTACAACCCTTTCTTCAACTTTCAGCTTTGTAACTCTATACTTAACATTCTCCCTCACTATTGCTACCTTTTCGTTATCCAATCCCTCAACCTCTATGCCCTCTTCCTTTAAAAAAGCATCAACCGCATCATCCGCGACATTGATGCCTAATCTTGCTGCCGCACTTTCCACAATTGTCTTTTCTACTAGCTCATCTACAAGTTCCTTCTTAAATCCTTCTGAGATCTGTTGAGGATTATCTGCGCTGCCCTCAAAATTTATACTGTAAATTCTTTTATTAAGATCCATTTGGGTTATTTTCTTATCACCAATTGTTACTATAGCTCTAGTTTTGTCATACTTTGTTTTGTAAAGATAAAAAAAAGCCACCGCAATTAGAATTACAAAAAGTGACATTAAAGGAATTTTTACTTTATTAAATTTTTTCATAAACCCTCACCTTGTTAATTAACCAAGCCCTTATACTATTTATACAAATTATTTTATCGGTTGTCAAATTATTAAGCCGAAAGCATGCATATATTGACTAATGATATAATCAGACCACAGATAAGCAAGTAATGTACCTAATATTAAAAAGGGTCCGAAAGGTATGGCATCTTTCATTTTTTTAATTTTTAAAACAATAGCCGCTATACCGATAATCGAACCTAAAATAAATGCAATCATTAGCGCTAACAATATCTTTGGCCAGCCCAAAAGAAGGCCCATCATTAAGCCCATTTTAACGTCTCCGCCGCCCATCCATGCGCCCTTGGAAACAGCATAAAAGAAAAAGAAAAAAGCAAAACCAAAAAAACCAGACAATAAATTTGCGCCAATTAACTTAAGACTACCATTTAATGCACCGCCGCTATCTATGACCGGAATAATAACAGCGAATAAGAAGCTTATAATAATCAGCGGATACATTATTTCATCATAGATAAGCATCTCTTTTAAATCGGTTACGGTTATTATAATTAATAAGGAAAAAACTAACAGCCAAAAGGCAAATACAAACCAATTGTATACTGGTAAATTGATCATATCTAAGCCGCCAAATTCTTTTTGGTAAATAGCCACAAAAACAATGCCCGTTAAAAGCTCTACTATTGGATATTGAATAGATATCGGTTTTTTGCAATAATGGCATCTGCCTTGAAGACCAATATAGCTAAACAAAGGAATTAAATCCCAAAAACCTAATTTGTGCTTGCAATTTGGACACGCTGAGTGCAGTCTGAATATGCTTTTTCCTTTAATAAGGGCATAAGCCGCAACATTTAAAAAACTACCCACAATCAGGCCAAAAACAAAAATGAAAGGAAAATAAATTTCTTGCATATGTATTATTTTCTTACAAATTTAATGCAATGTAAATAAAAAAAGCGCCCATAACCTTAGGGGCGCTTTTTTTTAGCTAATCTTTATTGGATAGAAAAATCTTCGCCGACTGCTAAAGTGTTAGCGCAAGTTCCTAACGTTTCAGGCTCAGGAAGTATCCTTAAGTTATATTGGTTTCTGGATACCTTGCTATAACAACTTCTGTTATCGTCAGTGGCACCCCTTGGATCTTCAACATCAAAAGTAGCGTAAGTTGGAAACAGTGCTTTTAAGTTCACGATATTAATATCGGTACCTACAGTGCCCGGATAATCCTTCTTCGATGAATAATACGACTCCAAAGCCGCCTTCATGGACGTAATGTTTGACCTTCGTTGAGTATTTCTAGACTGCATCCTAGCTGTGTTAATTGCCCAGATCATTAATGTTACCAAAATAGCAATGATTGCCATTACTACTAAAAGCTCTATTAGAGTAAAACCCTTCGATTTACTCAGGACTTTTCCTTTTTTGGATTTTTTTAGCATTTTCTGCCCTCCTTTTTTAAAAAAATTTATTTTTTATACATAACCTGCGAAAGCCCGTAAATAGGCATCATTATTGCTACCAATATACCGCCAACAACAACACCTAACACTACAATAATAAACGGCTCTAAAAGCGCTGACAAGCCTTTTATTAAATTATCAACCTCTTCCTCGTAATAATTGGCTAAACCCTCAAGCATCTGGTCCATTTCGCCTGTTTCTTCTCCAACACTAATCATTTGCCCAACCACCGCCGGAAACAACGGATTTGCGTTTAAGGGTTCGGATAATGGCTTTCCTCCTTGTACTAAATCAGAAACCTTAAAAACCGCCTGTTTATAAATAACGTTTCCGCAGGCTCTGCCGGCAATTTTTAAAGAATCTAGCACCGGCACCCCTGAACCCATTAAGGTGCCTAGCGTTCTTGTAAATCTGGCCAAAATAATTTTCCTAACTAACGAGCCGAGCCCGGGTATAGATATTTTGGTCTGATCCCATACTTGGCGCCCGAAAGGTGTCTGAATAAAAGTACGCGCTAGGATTATAAAAAAAATTGTAAATAATATTACGATCCACCAAAATTTAATTAAAAATCCGCTTACCCCCATTAAGAATTGGGTAATGGCGGGCAAATCTCCTTTTAAATCACTGTATAGGTCAGCCATCTTTGGCATAACATACATTAACATTACAGCCACAACACCAACAACTACCAACAAAACGAAGGAGGGATAAATCATAGCGCTTGTAAGTTTTGACTTTAAGGCATAATCTTTTTCCAATTGTTTGGCCATCCTGGTTAAAACGATATCCAAAGAACCCGAAGCCTCACCAGCCTGTATTAAGCTTATATCGGTTACGTTGAAGACTTTTGGAAATCTGCCAAACGCTTGAGACAAAGAACTGCCGTTTTCAATTTCTTTTAAAATATCAACAAATATTTTTTGAATATATGGCTTATCGATCTGTTTAATTAAAGTTTGCAAGGCTTTTGCTACCGGCAAACCTGCATTAATTAGAGTGGCAAGCTGTCTTATAATATTTGCCTTTTGTTTAGTAGAAACTCCCTCAAAAATACCTAAACTGATATTGCCGGAAGAAACTGACGTTTTTTTCTGCTCTATTTTTACAGGGTAAAGCTGTTTTTCTACCAAAGCTTTGGCAACGGCATTAGCGTCCGGCGCGTCTAAAACACCGGATATTAGCTGCCCCTGCGCATTTTTGGCTGTGTAAACGAATGTTAACATTTAACCTCTTATATATCTTTCTAATTGCTGGATATCAATTGAATAGCTTTTAGCTTCATCCAAGGTAATTTTACCGGCTTTAACAAAGTTTGCCAAAGCGCTGTCCATAGTTATCATACCATGTTCGGTACCGGTTTGGATAACCCCTTCTAGCTGGTGGGTTTTTCCTTCCCTAATAATATTTCTAACCGCCGCCGTGGCGATCATTACTTCGGCAATGGCAACTCGGCCGCCGCCGATAGCCGGAACAAGCCTTTGCGATATAATTCCCTGAAGCATACCGGCGAGCTGAACCCTAACCTGCTGCTGCTGATGCGGCGGGAAAACGTCCACAATACGGTCAACCGACTGAGCTGCACTATTGGTATGAAGTGTGGCAAGAACCAGGTGCCCGGTTTCAGCAATAGTTATAGCTGCCGCAATTGTCTCTAAATCACGCATTTCGCCAACCAACACAACGTCCGGATCTTCACGAAGAACCGACCTTAAAGCCGCTGCAAACGACCTGGTATCATAATGAACTTCTCTTTGCTCTAGGATCGATTTTTTATTGACATGATTATACTCTATCGGGTCCTCTACCGTTATAATATGGCAAGCCTTTTCGGTGTTTATATAGTTAATCATGGCAGCAAGAGAAGTTGATTTACCGGAACCGGTGGGGCCGGTAAACAAAACTAAGCCTCTTGGAATTTTGGCAAGTTCAAAACAAACCTTTGGAAGGCCCAAATCTTCTATGCTACGGATTTTTGTGGGAATAAGCCTTAGAGCAAGGCCGGCATTGCCTCTTTGATGATAAGCGTTGGCCCTAAATCTGGCAACATCGCCGAAAGCGAAGGAAAAATCTACTTCTTTATCGCGAATAAAAATTTCCTTCTGGTTGTCATCAACCACTTGAAACACTATGTCTTCAGTTTGTTCTGCTGTCAGTTGACCATATTCCGAAAGAGGCACCAACCGTCCGTCAACTCTTAAAACCGGGGGCACCCCGACCGAAAGATGCAAGTCGGACGCATCCTGTTTTAAAACTTCTTCCAGCAAATGTTCTACTTTTATTGTTTGTGTCGGCATACTTCCTCCAGTTATATTCAATAAACAATTAGCAATAAGCAATTAACAAAGGCAAATCAAATGTTTGCCTTTTCCTTAACCTTATTCATTAAAACCCACAATATTTTACCAATTTCTTCAGCCAATGTTAAGGCGTCATTATAATCTTTTTTATTTAAATATCCTTCATCGCTACAAAAATGAAGCAAATATTTGGTTTCCTTTAGGGAACCATAGGCAATTTGCAAGAACTGTTTAAAGCTCCTACTGCTTTGTCTGGCATATCCCTCAACAATATTTAAAGGAACTGATAATACTGCGCGCCTTAATTGAGAAGTTATTCCATAAACCTCTTCTTTTGAAAAATCTCTAGTAAATTTATAAACCAAATGAGCTAATTGATCTGATTTATAGTATAAAGGATTACTCTGCATGTTTTTTCTTACCTTCTTGCTTACTCTTTTATTTTTATTGTTAATTGTTTCATATTATTTAAATTATTGATTTTCTGGATTCCCGCCTTCGCGGGAATGACAAGGGGTGTTGCGGGAATGACAGTGTGTAGTATGAAAATGACAGGGGTGGGATTAATCATTTTCTTTGTTTATTGCTTATTGTTAATTGTTTATTGATTATTAGGCTTCGCCTAATAATCCTGTGCTACTCTGGCTACTTCCTTTATTGTTGTTATTCCGGACAAGGCTTTCAAATAACCGTCTTGTTTCATGGTTACCATGCCTTCTTTAACGGCCGCGTCTTGAATTTCTGAGGTGGTAGCGTCTGCCAAAAGCAACCTTTCCATGGCCTGCGATACCGAAAATATTTCGTAAATCCCCATTCTTCCCGAATAACCGCTGCCATGACATTCTTCGCATCCCTTGCCCTTATATAAATTATACTTCTCAGTGTCGCGAAATGGAAGGTTTGGCATCCCGAAATCTGCAATTACTTCTTTAGCTTTAGGATCGCTCGATTCCGGCAAAACTTCTTTTAGCGATTCTTTAATTGCAGCGGTTTCGGATTCTGAAGCAACATAAGCTTCTCGGCATTTATCGCAAATTTTCCTGACCAGTCTTTGCCCAACAACGGTATTAACGGTGGATGCAATTAAAAACGGCTCTACTTTCATGTCTTTTAAACGAGGCAAAACACCGGCAGCAGAATTAGTATGCAAGGTGGAAAGAACAACGTGCCCCGTTAAGGCCGACTGAACCGCCAAATCGGCAGTTTCGGTATCTCGAATTTCACCAACCATTATAACGTCGGGGTCCTGACGCAGAACAGAACGTAAACCCGCCGCAAACGTCAGACCTATGGCCGCATTTGTTTGAATCTGATTTATGCCTTCAATGTTATATTCCACCGGATCTTCTAAAGTAATAATATTAATTTCGGCCGAATTTATTTTTGACAAAACCGCATACAGAGTAGTAGATTTACCGGAACCGGTAGGGCCTGTGGATAAAATCATGCCATGCGGTTTCCCGGCAGCTTCTTCTATAAGGCGATAAGCCCGGCCTTTGATGCCCAGTTTGTCCAAAGTAATAACGCCGCCGGATTTATCTAAAATACGAATAACCACTTTTTCGCCATATACAATCGGCGATATTGAAATACGAAGATCCACGTCAGTTTCGCCAATTTTGATGGAAAAACGCCCGTCTTGAGGAAGACGATGCTCATCAATTTTTAAATTTGATAAAATTTTGATACGCGACACAATGGCGGCATGAATATGCTTGGGTAAAGTCATAACCTCGCTTAAAATACCATCAATTCTATATCTTACCTTAACAGATTTTTCTCTGGGCTCTATATGAATATCAGATGCCTTGGCCTTAATGGCGTACTCTAAAATTGTATTCACAGCCCGAGTAACCGGCGCATCCTGAGAAATACTAACCTCTTCTCCGCCTTCTTTTGGAACCGGCGAATTTCCATCTTCCCCCAAATCGGAGATTCCCGGTAAATTATCCATGCCCTTCATAACATCTTTTGCTTCATTGGAAAAGGATTTAAACTGCGAAATTCCACTTTTAATACTTGTGGTTGAGGCAATAAAGGGAACAACCTTGAGGCCGGTTTTTTTCTCGACAAAATCGATAACTTGTAGATTGGCAGGGTCAACCATGGCAAAATTTAAATTACTGCCATTAGCGCCAAAGGGCAGAACCAGATACCTTTCGCAATATTCTTTTTCCAGCAAGTTTAAGGTTTTTTCATCAATTTTTTGATTGGTCAAATTAGCATAAGGGGTTTGGTTTGCTAAAGCCTTGGCCTTAGTTAAATCCTCTTCCTTAAGAGTTCCCGCATCCAATAAAACTTCATCTAGGGCCTTACCCAATTTGACGCTTTCTATTTTGGCAATATCAAGCTGATCGGGCGTTAAAACCTTATGTTCTAAAAGTACCTGCTCTAGTTTTTTATCATTCTTAACCAATGATTAGCCTTCTTTATTCATTTATTTGACGCTTGATGCCGGTAAAAATATCTCTTTGCTGATTAATTTCATCGGGACTTGGAGGGGCAACTTCATACCACTTTCTTTCCTCATTTTCCTTGATATTCCAATAGCTTTTCAAGTCGCCTTCCTTAATATCTCCCGTGTATGGAATTTTTTTCTCAACAATTCCTACCTTCTTTCTAGTCTTGCCGTATGTCATATAAACGAAATAAGAACATCCTCCGATAATTGCTATCATGAAAATTACTAAAAATAATTGGCTGTATTTTTTATTCATCTATTTTTACCTCACCTTTATAATAAGTGCTAATAGTTATATCGTAGGTTAATTTTGCACCTTCCTCAGTATTTAAAGAGAGCCCGGACACATTAAGAAGCTTTCTATTGTCCTGAACTAAGCGTAAAAACTTCATCAGATCTGTATATAAACCAGCAGAAGTAATTTTAAAATCCGTTTGCATGACGGTGCTGCTTACGCCGTCAATTGATACTGCCTGGCTTGTCCCTGACTCATTTACCAATTTTGTTTCAATTTTCAGATCTTTAGAAATACCATCTATAGTTGCGTATAAATGAGGCCTATCATCCTTATTAGGTAAAATTTGGATTACCCTTGCGTCCATTAAATCAAGTAGGTTTTTTTGAACGTCGTTTTTAAGATATTTCTCTATAATATCTCTTCTTTTTTCGTAATAACTTAGATCAGCTGTTGCTTGCGAAATTTTTTTATTTGTTTCGGTTATTTTTTGCCAATTTGGTTTTAAGATAAGAATTGCAATAAACAAATCAAAAATTATTGCAACCGTTACAATTAAAACTCCATATGCATTGGTTGATGCTCTTTCTTCTACTTCCATAGCACACCTCCTTCAACCTCGAAGCTTAAGCTAAAATCAATTTTATTATCTTGGTTAACCATATATCCTGTGCTTTTAATATTCTTAAAAAGATTTGCCTTCTGACCATCAAGATCATTCGCCTGATAAGCTTCAAGGGTTGTTATAAATTGGTTCATTGATTCTACCGTATCGCAACCCGCCGTTATATTCACGACACCTTTATCGTTTGTATAACTAACTAGTCTTAATTCATTTGGAACAGTTTTCTCAAATTCTTCAAAAACTTTTTTCCATTTATAAGAGGCTTCATTTAATGTTTTTATATCAGCCATCCCTTCCTCAACCGTAAGAATCTTTTGCTCCGTTTTTTTATAGTCCTCTTTCATCAGATCTGTTTTTACTGCCATTATGCTTTTGTTATAATCGGACAGTTGTTTTTCTTTAATGTTTTTTATCCCTATAATGGAAGTGGCGCCAACTATGCCGCAAATCCCCAAAACTATGGCCGCCGCCGTCGCCAAGAAATTGCTTTTTCCCTCTTTTATCTCCGTGGATTTTTCCTGCGGGATAAGATTTATTTTCATTTAACCTCCCTTAGTGCCAAACCGATAACTGTTGAATAGTCCGGTGCATTATTTATTATATCCTCCTGGACACTAACCGGATAGGCAATATTTTTCCAGGGGTTTGCTATTTGTACATCCATATTAAACGTTTTCGCAAAGAAAGTCCCAATTTCCGGCATTTTAGCGGATCCTCCACTTATTATAAACAAATCTACGCGAGAACCAAACTGATTTTCAAAAAATTGCATCGATTTAATGATTTCGTCCACTATTGTGGCTAAAATCGGCTTAATTGCCTTATACACCCTGCCTTCAAGCTTTTCTAAGGTGACGCCAAACTTACACTTAAACTGGTCGGCCTGGGCAAGATCCAGGCCTAAGGTGTTGGAAATTGCACGGGTGAAAGCCTCCCCGCCAAAAGATATACTCCTTGAATGAAGAACAATGTGGTTTTCCACAATTGCAAGTTCTGTTGACATGGCGCCAATATCGACAATTAAACTTTTAGCGCCGGGAAAAGTAGCTAGAGACCTTGACAGGGCAATGTTGGTCGTTTCCAAACCAACCAAGTTAAGCCCGGCCTCTGCTATAATGCGGTTAATTCTTTTAACCCTTTCAATAGGAGCAGCCGTAATCATTACCTGAACCTGCTCATTAGCATTTTTTGGCACGCTAATTACTTGCCAGTCGTAGCGGACGTCTTCTATATTCATCGGTAAATTCTGCTGCACTTGCCATTGGACGGCTTTTTTAAGGTCTGACGGTGACATTTGCGGAAAAGGCAAAACCAAAGTAAACACCTGGTTTTCCGGCAGCGCCGTGGATACGTTCTTGGTGGTAGCCCTCGTTCCTTTAACCAACTGCCTTATAACTTCGGCAAGACGCCTGATATCGATATCGCTATCGCTCTGCGACAAGCCAATAGGAATACTGGCCGTCCCGTAAGTAACTAAAAGAGGTTTAGCGCTAGACGCCTTTAACTGAACCAACTTAAGAGTAGTTGATCCTATATCTAGACCAAAAAATTCATCTGAACGACTAAATAAACCCAAACTACAACCCTCCTATCATATTTAGAATACTAGAAAGCAATAAAGGTATCAAGTGGAATAGCGGAGATAAAAAAAATACTAATTTCTAATTGACCTAATTTCTAAATAATTTTTAATTTCTAATTATCAATTTTCATTGAATTTTCAATAACTAATTTTCAATTGATTAATTGAGGATTTTGCACTAAATATTGTTCGACCTTGTGGAGAACTACATTAATGTAACTTCAGGGCTACGTTTCACGAAGTTTATTCTGAGCAAGGTCGAAGGGCTCGTCATACGACCCGTCTGGGAAGAGAAATACGAGGGTTTTTCGGACACAAGTGCGTAAGTCCTATAATTGAGGCATTGATAATTGGTTAAAAATTGTAAATTCAGGATTAATAATTTTTTTAAATTCGGCATTTTCAGTTTCCCGCCTATGAGGGAATGACATCAAAAAATTAAGGTTTCTTGAATTGAATTTTGTTCATTTTTGTGAGATAATTTATGCCATGAAATTATCTATTGGCATTGTTGGTCTTCCTAACGTTGGGAAGTCAACATTATTTAATGCCCTAACTAAAAATCAAGTGGATGCCAAAAATTATCCGTTTTGCACAATCGACCCAAATGTGGGCATTGTTAGCGTTCCGGATGAACGGCTGTATCCTTTAGCTACAGCGGTTAAAACTGAAAAAATTATTCCGGCCATTGTGGAATTTACAGATATTGCCGGAATTGTTAAGAACGCTCATAAGGGTGAAGGCTTGGGAAATAAATTTTTGTCACATATCCGAGAAGCGGATGCCATTTTGGAAGTAGTCAGGGTTTTTGAGGATTCCAATGTCCTTCACGTTGACGGAAATATCAATCCCACTTCCGATATAGAAACAATTGCCATGGAACTTATATTTGCCGACCTAGCCAATATGGAAAAGGCTATCCAAAGGACCGAAAAATTAGGTAAAACTGAACCTAAAGAAGCGGCTTTGCAAATGCCGGTGCTTAAAAAAGTTCAAAAGTGGTTGGAAGAAGGAAAACCCGCAAGGGCACTTTTAAACAACAAACATAATCGTCATTCTGAATTTAGTTCAGAATCTCATCTATCACGAGACCAGATCCTGAAACAAGTTCAGGATGACACTAAAAGCAACCTTTCTGAAAAAGAACTGGAAATTTTAAAACCTTTGAATTTGATAACTCTAAAGCCTCATATCTACGCTTTTAACGTTTCGGAAGCCGATTTGGTAAAACCAAAATTGCCGGAGATGAAGGAAGATTATGTCGTCTTTTCAGCCAAGTTAGAACAAGACCTGCAAGATTTATCTGATCCGGAACAAAAAGAATATTTACAGGAACTTGGCATAGAGGATACCGGCCTTAACCGACTTGTTAAAAAAGCTTATGAAAATCTAGGGCTAATAACCTACTTTACGGCCGGCGAAAAAGAAGTCCGCGCATGGACCATAAAAAAAGGTTGGAGCGCTCCACAAGCCGCCGGAGAAATACATACAGATTTTGAAAAAGGCTTCATTTCGGCAGACGTTGTCAATTGGAAAAATTTAGTGGCATTTGGCTGGCAGGGCGCTAAAGAAAAAGGCAGAGTAAGAGCAGAAGGCAGAGACTATATTGTAAAAGACGGCGATGTCATGATTTTTAAATTTAACGTGAGCAAATAATTATGGACAACAGCAAAAAAATTTACGAAACTGAAAACTTTATTGTCGAAGCCCACGGGAAGCCTTTTATTACCAGAACCGAAGGCGGGCATATCAGGATTCGGATAAAAGACCTATCAATTACCGATAGAACCAAAATTGAACCTAAAGTGGCAATCGAGCTTGCGAGACTAACCATGATTGTTGGCAAGGCTTTTGAAATTGCCATGAACAATAGGGGCATTGAAGTTGTTAAGATTAATTACCAAGACATGGGGAATTGGGCCTACAAAAAGAACGAGCTCCCCTATCTGCACATCCATGTTTTTGGAAGAGCAAAAAACTCTCTTAAGCAACCATTTCCCGAATCAGTTTATCTACCTGATCGCAAAACCGGTTTTTATGACAATTTTGAATCTTTAAACGATGAAGACATCACCGAAATCCAAAAGCAAATCGGTATTGTTGAAAGGGAAGATAAATACAATGTCGAAAACTGGCACCTTTAAATAAATCACCCCTCAGCAAGCTGACAATATATCAAATCGGTACAAATTCTATTTTACACAGCAAGGCTGCGAGGAACAGACCCGCAGTGATTAAACTTCTTTAATCATAAAAAAAACCTAAATATTAAACAAATACCACACGATCGTGGAAATAGTGTTTACTTTATTTGGGGGTGGTTTGTATAATAGGGGGGTGAGAAATAAACCTCAAAAATCGTTGATTGATTATATTTTATCTTCTTTAATCCCTTTTACGAAGGAAAATTTGGTATTAGCCACTAACCCGCGTAAGTTTTTTTGGGAAATTGACAGAATTCAAAGAGAGTATTCTACATCCAAAGAAACGGTTCATAGCACAATAAGCCGAGCTAAAAGAGAAGGATATTTAAAAGAAGTGGAACTAAACCAGCAAAAAACATTCAGTTTGACGCCCAAGGGGAAACTAAAAATTGCTGAATACCTAAGCGCCGAAAACTCCAAAGCTTGGGATGGAAAATGGCGAATATTATTATTTGATATTCCGGAAAAAGATCGCTATAAAAGAGACGTATTAAGGCATAAGATTAAAGAACTAGGCTTTAAACAGCATCAGCTAAGTGCTTGGATATGCCCTTTTGATTATACGGAAGAATTAGAGTATCTTGTTAACAAATTAGATCTAGAGCAACACGTTCAATATTTCATTGGCGATTCAATAAAAGGCGAGGATGATCTCAGGAAAAAATTTTCTCTCCACTAGCCCCCAGAACTAGACCACCCAAAATATCGATACATCTTTTTAAAACTGGACTTACGCAAAATAACGCATCTATCCAAATCAAAACCAAGAGCGTATTTGTAGATACTTGGGGAGGAGAAAAAGGGATTTTATCCGCTTGGGGTGGTTTGGGAGGTGTGGTAGGTTTGCGTAAGTCCAGTAAAGAGGTGCGTTGTTTTGTTTAGTCGTGAAAATTTTCCGGCGGCTTGCTTTGTGGATTTTTTGGTTGGAAAGATATATATTATGCACCACAATTTATGTTCAATTGCTTAATTTGGTAATTCTTATGGAAAAAGTTCTCTTAAACTTTTTGGAAGAGATAGTTCTATGTCTTCCATTTCCCCTTCGCTAATATGCTCGCTTAAAGCCTGCAAAACCACCCGCACAATAGTTTCTGCCTGAACTTCACCAAAATCGTACTCATTATGGACACGATCTATAAAATCCTGTTTTTTCATTTTTATGGGCACCTTGGCGGGATTCCAACCCTCATAATAGACGCCCCTTATTACAATTGGAAACTGCGCCCCTAACTGGACGGCTTCATTAATGGGCAAGCGGTCTCTTAAGGCATGCAGAACCACTTTTAATGCGGCATAAGATTTTTCATGTTCTAATCGCCAATTAAGTTCATCGGCTATTGCCATCAATACTTTCTGAGTTTTTTGAAGGCTTTTGTTTAAAGTTGAATAAGATAAATCCATATCTCCCCCTTTTTACTTAAGATTACCAAATTGAAAGAAAAATTAATTATCGGATATCCTAAATAAAAACGCTTTCCCTGGTTTAATTTTCAACTCTTTTGGTAAGCTTAAACCAATAATTTTGTCGTTTTGAACATTAAAAAAGGCAATAACCTTATAGCGGGTTATTGCCTTTGGAGAAAAATCAATCTTTATTTGCGTATTTTCGGACGCATTCCAACACAAGCGAACGCTTCTGGTTATCTGCAAGTTGATTAATAGCTTTCACGCTAGACACGTATTCCCTGGCCACGCCGTTTACTGTCTCATAAAACGGAAAGACATTTATCAGACCAGTTATTCTGAAAATTTTCAGAATATTTTCTTGTGCGTCTAGTATTCCAAGCATACCTTTGTAATTTTTAACCCTTTTAAAGCCGCCAACCATGACCCCAAGACCGGAAGCATCGATAAATTCAACGTTTTTCAGGTCTAATATGATGTTGTATTTGCCTTCATCGCAAAGATCCATGAATCGGCTTTTTAGCTTTGGCGCCATGTAATTTTCAACGCATCCATCTAAGGTTAAAAATGATACTTCTTCCCCTGCGAAATCAAAACTTGATGTGTCGATTTTTAAATCTGGCACTTAAATCACCTCCCATGCTATATATTTTTAAGTTGCACGTTTCTCAGGATTTTCAATTGTACCACGTATATGGCTTTAGCCCAACATTTTTTATTTAAAATAAATCAAAAATTCTTTATTGCCTTTGGCGCCTTCAATTGGGGATTCCGCTTGACCTAAAACTTCAAACCCTTGGCTTTGTGTAAAAGTTACAATATCATTTAGCGCATCTGTTCTAATTTTTTGATCAGTTATGACGCCCTTGTAACGATCGGCAATTTCTTTTCCGACTTCAAATTGAGGCTTTACCAAGCAAATAATATCCGCTTTTTGAGTTTGATCTTGAATAATACTTTTGATATGAGGAATGATTTTTTTTAGGGAAATAAACGAAACATCGCAAACAAAAATATCAATTTTTTCCGGTAAATTTTGTACGTCTAGAAAATGAGTACGTTCCATATTAATAACCCTCATGTCCTGCCTTAATTTATGTGCCAGCTGACCGTAACCAACATCGATAGCGTAAACCTTTTTAGCGCCATTTTTTAAAACAAAATCCGTAAAGCCACCGGTAGACGCACCAATGTCACAAACAATTTTATCCTGAAAATCCAAATTGAACTCTTGAAAAGCTTTCTCTAACTTTAAAGCTCCTCTCGAAACATAAGGAAATGCCTCTTTTACCCAAACATTAGCCTCGACGTCAACCTGTTCCGCCGGTTTTTGAACTTGTTGTTCGTCAATATAAACCTGGCCGGCCATAACCAGCCGCTTAGCCCTTTCCCTGGAATCAGCAAGTTCTTTTTCCACCAATATTTCATCAATTCGTTTTTTCATCGAAAGTCCTTTCATTATTTTCTAGATTCCCGCCTCCGCGGGAATGACAAGAGAAGAATGTTCCATCAATTTTTTTTCATAGTTTAAGAATAGCAGAAAAACTTTTTATATAACAGCAGCTGTCATCCTGAATTTATTTCAGGATCTACAAAATCCTCTATAATAAGGTCATGCGAAGCTATGTTTATATTTTGTCTAACAAAAAAGAAGGTGTTTTGTATATTGGAGTTACTTCAAATTTAATTAAAAGAATATATGAACATAAACAAGGATTTGTTGATGGGTTTTCAAAGAAATACAACACCAAAGATTTGGTTTATTATGAAACATTCGATGATATTGAAAATGCAATATTGAGAGAAAAGAAATTAAAAAATTGGCATCGTCAGTGGAAATTAAATTTAATTAATGATTTTAATCCTAGCTGGATTGACCTATATAACTCTCTACTATAGATCCTGAACTAAATTCAGGATGACGAGTTGGGGGGGTTTTGAATTACTGAACAGGAATTATTATATCCCAAATTAAAGAGAATCAGGCTTAAAAACAAACTAATGAATCTCCCCTAGGTAAGCTGGCGGGAAATTAACCCACAACTGAAAGATTAAAACAACTTATTCATTCATTTGGCCTAACATCAAAAAGAGCTAAATGCTCTTTTTTGATCAATCTATAAACCAATCAACCTATCAGTCCACTAAACTAACAACCTACTTAACTCTCTCCACGTAACTCCCCGTTCGAGTGTCGATGCGGATTTTGTCGCCTTGATTTATAAATAAGGGGACATTTAGAACCTGTCCGGTTTCGATGGTAACCGGCTTTGAAGCAGAAGTGGCCGTATCGCCCTTCACTCCTTTTTCAGCCAGAATTACCTCAAAATCCATTTTAATTGGCAGCTGAACGTTAATGGGACTGTCTTTAAAATAAGAAACGTCAACGAACTCGCCTTCTTTTAAATAATTGACATCTGTTCCTAAGTCTTCGATAGATAGCGTAAACTGATTATAGCTTTGGTTATCCATAAAATGATATCCTTCTTCATCTGCATACGTAAACTGGGCGCTTCTTCTTTCCAATCTTGCCGGTTGAATTTTTTCGCCGCCTTTAAAACTGGTTTCGTAGGAAGAACCAGTGAGCAAGTTTTTAAGTTTTGCCTTTAAAACCGCTCCGCCTCGTCCCATTTTTATATGCTGATAGCTCAAAACAACGTGAGGAGCACCGTCTATTTCTATTGTAACGCCGGTTTTTAAATCGTTAATACCATACATAAGTTAAACTTACCTCGTAGTAAATGGTAGCATTGCCATCATGCGAGCACGCTTTAAGGCGTTAGCCAGCTTTCGCTGATGTCTCGGACAAGTACCGGACATTTTTCTTGATTCAATTTTTCCGTAATTGGTTTGATACTTTTGTAGCATTTTGACGTCTTTATAATCGATTGTTTCAATTTTATCAGCACAAAAGCGACAATTTTTCTTTGGTATATAATTTGCCATTAAGGCTCCTTTCAGTCGCCAACAAGCAATTAACAATTAGCAATAAACAGTATTGTTAATCTTTTAAGCTATGTACTAATTTGTTAATTGTTCCTTGTTTGTTGTTTATTGTTTATTGTTTATTGATTAAAACGGTATGTCGTCGATGTTAATTTCTTCTTCGGTAACGGCTTCAGCAATCTTCTTATCGACTTCTTTAGTAGTTTGCGGGCCACCTTCTTTAGGCCTATCAACAAAGTTAATATCTGTTGCAACGATCTCGGTTTTTTGTCTTTTAGAACCATCCTGAGCTTCCCATGATCTTGTTTGAAGTCGCCCGACAACCAATACTTTTCTGCCTTTTGTCAAAAATTGAGAAGATAGTTCAGCCATCTTGCCCCAAATTACAATGTCATGATATTCAACTGCGTCTTTTCTTTCGCCTGTTCCGTCTACCCAAGATCGATTTGTTGCCACAGACACAGATGAAACTGGCTGGCCGCCTGGAGTATATCTAAGTTCCGGGTCTCTGGTTAAATTACCTAGTAATATTACCTGTTGAAAATCTCTCATTTTGCTCTCCTTTGGGTTAGTTAACTAGCTATTAACTGATTAACTATCTTCCTTTTCTTTAATTTATTTTTGCTCTTCCCCTAATATTTTCTTTAATTTTTCGTCTAATTCTTCAAGACGCTCTTCTTCTGACTTCTGTTTGTCTTCCTTCTTTTTAGCGGCTTTTTTTAGTTTTTCTTCCTTTTCTTCCTTTTTTTCAACAACCGCTTCCTTTTCTTTTTCCCCTTCTACTTCTTCCGTAACTTCTTTTTCCTCTTCTTTATTTTCCTCAATTTCTGCCGACTCTTCAACCTTAACTTTTTCTTTCCTTACTTTTTTGGCTTCCTTCGCCGCATCATCTGACTTTTCAGTTGATTTGACAGCGCTTTCTTGATTTACCACAATAAACCGAATTACTTCTTCGGTTCGTTGCAGCAGCTTTTCCAAATCCTGCACAGCTTTTGGCTCGATTTCTATGTTTGTAATGACATAGATGCCAAAATTTTGCTTTCTAATTGGATAGGCCAATTTCCTTTTGCCCCAGACATCTTCTTTTAAAATTTTGCCGTGAGCATTAATAAGCTTATTAATTTTATCCGTTACTTTATCTAGAGTGTTCTCTAGATCCGGATGAATAATATAAGCTAGTTCGTATTTCCGCATTAAAAAACTCCTTCCCGCGGACCCGTCATCCTTTAGAATGCCGAGGGCCCTCCGATGGTCATCGAAGAGCAAAAAGGTTAATTGATATAATTTATAAAATTTACTTAGGAAAAATTATACCTTAACTTTCTAAAAAAGTCAATCTGAAGTTCTAGAATTCAATTTAGATAAATTTACCCGAAAGACAGTTGACGTTAGCAAGGTGTGATTTATAATATAGACATGAGAATGTTTTCAACCGTTTATAACATGCCGGTCAATTCCTTAAATGAAGGAATGACTGTTGGTGTTGTTGAAGACATCATTATAAATCCGGATACCGGACAAGTCTTGGGCTTCAAGCTTTCCGAGACATCAATTAGAGAGAGATACATTTTAGTAGCCTCCGATATTCGCGAAATTAATGATCTTATGTTAATTATTGACGATTCTCAAAATTTATCCACTTTGGATGAGGTAATTAAAATTGCTGAAGTTGTCGGCAAGAAAATAAAGTGGATGGGCATTAAGGTTGAAACGGATTTGGGTAGAAAGCTGGGTAAAATAGAAGACCTGGCTTTTGACACAACTAATTTTTATTTAACCAGAATTTATACATCAGGCGGCCTAATAAAGGAAGCCTTATCGCTAGAAAAAACTATCATTCCTGCGAACAAAATTATTAAAGTTACTAAAAAAGTGGTTATTGTTGAAGACAGTTATGTCAAAAATAAAAAAAGTAGCGAAGCAATCGCCCCGGAAGCTGCATAGAATAGAAATCCGTCTTCGCCAAGGCTTTTCCGGACAGGTCAGGGATCAGAAAATCCTTCGACAAACTCAGGTCAGGCCAGGAACCAAAAGCCCTATTTCATTGTTGCTGGTCGTTTTATTCGTGGTTTTTTTAGCACAAAGTCTTTAAAATTTTTTTTATTCTTCTTTGTCATTTACTACCTTTTTTATCATATCCCAACTAAATCCTTTGGAATACAAGTATTTTTTTATTTTTTCGGGGTCGTTTTTTAAACTTATTATTTTTTTAGCGACAATTTTTTTAGCATTTTCCACTTCCTCTTCGTTAGAAATACCGGCCAATTCGTTCTCAATTATGCTTTTTTCGATGCCTTTTTGATAAAGCTCCGTGAACAAAATTTTTCTGCTTGTCGGTTTAAGGCGGTTGCGGTTTATTATCCAACTTAGTGTAAAATCTACATCATCTATAAATGAATTTTTCTTAAGTCTATCCATGGTTTTTTCAACCACGTCTTCCTCAAATTCCAAACTTTTTAATTTATCCTTCACCTCCTTTTCGCTTCTCTTGCGATATGAGATGAAAGTCAGCGCCCTGTCATAAGCCCTTAAATATCCTTCAACATTTTTTATTTCGCTAATTTTTTCCTCGGAGATCGTATCCCCGATTTTTAGACTAAAACTTACCAGATTATCCAGGCTTATGGAAAAAGAATACTGTCCGTCTAAATAGACATTGGCTCTGTTTTTATTTTTTTTTCCTTGTGTAAGTTTAGTTATAACCATTTTTGAGTTTTGAAATCACATAAAGCCGGAAAAGCAGCACCCCAAATAACGCAGTTATAGTAAAACTGACCCAGACAGGTATACCTAAAAAATAGGCTATTTTTTCAATAGTTTTTTGAATTAGGGTGCTGGCCGAGATCATAAGCGCAGAATAAATGACAGCGCCTACAAATGAGCCGATAACGAAATCTTTAAAATTCATTTTAATGGCGCCGGCCGGAAGAGAAATAAAAGTTCTGGTGGGCCCAAAAAGCTGCGCCAAAATTATTGAAAGTTCGCCATACTTTTTGACAAATTTTTTAAGCTTGTCTTCATGCCGTATCAGCTTGCCTTTATTGTTTTTTCTAAGAACCTTTCCGCCCCAATAACCAATACCATAAGAGATCATCGAGCCTAAAGTGGCACCCACGGCAGCTGCAAGTACCAGCATAAAAGGCGATACATTGCCGGAACTAATGAGATAGCCGGAGCCTAAAAGCAAAGGAACTCCCCCAAACGGAATTCCCAAACTCTCTAAAAACATTCCCAAGGAGATACCGAAAACACCATGTTCCTTGGAAAGCTCTAATAAAAAATAAATAAAGGCTTCCAACAATTTTTAACCTTTGATTTTCTTCTCCACTTCGGCAGCTATTTTAGGATTATCTTTCATAAACTGCTTAGCTGCCTCTCGACCTTGACCAATTTTCTGCCCGTTATATTCGTACCAGGCACCGCTTTTTTTGACAATTTCCAGTTTGGATGCCGCATCAACAATTTCGCCTGTCTTAGAAATTCCTTCGTTATACATAATATCAAATTCTGCGATTTTAAAAGGTGGTGCAACCTTATTCTTAACAATTTTAACCTTTGTGCGGTTGCCCATAACTTTATCGCCATCTTTTATCTGTTCGCCTTTTCTAATCTCCATTCTTATTGATGAATAGTATTTTAAAGCAACACCGCCCGGAGTAGTTTCGGGATTTCCGAACATAACGCCGATTTTCATTCTAAGCTGGTTGATAAAAATAACTGTTGTTCGAGACTTACTTATAACGCCGGCCAATTTGCGCAGTGCCTGCGACATTAATCTGGCCTGAAGGCCCATATGGGAGTCGCCCATTTCGCCTTCTATTTCGGCTCTTGGAACCAAAGCGGCAACAGAATCGACAACAACAATATCTACCGCATTTGACCTTACCAAGGTCTCAACTATCTCTAAGGCTTGTTCGCCCGTATCGGGCTGGGAAATAAGTAGTTTTTCCAAATCGACACCAATATTGCCGGCATATTCCGGGTCCATGGCATGCTCGGCATCTATAAATGCAGCCACTCCGCCTTTTTTTTGGGTTTCGGCTACCATATGATAGGCAAGGGTAGTTTTACCCGAAGATTCCGGACCATAAACTTCAATAATTCTTCCTCTGGGAACGCCGCCGACGCCCAGGGCAATATCTAACCCTAAAGAACCGGTAGGAATAACATCCACAGTAACCTTAGTCGCCTCCGACATTTTCATAATGGCGCCTTTGCCGAATTGCTTTTCAATTTGAGCAACGGCTAGCTCTAACGCTTTAACCTTTTCATCTGCTTGTGACATAACTCACCCCTTCTTATAAACTAAAAAACAGTATAACAAACTGATTATCAAATACAAGTTTTTACTTTTTCTTTTTTGATGATTTTTTTGGCTTTGCTTTTTTTTCGATTGATTCTTTGGCTTCACTAGCCTTTTTTGATTCCGTCTCTTTCGGCACTTTGGAAAGAGATTCTTCTATAACTAGTGTTTTCTCCGAAGCAAAATTTTCGTTAGTATCCGCCGCAAATACCTCGTCCGGCAGCTCTTCTCCGGTTTCTTCATTCGGTTCCGACTTTTCAAATTTCTTTTCGTCAAACATATCTACCGGTTCTTCTTCGACATCACTCTCGTCGGTTTGCTCTGTTCCTTCTGCAGGAACGGCTTCCCCATTGCTACTATCTTCCCCCTCAACTGCTTCTTCAGTTCCTTCAGATTCTTCAGAATTATCATCTTCATCATCCGCGTTACCCGATTCCTCTTCGTCTTCATCCGCTTCTTCAGTCGTTTTCTCTTCCGGTACGTAGCGGTCAAAATCGGCATCGCCATCGTCTTCTTTGATAACATACGACTTTTTGCCTATGCCGGAACTCATGGCAGCATCTTCCTGATCCTGGCCAAAACCGTTCTGGTCACTTTCTTTCGGCTTTTTCTTTCTGCGGTAAAAGAAAATCCCAAGACCGCTAACCGTAATTAAAAATAGAACTAAAATAACCCAAACAGCCGGATTTTTTCCGTATTTGCCATTTTTTACGGTGGCAGCGGATTCCGAACTTTCCTCAACCTTAAACTCAATTCTGGCCCACTTACTGGCGTTACCTTCTCCGTCAGCCACTTTTGCTTCTATGCTATGATCCCCGCCATCCATTTTTTCTTCGAACATATATTCCCATAGACCGGTTGCATCGGCTTTAGCCGTTCCTTTTTGATGTTCGGGATTTAGAAAAATAGTAACTTTTCCATTAGCAATTGATTTGCCGGAAACGGTAATTTTAGCGTCATTTTTAAGGGTTAATTTGGCGAAATCTTCCGGGTCATAATCCTGACCATCTACATCAAAGCTTGTAAACTCCGGCTTGTCTAAACTTTCAACTTCAATTGGTGTAGTGGTAGGCCTGGCGGTTGGCGTGGGTGTCGGCTCCGGAGTGGCGGTTGGCGTGGGTGTCAGCACTTCTATTGCTTCAAAGGTGACTTTCTGAGCTGTAAGTGCAACCAGACCGTCATAACCAACGCCTGAGATATTCGCAGAAACTGAAACTTGACCTACAGTACTTGAACTTATTGAAAAATTAACCCTAAAATCTCCACACACAGTTCCGCTTACCGTGCCTTGTGGAGTACTAGTTACAGACGAGGGAACATTCAGAGTAACAGTAATTTTGCTTGGATCCATCGGCTCAGTGTAACACGGCAGGACGTTAACAATTATTTCATCCTCGCCATCGGCTTTCGCAGTTGTTTTAGACAACTGGAGATCTGATTCAGTCGAAACTGCGCCTACATTATTTGCAGGAATAAATAACAGCAGCAAAAACACTAACGAAAAAACAAACCTTTTCATAAATTTTTCACCTTAACATCATAATTATATCACTAATTAACTTTCCTACCTATAATTTTCAAACTGCAGCGGAAAATTAAAATTTTGTTCTTTTAGGAAATTTATTACGGATTGAAGTTCGTCCTTTTTAGCCGAAACTACTCTTATTTCCTCGCCCTGAATATTGGGCTTAACTTTAGGATAGTTTTCCCGGATAAGCTTAGAAATTAATTTGGCGTCTTCCGACTTTAACCCTTTTTTGAAAGGAATTTTCTTTCTAACCGTGCCGCCTGTTGCGTAATCTACCGGACTCGTAAGATCTAAAATTTTAAGCGATAATCCTCTTTTAATAATTTTTGATTCCAAAATATCAATTATGCTCTTTAATCGGTAATCGTCTTCCGTGTGTATCAAGAGCGCCTCTTTGGCTTCAAAATCGACGGTAGATATTGAGCCCTTAAAGTCATATCTACCCATAATTTCTCTTTTTGCCTGATCAACTGCATTGACCATTTCCTGGTGGTCAAAATCCGATACAATATCAAATGATGAATCTTTTGCCATAAAACTTCCTTTCTAAATCTCTATAAATTTATTCTTTATCATTTTGATTTTTGAGATTTGATATTTGATTTATTTTATCTCAACATCCTTTGAAAACTCGATATTTTTTGGCTCGGGTTTCGGAATTGGCTGACTTCCTTCAACTTTTTTGTCGGGCGGCAGCAGAAACCCCAGATCTTTATTAAACATTTTTTCATTGGAAATGATAATCATCGTACTTTTTGCATTGGATGTGACCAGCGATATTTTAGTATTCCCTTTAAAAACTTGAACCGTTCCGGGCATCAAAAACTGATGAACCTTGTCATTGTCGTCAATAACGGCATCGAGGGTAATTGGATAATCTCCCGCCGTTACCTTTATCTCAATGCCCTTAAAAGCAATGGGCATCGGCGCAATAGAAAGCGGCAGCAACCTTGCCATAACTGTAATGGATTTTTCGCTTCTTTTATTCAGTTTATTAACCGAAGCTATTTTAATTATATTGGCACCATTTTGGAGACTTATCACTTCCCTGAAAACTCCTTCCGAGCTTTTTATTTCTATATCATTTACATAAACCGTAGCCTCTTCGTTGGTTGTGCCGGACAGCACAATAGTTGCGCTGTCAATCGTGGAATTATTTTGAGGAGAATCAATAACGATGGTCGGGGGTGCAGTAAATATGGAAAATTGCCATAAAAGAAATCCCACAACAGCCGACAAGGCAAGTAATACTAAGGTACCCGTTATCAGTTTAGGCGTAATTAATATTCTCGGTTTTTTTATTGGCTGCAAGGACTTAACTTTGCTTTGGCTTTTTATTATTTTATTTTCAATGGAGCGACTTTTTTCAAAAAGCGCCAAGGCATCATTATAATCTATGCCTAAATATTCGGTATAATTTTTCAAGAAACCTTTAGTGTAAACATCATCCGGAAGACGGGCGTAATCCATTGTTTCAAAAGCCTCTATGTATTTAGACCGGATCCTAATGTTTAATTCAACTTCTTTTATGGACAACCCAAGCTTTTCCCTTTCGGATTTTAAAAGCTCTCCCAACCCCCCGCTTGAGGCAATCTTTTTTGTAGTAAATTCAGGTGTCATAGTTTAAACAAACCCTTATTAATCCATTAATACTAATTATCTAACAAACCGTAAACTGAAACAAATTTACAATTTTCAATTTACAATTTTCAATCAATTATCAATGCTTTAATTTTTAAACATTAGGTAATTGAACATTCAATGAAAATTGATAATTAGAAATTGAAAATTTATTAATGTGCTAGTACCCTTCATCAAATTCTGATACATTAGATGCCAATACTTCTCTCGGCCTGGCTCCGTCTGCCGGCCCAACAATACCTTGCTCTTCAAGCAAATCAATTAACCTTGCCGCTCTGGCATATCCAATTCTCAGCCTTCTCTGAAGTAACGATGCCGAAGCCTTGCCGCTTTTTATAACTACGTCTGCCGCTTCTTTAAATAACTCATCATCGGCGCCTTGAACATCTATGTGGCCTCGCATCTTAACCGGCTGCGCCAAAACTTCTTCATTATATTCCGGATTGCCTTCCGACTTTAGAAAATCGGTAACAAGCCGAACTTCTTTTTCGGAGACAAATACGCCCTGAATACGTTTTGGCTTAGAAATAGAGGCGGAATAAAATAACATGTCGCCGGAGCCAAGCAATTTTTCGGCGCCAGCTTGATCTAGAATTGTCCTAGAATCTATTTGGGAAGCCACGGCAAAAGCGATCCTGGTTGGAATATTGGCTTTAATAAGGCCAGTGATAACGTCAACCGAAGGGCGCTGGGTAGCAAGAATTAAATGGATACCAACAGCTCTGGCCATTTGGGCTAGTCTAATTATTAGCCCTTCAACCTCCGAAGCAGATACCGCCATAAGATCGGCTAACTCATCTATAACGATGACAATGTATGGCATTGGGGAATCTTTCATGGCATGGTTATATTCTTCAACATTTCTTTTGCCTACCTGCTGCAGAGCCTTATACCTAATTTCCATTTCGCCCACCGCCCATTTTAAGGCCGAAATAGTCTTATCCGGCTCCACAATTACTGGAGCTAAAAGATGGGGAATATTGTTATACAGTGAAAGCTCAACACGTTTTGGATCAACCAAGATCATTCTTAAAGATTTTGGTGAATTTTGATAAAGAAGCGATAAAAGCAGAGTATTAATACAGACCGATTTGCCCGATCCGGTAGCGCCGGCAATAAGCATATGCGGCATTTTGGTAATATCGGCAATTTGCGGTTCACCGGAGACGTCCAAACCTAAAATTACGGATAGTCTGGAGTTTGCTTCCTGAAAATACTCGCTTTCTAAGATATTTCTCATTCTTACAATGGCCGCTTTTTTATTGGGCACCTCAACACCAACCAAAGATTTGCCCGGAATTGGCGCTTCAATTCGAATTGGATGAGCCGCTAAGGCCAAGGCCAAATCCCTGTCTAAGGCGGTAATCTTATTTAATTTTACGCCTTCCTGCGGCTTTAAAGTGTATTGAGTGACTGTTGGACCAACATTAACATCCGACATTTCCACGCTAATATTGAAGCTACCCAGCGTTTTTTGAATAACGGCGGCATTTTGTTTAATATTGCCCGAATCGGCCTTGGTAGACATTACTTCTAGCAAATCAGTTGGCGGAAATTTCCAATCTTTGTCATCGTAAGCCACCACCCGATACTCTTCCTTTTTCTTTGACGATTCCGATTCTTTTTTAAGCGCCTCTTTATCCGCCGTAACTGTTTCGTTTACCTTAATATCAGCTTTTGGTTCGCCTTTTTTCTCTTTTATGGAACGGATTATGGCCATAATTGATCTATTTGTCGCAAGCAAAAGTCCGATAACCATAAAGGCGGAAAGCAGAATAAAAGACGCTGTCTTGCCAATTATTTGACCCATTAGCATTTGTATAACAAACCCAATAAAGCCTCCTCCGTTGCCGCTATCTGCTATATACCAACCCTGCTCTTTTTCAACAAACAGATGAAAAATTCCGGCAAAAGAAAACACAAAAAGCAAAATCCCGGGAAGGCTGGCTTTTGATATTTTAGACTTTTCCGGCACAAATAAGGCAATGCCGGCTATAAACATAATGGCTATAAGCGCATAGGAAGCGTAACCGATTGTTTGACGAAGCAGTTTGTAAACAATATCGCCCAAATTACCCGCCGCACCAATAATTGCTAACATCAAAATTAAAGAAGCGGCTATCATTACAATAGCTAAAATTTCCCTAATAGTGTCTTCACCTAACTTAGGAATATCCTTATCATGTTTTTTGGCCTTGGATCCTTTCGGCCGGCCCGGTTTTCTTTTTCTGCTCAAATCTAAAACTCCTATATGGGGATTATAACTCAAAACCCTCTAAGCTTCAATTATATTCAAAATTTCGGACGGTTTTTCGATTATATAATCCGGTTTATATTTTTTTAGATCCTTTTTTTCATAGTATCCCCAGGTAACGGCTCCGGTCGCTACACCGGCTCTTTTGCCGCATTCGATATCATGTTTGGTATCGCCAATAAAAATAGCTTCACTGGGAGCAACTCTAAACCTGGCGCAAAGCTCCAAAAGAGGTTCGGGGTTTGGTTTGTGCAGTTTGGTCATTTCCGGCGTCAAAATGTAATCGAAAGGATGGTTTAAAATGTCTTTTATTATTTGGAAGGCGCTTTCCCCAACCCTAGATGTCAAAATAGCCTTTTTGATCCTTATTTTCTCGAGCGTTTCAACAATATCCGGATATGCCGTCACCATTTTTTTGATATTTTTAATATGGGAAGCTGTTATACCGGCCAAAATTTCATCAGCCCTGGATATAAATTCGGGCATAACCATAGTAATACGCTCACGGAAAGGAAGTCCGTTTGTTTTGTTATAAAGCGGCCATAAAGCATCGGCATCAACTCCGTAATTTTTTACAACGCCAAAAAAGCTTTCCCTGGAAAGATTAGTGGTGTCTACCAACGTTCCATCCAAATCAAAAACGATTAACTTGCGCATGCTAATAATATAGCTCACTAATTCAAAAATCAAAAGTCAAATGTCAGAAAGATACTTAGTGATATAAAATTAAATCCTAAATCCTAATTTTAAAATTGCGTAAGTAATGTCCATATCTATTTGCATTGAATTTTCAATTCAAGTTCCAATTTTCTTGTATTGGACAAGACTAGGCCCTTCGCAAGTTGGTCGTTTTTCTTTGATTTGTTTAGTTTTTGGGATTTAGACATTAGGTTATATTTGTCATTTTTCGCCCTAGGCGCCCGTCTGCCTCGGGCAGGGATCAGCCTTTGGCTGAGATATTTGATATTAAAGCACCCCTCCCCTAACCCCTCCCAAAGGGAGGGGAAAGACAAGACTGTTTATTGTTTATTGTTTATTGTTATTTGTTTTCTGGTTCCTGGTTTCTGTTTCCTAAACCTCAATAATTACCGGTATTACCATGGGCTGTCTTTTGGTGTTGTTATATAGAAATCGGCCTATTTCTTCTCTAAGACGGTTTTTCATGTTCAGCCAATTTGCCGGTGGTTCGCCCTCTTTTTTTGACAGGATCCTTCGAACCTCCGACCTTGCGTTGTTTACTAATTGCTCTGATTCTCTCATATAGATAAAGCCTCTAGAAATTATGTCCGGGCTGGTAAGAAGCCGGCCGGAAACTTTATCTACCGTTGCGATAACCACAAAAATACCATCGGTGGACATAATATTTCTATCCCGTAGAACGATATTTTGAACATCGCCAACGCCAAGTCCGTCAACTAAAATAATGCCGTTTTTCACTTTGCCGTTAAGCTTAGCGAAATCCTTGCCAAATTCAATAACCTGACCATTATCGACTACAAAAATATTTTGTTCGGGGATGCCCATTTCTATGGCTAAATCCCGATGATGGATTAAGTGATGATATTCGCCATGATAGGGAACAAAGTACTTCGGCCTTACCAATGCCAGCATTAATTTTAATTCTTCTTGCTTGGAGTGGCCCGAAACGTGCGTTTTAATATCATCTTTTTCGTCGTAAATTACTTCGGCACCTTCCCTAAAAAGATCGTCTATTACGTCCGTGATGGCAGATTCGTTGCCTGGAATCGGAGATGAAGAAAAAATGACGGTATCTCCTTTTCTAATTTTTATTTGCTGATGATCGCCCGAAGCCATTCTGGCTAAGGCGGACATTGCTTCTCCTTGAGATCCCGTAGAAATAACGGCAACTTGGGTATCGGGATATTTATTTATATCCTGAACCTTTATAATAAGTCCGGCCGGAATTTTTAAATAACCAAGCCTTACAGCAACCTCAATGTTGTTAAGCAAGCTTCTTCCCGAAATGGCCAGCTTTCTTCCCGAAAAAACGGTTGCATTTACGAACTGTTGTATCCTGTTAATCTGCGAGGCAAAAGTAGCAATAATTACCCTTCCTTTGGCAGAAGATAAGATGCTGTCAAAATTCTTTTGAAGAGAGGTTTCGGTTCCGGAATATCCCGGAGCCTCTGAACCAGTAGAATCGCCAAATAAAGCCAAAACTCCTTGTTTGGATAGCTCCACCAATCTATGGATATTCGGCAGCTTACCGTCAACCGGCGTAAAATCAAATCTATAGTCGCCGGTAGCAATAACAACACCAACCGGAGTGTGAATTGCTAATGCAACTGCATCAGGAATGGAGTGAGTCATGCGAATAAACTCCACCTGAAAAGCACCAAGGGTTAGCTTTTCATCCTTATCCGGATCAACGGTTCTTATTGCAAGAGCCCCCATAATTTTAAATTCTTTTAATTTGTTTTGAATAAGTCCCGCCGTTAAACGAGGCGCATAAATTGGCGCCGGTATTTTTGGCAGAACATAAGGCAATCCTCCAACGTGATCTTCATGCCCGTGGGTAATTAAATACGCTCTCACTTTTGATTTGTTTTCCTCTAAATACGAAACATCCGGAATAATATAGTCCACTCCCGGCATATCAGCCGGCGGAAACATAAATCCGCAATCTACGATTAAAATATCATTTCCATATTCAAAAATGTACATATTTTTTCCAATTTCACCCATGCCGCCCAAAGGTATAATTTTAAGGTTTTCGGCCTTACTTTCAAATACCTGGCCTTTTCTTGCGGGTCCTTGGCTTCGATATTGCTTTTTTTGTGAAGAAGGATTTTTGCTAGCATCCATCTTTTCTTTGTTCTCTTCGTTCATTAATTAATTTCTCCTTTTTATTGCCCTGGAAGAGTCCGGGCTAATTTAAATTTTCTTTAGTATTTGTTGCTATTGTTTCTTCATTTATTTTTTTCAGTAATTTCGGTAATTTCATAAAATCTGCTTTTAAGACGTCTCGCATTGAGCCATTATGAAGTGCGGCAGCCGGATGGTAAAGCGCAAAAAAAACCTGGCTTTTTCCAAGCCACTCTACCTCTTTTCTAAAAGCTTTGCCGTGAGCAGCCGATATTTTCATGTCCGGAAAAAAACGATTCAAAGAATGACGTCCTAAAAAGACTATTACCTTGGGGTTAATTATTTCAATTTGTTTTTTTAAATAGGGGAAGCAGGCTTCAACTTCCTGCGGTAGCGGATCCCTGTTTGCTGGCGGCCTATGTTTTACAACGTTTGCAATATAAACATCTTCCCTCTTGTATCCATTTTCTTCAAGCATTTCCGTTAAAAACTTGCCGGCGGCTCCCACAAACGGTTTGCCTTGCTGGTCTTCCTTTTCTCCCGGAGCCTCGCCAATTAAGACAATTTCCGCTTGCGGATTTCCATCTCCCGGCACCGAATTTGTGGCATTTTTAAACAAGCCGCACCTGGTGCAGTTTCTGGCAAGATCATTTATTGCCTCCAAAGATAGAGCTTTGTCTATTTGAGAATCAGAAATCATAAAAGTTTAAATATATTTGAGAGCCCTTTAAAAGTTGAACCAACTATATCACACGGCACCACACAAGTCAACCAGAAATAGCCACCTTACTTTCTACTTGAAATCCTGTGGATAATATGATAAAATAAGTTCAAGAATTATTAACAAAGGGGAAGCCTACAATGTTAAAAAAAGATGACAAAGTTAATATCGTAAAAAAGTTCGGCGCAAGCGAAAAAGACACCGGATCTCCGGAAGTTCAAATTGCTATTTTTTCTGAACAGATAAAGCAGTTAACCGAGCATCTAAAAACCCATAAAAAAGATGATCACTCTAGGCGCGGTTTGCTGAAAATGGTAGGAAAAAGACGAAGACTTCTTGATTTTCTATCCAAAAGAAACCGTGACAAATACGATGGTCTTATTAAAGTTTTAGGTCTGAGGAAGTAAATACAATAATTACAAATATCAAACCTGTCTCGCTTTGCTTGCCAGTATAGGCGCCAAGACTGGTCTATCTCGTTGCCAAGGCGGATGAAATCCAAAATTATAATTAGGAGTTTTAAAGTTTGATAATTAATTTGGCGTTTTTAATTTGATATTTAACAATAATTAATAACTTGCTAGGAATCAGAACCTGGAAGAAAAATCCGTATGGATTCAACTTCTTGTTTTGACTCCTAGCTCTAACGCCTAAATATAGGCAGGCCCGCCAAAATTTTATTTTGCAAAAAATTAAGCGGGCAGGAAAGAGAGGAACTTATGAGTTCTATTGTAAAAGGCAGTAAAGTTTTTGAAACTGAATTTGCCGGAAAAAAACTAACTATCGAAACCGGAAATTTTGCAATGCAAGCTTCCGGCGCCGTGATGCTAAAATACGGCGACACCGTGCTAATGGCAACCGCTGTGGTATCGGATAAAGTAAGGGCGGACATCGATTATTTCCCCCTTATGGTTGATTTTGAAGAAAAACACTACGCCGCCGGTAAAATATCCGGAAGCCGTTTTATAAAAAGAGAAGGACGACCCTCAGAAACCGCCATTTTAACGTCAAGGTTAATTGACAGGCCCGTAAGGCCCTTGTTTCCAAAAGGATACAAAAACGACATTCAGGTAATTGTGACGGCTCTTTCTTTTGATAAAGAAAACGATCCCGATTATCTGGGCATTATTGCCGCTTCCGCTGCTTTATCGCTTAGTGGCGCTCCCTTTATGGGGCCAATTTCGGGCATTAGGGTCGGTTTAATCGAGGACACGCTTGTTTTAAACCCGACCATTACCGAAATGGAAAATTCCAAGCTGGACTTAATAATAAGCGGCACCAAAGACGGCATTATTATGGTAGAAGCCGGCGCCTCCGAGGTAACGGAAGAAAAAATGATCAAAGCTCTTGAGCTTGGCCATCAAGGCATGAAACCGGTTATTGAACTTCAAGAAAAAATGGCTAAAGAAATCGGCGTTAAACCCAAAGAATATGAATTATTTACCGTGAGCAAAGATGCCATTTCTGCCGTAGAAAAATTTTTAGTCGGCAAATTAGGGGAAGACATAAGACATTCCGATGAAATTCAAAGAGAAGGAGCTATCGCCGATCTTGAATCCCAAGTTTTTGGCGATCTGCAAGATGACTACGAAGCCGCCGAAATTTCGGAAGCCTTTAACAAAATTATCGACATGGAAGTAAGAAGGGGAATTTTAGATGATGGAGAAAGGCCCGACGGAAGAAAGCCGGACGAAATAAGAAAAATCACTTCCCAAGTTGGCTTGCTCCCAAGAACCCACGGTTCGGCTCTATTTACCAGAGGTCTAACTCAGTCTTTATCGATAACGACACTAGCCGGGCCCGGAATGGCGCAAATGATTGACACTATGATGGAAACCGGCGAAAAAAGGTTTATGCTGCATTATAACTTCCCCCCTTATTCTGTTGGAGAAGCAAAACCCCTAAGAGGTACCGGACGAAGAGAAGTGGGACACGGAAATATTGGCGAAAGAGGCCTAACGAAAGTTTTGCCAAGTCAAGAAGACTTCCCTTACACCATTAGAGTAGTTTCGGAAATCCTATCTTCGAACGGTTCTACCTCTATGGCTTCTGTTTGCGGCGCTACCTTAGCCTTAATGGACGCCGGCGTCCCAATTACCGCTCCTGTTGCCGGTATTGCCATGGGCCTTATAACTTCGCAAGATGCAAAGGGTAAAATCGAAAAATACGTTATTCTTTCCGACATTAGAGACGTAGAGGACTATGCCGGAGATATTGACTTTAAGGTAGCCGGAACAGCCGAAGGCATTACCTCCATGCAGATGGATATGAAAATTAAAGGCGTCTCTCCTGATATTCTAGGCGAAGCCCTAAAGCAGGCAAAAAAAGGAAGGCTTCATATTCTAGACAAAATGCTTGAAGCCATCCAGGAACCAAGAGCCGAAATTTCTAAGTACGCTCCAAGAGTTTACACCATTCAGATCAAACAAGAAAAAATCAAAGACGTTATTGGTAAAGGCGGCGAAACTATAAACAAGATTATAGCGGCTACAGGCGTAGAAATTGATATTCAAGACTCTGGCCAAATCAACATTTCTGCCGTAGACGGAGAAGCAGCCAAAGAAGCTATTAAGATAATTGAAGGCATTGTAAAAGAACCGGAAATTGGCACCGTTTACCAAGGCAGAGTTACCAGAGTTGAAAACTTCGGTTGTTTTGTAGAGATTTTGCCCGGCAGGGAAGGCTTGGTTCATATCTCTCAATTGGATAAAGAACGAGTAGAAAATGTTTCCGACATCGTTAAGGTTGGCGACATTATTCCGGTAAAACTTACCGAAATTGACCGCCAAGGCAGAATCAACTTATCCCGAAAAGCCGCCCTTAAGTAAATAAAGTACTCAAGTTAATAAGTTTTAAAAAAAGCCCCAAACAATAGGGGCTTTTTTATTATGACCATGTGTAGCCTTTTTAACATTTCCTTAACTTTTTCTTCCGCTTCTTCTTTACTATGAATTTCGGCTCTATCGTAAGCTTCATTTACCGCCGTTTTAATTTGGCCGATTACCCACCCATGTTCCTCTGGCCGGTAATTTATCCCTTCGCTTTGAATAATATCAATTACTTCATTCCCGTTTACAATTTCAAGATGTTTTCCTTCTGCCGTTTCTTTTCTAACCAAATCCAAAATTTCCAGTGCCGTGGAAAGGAAAGCTGTATCGGTTGTACCGTCCGGACGAAAACTGGACATGGTATCAGCTAGAGTTAAAAGAATTAATGACGGAAACCTCGGGTCTCTTGCCAGTTGTTTTTGTTTACGAAGCCCCATCTCACTAAAACTAATCATTCGCATATGTTTTTTTATTAGCCAGGAAGCATTGTCTTTACCGTTATCCCACTTTAGTCTGTCGGCAAGTTGATGAAACATCTCTACCGATATTTTATCATGTCCGTTAAAACGGATACGCTCTCCGTCAAAACTTTTAGTTGCCGGCTTTCCAATGTCATGAAAAAGACCGGCAATATTAAGCTGGGGAACAGCCTCTTTAAATAAATTTTCATATTGATCAGATTCCTTTAAATCCCACAATTTTTTTAGGAGCATCATTGTGTGCTTAAATACGTCCCCCTCGCTATGATAAATTTTCGGCTGCTCAACCCCTTTTAAGTTTTGGATTTCCGGCAAAATTGCGTTCAAAACATGCGCTTTGTCCATCAGTTCAATGGTCTTTAGGGGGTTAAAAATTAAGGACTTATATAATTCTTCGCCGATTTTCTCCCAAGGCACCCTCTCAACTTTAAGGCCTTTTTCATTGGTAAACTTCTTTAATATTTCCTCACGGTTAGTCTTTATCGAATTAAAGGTGTTTTCCTCTATTTCAAAATTAAGTTGCGATGCAAAGCGGATTGCCCTTAGCATTCTGCTGGGATCTTCCAAAAACCGCTCATCCGCACTGCCCACCGCTCTAATAATACCCTTTTTTAAATCCTTATAGCCTCCCAAAGGGTCTATAAGATTACCTTTTCGCAAATCCATGCCTATGGCGTTTATAGTAAAATCACGTCTGGAAAAATCGTCTTCAATACTTACGTTTTCGTGGCTTACCTCGGCATGTTTCTGACGAGCTCTCTCCATGTAAACTTCGGTTCTGGGCAAAGCAATATAAATAATGTCTTTTGACAATTCATCGCGGATCTTGGGCCTAAATTTATAAACACCGAAGTTGCGGCCTTCAATTAGATCAACTTTTCCCAACCCTCCTAGAATAACTTCCAAAGAATTTTTATTAACTCCTTCGATAATTAGATCATGGTCTTTATTTTCTATGTCCAAAAGCCCATCCCGTACGGCACCGCCAACCATGGCTATCCGACTTTCCGGATACGCATCTAAAATATTCTGAACAAATGCTAAATCGGGATCACTTTTAAACTTTTCGGCCACCTTTTCTATTCCAGAATTGTATCCGCCTTCAGTCGAACCAAAATTATTATTTCCTTTTTCCATAAAAATATTATATCAAAATAGTTATCAAATTGATTCGTCATTTGAGACCGATGAAAAAAGTTTTTTAGAGTGCCATTGTCCATACGGATCCGTACCGTGACGAGTAACGAAGCAATCTTCTTACGTTCGAAACAAGATTGCCGCACTCTCCGGCGGCTGCCGGATCGTTCGCAATGACATTTTTGGGGAGTTTTGTGGGCGGTCTCTTGCGATCTCTCAGCATTTTGATCTGACCCACGTGCAGTTTTTTAAATTTCTTTCAAAATTGGCCAACAAAATCCAGATTTATCTCTTTTCCGGTAAGAAACCGAGATATTTCAGCAGTA